>Ga0114129_10011475_pt1 | contig 12617 bp, 11 predicted proteins | sample RhiMetdeltSRZDD1_FD_80071 | JGI IMG/M metagenome (GOLD analysis project Ga0114129, IMG submission 80071) | Populus rhizosphere microbial communities from Tennessee, USA - Rhizosphere MetaG P. deltoides SRZDD1 (version 2) (version 2) | ecosystem: Host-associated > Plants > Roots > Rhizosphere >...
AACAACCGGTCTTCTTAAAGCTGCTGTTGCCGGGACCATCTTGAACAGGGAGTGACTTATGAAAACGGATCAATCGCAAAACAGAATCGGAAACGCCTTCCTGGTGTTCTCAATGCTGTTTGGAATAGGGATCGCCTCGAGCATGATTGCTCAGGCGCAGAATCCAGACGATCGTTACAATCAAGATCGTAACCGCAGCGACAACGCAGATCAAAATCGACGCGGTCGCGACTGGGATCGTTACGGTAACTATGGCGGCTCTTCAGAGCTGCGTCGAACCGCTCTGAATGCCGGCTATGACGAAGGCGTCAAGGAAGGCCGCAAAGATCGCGGGAACGGCAGCCGCACAGAACACCGCAACCTGAGCAGCTATCAGAAAGCCACAAAAGACTACAGCCGGCGTCTCGGCGACCGTGAACTCTACCGCCGCTACTTCCGTGAAGCGTTCGAAGACGGATATAACGTCGAAAGTTATGTTCGAGGCAATAGAAATCGTTATGATCGTAAAGGAAACCGTGACCGCAACGACAACGGTAACCAGGATCACCTCGGCCGCAACGAGGATGGTTACGGCAACTTCGGGGGCTCGTTCCAGTTGCGTCAAACCGCTCTGAACGCCGGTTTCGGTGAAGGTGTCAAACAGGGCCGCGAAGATCGCAGGAAACGCAACAACAATGGCTACCAGGGCCAGAGTACCTACCAGAAAGCAACGAAGGACTATAGTTCCGGTCTCGGCGACCGCGAAGTGTTTCAGCGCTACTTCCGTGAGGCATACGAACACGGCTACGCCGACGGTTACGCTGGCTACTAGTCTTCATCATGGTGAGCCGGACATAGCGAACACGAACAACGAACACAATGCGAGCAATCAAACTCATCAAGCACGCGGACCGTAAGGTTCCAGATACTCGATCCAGGATCAAAGCTACTACCGGGCGAGACAGATCGTCGCAAGGGGTTCGGTCCTGGGTAGTCGAGTTTAAGAAAACCCGTCGAGGCGAATCTCTCATCGCCTTTGACAGTTTGTTCAATGATGCACACTTGCCGTCAGGGACAGATTAAAAACCTCCATTCACAGACATGTTGAAGAAGAACCGTTGACCCTTGGACCACCTGGCCAGGCGCCCGGTGTATTTCCTTCAAACCGCTGTCAATTCACGCGTCCTCTAAAGGTCCAATACCGATTCCTGAGGGTCTTTCGGCGACCGAACAGCACTATGCTGGGGGACAGTTATTCGTATGTGAGATAGCGCACAGACAGTGCAGGTTAAAAGGTTCATTCTGTGAGAGATAGAGGTCGTTAGGGAACAGGGCGTGGGATCCAAAATCGCGCGACAGTTTCATAACGACTGAGGGAGATGCGGCGCAATGAAAATAGTCATTCTAATCACCGTCATTGAAAGTTCAGCTGTCATGTTGGCGATTCTGTATTTCTACTACAGACGTAGGCAGTCAGGAAAACGCGCTTTAGTTTTTCGTCGCCCAGATGTGTCTATTACAGAGGGCAAACGGTGAGGCAAGAACTCTAAAATCAAAAGAGTAGACCAGGCAAAGCGCTGGGTTCAATTCACAGCCCGTTAAAGGCGGATATAAAAATATGACTGGAATAGTAGAAGTGAGCAGTAACGTTCCTAACGACAACACACGGGCAGAGTGGCCGGGTATTGTGTCCAGATTTCAATTGGTCATCCTGGCAGCCCACAGAAACAAGCAACTCTTAATGGGTGCACAGCCGCGGATCGTAGCCGACCGACTGAAACGAAGGAATACGAGCATCGCGCTTGAGGAATTGAAGAGAGGTTTAATACTCTTCAAACCAATCGCAGTTGAAGAGGCTCAAAGCATGGCGTGAGATACGATGAGCGTTGGCCTGGTCTGTAGCAAAGACAAACGAAAGAGGTCCTCGAAAATTGGTGACCGCGGCTTGACTTGGTCAACCGAATCGCTGGGCCTTAAAAGATAAGAAGTCAAGGAGTGGTACAAAAACTGGAGGCAGGTAATGGATATAACAACACTCGGTTCAAGAGAACTGGCCTTAATTATTGGTCTCGCTGTGATAGTCATTGCAGGCATCACCGCCTGGCTTATTCTCCGAAAGCGCCGCAGTGGAAGGCTGCGCACAAAGTTTGGGGGTGCTGAATATGATCGCGCTGTGAAGGAAGATGGCAGCCGGCGGCATGCAGAAGCCGGCCTCACAGAGCGCACACAACGAGTGGAGAGTTTGAACATCCGAGCACTCGCTTCAGGTGATCGTGCGCGTTTCGTGGATTCGTGGCGCAGAGTTCAGTCGCGGTTCGTTGACGGTCCCGGTGGGGCGGTCACGGAGGCCGATCAACTGCTACGCGATGTGATGACCACACGCGGCTATCCGGTAACTGACTTTGAACAGCAGGCGGCAGATATTTCCGTGGACCATCCACTGGTTATGGAAAACTACCGTTTGGCCCACGCGATCGCCGTTCGTCAAACTCAGGGGCAGGCCAATACCGAAGACTTGCGCCAGGCAATGATCCATTACCGGACGCTTTTTGAGGAACTAGTTGGCGAGCCAGAGGTAGCTCGTGCGAAGACTGCGACCTGAACTCGAGTTGCACACAAAGGAGAAGAAGCCCGGCTAATGATTCCGAAGGGAAAGAATTATGCTTGATCCGGCACTCGTGCTTGCCATCATTGGAAAGTTTTTGTTGTCAGAGATTTTTGCTATAGTCCTCTCCCAGCGAACGGCATCAACTCTACCTTGCAACCCGAATGATTAAGTGAATTGGTGAACCTTCAAGCAACCACTCATGACATCAATAGACTCGTCACAGCTTACAATCAGTTTGGCTTCAAGTTATTAGCAGAACTCTGCGAGAAGAATCCGGAAACAAACGTATTCATTTCTTCGGCCGGTATAGCCTTCTCCTTAGCGCTGATTCAAAACGGGGCCGGCGGCAATACCAGGAAAGCCATTGCCAAAGTCCTTGAATTACCTAAAGCGAGTCAACGCTACATTAACGAAACCAGCCAAAAGCTGTTTGACGACCTTATCTCTCTCGAACACGGGCAACTGTCAATCGCCAACTCGCTTTGGATCGACAAAGGGCTCTCTTTTGACGCTTCCTTTTTGAAAATTGCCAGGAACTTTTTTAAAGCCGAAGCTGCTACCGTGGATTTTAATTCCACTGCGGCAGCCCAGACTATTAATACCTGGGTCCATCGAGAAACCAAGGGCAAGATTGCTACTCTCATCGAGCGGTCCGACCTGGACCAGCAAACGGACTTCGTACTTGCCGGCGCAGTTTACTTTAAGGGTCTTTGGAAAGTGCCATTCAGTAAGCAGGAAACGCACCGGAGCATTTTTCATCTTCCTCGAAATAAAAAGAGATCCATTTGGATGATGCGACAATCCAGCGAGCATGATTATTTGAAGCAGAACAACTTTCAAGCAGTCAGACTGCGTTACACCGACGACCGAATAAGTTCCTACATTTTCGTTCCGGCCGATAAAGTTTCTCTGACGGATCTTTTGAAAGAGTTTCAAGTGGAGAGTTGGAATCGATGGATTCAGGAGTTTGCATTAAATAAGGTTGAGATAACAGTGCCGCGCTTCAAGATGACCTACGAAGGGGAACTACGAGAAGCTCTGGCCCATTTGGGGATGGGTACAGCATTCGACAGCGGCGCAGACTTTAGCCCGATGGGCCTGGCAGGGCGCTACATCGGCAGGATCAAGCATAAATCCGTTGCCGAGTTTAATGAAGAAGGAACCGAAGCGGCTGCGACCACTGCCATCATGATGACCCGGAGCCTATTTGAACCACCGCGAATAGTTGTTGATCGGCCATTCTTCTGGGCAATTCAGGATCAGAACACGGGCCTGATCCTCTTTTTCGGCGCCGTCTTCGATCCCGGCAACTGAAATAGAAATTCTATGCTCGGCATTAATAAGAGGAGAGGACCAGTATCGACGAATTTCAGTTTGAATAACTCACTTAGATAGGAGACCACAATGCCAGGTAAATCGAAGAAAGCGACAACTCCCGTTGCCAGGAAGCAATTGGAACGGCAGGAGAAGCGTGTTTCTCTTAGGGCAGCGCAAGATGATTCCGGCCAAAAGGAGACTGAAAAATTCTCCCGCAGCGCCAAAGTCGCCGAGGAATACGCCAGCAATATTGCAGAGGGTGACGAAGTCAAATTCATTCAAGCGTTTCAAGCTGCTTTCAATATCGCAGCGGGCGTCCACGATGAAACAACCGAGCGCACTGCCGTTCGAGCAACCTTGCGCAGTGATGTACCACTAGCACCAGCGCGTTTTATTTCAGACGGTAAGTTTGTCGAGAATACGATCAAGCTCATTCGAGACCAGAATCGCATTATTGGCGGCGTGCCGACGACTGATTTTCCGGACTGCGTCGCTGTTGGGACAAACTTTCAATGGTGCTGCACGGGCACTCTCGTTGCACCTAATGTCGTCGTGACCGCAGGGCATTGCCAGGGTGGTTGTTCGGCGCGGGTTTTTTTCGGGACCAATGTGAATACAAGCGGGGAAATCGTGCCCGTCAAAAAGGCTGTGCGGCATCCTCAATACGGCAAAGGGGGAAAGCACAATGATCTAACAGTGCTCATTCTCGAACGCGATGTGAAGACTGTGAAGCCGCGCAAACTCGCCACGACTACCATGGTCGACAAGGCGCATTTTATTCGCGCCGTAGGTTTCGGAAACACCGACCCCGAGAGTACCACCGGCTACGGTATCAAGCGCATGGTGGATATTCCGATAGCGTCGGTTAGCTGCGCAGCAGACGGCCCGGCTCGCTATGGCTGCGACGCTGGTTTGGAGCTTGTGGCTGGTGCTCCGTTTCTAAACAAGGATAGCTGCAACGGCGACAGCGGCGGACCGATTTACGTTAAGTCCGGAACTGCCTGGTATCTTGCTGGCGCAACTTCGCGCGCCACAGTAGATTCCACGCGTCCTTGCGGTGATGGCGGTATTTATGTGCGCATCGACAAATATGCAACCTGGATTCGCTCAGTATCCGGCGGACACTGGTCGTAGGGGCGAAACGATTCTCGGTTAGGGAAATGAGTGATCCTCATGAGTGTTCATGGGGATCACTGTGCCCCAGGTTCGCGCTGGAAGTCTCAGACGTTGATCCCTGTCTGGTCACGAATCCAATCCGTGAACTTATCGGCCCGGACGTAAATCCCGCCATTACCGCAGGGCTGGCCAGTGGCTCTGATTCCACGTGAGGTCACGCCGAGCAGGCGATATCCACCGTCGTCATCTTCTATGTAGAGCGGTCCACCACTGTCTCCCTTGCAGGTGTCCTTTTTCAGCCCTCGATGACCAGCGACCATCTCAAAATCTTCATAACATCCATACATCGCCTGCTCATCAACACTGCCACACTCCATCGACATGATTGGAACTTTGGCTTTTCGTTTCCTGCCATAACCCTTCGTCGCCGCAGGATCGGTTCGTCCAAAGCCGACAACTAGAGCAGCCTTAGCTTCTCCTGGCGTACCCTTGGCGATCCGGCACGCGTTCACCTTTGAGTCATGCTCGAGTACGAGAAGCATCAAGTCAACTCTCGGATCGGAATGCTCGTGTACTTCTTTGACGTTAATCGTCTCACCTTTCTCGGGCTTGTTTACGTCGTTGCCTTTCAGAAAGACACGCTTGACGCTGAATTGTTGGGCACAATGTCTGGCCGTTAGCACCAGATTGGGAGCGATGAGCGTGCCGGTACAAAAATATCCCATGAACTCGTTTCCGACAGCACAACAATCCGGAAAGCCATCAGTGAGCGTGCCGTTAAGGATTGACTCCGCCTCGTCGACCAATAAGGGCGGGATATAATTGTCTTCAGTTTCACTTTTTAAGTTTGATTGAGCGTCGGTTACACCTGTCGCCGGCTGCGCTGGCGGGGCGGTGGTGGAAGAAGTTTCGATTTGTTGGAGTTGGAGTATTTCCGACTCGATACGTCCGATATGCGCTCGTAGCTCCGCCAATTCCTGCAAGACTTTTGCATAGTCAGCCATAATCCTCTGCTCCTTGTTGCGCGTGAATCTCCAAACCCACGACGGACGTGGGCTACGAGCGCACGCTCTTCTTCGTGAAGGTCAAGTTCTTAATTAAGTCATTGAGGTAAGCTTGCCGGGCGGGTGGATTAGCGTCTGCAGCGAGAAACTCATCGTGTTTGATTTCCGCAATGAAATCCAGCGTGCGCTGCTGAATCGCCCGGTACGTTTGATCAAATTCTGTTGTCACGGCTTCCACCGCCATTTGCGCCGCTGCCGGTACGAGTTGATATGGATAATTTTCGGGCCGGGGTCTAACTATTTCTTCCCCAAGCCACAAAGCGAGGGCCTCAATATCTTTATGATTGGCGTCAAGTTTGTAGCCGAATTCAACAAGAGGGTGTGGCGGCGAATCTTCCTCCTCCTTGTTTTTCAACACATTCAACTTCGTATTGAGCAAGACATCGGCAACGATTTTGGACTCTGACAGGAAGGGGGTCAGTTGCGCAATATCGCCGTACGCCTCGTGCCACACCTTTTCAATCTTCTGGGCAGCATCAGCGAGCGGCGCTACTCGAGTAGTCCGCATAAGCTCGCACAAAAGATACACGCGCACATATTCATTGGGGTGCTTATCGCCTCCCAATGTTTCAATCTCTTCTTTTGTGCGGAAGAGCATGCCCAAAAGGGCATAGCCATAGGCCACGCCGCCGAGCAGCACACCGAAGGTATCCGCGATCATCTCGCCGAGCCAAAACTGCCACATCGTCAGTCTTTGCTGAAAGCCTGGTTCATTCTTTCCGGCTTGCTTCAGCGCTTCGGTTAATGCCGGTTCCAGCTCGTCACGTAGGCCAAGATCGTTATCAAGCAGGTGTCCCACTTCGTGATAGAGGCTGCAGAACGTCCAGACCGCGATTGTGTCGTGAAATGGAAAAGAAATGACCGAAATGGGCAGCAGGTTCTCGGTGTCGGTGTAGAGCTTGAGTCCGATCTGATTAAGATTGTGCCGGCGCGCGATGGCAGCAGGCGATAACATTGCGTTGAGATAAGTGAGCGGAGGTTCGCGATAATGATCTGGCGATAGCCCTCTCCATTTATTTGCAAGCTTCATGCAAGGCTTGTAGCAATAGGCTGAAACCAGATCAGCTATATCCAGCATCTTCTTATTGAAGAGAGATTCCCCACGTTGCGCGAAAATGTATCGGAACGTGGCCATGATGCTATTAGTGGCAGTAAGGAACTGTTCGATCTCGCTTCGCTTATCTGTGAAGTCGTTGACAGATAGTGTGGGTTTTAACTCTTTCACCAGCAGGACGTGGTCTTCAGCCATCTTATCGAGGACGGATTTGACAGTGGCAATCTGACTCTGATGGATTCCCATCCCGCCAACACCTTTGTCGGCGAGCTCCTTGAGTTCATCTATCGTCTGCGGGAGAAGCTGTACACGACGATGCAACTCGTACGTTAATTGCTGCCTAATATCCACAATTTGTCACTGCTTGCCAGGGGTCGTGAAAATCAAACGCTTGGAAGTGAGCTAGGCGCTGATGATATTCCATATATCACAGAGCATGTCAAGGATCGCTTGATGGAGAGTACTGGTTCAGTTTGAAAAACGCCGAAGGCGTTGGCTGATTCCAGCCCAGGGTCGGCTTGCTTATGGCAACCAGTACTCGATGAAGCGCAGCGACAACGTGGGATAAAAGTTTGAAAAAACTTTTTCCGAAACGCAGATTATGATATAGGAGTCACTGCCAGCTCACAGCAGAATCCATCCAGCGGATTCTGAATCGATCGCTCTTTCACGCTAACCTGCGCGCTCAAGGTTCTGCATCTCGTCGGAATCCTGGCAGGAGCCTGCAAAGAGTGAACTTCTTCGTTCCACAGGCCAGATATATTTGGCGGCCGTCGCTTGGGATTAGTCAGTCTTCAGGGAGAATCTTCCAATGCAAGGACGCTCATCGCGGTATCGAGAATTCATCGTGAGGGTCGTCTCGCGGCCCGCCGATACGACGATGACAAAAACAGTCCAGGACCAGCAAGAGAAAACGCACACCTACGATGCCTTCGTGTACGGCAAAGTTGAAGAGCCGGGACTCGCTGTTTTCGACGGCGCGCCGCCGGACCAGCCTTCAGAGCTCCGTGATTTGCAGTTGCTAGGCGCCGAAAAAATAGTCGTCAATTGGACAGCCTACAGAAAATACAAAAGCGCGTTCTTTCGGGGCGAGAACGCTGCTTCCGAACTTCTGTCTCGCGACGAAATATTTAAAGAGGTATCACCGGGTCTTAAGTCGCTGCTAAACGGTGAGGCGATAACCAGCCGGCCCTTGCGCATCTGGTGGACAAGTGCGTCACCGGCGTTGGTGCATCTGCCGTGGGAGTTACTCGCGTATGGGGGAGACGGTTATGCGGGAGGAAAATTCTATTTTGTGCGCGGGTTACCGCCGGAAGAACCGGTACCCAAACTGCCGGTTAGCGGGAATCTGCGTCTGGCCTTTATTCATGAGCCGAACAGCACGCCCGTGGAGTTGATAGAGGCACTGCGGAATATTCCCGGCATAGACGTTACGGATATGACCCATCACCCTCTTCAAGCTTTGCAAGATGCGGCGCGAGACGGCTTTGAATTGGTCCATTTGGTCAGTGACGGCGTAGTCTCGCTCAGCTATGAAGGATTTCTCTATCTGCGAAAGCCGAAGGAGAAAGGTGTTTCGCTCGACTCTAATGATGCCGCTAATCGTAGGCTCTACCGCTTTCTACTCGGCGTTTATAAAAAGATTGACTCATTTCTCCCTAAAAAGTGGAGCACTTGGGCAGACAATAAATTTTCGAAAGAACTCGATATTGAGACGCTCTCTCCTAACCAATTGAGTGCTTTGCAACGCGGCGCCCGGCTAGCCGTGCTCTGTCTCAGCCCCCCCAAAAGCGGTCATGACAACATTAATGAGGTGAATGCAACGCTGCTACCGTCTATCTATAGCACCTTCGCCTGTTTAGGAAACTCGACCTTGCCTATGCCAAATATCGTAGCGCAGATCGGAGCGGCGAAGCCTGAAGATCTCAAACCGTTTTGGCGGGGCTTTTACACCGAATTAGGCAGTAGCCTGGAGATTGAGAAGGCCGTAAGCGAAGGTCTGAAGCAGAGTGCGGCGCGGCCGATAGCGCTCTTCTTGCGTCAAAATCTTGGTCAAACTTTTAAACGTCAACGGGCTAAGGAGAAACCCAACGTCACACAAATCAATGCGGAGCTGCAACAATCCAAAGAGACGCTGAAGCGGCTGCTCGACCTAAAAGACAGCCCGCTTGCTGACATTGTCGCCGAATATGCGAAGGGCGCAAGCGTTCAGCAAAAGGAACTTCAAGCAAAACTAGATCCCTGGTTAGAGGAAGAAGAGGAAAACCAGCCATGAACAGGGATTTCAGAATTGCACTCGTGCCTGGCGCAAAGGAAGACGAAGTCCAACTCGTGCTATATGGCATCGGGTATGCGGAAGCGGGCAAGCCCCTCGATATCACCCGAATGCTTTTTACCCCTCAGATCGAGGAAATTGACCCACCCCCGCCAAAACTTGTTGATATTGACCCTAGTATTCTTGGGGAATTACGCGGCGAAGAGGGTAAGAGAAAAGTCGAATCAGCCATCAAGTTAGTAAGCGATTGGGTGCTGGGTACCGACGTTTCATTGGCTCTCGAAACTTTGATCGGCAACCTGCCGCCCGACAGCCAGGTGCGTATCATCTTCAGCGCTGATAAACGTCTGCGCCCTATCTTTGACTTGACCAAAGTGCCGGTTGAGTTAATCAGGCCGAAAGGCGTCGACATCCCTTTTGCGATTAATCCGAAAGTTGCCTCTATTCTGCACCTGTTGGACGAAGTAGGCGTGGGTCAGAGTGCGGCCAGCAGTCTTGATTGGCCCTTGCGCGTGCTGATCGTGCGTTCGAACCCGACAGATCTTGGCCTGGCTGTGCCTGAAGCCACTCCCCTGCGCAACAAAATCTTGAACTTAGGTGACAAGTTCGGCGGCGGAGCGGTCGTGGTCGATGTAATCAGTAGCGAGGCCACGGTTGGTACGCCGGCAACCTGGGACGCATTCACCAAAAAACTGAACGATCAGGAGCCGTACGACATTGTGATTTACCTTGGACACGGCAGCCTGGAAGAAGAAGGCGCGGAATTGATCGGCTGTCTGCAGTTTGAAGACAGCGGCGGGCGTCATGACCCGATTCCGGCTTACAACATCGTCGTGCCATTAGAGAACAAGCCGGTGCCGGTTGTGCTTCTGATCGCTTGTCAGACATCCGATCAGGTGGTGGAGGACAAGTATAAGAAACTGCACGCGGCGAATATGCCTCAATGGATCCGCGGCAGTCAGGGCGTGGCCCAGGCGCTAATCAACAGCCCGCAATCGGGAACTCAATTAGTAGTGGGCATGCGCTACAAGCTGGATACGGAAGATGCCGTTCGGTTTCTTGAAAGCTTCTTCGATAGTCTTTTGCAGAACACACCCGGAAATGTCGAAGCTGCTGTGCATCTTGCTCGTCAGGAACTGAAGACCAAGAGTCGTTTTCCCGCCGCGTTCTCCGCCCCTGTCGTCTTTAGAAGGTTGCGCGGACCCGATGTCGATGAGCCACTTTTTCGCTTCATTGCCAACAAGAAATATGTAGCAACAAACTGTCAGGGCCCCGAAGGAGACTGGACCGCACGCGAAATCCTTTGGACCGATTTGAAAGAGCTCCCATGGGGCCAGCGCTCGGAAGAGTCAAAGGGGCAAGCCCAGCGAATGCTCAAATTATTTGAGGACAGGTTAATCCAGAACGCTGTTGCAAAGGCCGCCTTAATCCTTCCGGAATCGATCCTTGGGTTACCCGGTGAGAAGACGATCCTTCGAGTTAAGCTCCACGGCTCTCTCGGCGATGCAAACCTGACGAAGCTGAGTGGTCAATTGTTGTTTGACCGGGAGGATATTTCTATCGACAAGGTGCAGGCCTCACCGGAATTGAAAGCCGCCGGCTACAAAGCGCTCACCGAAATTGGAACGAGGCAGGTAGACTTCTCAATCGAACCAACGGCCGAGCCAAAAGCACTACAAAACGTGACGCTCTTTGAGGTCACTCTAACAATGGGCTCATCTTTCAATCATTGGTCCCATGTGAGAGTCAGCGGAATTCAAACGAAACCACAAAAAGTAGTTTGTCCCGGAATGAATGCCATTGTTGTTCCTCCGCCTTAATCCCTGTCGGCCTAATACCGTGTACGCTATCTCTGTGAAACGATAAGGAGACCAACTTGCCAGCTAAAAAGAAACCTGCTTCGAAGCGTGCTGCTGCTGCGCAAGTAGATGTCAACCTTCGCGCCGCTGTCGCCAGCGGTCGGAGTGCTGCGGAAGAAGTGATCGCCCTCCGCACAAAACAGGTCCCTGATGGTCGCGGCTTTCTGGGAGGCTGGTGGCAATTACCCGGACCCTGGTTGAAGCCCGGTTTTCAGAAAAAAGGACACGACAGCCTGGCGACGAACACAATGCTGATCGGACAACTGATCGATCGGTTCAATGCAATGCTCGCGACGGTGAGCTCTATACCGGAGTTCGCACACGTACAGTACCTGGATCTACGCGGTACGCTGAAACGCGATGGCACATACAAGAAGGATTGGGCCAACGAACTTCACCCAAGTCAAACGGGATTTGCTCTGGTAACGAAGAAGTTTGCGGACGCGATCGAGCAGCTCTGAGCATAAGGAAGGACCAGATAATGTCAGACGACGATAACGAAAACGGCCAGCCACCCTCCAACGGCAGCGCACTCGCAGACACCATCGACATTCCCACTCCGGAAACCCGCCCGCTGAAGTGCTATGCCTTCGATCCCAGCCAGGGAAAGTTTTTCGGAAACGAAATGACGCTCGAAGTGAAGTACGAAAAACTGCTTCCCGGTCCGATCGGCGAGCGCGTCGCAGTGATCGATTACGACGGCCAGAATAAAAGATTTTACAAGCCCGTCGATCTCGATCATCCAAAGCTGTTGATTCGTTCCGGACTGAATCCCACCGAATCTGATCCACGGTTTCACCAACAGATGGTGTATGCAGTCGCAAGTGAAACGATCCAGAACTTTGAAGCGGCACTTGGACGCCGTATTCGCTGGCGACTCGATGAACGCATACTCGACGAGAACGGCCAGTTTCCTCCAGGCACGGGAGACGGTGACATCCGCCGGCTGAATTTGTATCCCCACGCCATGGTCTCTGCCAACGCAGCTTATTCACCGTCGGCAAAGGGAATTCTGTTTGGTTATTTTCGCGCCAGCACGGACGATCCCGGACGTAATCTCCCAGGACAGACAGTCTTTACCTGCCTGTCTCACGACATCATCGTGCATGAGATGACGCACGCCATCCTCGACGGCATTCGCACATACTTCTCAGAACGAACCAGCGCTGAGGTCGCAGCATTTCACGAAGCGTTCGCCGACATCGTCGCGCTGTTCCGGCACTTCTCTCACAAGGAGGCCCTTCTCGATACGATCCAGAAGACAGGTGGAAAACTCTATCAATACCATCTCGAACCCGATGCGACTGCCGATGAAGGGAACGCAGTAATTCAGGCGCAAAAACTC
>Ga0114129_10011476_pt1 | contig 12617 bp, 7 predicted proteins | sample RhiMetdeltSRZDD1_FD_80071 | JGI IMG/M metagenome (GOLD analysis project Ga0114129, IMG submission 80071) | Populus rhizosphere microbial communities from Tennessee, USA - Rhizosphere MetaG P. deltoides SRZDD1 (version 2) (version 2) | ecosystem: Host-associated > Plants > Roots > Rhizosphere >...
CCTTTTGCCTTTTGCCTTTTGCCTTTTGCCTTTTGCCTTTTGCCTTTTGCCTTTTGCCTTTTCCCTTTTGCCTTTTGCCTTTTCCCTTTTAGTGCGGCACAAACCCTTCAAACACGTACGCATACAACATCGCAATGATGCCCATGACGATCATCAGCAGGATGCTGTGCTTGATCGTAAATCGAAACAGCCGACTCTCGTCAGCCGTTGTCATTCCCGTTGCGGCGACGGCGACGGCGATGCTCTGGAGTGAAATCATCTTGCCGACGACGCCCGCGGCGGAGTTGACCGACGCGGTCAACACTGGATTGATGTTCAACGCGTTGGCCGTCACAACCTGCAGGTTGCCAAACAGCGCATTTGCCGACGTGTCGCTGCCGGTGAGAAAGACGCCGAGCCACCCCAGAGTGGCGCTGAAGAACGGAAAGGCTCCGCCGGTCGCCGCGAGCGCCAGCCCCAACGTTGAGGTCATCCCAGAGTAGTTCATCAGATACGCGAGTCCGAGCATGCAGGAGATTGTGACCATCGGCAGCGCCAGTTGCTGGAACGTTGACTTGTAAGTCCTGGCAAATTGCCGCGGCGACACCCGGAGCATCAGTGCGGCGAGGATGGCCGCCGCGAGACACGCAGTACCCGCTGCGCTGAGCCAGTTCAGTTCGTAAACAGCGGCATATGGCGACGGTTTCGCGGTCACCGGCGGAATGCGTGTGATCGCGTTGTGCAGCCCGGGCACGAGCAGCCCGTTGAGAACCGTGGCGCTCTTCGGCAGCAATGCCGGCCAGAGGCTATCTGTCCATCGGTTCATCGCTGCCTTGATCGTCGGTGCGCCAAAGACCAGCACGCACGCGACCAGCAACATATATGGCAACCATGCCGCGACGAGTTCACCGGTGGAGTGCGAGCGAGCAGCGGCGGTAACCGGCGTGTCTCCGTCAAGCCTGAGAATCCGTGCGGGCTGCCACATCTTTAGAACGAGGACCATCACACCGATACACGTCAGCGAGCTGGCGATGTCGGTCAGCTCGGGTCCCCAGTAGTTGGAAACGTAGAACTGCATGCCCGCAAACGAGACGCCGCAGGCAATGATGGCTGGCAGAACTTCGAGCGCGCGCTTCGGACCGCTCATCACTACTACGAGGTAACCGGGAATGAAGAGCGACACCATGGCGCAGAGCCGGCCGATCATCGCGCTCAGCGAAAGCAGCGGCAACCCGGTGATATTGGCGAGTGTCGTCACCGGTATCCCGAGCGATCCAAAGGCGACAGGCGTCGTATTGCCGAGCAGGCAGATTCCGGCAGCGTAGAACGGAGAGAAGCCGAGCCCCGCCAGCATGGCACCGGAGACGGCGACCGGCGCGCCGAATCCCGCCGCCCCCTCGATGAACGCACCGAACGAAAACGCGACGAACATCGCCTGAAGCCGTCGATCGTTGGTCAGGCCACCGACGGAGTCTTTGATGATCTCGAACTTTCCAGTATCGACGGCGAGTCGATATAAGAGGATCGAGCCGAAGCAAATCCACGTAATGGGAAAAATGCCGAAGGCCGCGCCGAAGATGGTCGACATGACCGCAAGCTTCAGGGGCATGCCATAGGCGGCGAGCGCGACGACAAACGCTGACGCCAGCGCGCTCGCGGCGGCCATCCAGGTGGGCTTCCGCAGAATCCCGAGCATAGCGAACAAGACGACGATCGGAACTGCCGCCGCCAAAGCCGATACCGCCAGACTGCCGCCTACGGGTTCGTAGTTGTGCTGCCACATGTGGCGGGAGTTATATCAAAAGGGAAAAGGGAAAAGGGAAAGGCAAAAGGATTTATTGACACAAATCGCGGATAATGACGCGGTTCTCGGGCCGTTCGCATCAACAAAGGTGTGCCTGGATGAAGAAGCCTTTCTTGCGCCTGCCAACTCGCACGCTGTGGTTCGTTCTAATCGCCGCCATCACGTTGGTCGTAGCCGGTCCACGTCCATCGGCGCGTGTCGATGATGCACAAAACCCGGCAGCCGGGACGCCGCCGGCACAAGGACGCGGTCAAGGCGGGCGCGGCGAGTCGGGCCGCGGTGCGGGAGGCAATCGCGCGGGCGGACCGGGCTTGAGTGATGCGGCGAACGTCGGCGGTGATTACGGTCCCAAGGCGCCGGTTGTCGCGTTGACGCCGGAAGAACAGGCAAAACGATTCATTCTGCCGCCCGGCTACAAACTCGAGTTAGTCCTGTCCGATCCAACGATCATCAGCCCGGCGGTGATGGCATTCGACGGCAATGGCCGCCTTTACATCGCGGAAGAACGCAGCTACATGCTTGATGTCGATGCCGGCCGGCAGCACGAACCAATCAGCCGCATTAGCCTGCACGAGAGCACGAAACGCGACGGCGTCTTCGACAAACACACAGTGTTTGCCGACAACCTGCTCTTCCCGCGAATGATTCTCCCGCTCGACAAGGGCATTCTCACCAACGAGACGCATTCAGACGACGTGCTGCTCCTGACCGACACCAACGGGGACGGTGTCGCCGACCAGCGCAAAGTCTTCTACTCGGGCGTCGGCAACGGACGCAGCGGCAACATTCAGCAGGCGCAGAGCGGCTTCGTGTGGGCGCTCGACAACTGGATCTACAGCACCTACAACCCGTTTCGATTCCGATGGACGCCGCGCGGCATATTGCGCGAACCCTCCGGGCCGCCGGGAGCCGAATGGGGCATGTCGATGGACGACGACGGGAAGATCTGGCTGGTGAATGCGGCTGGCGAACGTGGTCCCGCGAACTTTCAGATTCCGATTCAGTACGGCGCGTTTCTCGTTAACGATCAATGGGAAACGGGGTACGAAATTCCTTATCCGGCGCCCGGCATTGGCGATATGCAAGGTGGGCTGCCGCGCGTGAGGATGCCCGTGGGCAGCTTGAGTCACTTCACCTCGACAACCGGACCCGAGATCGTCCGCAGCGATCGTTACCCCGCAGATCTGAATGGCGATCTGCTGTTCGCCGATCCGGTGGGACGATTCATTCGCCGCTCGAAGATCGTCAAGACCGAAGGACTCACGCAGGTCCGGAACGCATATCCCGGATCGGAGTTCATCATCAGCAACGATCCGCTGTTCCGGCCGGTCAACATCAAGCAAGGACCGGACGGCGCGATCTACATCCTCGATATGTACCACGGCATCATCCAGGACGCGAACTGGACGGCGCGAGGCACGTATCTCCGCTACAAGATTCAGCAGTACCAGCTTGACAAAGTGATCAACCACGGCCGCGTGTGGCGGCTCCGCTACGACGGTGTGCCCGCTGGCGAGGCGGAAGCGGGCGGCGGTCAACCGGCCGTGCCGCCGATCGAACTCGGTCGAACCTGGCCGCGCATGAACGACGAACCCTCCGCGCAGCTGGTTTCCCACTTCAACAATCCGAATGGTTGGTGGCGCGACACGGCGCAGCGGTTGCTGGTGTTGAGACAGGACAAATCCGTTGTTCCATCGCTGCAAGAACTGACGCGCAGCTCGAACAACATGCTGGCACGATTCCATGCGATGTGGACGCTCGAAGGACTCGGAGCACTCGATCCGGCACTCGTTCGCGAACAGATGAAGGATCCGAATCCGCGCATGCGTATTCAGGGGATCCGCGCCAGCGAGTCGTTGTTCAAGGCGGGCAATCGATCCTTCGATGCCGACTATCGCGCGTTGACGAAGGATGCCGACACCGACGTCGCGATTCAAGCGTTACTCACGCTCGGACAGTTCAAACCCGCCGACCTCGCCGACATCGTCCAGGCGACGCAGGCGGCCAACAAGGCACGCGGCATTAAAGAGATCGGCGATTTCCTGATGCGTCCCGCACCTGCCGTCGCAGGGAGCGCAACGATGAGTCCCGACGAGTTGAAATCGATCGAGGAAGGGAGCGCGACTTATCAATCGCTCTGTTCCAGTTGTCATGCGGCTGATGGACGCGGCACGCCAGTCGCAGGCGGCGCGCCCGGTGCGATGATGGCGCCGCCGCTGGCGGGATCCCCGCGGGTCAACGCTCACCGCGACTACGTCATCAAAGTGCTGCTCAAAGGACTCACAGCGCCTCTCGGTGAAGGCTCGGAATCATCGGCCGCGATCATGCAACCCATGGGGACGAACACCGATGCGTGGATCGCGAATATCGCCTCGTACGTGCGTTCGAGCTTCGGGAATGCCGGCGGCATTGTAACGGCTGCTGATGTCGCGCGTGTCCGTGCCGCGACTGCCGGACGCAAGAATCCGTGGACCCTTCGTGAGCTGGAACCAACACTCCCCCGCCGAATCGAAACGTCAACGTCATGGAAGCTATCGGCAAGTCACAACCCTGAGGCCGCTGCATCTGCAGTGACAACCCGTGGCTGGACGTCCGCGACACTCCAGACCGCAGGCATGTGGTTCCAGATCGAACTGCCGCAGCCGGCGATGCTGACCGAGATCGAATTCGATGCACCGGCCCCACCAGGCGGACGCGGCGGCGGCGCCGGACGAGGTGGCGGTGCGGCGGCAACGCCGCCGGCGCTGCCCTATCCGCGCGGGTATCGTCTCGAGCTGTCGATGGACGGCGCGAAGTGGGGTAAGGCCGTCGTCGAAGGGAAAGGCACCGGCGGCCACACGTCCATCACGTTTGCGCCGACGCGCGCCAGGTTCGCGCGCGTCACGCAGACCGAAACTGTCGACAATGCGCCGAACTGGGCGATCAGCAATCTGCACGTCTACGAAGCAGGTCAGGGACGGTAAAAGGTGGCTGGCACTTTTCCCGGAAAGGTGGCTGGCACCTTTTTTCCCAGGTCGGGTTGGGACAGGATCAAGAACTCGCCGCCATTGACGCCTTTCGTAAAAGGTGGCTGGCACCTTTCCGGGAGAGGTGCCAGCCACCTTTTACGGGTTGTGCTCGGAGCGGCCCTCCCAGCAGTCTGCGTCGTAGCGGTGTCGGCGCAGACGGTCTTCCGCAGCACGGTCGACGTGATCGCCGTCGACGTCCAGGTCGTCGACTCGGATGGGAATCCGATCGGGCGTATCGGACCTGACTCGTTTCAGGTGTCAATCAACGGCCAGCGCCGCAAAGTCGTGTCCGCGCAGTTCGTCGGACAAATGGCGACGTCGGATGACCCGGCAGAGCCTCGGCCGCCTGAAGGACGCGGCCGAACGTTCATTCTCGCCGTTGACGCCGGCAGCTTTGAGGTGGGCGCCGAACGCGCACCAATCGAGAGCGCGCAGAATTTCGTCCAACATCTCGACCCGAGCGATCGCGTTGGACTCTTCGTGTACCCCGCCGGAGCACAGATCCTGCCGACAACCCAGCGGGCGCCGCTCACGATCAGTCTCGGGCGCGTGACCGGACAGAAGGACCCGCTCCGAACGCACTACAACCTGAGACCCTGGGAGATCGTTGAGATCACCGCCCAGATGTCGAATCCAAATTCGTTCCTGACCGCCGCACGGAATGCGCAAAACCCCGCCGCCGATGGCGGCACGGCGGTGGAACTGGATCCGGTCCTCAAGATTCAGGCTCGTGAGTGTCCAGAAGATCGTGACTGTCCTGCGAAGATCTACGCCGAAGGCATGGCGCTCGCAACGCAACTCGAGGGACAGGTGATGACGAGCCTGACGGGACTTGAAGCGCTGCTGCGCGCGCTCGAAAAAATTCCCGGTCGCAAAGCGGTGGTGTTCGTCAGCGCCGGACTGCTCGTGAGCGATCGATCGGCCGGACGCCCGGATGTCGGTGATATGGCCCGGGTCATGGGACAAACCGCGGCGCGTTCCAACGCAACCGTCTACACGGTCCACATCGACACGACGCCCGGCGTCGGTCCAGCATCGCAGAAGGCGCCCGGCAGTGCCGAAGTGGCGCGCGACCGCTCCCTGTACGGAAACTGGCTCAGCGACTTCTCACAGTCCGCTGGTGGACGGCTGATTTACGTCCCCGTCGGCAGCGCCAACTTCGCATTCGACAGGATCCTGCGCGAAACCTCCGCCTACTATTTGCTGGGCGTTGAGCCCGCGGCCGCAGACCGCGACGGGCGTCCGCGCAAGCTCGAAGTGAAGGTCAAGCGCCGGGGCGTCAGTGTGCGCAGCCGCCAGTGGGTGGTGATTCCGCCGAAGGGATAAACCGCGCCGTTCATGGCATAATGCGCGCTCGAAAAGCTCGACGGCGAACACCCGCAACGGTTGATTCGCAACCGTCAACGCATCAATTGCTTCGTGGTCTTGTTGGGACGAACACATGGCAAATGCGCATCTGCATGATGGATCGGCTGCTGACAACAGACGGCAGTCACGAATTCGAAATCGGATCTTTCATCTCATTTCGACGGCACTGATCGTCCTCATCGGTGTTGGTGTGGCCGCCGCCACGCGCAGCAACAAGTGGTGGTGGGACAATCTAGCCGGTCCGGACAGTTCGAACTTCGTCGCCTCGGACCAAATCAAGAAGGCCAACGTCGGTCAGCTCGAAGTCGCCTGGTCCTACCCATACGCCCAACCTGGTTTCAATCCGATTGTCGTCGACGACGTCGTCTATCTACTCGGACGAGGCAGTTCGCTCATCGCTCTCGACGCGGCCACCGGAAAGGAGCTGTGGATTCACGAAGGACTGGCCGGGATCACCAGCCGCGGCGTGAACTACTGGGAGAGCGAAGACCGCAAAGACAGGCGACTGCTATTCTCCATCAACAGCTTCCTCCAGGAAATCGATGCCCGCACGGGCAAGACCATCCTGACATTTGGCGAGAACGGAATCGTCGATCTTCGTCACGGCCTCGCGCGCGCAGAACAATACGCGGGGCGGATCCAGTCGAACAGTCCCGGCAAGATCTACAAGAACCTGATCATCCTCGGCTCCGCTCCAGGGGAAGCGTTCGTCAATCCGCCGGGAGACATTCGCGCATACGACGTGATCACGGGCGAAAAGAAGTGGCAGTTCCACACGGTGCCGCTGCCGGGCGAGTACGGGTATGAAACCTGGCCGAAGGACGCCTACAAATACGTCGGCGGCGTCAACAACTGGGGCTCGATGTCGGTCGACGAGGGGCGCGGCATCGTCTACATTCCCCTCGGCTCGGCGAATTACGATTTCTACGGTGCCGATCGGCTCGGTCAGAACCTGTTTGCCAACTGCATCCTGGCGCTCGACGCAAAAACCGGAAAGCGGTTGTGGCATTTCCAGACGGTCCACCACGATCTGTGGGATCTCGACAATGTCTCTGCACCGCAGCTGGTCACAGTCCGGCACAACGGGAAAAAAGTCGATGCGGTCGCACACGCCGGCAAAACTGGATTCCTCTACGTGCTGGATCGCGTGACTGGAAAACCGCTCTGGCCGATCGAGGAGCGGCCAGTGCCGAAGAGTGAAGTGCCGGGAGAGCAGGCGTGGCCGACGCAGCCATTTCCGACCAAGCCACCGGCATTCGTACGTCAAACGTTTTCCGTAGACGATGTGAATTCGTGGCTGGCGACGCCGGAACAGTATGAAGCCATGAAGGAGCGCGTTCGAAACGCGCGCAATGAAGGCATGTTCACGCCGCCCGGGTTCACCGACACGATTTCCATGCCCGGGAATCAGGGTGGCTCGAACTGGGGCACGACGGCCGCCGATCCGCAGAAGGGCATGGTGTTCGTCGTCGGCGTGAACCAGGTTGCGATTCTCAAACTCGAGGACGTGACCAAGCGGACGCCAGAACCTGGACGTGGCGGTGGCGGCAACAGCGCGTCGCTTCAGGCGGGATACCTCGCGTATCAGACGTACTGCCGGAGTTGCCACGGCGCGGATCTCAAGGGCGCGCTGCCCGGAGTTTCCTCAATCGTTGGCGTGACGGATCGTATGGGCGAGGATGCGATCAAGGCGGTCGTCACGGGCGGCAAGGGACAGATGCGCGCGGTCGACGGCATCACCGAAGCTGAAATCGGGACGATCATCGCGTATCTCGCCAACAGCAGTCCGTCGGCCGGACGAGGACGGGCCGGTGGTCGCGGCGGTGGCCCTCCGGAGACGTTTCCCGCAGGTCCGGTCGTCGCCAGCGGCGGCGCACCGCAGCCTCCACTTCCGCCGCGCCCGCTCGGGCCGTTCTATCCAGGTGCAGGCGGCAACGCGGGCAACGCACTTTATCCGCCCGACGTGAAAGACGTGCCACCGAATCGCTACATGACTGACTACGGTGTGCTCGCGCAGTTCACCAAGCCGCCGTACACCACGTTGACGGCGTACGATTTGAACACCGGCGAAATCAAGTGGCAGGTTCCAAACGGTGATCATCTGCCCACGATGCGCGCCGGCGGACCGGGAAACACTGGAGGCGTCGGCGCGCGGTATGGCATCGTCGTCACCAAGGGTGGGCTCGTGTTCCACGCAGGCAACGACGGCAAAGTGCGCGCGTACGACGAGGACACTGGCGCGGTTCTCTGGACGGGCGTGTTGAACGGAACGACCAGCGGCGTGCCGGTCAGTTATGAATCAAAAGGGCGGCAGTACTTCGTCATCATCACGAACCAGGGCGGAGGACGCGGAGGCCGCGGCGCGGCGACAGCGGAAACTGATTCATCCACACCGACCGGGGCGATTGCGTACGCGTTGCCGGAGAAGAAGTAAACCGGGAACCGGGATCCGGGATGCGCGATCGGGAAGTCGCAATAGACGAGGAGCATGGAATGAGACGCCGAGAGTTCCTGATGAGTGCAGCGTCCATCGCAGCGGTCGCGGGAAGCCGTTCGATCTGGGCGCAGGCGCCCAAAGGCGTCAAGCAATCGACGCTCGATCGCATCGCGATCATGACGCTGAACTTTCAGAGCATTCTGAAGGTTCCCGACGTCGAGGACATTCCGAATCGTACGCTCGAACTCTTCGATGTCGCCGAGATGATCGCCGACAAGTACGGCGTTCACAAAGTGGAGTTCCAGCACTATCACATTCCTTCGACCGAGACGTCGTACCTGAAGGAACTTCGCAGCCGCATCGAGAAGAGCAAGTCGCGCATGACACAAATCAACCTGGAATTCTCCGGATTGAACATGTCCGCGCCTCGCCTTCGCGATCGGTTGTTGGCGATTGACCTGACGAAGATGTGGGTTGACCACGCCGCAGTGCTTGGCGCACAGCGCGTGATGATCAATCAGGGAGCTCAAGGCGGCACCGCGAATGTCATGCCGACTCACGAAAACAAGGTCTACGGGATCCCGACGCTGAAGACGATGGTCGATTACGGCAAGTCGAAGGGGATCATCGTGTCGGTCGAAACACGCGGAGGCGGAGGCGGCGGCCGTGGCGGGCGCGGCGGCACCACCGCGGCGGGCGCAGCGCCGACAGCCGGATCATCATCGGCTGCTCCATCCGCCGCAGGCGCGACGGTTGCGCCGGCACCAACCGCGCAGACAACGCCTCCTGCGGCTCCGACAACGCCACCGATGCCGCAGCCAGAGGTGTGGGCGTTGCTTGCGGAGATCCTGAAGGGCTCTGGCGGGCTGGCGAACGTTGATCTTGGTGGTGCGGGCGCGACAAGTCAGGACGAGTTGCACCAGTGCCTGCGCTTGTTGATTCCGATCACCGCCGGCAGCATTCACACGCGCGTGAACCAGCGCTGGGATCTCGCAACCGCGATCAAATTCCTCGAACACGATCTCGCATACAAAGGGCTATACACGATCGAAGCGGGTAACGGTCACGAAGGCACGCAGCCGATCTACGACGTCGTCGTGGCGACGCTGTGATCAGTTATCGCGTTGGCATCGTACTGACGCTCGCCTTCACCACGTTCGCACAAGATCATTCCGGACAATATCCACAGACCGACGTTACCGCCGGAGCGCGTGTCTACGCCGCGTTGTGCATTGGGTGTCACGGGCCCAATGGCGCGGGCGTGGGCGGCATCGACCTTCGACAGGGACCGCTGCCACGCGCGTCAACAGATGCAGCACTGACGACGGTTCTGTCGACAGGAATCGCGGGCACAGGCATGCCGGCGTTCCGCCTCGATCCAAGCGACGCACGCGCACTCGTGGCATTCATTCGCAGCGGCTTCGACTCGAACGCCACAGCTGTGCCGCAGGGCGATTCGGGACGTGGACGCATCATCTTCGAAGGAAAAGGCGCATGCCTGACGTGCCACCGGGTTGATACACGCGGGCGTGGCGTCGGCCCGGATCTCACCGAAGTCGGACGCGGCCGAAGCGCCATCGCGATTCAGCGATCACTCGTCGATCCGACAGGGTCGATGATCCCGATCAATCGTCCAGTCCGAGCAGTCACCCGCGACGGCCGCGCAATCAACGGACGTCGCGTGAATGAGGATACATACACCGTCCAGATCATCACTGATGCTGGAGCGCTGGTGTCGCTGGTGAAGGCGGATCTCCGTCAATGGTCGGTGAGTAAGACATCACCGATGCCGTCATACAAAGACACGCTGACGCCAACCGAGCTGATCGATCTTGTGGCGTATGTGGCATCACTGAAAGGTACGGGACAGTGATCGCCATTCTCGTATTTTTGACCGCATTGGTGGGACAGATCACGCCGGAGCGCCTGATTCGCGCCGCCGATGAGCCGCGCAATTGGCTGACATATTCCGGGACCTACTCCGGGCAGCGCTACAGTACGCTCGCGCAGATCGACCGCTCGAATGTGAAGTCACTCGAACTGAAGTGGCTGCTTCAGAACCAGGTCGCGGGTCCGTGGGAATCAGTCCCGCTTGTCGTGGACGGGATCATGTACTTGACGCAACGACCAAACGACGTCGTTGCCCTCGATGCGAAGACCGGGCGCATTTTCTGGATTTACAAGTACCCCGGAGCGACGGACTACAAAGTGTGTTGCGGCGCAAACAATCGCGGCCTTGCGATGCTCGGCAACACATTATTCATGGGCACGCTCGATGCACATCTCGTCGCGATCGACGCGCGCACCGGACGGCCGCTCTGGAACGTCGCGGTCGCGGAGTTCGCTCGGGGTTATTCGGTCACCCTTGCACCGCTGGCGGTGAAAGACAAAGTCATCGTTGGTGTTGGTGGTGGTGAATACGGAATACGCGGATTCATCGCCGCGTACGACGCGGCGAACGGCAAGGAAGTCTGGCGCTTCAACACGATTCCTGCACCCGGCGAGCCTGGATCCGACACATGGAGCGGCGATGCCTGGAAAAATGGCGGCGGATCGTTGTGGGTCACGGGGACCTACGATCCGGCACTGAACCTGACCTACTGGGGCGTTGGCAACCCTGGTCCGGATTTCAACCCGGCACAGCGACCAGGAGACAACCTGTATACCGACTCAGTCGTCGCGTTGAACGCAGATAGCGGAAAACTTCAGTGGCATTTCCAGTTCACGCCCAACGATCGCTACGACTGGGACTCGACGCAAGTGCCGGTGCTGGTCGATACGACCTGGAAGGGAGTGCCAGCGAAACTCTTGATGCTCGCGAATCGCAATGGATTTTTCTACGTGCTCGATCGCGCGAGCGGCAAGTTTCTGTTCGGCAAGCCGTTCATCAAGGTGAACTGGGCGAGCGGGCTCGATACGAATGGCCGCCCAATTCAAACGCCTCAGCCGCCAGGTTCGGCGACGTGGCCGGGCCAGCAAGGAGGAACTAGCTGGTACTCGCCGTCGTACAGTCCGCGCACCGGCCTTTTCTACATTCCAACGTGGGAGGAGGTATCGGGCGTCTTCACGAGTCAGCCGGCTCAGTACCAGCCGGGTCAATTGTATTGGGGCGGCAACTTTCGCACGACGCGGCCTGCCCCCGACGCACCGACGGCGCCGAACATCAGGCGCGGCCCCATCAACAACTGGACCGACGAACCGTCACACGGCGCCGTCGTCGCGCTCGATCCGCACACCGGCGAGCGCAAGTGGACATTCCCGATGTACGACCTCACCGACGCGGGCATCTTGACCACGGCGTCGGACCTTGTTTTCACGGGAGGTCGCGAGGGATATTTCCAGGCGCTCGACGCGCGCAGTGGTGAGCTACTGTGGAAAGCAAGTCTTGGCTCGGCGCAGATCATGATGGGACCGATCACCTACGAGGTTGAGGGCAAACAGTACGTATCGGTGATCTGCGGCAATGTGATGGCGACCTTCGGGTTGAGAGAGTGAACGGAGGGGACGGAGGGAACGGAGTTCACAACGAAGGAACGGAGTAAACGAAGACGTACGAAGACGAAGGTGCCCCGAGCCATCCTGCCGACGCGACACCGAGCAGGATGGCTCGGGGCACCTTTCTCTTCGTACGTCTCCGCTAATTTCGTTCCTTCGTTGTGAACTCCGTTCGCTCCGTCCCCTCCGTTCACTTCGGCAACGCGAACGCCACAATTCCGTGCGGTAGATTGGGACGCAGATTTCTATTCGGCCCGACGCCCGGATCCGACGCGGTCATTAACAGATACTGCCGTCCTTTGTGTTCGTACATCGACGGAATGCCTCGGCTGGCGGCGCCGAGCGCGCGTTCCCACAATTGCTTTCCTGTCTCCGCATCGTAGACGTGAAGCTTGTCGTCTCCGCCAGCGACGAACACGAGGCCGGTGATGGTTGGGATCACGCCGAACTTGAAGTCGCCCGCCGTTCCCGTCCCGGTAACACCAAGACTGGCGAGACGCGGATCATCGCCAAGCGGAACCTGCCA
>Ga0114129_10011477_pt1 | contig 12616 bp, 9 predicted proteins | sample RhiMetdeltSRZDD1_FD_80071 | JGI IMG/M metagenome (GOLD analysis project Ga0114129, IMG submission 80071) | Populus rhizosphere microbial communities from Tennessee, USA - Rhizosphere MetaG P. deltoides SRZDD1 (version 2) (version 2) | ecosystem: Host-associated > Plants > Roots > Rhizosphere >...
ATGCGTCCCACCAGACCGGACATGAAGACCAGCGGGATAAAAACCGCCGCCAGCGAGATCGTCATCGAAACGATGGTGAAGCTGATCTCCTTTGCGCTGTTGATGGTCGCTTGCAAAGCGTCCTCGCCGTGCTCCATCCGGCGTACGGTATTTTCCAAAAACACAATGGCGTCGTCCACCAGGAAGCCGATCGCTAAGGTAAGCGCCATCAACGAAAGATTATCCAGGCTATATCCCAGCAGCTGCATCGCGATGAAAGTCAGCAACAGGGAACCCGGCAGAGCGAGCGCCGGAATGAGCGTGTCCGTGGCTCTTCCTAGAAAGACAAATATGACAAGCACCACGAGCACAAATGCGATCAACAGCGTTTCTTGGACGTCCTTGACCGAATTCACGATGCCGCGAGAACGATCGTAGAGCGGCGTGATACGTATCGATCCTGGTAATTCCGCGCTGATTTGCGGCAGCAATGTGCGGATACTGTTGGCCACCTCCACCGCATTGGCGCCCGCTTGCCGGTAAATCGCCAGAACCACAGTCGCCCCCGGTACCGGATAGCCGCGCGCCCAGAAGCGCATATTCAGCCGTTCGTCCTGAACCGACTCGCGCGCTTGGGCCACGTCACGAAGATAAACCGGAGCGCCATTGCTTGAGCCGACGATCAAGTCGTTATACGCTTGCGCGTTGTCGAGCTGACCCTGCGGCCGAAGCAACGTCGTACCGCTTTTCGCGTCGAACTGCCCCGCCCCGGTGTAGCTCGTGCCGTTCTTGACAGCCAACGATAAATCATCGACGGAGATGTTGCGCGCCCACATGGCCGATGGATCGGCCTTGATGCGAATCGCCGACTTGGTGCCAAAGACGCTGACGCGCGAAACACCCGGCAGGATGCTGATCCGCTGGCCGATTTGCGTGCTGGCATAATCGTAGAGCTGACCGCGCGTCACCGAATCGCTGGTGAGCGCGATGTACATGATCGGCTGGTCGTTGGGATTAGTTTTGGAAAAGGTCGGCGGCGACGGCAAATCCACGGGCAGGCTGCCGGTCGCCTGCGTTATCGCGGTTTGCACGTCGGTGGCGGCGGCGTCGATGCTCTTGCTCAGAGCGAACTGGAGCGTGAGGCTCGTGTGGCCCTGGGTGCTCTTCGAGGTCACCAGCTCCAGCCCATTGATCTGCATAAACTGGCGCTCGAGGGGTGTGGCGATGTTATTAGCGACGGTCTCTGGGCTTGCTCCCGGATAATCTGCCTGGACCTGGATCACCGGGTAGTCGACCGCAGGCAAGTCATTAACGGGGAGACGAAAGTAACTGAGCGTGCCGAACAGGATCACCGCGGCGGTCAAGACCGTAGTCAGCACCGGACGGCGAATAAATGGTTCGGAGAAATTCACGACTTTGCCGCCGAATTCGACGCAGACGGCGTCTTCGCCGGCTCGGAGGGTTGGACGATCCGGACCTTGCCGCCGGGGGTGACTCCCAACTGCCCGGTGACCACCACGCGCTCTCCCGCCTTTACCCCCTCCTCGATCACCACCAAATCGCCGTGGCGCTGGCCGATTTTCACCGGTCGCAATTCAGCGGAAGTATCGCCGTCAACGACGTATACGAACGAGCCTTTGGCTGATAATTGCGGCGCCTCCGCAGGCACCAGAACTGCGTCCCGGCGGGTTTCCAAAACGAGCCGGACCTTGGCAAACCGGCCCGGCCAGAACTGGCGGTCGCCGTTGGCCAGCGTGGCGCGGAGTTTGACCGTGCCGCTGCCCTCTTGTACCGAATTGTCGAGAAAGGTGAGTTTGCCTGCGCGCGGCCGGGCGGAATCATCCGGCAAACGCACTTCAACCGTGAGCGCGCGGTTGCTCATATTTCGCTGCACCGCCGTGAGCTCGTTTTCAGTCACGGTGAAATCGGCGTAAATCGGATCGAGCCGCTGGATCACCAAGAGCGTGCTGCTGTTGGCCGACACCACGTTGCCGGCATCGACGTTTCTCTGCCCGGCGCGCCCGTTGATCGGCGAGCGGATGGTGCAGTACTCGAGATTCAAACGCGCGCTTTCCACCGCGGCGCGGTTCAGTTTAAGCTGCGCCTCCGCAGCTTCCACCGCGTTTTTTTTGGTATCGTAATCTTGCCGCGAAACGGCGCGGGGATCGCTGACCATCTCCACTCTAGTGAAATTTACCTTGGCAAGACTTAACGCCGCCTCGGCTTGAGCGAGATTGGCCTCGCTTTGATTCAGCTGAGCTTGAAATGGACGAGGATCAATGGTGAAAAGCAGGTCACCGGTCTTGACGTCGGCGCCATCGGTAAAGTGAATCTTAACGATGCGGCCGGAAACCTGGGGTTGAATGGAGACGACTTCTCGGGCGACAATCTTGCCGACGGCATCGATGTAGAGCGGGACATCCTGCGCCGTCGCTGCCGCCGTGGTAACCGGCGCCGGCGGCCGCTCAAACGTAGGTTGAGACTTTTTGCCGCAACCCGTGAACAGGCTAACCGCGACCAATGCCCCGAGCATTGCGGCGTGCGCCCAATGCTCCGGACCTTTGCGATCTGTCACGAAGACCTCGAGCTTTAAGCGACGAGGCGCTGGGCGATCCCGCTAGCTCCCTTGTGCTTCTTTTGCGCTGCCTTGCGAGCCTGGGCTTCCCATTGCCGCAAGCCGCGGCGGATATAGTTGGGCTCGAGATTCAGTAACGTGCAAACGGAAATGAATGAGCAGAACCAATCGGCGTCGTCGCTGAACAACCATTCGTTGGCTTCGTCGAATAGAGTTCGCCTCTTGCCGCCTGCGGCAAAGAGATTTTCCTGAAAACAACGGATGCCGTCTTCCAAAACTGCCAGCAAAAGCGTCCGCTCCGGCTCGAGCGGAAACTTTCTGCGAAAGTTCGCCGCATAATCCTCGCCCAAGAGCGTATCCGGCTGAAAGAGCGAACCGACCCTCTCATCCATGCCAGCGGTCCTTTGCCCGCCGTTATTACTGTTACTGTCCTTGAGTAACATTCCCCCTCCGTAATGGTTAAAAAAGATTAATCAGTGAATCTTCACTTACAGGCAAAAATTATTCGTCAACTGGCCAACAGGTGCAGCACTTTTGGATGGTAATAGCGCCGTACTGCGTCTTGCTTGACGCCGATCCCCAAGAGAGCGAACCACGTAGCTTGCGAGACCAATTCTTCCTTCGATACCTTGTAGTCGATCGCCGGAACCTTCGGTTGCAGATGAAGCATCAAGGAAAACGCCACGTGCTGCACCAACCAAACACAAAGATTACGGCGTATCGGCGCCTCGTGCATCTCTCCGGCTTTGGTAGCCGCATGCAAACACGCGTCGAATTTTTTGAGCCACGCCGCAGCGAGCTTCCTATGCATAAGCCTGACAAATTCGCCGTCTCCTAGCAAGCTACGAACTAGCAAAGAATTGAGCGCGGCCCGATAAGTATCTCCGGGGCGTCCAAGCACGTAATGGGAAATCATGAAATGAACCATGACCACCAGAGTTGACGTCGACGCCTCGAGTTCCAGGATTCGCGTCGCTTCGGCGAACGTCGGACCCTTTGAGCAGCCCTCCAGCATGGCCGCGTACAGCGACTCCTTGCTGGGAAAATGTTTATAGAGTAGCGCTTCGGAAACGCCGGCCGCTTTTGCCAACTCCCGCGTGGTCGTTCCGTCGAAACCCTTTTCGGCAAAAACATCCCGGACGGCTTCGACAATGGCCTCCCTGCGCGCTTCCGCAGTCAACCGTGGTGCGTTTGACATTGCAGTTAGTTAGCATTTACTCACCAACTTTGTCAAGGACTATTTTTGGGTTCTCCAAATCAGCCTGTTAGCAGCCCAGGCTGCTGATATTAGATGTCCTTTTTGCTTTGCGGCAGGCTGGATGAATGAGCTACGAGCGCAGCAAGCCTTGCCATCGGTCTTTGCATATTACCGCCACACGGAGCCTTTCCAGATGCTGCTCCATCTGCTTCGCTCCCTGCTTGACGGGATGCCGGGTGAAAAACTCGCGCACATCCTTTTCCAGCTCCGCGGTCACCAGGCCGATGATACCTTCGCACATGCGGGGAATCGAGTTATCGGGATATTGCCGCAGCATCTCGTCCCAGTGCGTCTTCATGAAAGACCAGGCCCGCTCGCGGGCGCGTTTGTTCAATAGAATACCGCGCATCAAGTAAGGGGAATTTTGCGTGCGCACTTCGCCGTTGATCGTGAGATCGAGCGTGCGGTCGATCAAGTCCGGCACGCGGAAGTTTGCCAAGGCGAAAAGATAACGAGTTTCCTCCTGAGGCGTCTGGGCGGTTTTGAATTTGCCGTAGAATTTTTCGTATTCCGTCGACCCACCCGTGTGCGCAACGATTGAGACCAACGCGGGGACGAGATTCCGGTCGACGCTGTCCGGGGCCTTTTCGTATTGAGCGTAAAGCTCCCTAGCGCGCTCTTGGCAAGCTTTGTCCTCCGCCACCGTACCGAGCGCGGCGATTAAGTCACCACGGAGCTGGCTTTCGAGCTCGCTTTCACCTTTTCTAGGCGTCCAACTTAAGCGCTCGATAACCGGCGAAAATAGTGCGCGAAGTTGCTTTTCCAGCGATCTACACTGCTCGTCGTCGAGTATTCTGTGCATCTGATGGCTGGACCCGATCACGGTAGTCCACACGTTGAGGTCATCTTCCTCGCGCAGGAGCTTGATCAGCCCGACATAATCGATCAGCGATGTGAGTCCCGCTAGCGTCGCAGCCCAACTGTCATTGACTAAGCTGAATCGCTCGACAGCGGAAAGGCTATTTTGTAAGTCCCGCTTGAGCGCATCGATGAGATCGCCGCCGTAGCGCACCCGGTAAAAGCCATGCCCGCCGGCATTCACGACCGCCCATTCCACTTCATCGGCAAGCTCGACCCGTTGCTCCTTTTCGGTCAGCAGGATGGTTCTGGTAACCTCGCCGGATTTTGTCGACGCGCGCAAAAAAATCGGCGCATGCCATTTGCGATCCTGGTCGGAACCGTCCGCAAGATAACGAAAGATCTGCTGGCTTAGACAGAGTGCTGGTCCGTCTTTTTTGACGTTGATCATGGGATAGCCCGCCTGAAAAATCCATGAATCCATCAACGCGCGGACCGGCTGTTTCGTGGAATCTTCGAGCGCATCCCACAGATCCGTCGTCTCGGCATTGCCATACTGATGCCGCCGGAGGTACAAACGGATGCCATCGCGAAACGCCTCGGCGCCGAGGTATTGCTCCAACATGCGCAGTACCGACGCCCCCTTTTCATAGGTGAGCACGTCGAACATACCCGCCGCTTCTTCGGGTCGCTCAACCGGAAACTCTATGGGTCGCGTGCTTTTCAGTCCATCGACCTGCATGGCGGCCGCGCGTGACACTGTGAAGCTGTCCCACCGGCGCCACTCCGGCTTCCATGCGTCCACCGCGAGCATTTCCATAAATGTTGCAAACGCTTCATTGAGCCACAAACCGTTCCACCACTTCATCGTCACCAGATCGCCAAACCACATATGGGCGTTCTCGTGCGACACCACGTCCGCGACCCTCTCGAGCTCCGCGCGGGTGGCTTTTTTGGCGTCGACGAGCAGCGCCGTCTCGCGAAACGTGATCGCGCCGAGATTCTCCATCGCGCCGGAGGCAAAATCGGGAATCGCGATCAAGTCCAATTTGTCGCCGGGATAGGGAATGCCGTAATAGCGGCTAAAATATTCGAGCGAGGACTTGCCGATATCGAGGGCAAAACTTGCCAGATGTTTTTTTCCCGGCACGGCCCAAACTCGCAGCGGCGCGTGTCCAACCATCACCGGTTCCATCGCATCGAACTCGCCGACGATGAAAGCAACCAGATAGGTCGACATTTTTATCGAATCGGCAAAGACAACTTCCTTTTTGCCCGTTCCGGGAAGCAAGGTTTCGCGCAGGAGGCGTGTGTTGCAAATCGCCGTGAGTTTTTCGTCCACTATCAGGGTGACCTGAAAAACCGCTTTGCAGGCCGGCTCGTCCCAGCAAGGAAAAGCCCGGCGCGCGTCGGTTGACTCGAATTGCGTCGATGCCAGCGGCTTCTCTCGACCGTTCGAGTCTTTGTAAGTGCTGCGGTAGAAACCGTGCAATTTATCGTTAAGAATCCCGGAAAAGCTGATCTGCAGCTCACAACGTCCCACTGGCACGGCTTCAGCGAAACTCAACTTCGCTTGCTCATTTTCACTGTCCAACTGCGAGCGGCCCTGCAAAACGGTTCCGTTCTGAAGTTTCAACGACACGGAGTGAAACTCTAATTCCGCAGCGTTCAGCACGATCTCGCGGACTGCCTCATGCACCTGAATCGAAACCTTCTCTTCGCCCGAAAAAGTCCATGTAGTGAGATCCGGTGTGAGCCGAATCTCATAGCGCTCGGGCGTCACCGTCGTAGGCAATCGGTGCGATTTTTCTGGCATCTTTTTCCCTTATCTATTCTTTTCCGGAACTGAAAAAGATTCCCATAGCTTCTATCTTGTAATCGCATCGACCTCAATGCAATAGAGCATGACAAACTGTATCACTTTCCCAAAACCACCGCGGCTTCGTCGCCCCGCAGCGTGGCCATCTTGAAGCTCCATGGTCGGATCAGCAGCGCAGTCAACAACGCCGACAGCGTGAGCGTGCCGATCGCGCCCCACAGCACGCTCGAATAGTCCTGGGTTTGATCATAGATGAATCCCGCAATCACTGGGCCGAGCGCGCTGCCCCACATGTAAAAGAACGTCATATTGCCGCGAATCGTCGCAAAGTGTTTGCGGCCGAAAAAATCGCCGCTGATCGCCCAAGTCACCGGGAAAGCCGCATCCAAAGTCGAGAACAATATCGCGAAGACCCAGAGCGATAATTGCGACTCGCTCCCGATAAGAATCAAAATGGCCGCGAGGGGAAAGAACATCCAAAGCGAAATCAGTCGAGGTTTGTTCATGCGGTCGGCGATCCAACCAAGAAAGAAATGAAATCCCAAATTAAGTAACGCGAAAGCGCTAAGCAAAAGGGCGGCCCGCTCTTGTGTGACGCCCTTCCAAACCATGATCGGTATAAAATGAACCATCATGGTGCTTTGAGTCGCCACTCGCGCCAGCATGGAAAAAGCCAGCGACCAAAAGGCTAAAGTTTTCATCGCAGCGGTCGGACTGACATCGGATGGAAGGGAACTTTTGCTCAATGAACTGCCGTCCGATCCACGCGGATGATCTTTTACGGCCGGCTCATCCCCGTCCGGACGCAGGCCAATGCTTTCCGGTGATCGTTTGATTTGAAGGCTAAGAGGAATACAGATGAGTAGAAATGCGCCGCCGGCGAGAAACGCGCCCCAACGCCAGCCCCAACCGTTGACCACGGCGGCGAGCAGCGGCGTAATCAAAGTTCCGCCGATCGTCACCGCGGCGCCCACGACGGTCATCGCCCGCGCTCGCCTCCGAATGAACCAATTGTTGGCCACGACCATCGGCGTTTGAATGAACCCGGCGGAATAAGCCAAAGATATCAGCCCCAAGTAGGTGATCAGGAAGCCCGTGTAACTGTTGATCCAAGAAAGCACAATGTAACCAACGCCGGCAAAAAGCGCCGCCGTAACCATCAGTGGCTTTGGTCCGAAACGGTCGACCAAATAACCCACCACTGGCGCCTCGATGGCGCCTTCGGCGCGCGCCAGGGAGAAGGCGAGAGAAGTTTGCGCTCGATTCAAACCAAGATCCTCACTGACGGGCAGAAAAAACACCGTGAAACCGTAGCCGTGCAATCCTCCGCCAAGCATGCGCATGGCTGAAACAACGCCGACCATGAACCAGCCGTAGTAAAGGTTTGAGAGGATTGCGCCCAGATGCGTGATCGATTTCACTGATCTGGACGCTCTCGAAGAATGAAGATAGTCATGAAGTTATGCTTCCGCGCGCAGAGCCTCCAGCGGCGAGCGTCGAAAGATTCCCCAACACCCGATGGCACCGGCCAAAACCGTCGCGCCAATGACGCAAAGTAGGATCACGATAACCGGGACAAATGAAATAGCCACCTGGGTTCCGAAAAAGTAAAAGCCCAAACCCCAGGTCGCGCCAATTCCGAGAATCGTTCCCGCTGCGCCGGAGATGCCGCCCAAAAACAGATACTCCGCGACGATGGTGTGGACAATTTGATTCCGCGGCGCGCCGAGAGTTCTTAGGAGTATACTCTCTCTTAATCGTTGGGACCGGCTGCCAAGCACGGCGCTGGCGAGCACCGCTAGACCCGTGATGATGGTGAAGAGCGCAACAAAGCGCATGGCCGCGGAGACTTTGGCGAGAATCGAGTTGAGCGTGCTGAGAATCAGGCTCAGATCGATGACCGACACATTGGGAAATCGCTCGACGGCCGCGCGTTGCAACCGCGCCGCCGCTTGATTGGACCCGGCGCGCGCGACGATAGCATAAAACTGCGGCGCGTTTTCCAGGACGCCTTCCGGGAAAACCACGAAAAAGTTAGGCTGCACGCGTTGCCAATCCACTTCGCGAAGGCTGGCAATCTGTGTCAGTAACGGGACTCCTTGAACTTCGAATAGCAAAGCATCGCCCAGACCGACTCTCAACGTTTCCGCGATGCCCTTTTCGACGGAGACGGGGATCGGCTGAATATTTTCAGGGACTCTCCCCTGCCATTTTCCCTTGATGATTTCTTCGGTGCTCGTCAATCCCGAACGATAGGTCGAACGATATTCGCGGCGCAGCGCCCACGGCGCAATTCTCGCCTGGGAGTCGGCGCGCAGGTCCTCGACGCTCCTCCCCTTCACCGCGCTTAGACGCATGGTGACGATGGGAACCTCGGTATGGAGTCGGATCTCCAACGACTTCAAGAGATCGGCGATTCCTTGGCGCTGATCCTTCTGGACGTCGAAGAGCACGAGGTTGGGTTCATCTGGGCCGCCTCGCTGCATCACTTGATGCACCAGCATGTTGTGAACGCTATAGAGCGTCACCAACAAAAAAGTCCCGAGCCCGATCGCTAAAATCACCGCCGTGGTCTGATTGTTGGGACGGTGTAGATTCGCCAGCCCCTGGCGCCAGGCGAAATTCAGAACTCCCGGTGCGACCTTGCGCATCAAAGCAGAGCCGCCCCGCGCGAGGAGAATGAGAACTCCGAATACCGCAAGAACCCCTGCGGTAAACCACAAACCGTATATCCTGCTGCCGGTCGTCGCCACGGCAAATGCAGCGATGCCGGCAATGATAAGCGCACCCACCAGCCATACCATTCTATCCTGAGCCGGCCGCTCGCTACCGAAGGAAGCGCGCAACGCCAGCATCGGCGAGATTTGGCGCAGCGGAAGCAATGGGATCAAAGCGAACAAGAGAGCCGTGCTCAAGCCGACGGCCACACCAGCAGCGATACCGGCCGGCGCAAGAGTGACCACCGTTGCTACGGGTAAAAAATCTTTGAGCGCGTACGGCAGCGCGAACTGGGCGGCGATACCTAAAGCGGTTCCAAGAAATGAGCTGATCAGCGCCAGCAGCAGCACTTGGATCAAATAAACGAAAACCGTTTCCCGGGCGCCCGCGCCGATGCATCTGAGCAGCGCCACCGACCGAGCCTTTTCTCTCGCGTAAACGTGCACGACGCTAGCCACGCCGACACCGGCGAGGAGAACCGCGATAAATACGGCAAGCTTGAGATAGCGCGAGAGATTTTCCATCGACACCGCAATCGACGCCGTGCGCTTGCTCACTGTGTCGGCTTCCAAATGAAGCCGCCGAAGCTCGGGTGTCAACTTGCTGACCAAGAGATCGACGTCGGTCTTACCGGGAAACTTGAAGAAGACGCGGTATCGCACCAAGCTGCCTCTTTGGACGAGCTGCGTGCGGTCGAGGTACGCCATCGGGATGTAGATTCGCGGGCTGATCAGGGAAAAGGCCAGGCTTTCGCCGGGGATTTTGCGCAGCTTACCGGCGATTTGAAATTCATACTCGCCGATCTTCACGCGCTCGCCTACCCGCAGATTGAATTGCAACATCACGTTTTCATCCACCAGCGCGTTGGCACCGCGGTGAAAACTCGCCATCGAAACGGCCGGCTCGCTTTCCAGCATTCCGTAATAAGGGAATGCGCCGCTGATCGCGCGCACCTGCACCAGCCGCGAGTCGCCGCTTCGGAGAAAGTAGGCCATCGAAGTGAAACCGATCTGACGCGATTGATCGCCGCCGAGCGAGCGAAATAGCGTTTCGTCGTCCGGCGAAAACGGTTCGCGGCTGTCGATTGCTAGATCGGCGCCGAGCAAGCTCTTCGATTGTGTTTGAATGCTCGACAGCAGATTTTCGCGAAAAGAAAAGGCCACGACCACCGAAGCAACGGCCAAAACAACGCAAGACATGGAAAGCAGCAAGGGTCTCACGCCCCTCCGCCCGTCGCGCAGCGCCATGCGCCAAACCCATTTTTTCGAGAGCAATCTCATCGCAATCTTACTAATCGGGGGAGGCGTCGTTTCGGTTATGGGTATCGGACAACAACCGGCCGCCTCTCAAACTGATCACGCGCCCGGCCTGTCGGGTTAATTCGCTGTCATGGGTGACCAAGATCAGGGTCGTACGGCTGGTGCTGTTGAGATTGAAAATTAGCCGGATGATTTCCTTGGCGGTTTCTCCATCGAGATTACCGGTCGGTTCGTCGGCAAAGAGAATCTTCGGCCTGTTCATGAACGCTCGGGCAATGGCTACTCGCTGCTGCTCACCGCCTGAAAGCTGAATCGGATAGTGCTGCAGACGATCGTCGAGCCCGACTTGTTTCAATAGATCCGCTGCGCGACTGCGCGCATGATTCTCGCCGCGAATTTCGGCGGGCACCATGACATTTTCCAGCGCCGTGAGCGACGGCAGCAATTGAAAGCTTTGGAAGATAAAACCGATAGACTGGTTGCGTATGCGCGCAAGTTCTTCTTCGCTGGCAAGATGCAGAGAGACGCCATTGAAGTCGACCGATCCTTCGCTCGGTCGCTCCAGCCCGGCGCAAATCGCGATCAGCGTGGTCTTGCCGCTTCCCGATGGTCCGACGATGGCGCAGCTGCCACCCTCTTCGATGGCAAACGAAATGTCACGGAGAACCGCTAGGTTTTGCTCACCGCTCTTAAAATATTTGCTTAAATGCTCTACGCTTAGGATACATCCGTTGGTCATAGTTAAAATGAAAATGCAAAAATAAAGTAATGTATTTGCTCGGACCAAAATGCTGCAATTCTTCAAACTGTAGAATGTTTACAAAAGCTAAACAACACAGACGTCTTCGCGCGATCGTTGGGCTGTTAATCCTATGCTTGATTTCGTTGGCCGGCTCAGCGTTCACTGCGCCTCAACCTAAAATCATCCTGTTTCTCGGCGATAGTATTACGGCCGGATACGGGCTCGATCCGTCGCAGGCTTACCCCGCGCTAATTCAGGAAAAGATAGACACCAAGCGCTGGCAATTCAAAGTGGTCAACGCCGGCCAGAGCGGCGATACCAGCGCCGGCGGTTTGAGCCGCATGGATTGGCTTCTTAGGAGTCCGGTCGACGTCTTGGTATTGGAGTTGGGAGGCAACGACGGTTTGCGCGGGCTTCCCGTAGAAACGACGAAGAAGAACTTGCAGGCGATTGTCGATCGGACCCGGGCAAAGTATCCGGCGGCGAAAATCGTCCTAGCGGGAATGATCGTCCCGCCCAATATGGGACGCGACTACGGGCAAAAGTTCGAGGCGATCTTTCGTGATATTGCCAAGAAAAACCAAGCCGCGCTCATCCCCTTCGTCCTCGAAGGCGTCGGTGGCGTGCGCGACCTTAATCTCTCCGACGGCATCCATCCGAGCGCCAGAGGACAGGAAATCGTCGCGGCCAATGTGTGGAAAGTTTTGGAACCGATCCTGCGGTCCTTGGCGAAATGAAATCGCTAGCTAATCCATAGAGTGCGCAGTGAAGCTTTTAGGCTCAGGCGCCTTACTGGGCTGTGGTCCCGGTCGTCATTCCGGCCCACGAGCCGGAATCCAGGAGTGTCGGCATGGGTTTGAAATCCGTGCGCGATTCAATCTCCTTGACACCATCCTCGTCTCTGAACAATAGTTTAGGCTGTTCAAATTACTCGCCGAGTAACGGCGCCCAGAGGAGAAACTATGTCAATTCGACTCATCGTAACGATCAATGCAGCACCGGGAAAAGGCTCCGAGCTTGCACCTTTATACAAGGCGCGCTGCGCAGAGATAATGAAAGAGCCCGGCTGCGAACAGTTCGAGGTCTTCCAAAGCGTAGTGAACCCCGACAAGCTAACGATTTTGGAACGCTGGACCGACCAGGCCGCGTTGGACACGCACTCAAAAGTGAACGCGACTCGCGCACCCCTACCAGCCGAGCTGCGCCTCGGGCGAGGCGAGCGTGAAGACTACCAATACAACCGGACGCGATAGTGTCCAATTCATTTCCGTCATTCCGGCGCCGGCGGAATCCAGATTGTTTTTGGTAGGTAACTGGTCTCAGCCGAGCTGCCTTCGCTGAATATTATTCGCCGTATCGAAGCATATCGGCTCTCGATACCCGCGGGAGACAGTGATGATGTTCGGGTTTTCGTCTTTGAGCGCCTGGAAGAGCGGTTCGGTCGCTCGCCACAATCCATTGAACGGCG
>Ga0114129_10011478_pt1 | contig 12615 bp, 13 predicted proteins | sample RhiMetdeltSRZDD1_FD_80071 | JGI IMG/M metagenome (GOLD analysis project Ga0114129, IMG submission 80071) | Populus rhizosphere microbial communities from Tennessee, USA - Rhizosphere MetaG P. deltoides SRZDD1 (version 2) (version 2) | ecosystem: Host-associated > Plants > Roots > Rhizosphere >...
TCTACTTTTATGAAGATATTATACCTTTAAATTCATCAGATATGTTTGTTTGTGTTAGATTAGATCCTATACCTGTTATTTCTACTTTTAGAATATAAGTTCCATCAGGAAAATTGTCTCTAATATGATAAGCGCCAATAATAGGATCACTAAAGTCTGGTCCATAAACTAGAGGTTCGTCTAAATCACTCTTTAAAAGTTCGAATTGAAAATCGTTACCTTTAGCAAAAAAAGATTTTGAAAAAATTTCTTTTTTGATATTATTATTGTAAATATCTATATTGTATGTTATGGGTGTGTTTTTATCTGTATTTATTGATAAAGGTTCGATATTAAACAAAATTCTATCAATATTGGTAGTATTAAAACTCCAATCATATAGAGTATTATCTTCAAATGTCATAGTTGTACCAGTAGTAAGCTTGAAATTTTTTCCTTGTTTGTTAGAATCACTCACATATACCGATCCTATCATCCATGGATGAATTTCACAGTGGTAAGAAACTTTACCTGGCTGATCAAATGTATATTGAAAAGAAGAAGAATATGGAATAATTCCTGAATTAAATAGTTTTCCAGAATTAGAAGCTCCAGGGTCACTACTTGTAACAGTATGGATTTGTTCAGGATCAGCATTAAACCATGCAACAGTCGTATCTATAGGTACTGCTATATTTAGTGGATAAAAGTGTTGAAACTTGTAACTTGTTCCAGAACCTGTAGTAATATCTATCACATATGTAGGCAATAGTTTATTAGGAATTGGATTTGGCACCATTCCTAATTCTCCTGAGATACTCGGAATATTACAATATAAAATAAGAGTATTAATAATTAATAATAATGATAATGATAAAAATTTTATCATCATTAGTATTATGTATAATATCCTTTAAATAATTTTAGGGTTTTTATGTAATATTTATCTTTAAATGCATCTAGTTGATGCCCTTTTTAATATTAACTATTAATGAGTAATTATCCTGTTTTCATCTGAAATAATTAAAAAGGAGAGGCAATTTGCAAATAATATGATTATAGATCTAAGTCAGTCGATAAACTCAAATATTAAACTTTATCCTGGATCTCCAAATTTCTATTTTTTAAAATGGTCTAAATATAGTATTGATGGCTATGATTCAGAAGCAATATTTTTAAGCACACATACTGGGACTCATATGGATGCTCCTTCTCATTTTATTGAAGGAACTGAATCCATAGATGATATTGATGCAAATAGATTTGTCATGAATGATGTTCATTTGTTAAAAATTTTTAAATCATCGAATGAACTTATCACAGTAGAAGATATAATCAATAGTGATATAAATATTAAAGAAAATGATTCTATTATTTTTTCTACTGGATGGGAACATAATTATAATTCCGATAATTATATAAATACAAATCCTGGTCTCTCTCCAGAGGCAGCTATTTACTTATCTAATAAAAAAATTAATGCTGTAGCAATTGATAGTCCTAGTATAGATTCAGCAATAGAATCAGAATTTCCTGTCCATAAAATACTTTTAAAAAATGGTATAATAATAATAGAAAATATATGTAATTTAGATCAAATAGATAAAAAAAAATTTAAGTTAATAGCAATTCCACTCAAATTGCTTGGAGCATCGGGATCTCCTGTTAGAGCTCTTGCTATATTCTAATATTTATAATAAATAATAATTACAAAAGTCATAAACACATTATAATTAACAATCAGAATCATCAGGTAAAAAATATCTAATGCTTTATAAAATATTAAATTTTATTGTGTTAAGGTGACATGAATATTGCCTACAAATTGGCTTACTTGGGCTCGTGGTAATGATAAATTAATCCTTGGATCTTTAGAAAAACAAGGATCTATTTTAGTTGAAGCAACATCCTTACTGATAGAACTTTTATCAGACTATGAAAAATCTCTTTCTGAGAATAAAGATAAGATAAAAGATCTTGAAGTTAAAGGCGATAGTATTACTCATGAGTTATTCACAACTTTATCACAGACATTTGTTACTCCATTGGATCGAGAAGATCTATCCGGGTTGACTAGTACAATTGATCAAGTTTTAGATTATGTAGATGGTACTGCGGATAGATTTGTACTATTTAAAATTAAAAAACCTATGCCCTATATGTTAGATCTTGCTAAGATTTTACAATCATGTTCCCAAGAAATACATGATGTGTTAATAAAATTCCAAACAACAAAAAAAAATGGAAAGTTCATAGAACACTGTAACAAAATTAAAAAACATGAACGTGAAGCGGATCATCTTTATAGAAAAGCTATAGCGGACTTGTTTGAAACTAATGATGCTGTACAGATACTTAAGAATTATGAAATCTATCAAAATCTAGAATCTTCCATAGATAGATGTATGGATGTAGCAGATATAGTGGAAGACATCGTTCTCAAATATGGATAATTGTTCTTTGTAGGAATGATATTAAAGTGGAACCAATACCATTAATTATAGCAGGAATAATTGCAGCTCTTTTTTTTGATTTCGTAAATGGTTTTCATGATGCAGCTAATGCAATAGCAACTGTTGTAGGAACTAGAGTTTTAAAACCAATTCAAGCAGTAGGTATGGCGGCTTTAGCTAATTTCATTGGACCATTTGTTTTTGGTACTGCTATAGCAGCGACTGTAGGCAAGGGAATTATACAACCTAATTTTTCAACCGCGGAAGTTATTTTAGCTGGACTAGTGGGAGCAATCGTATGGGATTTAATTACTTGGTACTTTGGTTTACCATCATCTAGTAGTCATGCACTTATTGGTGGGTTAATTGGTTCTGCATTAATTTTTGGTGGTTTTGAAGCAATAGTTTTTGGAGGTGTGCAAAAAGTATTAACATTTCTTGTAGTTTCTCCTGTTCTTGGATTTGTTATTGCTTTGGCATTTGGAATATTGTTGATATATTTTCTGAAAAAATACCATCCTGGAAAAATAAATCGAGTATTTGGTAGATTACAGATAGCATCCTCTGCCTTTTTCTCTCTTACCCATGGAGCAAATGATGGACAAAAAACTATGGGAGTAATTACTGCCTTACTAATATCTGGTGGTCTTTTAGATGCAGAAAATTTCGAAGTTCCAATTTGGGTAATTCTTTCAGCTTCTATAGCCATAGCTTTTGGAACATTTTTGGGGGGATGGCGAATAGTAAAAACAATGGCTTTTCGTATCACAGAATTGAAACCATACCAGGGCTTTTGCGCAGAAACTGGTGGTGGAGTAATATTAACTGCCATGGCATGGTTGGGAATTCCTGTTAGTACAACTCATGCCATAGCAGGGGCTATTATGGGTGTAGGTACTACAAGAAGACTTTCTGCGGTAAGATGGGGTATAGGAAAAAAAATAATTTATGCTTGGATTATTACAATACCTGCTAGTGCGGGGATCGGTGCGTTAGTTTTGTTATTATTCAAGTTAGTAGGACTTTAATGGGTTCCTCTCATTATATCATACTATAATAGTGGTGATATTAGTGACTTTAACAGAATCTTGATATGTAAATTGCTCTATTCTAAATGCATAAAGCACTAGAAATATTATCAATATGTTTTATTGGTTTGTTGAATCATTCAGTGTTTAAATGTACTGTTGGTAAAGTTAATAGAAAGCCAACTTTTCAGGTTCGGTTCGATTAATATATTGCTAAAATATATTATATTTATAATCTAAAATTTTGCGCTGAAGTATCATTGAAATAGTAGATACTCATCTACTTAGCATTTCATTTTTATATTTCTTGTAAGCAAGTTCCCGAAGGTCCTTTGCTATAAGAGCTTCCAGCGAGTATTGGTAAGGATTTTTTATTGCTAAATATAGTTTATCAAATTCTTCCTTTGCAGCTTCTAAAGCTCGATTAAAATTTTTATCTTTTGAAAAAAGTAATGATATATCATAAGTATAGCTAGTGGAACCTGACAATAATAAAAAACCAAATTCAGCAGGGCTAATTGTATAGTAAAGTGAAAAGCTTCTTCCAATACTTTCTTCTTTTGAAAGATGGAATTTAATTAAAAAAGTCTCTATGTTTGGTATTGGTATTTCTTTTTTCTTATTCTTTGTTCCACTTATTAAATATCCATAAAATTTGTCTCCTATAAATCTAAGTCTTATGTTTATAGATTGGCTACATTTATTTTTATTAAAGAATATTAGATTAGTTTGTTCATTATCTTCTTTATCCTCTACATTTTCTAACCATTCATATTTATATTTGTCAATCAAAAACTTTCTTAATTTTTCTATATTCCAATTCCAACTATCCCGCTGCCACTCAACTTTATTTTTTGCATAGTAGATAAAATTTTCAATCTTCAAGCAATATTGTTGTATATACAAAAAAATTGAATTTAAAATATCTCTAGGAATATTTACTGAACATAGAGTCTCTAATTCCATGAATGGATATAATAAATCTTTGAATATTTTAAAATCAGGATAATTTCTAAGCATAGCTTGAATATCAATGCTTAAAAAGCTAGATGCTTTTATAATATAAAATAATCCTTTATTGGTTAAAAAGTAAGATTTCCTATCATGAGGATTTTTTTCTTTTTCTTTAGGAAGGTAAATTAATTTTAATTTTTCAAGTTTTCTTAAAATCCTTTTAGCTCGCCTATATGCATTATCATTATTATTTGATTTATCGTAGCCTATTTCATCTCGCATGTTTTCATTATGTGTAATATCATATGAAGAAGAATGCGGATAACGAATAAAAAGACGTAGATATGATTCTTCTATTTCACTTAATCTTATTTTTTGTAAAGTGTTAATAATATTTTTAAAGAAATTATAATCTTTGAAATATTCTAAAAAAGGGGGTTCAATATGACCCTATTCATCCCTAATTTGTTATATATATCTTATACATATTATATTATATGAAAGATAATAAAAATAATAATGAAATAAAGGAAAATCAAGCAATATCAAAGGAGTTAGAATATCGGAAAGTGCAAGGTTTAGTTGGAGAACAATCTTTTTCTATAGTTCTTCCAAAAACATATGCTGTTAATCTTGGCATTCAGAAAGGAAACTTTGTAAAAGTTTTCCAAGATGATAAGAAAATTATTATCGAAAAAGCATGAGTTTTGATGAAAAATAAATCAGTATAAAATTATTTATGGTGTGTTAAAATGAGTAAATCGATAAATTCAATTGATTACAGCATAAATCATCCTGCCGTAAATGGTATAATTGCAGATTTAAAAATAATGGTAGAAAAATTCCATTTAGAATTTACAAAATTGAGAGAAATTATTCAAGAATTAGCTAAAAGATTGGATGAGAATAAGATTTGTAAACAAGAGATTATTTGTCAAGCTATTAAGGAAATCTTAAAGGAGAAAGTATCTGAAGGTAAAATTTCAGAAAGATATATCGAAAGTTGTTTACCAACAGAGTACAAAAGGAAACACATTAGGAAAAAAATCATTGAAACCGAACAAATTTCGGTTTCCCAGAATAAAAGTATATCTTTAATTCAAAATGATGAGTCAAATAAGCACCATGACTATATCAATTTAGAAAGAGATAGTGAACCACAATACAATAATAATTTAACAAAGACTCTTCCAAAACTTCATCATGAAGAATTTGAAGGTTGTAGTCTATGCAAAGAAGTAATAGCTGAAAATAAAGAACTAAGGGAAATAGCTCAAAAAAATATTAAGTTTCTTTCAGCCGAGCTGTTAAATAATGGAATTAAAATATCAAAAAATAAGACTAAAGAGATTGAGGAAGTAAGTAATAGATGTAAGGATTTTATATATTTAATATTTAATATGGAAGGTAACATAATTACTATAAAAGCTGATATAGAGATAGACAAAGACACTCAGGAAAATATCATACAAGCAAATATTATAAAATAAAGAGATTTGAATGACAAAACATATAACATATATTTTTCTCGGTCGGTGTAAAAATTTCTAATGAGAGTTTTAGAATTTAAGAATTTAAATAAAATTGACTAATTATCTATCTGTAGCAGAAAATGGACCAAATGCTATTAACCAAAATGGACTAATTGGTGAATTAGACCATAGTTATGGACGAGGTAAACACATTTCAGATAGTTTATTGGAAGAACTTGCAGTTGAAAAGTATAGAAAAAATGGCAAAGGCATAACAATTAAAGATTTAATACAAAGGTTTGGTGTGCACAAGAATAAGGCTCAACGTAGACTTAAGAATGCAATCAAAGAAAAAAAAGACAAACCAGGAATTCTTTTTACATTAGATAGAAAAAATCCTCAACAGTATTATCCAACAAGACTTAAAGCAGAGATTATTGAACAAATAAAAAAACAAAATAGACCAATTGACCCTACGGGGGTTAGCTTATATCAACACCATTATTTTGAACAACTAAAAGCTCGATATGTAATTGAATTACTAAACCTTTTACAAAATCAACCTATATCGATTCATAAACTACATCTCAGGTTATCCGTTGATAAAAATTACTATGACGAAATAGATGTAAAACAAATTACAAGAGGAAACAAATCCAAACATCATGAAGAAAAGTTTGGGCCAATAAATGTAAAATATGAAGTTTATCCAAGTGGTACTATTATGATATATATTGCCTGTTCAAACAATCCGTTTAAGCTTCAAGTCGAAGAAGATGTAAGTTCTTTTTTTTCATTCTTAGGCCAGGTAAAAGATAGATTAATTCACTTCTTAAGTGATTTTTCTGAGCAAGCAATTCCGCAAATAATGGATTGGATACTCGTTCAATGTGATATAAATCAAGATATTGGGATAAATATCGTAGAACAATTAAGTCTTCCAGACCTTCAATTACGTGTTTATGATAGGATTTTTCGATTATATGTAAATAGTATAGATGGAAGCTCATATTACTGAGTGGAAGAATCAAGACAAGTTAATCAACCTGTTAGATTTGCAATACCAGAAATCATGAAATTATCAAATTCTCATGTTTACAATCCTTTAAAGTATAACTATATTCAATAATTAAGAGATAAAAAATAGAAATAATTTTACAAGTAACTGAATACATTAGAGTGAAACTAATAACGATAACAATATTCTGGTAGTCCTAATGGAAGTATTTGTGGGAGATAATTAGTATTTGGATTTAATGAATAATTATTTTTCGTTTGTGTTAATTGTTCTATTTCTGATTTTAGATTTGAACGAATTTGATATAATTTAGCAGTTTCATAAGCAATTCCAAGAACGTTTTCCATATCTTTAATAGGGATGTTATTTCTTAATAAAAAATAGTTTATCTTAAATAAATAATCTAAATGAAATTCATTCTCAGTGTATATGTTATAGAGTTTTTTCATATTATTTAAACGTAAAAATTCAGTCCAATATTTTCTAACTGTATCAAAATCTAGTCTCAGGTCTATACAGGTTTGAATGGCCGTCTTTCCATTACGAAATAAATCATAAGCTTGAATTCTTTTAGAAAGTTTTTTTATAGTTGTTTTTTGATTATTTTCTTCTCCTTTTTTCGTTTGTAACTTTCGTTCATATTTTCTTAATGTTGGTTTTATATCTCGCAGGGATACTCCAGCGATATGAGCTATTTCTCTATATGTCTTCCCCTCTTCTTTCCTTAACTTTATTATTAGTTCCTGTTTTTCCCGTTGATTTAAAAAATTGGTGAATTCCAACAAGTAACAATTAAAAAAAGAACTATATAAGTGGTAACATGTTACCAATTGGTTTCCACTGTTATCATCTATATTTGGTTATTCGTGAAAAATTCTGCAAATAGGTACTACATAGAAAAAAATATTATTTAAAAAGTTATAGGTGTTACAGGTATTTAGAGAATAATCAATTAAAAGTGGGTGCTAGACGTGACACTAACACCCTTACGGAAATCAACAGAAAAAGCAAATTCTATTGTATTTAACACGAGAAAAATAAAAAATTTTCGTTTTAGAAATGCAAATTTTTTTTATTCAATTAAGCCTAAATGAGTGCACCAATGTATCCAATTTGATTGGAATGAAATTTATAATTCATTTCAACTAATAATAGGAAAGTTAAGAGAATAGAATAAATTTTCTAGGCAATGTTTTTATTATTAATAAACTGAATTACTATTAGTTCTCTATAGTAATATCATGTAAGGTATATCATGCCAGTATATGCCGTTGGTGTTCTTTCATTATTATTATTATAGAGAATGATTGTTCAATAATAGATTAATATAAATACATCCATATCAAACCGTCTTCTTGTGAACCAAACACTAATGGCAAATATGTTGGCAGCAATAATCTCCTTATTTGCTCTTGCAACAATAACAATGCAACCTATCTCCTTGAGCGCTCAAACCCAACAACAATCACAATTATCAGCACAACAAGAATCACAACAACTACAACAACCATTAACCACAAGTCCATCATGTGGTCAACTTGTAACACAAAATGTTGTGTTAACTTCTAACTTGAACTGTGCGGAAAGTGATGGTCTTATAGTTGGTGCAAATGATATTGTTATTGACCTAAACGGACAGACAATCTCTGGCCCAGATGTGAATAGCCAAGAAAAAACTTCGAGTAAAGCAGGGATTATGGTACCAAATATGAACAATATCCTTATCCAAGATGGTACTATTGAGGGATTTCAAGCAGGAGTTTTCATGACAGGTTCTCAAAATGTTGAAGTAAAAGGAGTAGTAGCTAAAAATAATCAAATGGGTTTATTCAGCACTGGTGCAACTATAGTTAATACACATTTGTCTATACTTATGAATAACCAAATTGGAATTGCAGCACATTCCACACAACAACTTACTTTAGAAAATAACATAATTTTCCAAAATATAGTGGCAGGAATAACATTAGTGAACTCAGATAATGGTATTGTATCTTTGAATTCTATTACTGAATCAGGAAATGGTCTTTATATAGACAGTCAAAGCGGTAATTATAATGTTAACTTTAACAATGTTCTGTTGAATACAATTGACATTAACAATGCTAATGGATTACCAGTAAATAGCAATGGCAATACATATGACCAAAATAACTGTATGGCTTCAAATCCAAGCGGTATGTGCATCGGAAAATAACAATATCAAAAATTTTCCATAACATCTTGTATAGATATTTCTGAAAAAATATCGAAATAATTATAGAAAGTCTTAAATATACAATATCTTTAAACCATTTTTTATGACAGATAATTATAAACATAATTACATTAAATAATTGTGTCTTTTCGTCGCTATTTTTTTCACAATAACTATTCTATACATTTCTTATTCTAATCATTTGGCATTTGCTAAAAAAGATGATAAAGATAATGACAATAAAGGTCAACTTGTAGTTAAAACTAAGATTCATTTAGAGACCATTGATAACATAGATACAACTAAATTCTTTAGAATTACTGGTTTTATAAACGGTCAAGAAGTTAAAAAAGATATTCCCCTCTCTCAAGCAGATAAAACCAAGAAAATATTAACAGTTAACTTGAATCTAGATAGTAAAACTGAATTGGTAAATGCAAAAAGTCCAGATGAATTCTTTGTATGTGCATATCCAGTAGGTGACATAAAGAAAGAACTTAATATATTTGCGAAATTTGATTGCAATGAAGGTGACTTGCTAAACGGACAATCCACAGAAATTAATCTCTTTAAACCTAATTCTCTGGTTTATGCTAAAAGCCAAGCAGTTTATCAAGCCAGTTTAAATCCAATGCAGAGCAATAATCATAATAATCAAAATAGCGAAAGTAATATCAATTCAACAAATGATGGCTTAGTTAAAATTAAAATTTATGCCCCTTTAGCTGATAAAAAAGATACTCAAAAACTGAAACTTGCTGTTCCATTAAACGGCCAAGTACAATCACAAATGATAGAGGATGTTCAATCCGAATTAGATAAAAGCAAACATGATACAATTACAAGAACATTTACCTTTGATAGAAATACCGATATGGGTCCAATACAGATTGGAGATAGATTTCATACCTGTGTAATAGGAAAAGAATTGTATCCACCTGAAGGTTCTGAATGTGAAAAAAGATTAATAAAAAATTTGGATAAACCCAATCCACTAGCAGCAAGATAAGAAATTTAGATGAATATGAATTATCATGAAAGGTAATAATAGTAAAATTATTTTTCTACAATAAATACAATTTTTTATCATCACTTTTTTATTTGATGAATTCTTCTATCATTATATAGATTCCAAGTCCTATTAAGACAAATGGTAAAACTAAATGACCAATACGCCGAATTTTAGAAGCAAGAAAACTATGATTGACAAGATAATATCCAATACTACACCATACTGCTGTCATTATCATAAAAATTACAATTAATATTATTACTTGACTAATAGTATTATTGCTAGCAAATAATGGTGTATAAATTCCTATATTGTCACCACCATTTGAAAAAGTTACAGCTGCAAAACTTAGAAAAGATAATGATTGCCGAGATGGATTTGTTGAATTTGTATTTGGTTGTTCTATTTTTTTATTGTTATGATATGCTATTAATTTTTTTATACCAATGCTAATTGGTATAATACCCATGAAACCTATTACAAAAGATGGAATCACAAAGGATATGAAAGAAGCCATTATACTGATTCCTATTAATAATCCAATTCCAATGTATTGTCCTATAACTATTTGATAAGATGAAAATTTTAAAGAATTAGAAAAGAATGCAATCAATAAAAAAATGTCGTCAATATTTGTAGAGACAAATGCTGAGATACCTAAAAGTACCAAAGATACAAAGTCAATCATAAAATAATATTAGCTCGATTATATTGAATATAGTAATATAAATTCAATTAAAAAAAAGAGGCAGTTAACAACTTTATAAACTAAGTGAATTATTATGAAAAGATTTTTACAATTATCATATATTACAATAGTATTTGATTGATTTCCCTTATAGTCATAAGATTAAAAAAATATATTTATAGTTCTTAGCAAAATGAAATAATTTCTATTACCTCATGCATGTTGTCAAGATAATAATGGTTTGTTAAATTTTAAAGATAATCTCTATTGTTATCTGGTTCATTAATCTTTGAAATTGTAAATTCATCTATTATGTTATTTTGATAATTTACATAATGATAGTGAGGTAGTATACTTGCATTTGCATAGAAAGTTCCTTTCAATTTTTTACCATTAATATCGATATTTAGAAAACCAAAATGTTTATCGTCCTGTTTAGCAACAAAAGGTGCTTGTCCTTTTATCTCATAAAGAGACCTTCCTCCAGTTCCTATTATAAGGTAGACGACTCCTTTTTTGTTTTTATCATCATCACCATTCTCATTAGAAATAAAATGATAATTATTTTGATTGCTATCTACTATTACTGGATTATTAGAACTATCTCCCTTTTGGCCATTATATTTTAATGGGAATGTTCTTTGATAATTGTGATTGTCACTCGTAAATACAATATCAACACCATATTTGTCAAAAAGTGGATGATAAATATCTTTTATTGTAGAATTACCAGGATGTTGCGTAGGGGATGTATAGATAGGTGTAGATTCTACAACAAATGTCCAATCGATAGTTGGATTGTTATAAGCATTTCTTAAATCTTGCTCAATAAATTGATATTGAACAGAACTAGGACCATAATCAATAAAAGGGTCTATAATAGTAACGTGAACATTATTTTTATCAAAAGAATAATATGTTTTTTGAAGGTTCAAAGGTTTTAAATATTGAGTAATAATACCTGTTGCGCCACCAATAGTATCGCTGTATTCATGGTCTCCCATGGCAATTTTCGTCTTTGATTTAAATGGCTTTATTATGTCAAACCAACATTGAGAGGATTTATGATAACTTGCATCTCCTCCTGCGATTACTAGTTCAGGATTTTTCTTCTGGATATTCTCTGCTGTTTTTTTAGTATCTGCTGAACATCCCCAGTCTGAAGTAACTGCAATGTTGAAAGGATGGTTTTTTATTGTTGTAGTTGCTGGGTCTGGAGGGGGTTGTGGTGGTGTTGTTGATAAAGCATTTTGGTCAGAAGAAGTATTGTTATCTTTATGTAATTGTTTAGAAACTTTCGATTCTTCTTCTCCTCCATAATCTTCCAAATTATAATAATCTTCAGGATTTATACTCAAAAAACCACCACCATCATTATCATCTGCTGATAACACACTAGTTAAAGGAAAAATATTCCAAGTCAACAAGGATAAAAAAACGAAGAAAATAAAGAATTGATTGTACATAAATAGATTAAATCAATATATTATTGTTTTAAATATAAGAATTGTAGAACAATTTTTCATATAACTCTTCTATATCGATATCTATAGAAGCTTTCATGTTGAAAATTGTGTTAATTAACGAGATTATGAACGTTATTATAATAATTAATATTTAACAATTCGAGATAATTTAATTGTCATAGCATATTTCATAATAGAATAATACTATTTCATAGAAATGTATTATCATTAGGCTATATGTGTTATGGATTGGTATCCATGAGCGCACGCTTTGACACCAATCCATACCCGCTATCTTTTTGTGGGAGTTTTTATGTAGAACAAATATAACGCCAATTATAAATAAGA
>Ga0114129_10011479_pt1 | contig 12614 bp, 8 predicted proteins | sample RhiMetdeltSRZDD1_FD_80071 | JGI IMG/M metagenome (GOLD analysis project Ga0114129, IMG submission 80071) | Populus rhizosphere microbial communities from Tennessee, USA - Rhizosphere MetaG P. deltoides SRZDD1 (version 2) (version 2) | ecosystem: Host-associated > Plants > Roots > Rhizosphere >...
AAGTCTGTCACTGCTTCGCTAAAGACCGCCGTAAATACGATCGGGTTGGCGCTGGTAGGATCATTCTGGCCCACGGCCTGGTTAATCGTAACTGTAGGTGCGGTGTTATCCACTGTGTAGGTCTGGTCAGTGGCTGGTTCGACATTGGCGACGGCGTTACCTGCCAAATCGGTAATGTTCATACTGGGACTAAAGTCCAGACTCACATCGCCGTTGAAGTTAGCCAAATCGCCGCCAGAAATGACGACTCTGAAGGGTCCGGAGAGGACAGAAGTGGCCGTAGCGCTGGTGGTGGCAAGAGGGGTATTGTCATGGATAATGAAATCTGCGGTGCCAAAGCCCATGATCTGTTCGCTAAAGGTGACCTGGAACCTCAGGCTATCTGCATTGGTAAATTGACCAGAAGGAGTATGTCGTGTGAAGGAAGTGACTGTCGGCGCAGTCTTATCGATGGTATGGGTTTCACCGGTGAAAGGCAGCACAAACACATCATGCGACAAACCCGTATCGTTGGTCATATTCAAGCCCAGCGTGCCGTCGCCTGTGCCGGTATTGACAGTGACATCCCATTGTGGGTCGGGCGCGCCTGTCACGGCCGCGACCGTGGTAATGGAGGGAGCTGTGAGCCCTGTGTTTGCCAGGGTAAAGTTGCTGCTAGTCAGACCAGAGATTGGCGTGTCAAAGGTCACGCGCCAGACAACCGAAGTGGCGTTCGTTGGAGTGGTTGCAGGAGTCAAGCGGTTGATCGAATTGACGTTCGCATCCGGCCGGTCGACGGGCGTACAGGTCTCACTGCCGGTTTCGCAATCAACAGGTCCGCCGTTGGTCGTGAGCACGTTGCTAAAGTTACTGCCCGAGACCGTGCCCTGGTTAGTGATCTTGGTGGTACCAAGCGGCAGGGATGGACCGTTCACCGTCACCTGGAACTTGATCGTGACACTCTTGCCCGCAGGCAAAGTGAAGGCCGGGACACTAACCGTCTCGCCAGATTGTGCTGGTACGGGCTGGACAGTACGGAGGAGAGGCTTCCCGCTGCCAAGATTTGTCGAGGCATTGACCACTGTATTATCTGGATCGATCTCTGAGGCCTGTGCGGACAGGTTCACGGAAGCGGATGCAACGGCCAGTGTGCCTGCGGAATTCAAGTCCGTAGTGGGTGCTCGCGCAAGAACGACCGATGATGTTTCAGGCTGAGCCTGGGCAAGAACCATATTGTTGTTTGGCAGCATTCCCAAACCGGTTGAGTTACAGGTCACGCCATTGGTCAGGGCAATTGTCCCAAAGATTGTTACTGGCCCGGCATCGTTGCTTGAATTTACGTAAGCAGCATTGGCAGTCGTGCTTCCTGTATCCGGCACTTCTTCCATGGTCGCCACACCCCCTACCTCTTCAAGGTAGTAGTCCACACATGGCGCGCCACCGCATTGCGTTGGGCCGGCCGGGGTACCGATGACGGTATTCCCTCGAAGCACAACGCAGGCGTTATCCTCAAAAGCCGTGAATGACACACCGCCCACAAAGCTTACAGCCGTATTCAGGCTATGACCATTAATCAGGTTGTCGGTAATGGTCATGTCCATGGTCGAGACGCCGGTGCCACCGAAATTCACTGTCTGGATACCGTCACCACCCGAGTTTGTAATTGTATTGCTATCAAGCGTTACATCCGATTTGCCTGCCTCATCAACAGCCACGAATATACCGATACCTGGCGAACTCGAGATGGTATTGTTGGAGGCCGTGCCCCTGACGATGGAGGTATCGTTGGTGTCAAGACTGATGACGCCATTGCCACCCGCGCCGCTGAAATTGTTGTTATTGATCGTGATGTTGGTGGTCGTCAACTCTTGACCGCTGACGACTACACCGCTCCCACGCGATGGAAGGGTGACGCTGATCGTGTTATTTGAAAACGTGAAACTGTGTGTTCCGTTAGCTCCCGCGGTATTGGAACCGATTTGGGCCGATGCACTCACGATATTTGTAAACGTTGAATTTTGGATCGATACAGTAGCCGCCCCGCTGCCGCTTGGCTCAACCAGGATGGCGCTATTCGCGGTACCCGAAACGCTGGACGGATACGAAAAGCTGCTGCTGTTGCTTACATTCAACGTGAGCGGGCCGGTATGAGTAGCATACACAAGATTGTCCGCTGCGTTGTTAAATGTTGTTCCATCAATGGCGACTGTACCAGATGGGTTGACAAGATTTAATCCATACTCATTATCGCCATTCCCGGCGTTGGTCACATAGGAACTTGTCAGCGTCAGTCCATTGACCCCGCTGGTGTTGATACCATGATTGCCAGTGCTTCCAACGAACAGCCGGGTTAACGAAATGCCCGTGGTGCTCGTCAGCGAGATACCATCTCCCGTCGTATTTTGGATCGAGCCGCCCGAGCAGGTGCCAGCCGATGTACAACTGCCGCCATTGCCCTTGACTTTGAGACCGCCGGAAGAAAGGGTGGTGTTGAGCACAATGCCGTTCGTTGCGCCGTTCGACGAAATGCTTCGGAATTCGAGGTTATTCGCGCCGATGGTCGTGCTAACGACGTTGAGCGCCGTGCCGGTGGTGGAAGTCAGTGTGTTGACCACCAAACCGGTCGCCGCCGGGTTACAGGGATTCTCGTCGCACACTTCGAGAGCTGCAGCGCCTCCGGTGGCATTGAAGGCCGTATTGGAACCGGTCGAAAGCGTCAAGCCACCCGAGAAGCGGATGGTTGTGCCGGGATTGTTGGTCAGCGAAATGCCCGTACTAGTCCCTGTGTTGCTGATGGCACCAGTGAAACTCTTCGTACCGCCATTATTGCTCGCTACTGACACCAACTGCCCACCGTTACTATCGCTGATCGTACCTGCATAGGTCACATCGGCATTGTTATTGGCGATGACAAGATCGATACCAGTAGCATTCGTAATGGAACTACCCGATCCAGCTGAGAAAACCGAAGCGCTGGTGCCATCGTCGATATTATCCAGCGTTACGCCTGTCGTACCGCTGTTTGTGCTTTTAATGCTCGCGAAGAGTAGGTTGAGGGTGGTATCCAAGATGTTTACCGCCGGTCCACTCATGGAGTCCACACTTGCAACAGTCCCCGTCGAGGTTAAGCGGAATCCGGTACTGGCCGCGATGGCACCTGTACCGTCCACGTTCAGGCCCATGCCGCCGTCATTGAAGATATCCAGGTCGGTAAAGTCCAGGTCACCCGATACGTTCGTCAATACCATGCCTGAAGCACCAACACCGTTGCCCGACGTACCGATGATCGTGGAGCCGCCCGAAACCTGCTGGAACGTGCTACCAGGCGTGGCATCGAACGTCGCTGTGTTGACAGTAATACCCGTTCCAGTCGTGTTCTGATGAATGCTGTTATTGGCAAAACCGGTGATGGTGATCGTGCCGCCGCCGGATCCATTTACAAAGACGGCACTGCTGCTGGCGTTGCTGGCGATGGCGTTGTTATCGTAGAAATTCAGGTTGAGCACACCAGTGGCTGTGGTGCGCGCATCGAAGCCATGCTCGTTGGCAGCGTTGCCGTGCGTACCGGCGATACTCCACGTGTTGTTGTGGACATTGAGCGTGAGCGTGCCGCTGCCGTTGCGGTTGATATCGATGCCTTCGGCGCCTGCGCCAACGATGATATTCTCGCTGATTTCGAGCGTCCCACTGGTGGCGTTTGAAATCGTAATGTCAATGGCATTATTGCCCGCCGTGGCATCCAGGCTCAGGCCGCGGATGAGCGCCGGGATAACATCGGTCTGGACCGAGACGGTGTCGCTGCTGTGCTGGATCACCGTCGCAGGAGCGCTCGTGTTCATCGCCGGGAGAGATGCGCTGCCTGTCAGCGGTGTCAGACTGGTGATCGTGGAAAGAGATTGTGTCGCATCCTGCCCGATCAGCTTTTGCCCATTGCGCAGAGCCACGCCACCGGTGTAGGCCGTGGCGCTTTCGTAGACAAAAATGTTGTCGTTGTTATCCGGGTTCAGGCCGCCGCTTAAGCCGTTGGCGGTGTTGAAAGCACCGAGCGATGTATAGGGATGTGACAGGCGTCCATCGCAGCTCGATGAGCACGCTCCGGCGTTGTTGTTAATGAACCAGATCATCCCGCTGACGTTGATCGAAACCGTAGCCGTTCGGTTCGAGGCTGCGCTGGTTGCATTGCTATTGTCCTCCAGGATATAGGTGAACGTGTCGGTACCCTCGAAGCCGGCCGGTGGGTCGTAGGTGAACTTGCCCATATTCGCGCCGGAAACCGTCATAACCACATTGCCACTATTTGCGGTTGTCGTGGTGATCGTGTTGGAAAGGATGGTGGTCGCGGATTGTACTTGTACAATCGTGGCAGCCGGGTTGAGACCCAAATAGTCGTTGTCCGTCACGCTAAACGGGGAGGCCAGGTTGGCCGAATCGATCGATACGTTGCCGACGACTGTAACTGGGAAGGTGTCATTTGCCCCAATCGGTGAAACCGACAGCGAACCGCCTACCAGGGTGGTGTTTGCATCGATAATGTCATTAAAAGTCACACCGGTTCCGTCGGTACCGCTGTTCTGAATGACCGTAGTGTATTCGATCGTCTCACCAGGGTCGGCTTTGCCATCGCCATCGCCGCCGACGAAGGCATCGGTCTTGATCGCAGTGATGCTCGGAATAAGCATTGGTGCAGAGCGAACGATGAGATAGGTCCCGATCGCTGCGACGAAGGCGATCAGCAGGGACAATACTGCTCGCGAGGCGAGCAGCCTGAGCCGAGGGGATACGTCAAGTTTGGTCTTCTTATTGAAGTTGTATGAGAATTGCATGTAAAAGCTCCTAACCAGCCTTCCGTTGATGTAGTACAGTTTCACTTTGAAATACTGTAGTAAAAAAATGATAATAAAAACTGATCTGGCACACTTATCACTCAGTGTGCCAGATGGATTCAATAAAACTTATGTGCGCGGCGGGAAAACGCCCTGCAGCGCGATGCAGAAATTTAACGTCAGGTAAGGCATCATGTTGTTGTGCGGCTGGTCACCGCCAGCAGGTGCCAGCGATTGATCGGACAAGGGGGCAATGTTCGCGCCCGACGATAGTTTATAAAGATTTCCACCACCAAATGCGCGCGCCAGAACCGCCTGACTCGGGTCATTCAAATTCGCGTTCGATCCCTGCCCATTCAAAGCATGGGCATGCGAAGGGATTTCACTCTCAAGCAAAGTCACTGTCTCAGACCCGCCTGTCTCACCAAGGTCATGCAGTGAAAGCCCGGGCCCCTGCCCCCAGAACATCGGCGCATTGCCCTGCAGGTTGGGCAAGGCGAAGTTGCTTTGGCCGTTGCCGCCGTAGTAAGTGCCCAACAGCGAGAAGAGGGCGGTATTCTGCGAGATGGGTAGAAGCTGACCGTTGCACTGCGCCCAGCCTCTGGGCGCAAAACCAAAACCGAAGATGCGAATTTCAGCGACAAAAGGGCTTGACATAAATTTTCTCCTTAAATTATTGCGTCGGAAAAACGCCGTAGAGTGAAATGATAAAACTGATGCACAGGTATGGCTGGAAGTTGGTATGCGGTTGGCTCCCTCCAGTCGCTGACATTGCAGTGGGCGCCATCGGCGTAACCGAACTGGGCGCGACGTAGAAACGCTTGGTCGCTTCGCCTGGCAAGTTGCTATTTGGCGTCAACGACGATGCAGCTGCATCGGATGCAAGCCAGGAGTGAGAGTGCGCTGCAATCTGGTTGGTGCTGAGCGTTATTTCCTCCGCGCCGCCGGTCTCGGCCAGGATGAAGGTGGTGCCCTGGTTGGTACCCTGGTGGAGTGGAAGCCGCCCGCGCAGGTCGGGTAAGGCGAAGGTCTCCTGGCCGTCGCCGCCATAGGTGGTGCCGATCAAATTGAATAAGGTTTCGTTTTCCGAAATCGGCAACAGCTGCCCTTCGCAGAACATCCAGCCCGCGGGGGCGAAGTTGCCGCCAAACATTCTAATTTCACCAACATAAGGTTGTCCCATAGAAATGATCTCCTTTGGTTCTCGTTTAGTTCTGGCTCGGGAAAATGCCCTGTAGTGCAATGCAGAAGTTCAGCGTCAGAAAGGGCTGCATGTTCAGATGTGCTTGACTGCCACCAACATTGCTCACCGCCTGTGCATTTAAAGCCACCAAATTTGTGGCAGCTGCATATGCATTACCAAAGGTCGTATTATCAACCACACCCAGCAAGTTTCCACTCGGTACCGCTGCATCCGCCGTGCTTGAAGAGCCATTAGCGACATGTGTATGCGTCGGCAATTCGGCGATCGAGAGCGTGTGCGCCTGCACGCCACCTTGTTCGCCCAGCGTATGCCCGCTGCCCTCGTGAATCGGGGTACGTCCCTGCAGGTTGGGCAAGCCAAATGTCGTCTGCCCGTTGCCGCCGTAGGTGGTGCCAAGCAGCGAAAAGAGTGCCTGGTTTTGGTTAATGGGCAGCAACTGCCCATTCGCAAATGCCCAGCCTCGGGGCGCAAAACCGAATGACATGATCCTGAGTTCACCCATAAATGGTGTTGACATATTTTTTTCTCCTTTTGAAAGTAGAGAGTAGAAAATAGAGACGAGAGAATAGCGAGCGCCATAACGAGAACATGGGATAATCGTTACGGCGCCAGTCGCCACGTTAGGGTTCGAGCAGCCTATTAAAAACGGCTTCATACTGGAACCCGTCTTGTTCCTTGCCAACCGGCACCAGGAAGATATCCATCTCGCCGAGTTCAGTGTGCTTGAGCCTGCGTATCCCTTGTGGCAGGAAGGGCGCGACGGGACCGTGGAATAGGAGCGAAAAAGTTTCCTGTCTCGGTGTATTTGTGCGCTCGATCACGTCCGTCAGTTTGAGCGCGCATACCGGCGTTGCATTCTCTATGATCTGAAAGTCTGAATCGAGACATCCATCAAACGTTGCCTGGCTGAATTCATCTAGCATGGGTCCTCATCTCCAAAAATAAATTCTTGTTTTGATAGTTACAAAACGTGGACAGCCTGCGCAAGCGAAGCTGTCATTTCACCGACAATTGCCAACTCTGCATCGGCGAGTTCCACCGGCGGGATATATCCATCTTTTGACTGCGCACCAAACTGCTGGCCCATCCAGACATTGATCTTGTGATCAAGAACAGAGCGGTCCATATCCTCAATCCCGGAAAACAAAGCGAGTTTTGCAAGCGTCTCTTCCGACCGGGCAACCAGGTCTTCGTACGTTAAGACCAGCGTGGCCTTGTCGGCCTCCAGGCTTTGGGCATACGCGACGCCCTCCACCCATTTTCGGCAAAATTCACGCACATCTTGTTCTGTAATTACCAGGTGCTGCGCCTTGGCGGATTTCAAACAGGCCGCTACATCGCGCAGGATAAAGAGGAGACGCGAACCCGGCATATACGCGCGTATCAGACGCATCGTTGCCGGCGGCCATCCGGGATATTTGAAACCCCAAACGGTCCTCCCGGCCTGAATGGCGTAGTCCCTACAATAGGCGATCCCGGCAAAGGCGGCTTTTTGCAACGCGGCAAGATATCCGTCGATGTCAGGCGCCAGTTCCAGGATCCAATCGTTCACCTCGCCGCGCAGGACTTTTTTTAATTCCTGCTGGTATGCCGCGCGCGCATAGCTGTACTCCTGCGTTTTGAACGTATAAATATTGAGGGACATTTCAAGATCCTGCGCGCACTTCTCGCCATAAATCAAGGCACGGGGAGACGAGCACAATAAACGCTGCACAAGCGTCGTTCCACACCGCGGGGTCGGCGAGGCAATGATGAGCGGATCGAGATCCGTGGGGAATACGAAAGGCAACGATTCGGTCATCACGATCCACCTTTATGATTGCGCCAACTCATCTCGTGATAGATGCCTTCTTCAGCTACCTTGACAAAACCAAGCCGGTCATAAAGTTTCATGGCCGGGTTGAAAATTTCCACGTGCAGGGAAACAGACCAATTCTTTCCAGCCGCCTCTGCCATTAAACCTTTGATCAAGGTTGTTCCAATCCCCGCATTCCGGTATTCCGGTAATAACGCAATATCCATCAGCAAAAGTGGATCCTTTGAACGATCCACAATGAGCCGACCAACCGGACGACCATCGCACTGGATAATGTCATACTCTGCCCTGGGGTAATATGTCCCATAATGCTGCCCTTGCGCATTGAACTGCATCCGCACAAAGGCTCCTTTTTGTTCGTCGGTCCAATCGACGAGTGCCAGCTCGTCGCTGCGGGTGCTGGCATAAACAGAATAAAGCAAGTCTGTATCGTCCGCCGTAACGGTTCTCAAATCAAGGGTCATGGTCGAGTTGCTTTCCCGGGGCAGAGTGAACGACATACGGCCAGTCGTTAAGCGGTTTTCCATTGGCCGTCTTTTGAGAGAAACAGTTGGAAGTGATATTGCATAAAACCGACCCTGGCATACATCTGGTCTTGAGAGTCTACGAAGAGGTCGTCAATCGTATACTGAGGGCCCAATCGGGTATGCACTCGCCAGGTTTCACCGGCGTCTTCTGATACAAAAATATCCCCATCATTTCTATATCCGCGAAAATGTTTCCCCTGCGATTTTGCCTCCACAGGTAATGCGGCTAGCTGAAGTGATAACCCCGTCAGTAATACAGTGGAACCTAAAGCTGCCCCCGACAATTTGAGGAATTCACGTCTCTGCATTTCAAGCTCCTGAGTTGATGGTTCATTGTGCGCTTTGTTGGGATTCCCATTAGCAAGAAAATCACAGCAGATGATTGCACAATAAAATAAAGATGAGATAATTGACCTATGTTATCTTATTAAAAAGAACATAAGCGTTACTTTGCATAAGTATTATTGTTTAGTAAGGTGTATGCAAACTCTTAAGATCGCGCATGCCGCAAATAAAAATACCCAAACAAATCACATGAACGATACCGACTCATGACTATCTGCTGTGATTGAAGTTACTGTGACGATATCGGAATTTCCTTACAAAATGGAAAGAAAGCCTCTTAAAAAAGAAATCCGCTGCCGTGGCGGGAGAGGCGAAACGGAATATTTGCTCTCGGTTTGTAATATAATTTCTATCCTGATATCGATGTGCATCCTGTTCGTAAAGTACGGTCAAACGAGGCGGGAACTTTTTTCGATACAGCCGAGGCAAAACCGTGACCAGTCTGTTCATCTCCTATTCCCGCAAGGATATTGAAGCGGCTCGCAAATTGACCGAGGCCTTCAAGAACGAAGGGCTTGATTTTTGGATCGACTGGGAGGGCATCCCACCCACTGTGGATTGGTGGAAGGAAATCGAAAAGGGCATCGAAGAGGCGGATATCTTCCTGTTTCTGATCAGCCCCGATTCTGCCAAATCCAAAATCTGCGCACAGGAAATCGATGCAGCCGTCAAAAACGGCAAACGAATCATTCCCATCGTTGTGCGTGAGATCGAGTGGGAGGATACACCGCCTCAACTTGGGCATCTGAACTATATCTTCTTTAGCAGGGACGATGACTTTGATACAGCCCTGAAGAAATTATTAACTGCTATTCAAACGGATTATGAATGGGCAGCCACTCATCGCCGTTTGCAAGTGAAGGCCCTGGAATGGGAACGCAGGAATCACGAGAACAGCCTCTTGCTACGCGGGAAGGATTTGCAGGATGCTGAGGCTCAATGGGCTGTCAACGCCAGCAAAGAGCCTCACCCAACGGAGCTTCAGCAGCAATATCTTTTGCAGAGTCGCCGGGCGGCTGATCGCCAGCGAAGAATGGTGACTACCATTTCGATTGTCGCGGCAATTATCATGGCAGCGTTGGCTGTGTTCGGCCTTACACAGGCAGGTATCGCCACATATGAACGAAATTTTGCGCGGACGGCACAAGTGGACGCGGAACATAGTGCCTATGCAGCTCAAACCGCCCAGGCAGATGCAGAAGAAAAGGAACGGATCGCGCGGGTTGGAGAACTGGCAGCACAGACTGTTGCATTGCGAGAGAAGCAACCGGTCCTTTCCATGCTGATGGGAATTGAAGCCTTTCGATATCGAGAGATTCCGCGCACTCGCTCCGTGCTGCTGGATAGCTTGAATCTAAATCCCCAGGTACTGCATTATTTCAGCGGGCAAGGGTTGCTTCTGGAGAGTGTCGGGATTAGTCCGGATGGGAAGCTTCTTGCATCCGCTGGCTTCGATAAGGCGATCACGCTGTGGGATATCCAAACACGTCAGCTCGTTGGGACGTTACAAAGCGAGAACCCAGCCAATTTTCTGAGCATAGCCTTCAGCCCTGATGGCAATACAATGGCAGCCGGCGATGATGGAAATCGTATCATCCTGTGGAGCATCCAGACTCTCAAACAAATCGGCCAGCCACTGCTTGGACATTCCAACGCTGTGCGCAGTGTCGCCTTTAGCCCGGATGGGAAGACTCTCGCCTCTGCCAGCGCGGATCGGACGATCCTGCTCTGGGATGTTCAAACCCGACAGCAAATCGGCCAACCCTTTGTAGGACATTCAAGTATTATCTACAGCGCAAAATTTAGTCCGGATGGAACGCTGCTTGTATCTGGAAGTGTGGATCAAACGGTACGGCTTTGGGACGTGCAGACGCAACAACCCATCGGAGAACCCATGACGGGCCATACTAATGCAGTGAAGATCGTCGTGTTTAGCCCGGATGGTAATACGATTGTTTCAGGTAGTACTGATAAGAGCATCATTTTTTGGGATGTGCAAAGCCAACAAATGATCGGAGACCCGCTCACGGAGCACGCCGGTGAGGTAAGAAGCGTCATCTTCAGCCTGGATGGAAAGATGCTTGCCTCTGGCAGCGATGATAAAACCATCCTCCTGTGGGATGCAGCGACTCATCGCCCGATCTATCCACCCTTTACCGGCCACGCGGAACGAGTCGTCAGCTTAGCTTTTAGCCCGGATGGAAAAACCCTGGCTTCCTCCGGGGACGACGGTCTTACGATTCTTTGGGATGCGCAGCCACATTCACCGATGGGCCAATTTCTCAAGGGGCATACAAATTCTGTTACAAGCCTTGCATTCAGTCCAGATGGCAGTATGCTGGCCTCTGCCAGCACGGATCAATCCATCATTTTCTGGGATAGCGAAACGTATCAACCGGTTGGAGATCCAATAACGGCATATCCAGAACGGGTAGCAAGTATCGAATTCAGTCCGGATGGAAAAACGCTTGCATCCGGTTACACAGATGGTGTAATCGTGCTCTGGAATGTTGAAACTCGTTCGCTTATTGGCACACCCCTGATTGGGCATTCGAGGGATATCACCGATGTTACATTTAGTCCGGATGGCAAGATCCTGGCCTCTGCCAGTCGCGACAACACGATTGTTCTTTGGGAGGTACAATCCCAGCGCCTCATTGGCCAGCCGCTAGCCGGGCATTCAGGTCAGGTGGTGAGCCTATCTTTCCATCCAAATGGAAAAATCCTGGCTTCCAGCAATACCGATCACAACGTTATCCTATGGGACGTAAAAACTCAGCAACCACAAGGCGAGGTTCTGGTAGGTAATCCAAACATCGCCAATACAATTGCGTTTAGCCCGGATGGAACAATATTAGCGGCTGGAGGCTCTGATAACAATGTCCAGCTTTGGAATGCGCAAACGCTCGAGCGCCTCGGTTCCCCGTTAATCGGACATGCCAATCAAGTAAGTAGTGTAGCATTCAGTCCGGATGGCACGCTCCTCGCATCTGGTAGCGCCGACGATACGATTATCCTTTGGGATCTTTCAAGCGGACAACCGTTGGGAGAACCCATTACCGGAGACTTTAGTTCCATCATCACCGTTGCGTTCAGCCCGACGAACAATAGTTTTGCAGCAGGGACTGTGAATGGCAACGTCATTCTGTTCAATCTGAATCCAGAGCTATGGATCGAAATGATCTGTCAACGCGCAGGACGAAGTTTCACGCGTGAGGAATGGGACCTCTACTTTAGAGCGGAAGAATACCAGACCACTTGTCAATAGTTGCTAACGAAGTAGCGGCTGGTCGCATCAAAGCCCAGTGTTGAGTTTTCCATCAGTGAGAATAAGACTCATATTCTCGAGATTACTGGCAGGTGTTGGGGTCAAAGTAAGCAGTGCAACAGCAAAGAGTTGGGGACCAACTATTAATTCCACAATCCTGCGGAGCACAACTGGTCGGTTCGCCGCTCCCTCCACCCCCTCCTCCCCCGCCACCACTGGTGGTCGTGCAAGCAGCGAACAATACATTCTGTGTCACGGTGACAAGTTCTTTCACGGGCGCGGCAAGGCAGACATTTTCGTTTTTGGAATAAAAAGTACCCACGGGGCAAACAGGCGGAGGTGAGGTCACATCTGTTGAATCTTGGACCCGGCAACATCCTTGAGAAGAGTCGTACCCCCCAACCAAACACGCCCCGGCACCACCACTCGCCACACACTGACTTCCCTGGGGGAAAAACCCGTCTGGACACAATGAATTGCCAGATAGAGCCAACTCGCAATTTGCCGTAATCGAAACAACGGTCTCCGCTGTTTGGCAGGTGAACAGATTCGGATCATTCGATGGCGTGCAGTTGCTCGCCTCGATCGTCGCGTCAGACGGCCCCTCAAACTTTACATTGGTCAGAGGCAATTTGCCCACACAATAGGGCGC
>Ga0114129_10011481_pt1 | contig 12612 bp, 11 predicted proteins | sample RhiMetdeltSRZDD1_FD_80071 | JGI IMG/M metagenome (GOLD analysis project Ga0114129, IMG submission 80071) | Populus rhizosphere microbial communities from Tennessee, USA - Rhizosphere MetaG P. deltoides SRZDD1 (version 2) (version 2) | ecosystem: Host-associated > Plants > Roots > Rhizosphere >...
CGACGAGCCGGAGCCGCGCCGGCCGCCCGAGGTGCCGGCTGCGCTCGGCCGGACGCACCGCGGCAAGGAGTCCACCCAGCAGGCGTTCGGCCGCTTCTTCGTCGACCTCGTGCACGACGCGCCGGAGGTGGCCGAGCGGGTGGTCACGGTGAGCCCCGACGTGGCCAGCTCCACGAACCTCGGCGGCTGGATCAACAAGTCCGGGATCTGGTCGGTGGGCGCGCGGCGCGACTGGTTCGCCGACGACCCGCAGACGCTCGTTCACTGGCACGAGACCACGGGTGGGCGCCACATCGAGCTCGGCATCGCGGAGACCAACCTGGTCGGGCTGCTCGGCGAGCTCGGTGCGACCTGGAGCCGCTACGGCCAGCCGCTGCTCCCGATCGGCACGATCTACGACCCGTTCGTCGGCCGCGCGCTCGAGCCGTGGTCCTTCGGCATCTACGCGGGCGGCCAGTCGATCCTGATCGGAACGCCGTCCGGGGTGTCGCTGGCACCCGAGGGCGGCGCCCACCAGTCGATCGTCACGCCGTCGATCGGGATCGGCCAGCCCGGCTGCACGTTCTGGGAGCCGGCATTCGGCCAGGACCTCGAATGGACGCTGCTGCAGGCGCTCTCGCGGCTCGGCCAGCCGGACGGCGAGTCCGCCTACTTCCGGCTCTCCACGCGGCCGCTCGACCAGGCGCTTGCGGGCGGCGACCGCTCCGAGGAGCGCCGCGCGCTCGTGCTGGCCGGCGGGTACCCGCTGCGGCGCGCGAAGGGCACGCCCGCGGTCACGCTCGTGGGGATGGGCGCGGTGATGCCGGAGCTGCTCCGCGCCGCCGACACCCTCGGCGAGGACACGGACGTGGTCTGCGTGACGAGCGCCGACCTGCTCCAGCGCGCGTTCCGAGCCCGCGCCGGCTTCGGCGACCAGCCAGCGGAGATCCTCGACGAACTGCTCCCCGCCGAACGCGCCGCCCCGATGGTCACGGTGCTCGACGGCGACCCGAACGCGCTCGCGTTCCTCGGCGCCGTCAACGCGGTGCCGCTGACGCCACTGGGCGTGACCCGTTTTGGCCAGTCAGGCGATCTCGACGACGTCTACCGCCACCACGAGATCGACGCCGAGACCATCGTTGGCGCCGCGCTCGACCTGCTCGACTAGCCGCGCGCCACGCCGAGGAAGGCCTCGACGACAGCCGGGTCGAACGCGCTGCCCGACCCCGCGCGGATCAGCTCGACTCCCTCCTGGCGCGGCAGGGCCTGCGCGTAGAAGCGCTCGCTCGTAACGGCGCCGAACACGTCGGCCACGGCCGCTATGCGCGCGAACATCGGGATCTCCTCCCCGATCAGCGCGCTCGGATAGCCGGAGCCGTCCCAGCGCTCGTGGTGTGAGCGAACGATCGACTTCGATCGCGCTGAGATCGTGTCGTCGCGCAGGAACTCGAGCCCCAGCCGCGGGTGCTGCATCATCAGCTCCCACTCGTCCGGCGCGAGCGGCCCCGGCTTGTGGACGAGGCTTGGCGGCAGCGCGAGCTTGCCGATGTCCTGGAGGAAGAGCCCGGTGCCGAGCTCCGGCAGCGAGTCCTCCGGCACCAGCCTACGGCCGATCGAGAGGCCGAGCGCGGTTGCGTCGATCGAGTGCTCCACGATGTAGAGAGCCGGTCCGGCGCCCTCCCCCGTGAGCGGGTGCTCGCCCTCGTACGCAAGCACCTCGTCGACGATGCGGCCGGCCGCGTCGGTGAGCTCCGTGAGGATCTCGTACGGCAGGAGAGTGCCCGGCATGACGGCCGCCTCCTCGAAGGCGCGGGCCAGCGCGGCGCGGGCGTCATCGCGCGTCCGGAGCGAAAGCGGATGCGGAGTCTGGGTCTCCACAAGGGATTTATCGGCATTCGAGCCTCCGGCCCAAGCGGTGGTTATGCTCGATTCACCGATGCTCTCGCTCTACCGCCGCCACCGCCCCAGGACCTTTGACTCCGTGGTGGGCCAGGAGCACATCGTCAAGACGCTCCGAAACGCGATTGCGCTGGACAAGGTGCACCACGCGTACCTGTTCGTCGGTTCGCGCGGTACGGGGAAGACGTCGATGGCGAAGCTGCTGGCCTGCGCCCTCAACGCGGAGGGCGGCGCGAACGCCGATTTCGATCCCGAGGCGCCCTCGGCGCGGGCGATCCTCGCGGGCACCTCGCTCGACGTCGTGGAGATGGACGCGGCGTCGAACAACTCGGTTGACGACATCAGGGAGCTGCGCGAGAACGTGGCGCTCGCGCCGATGCAGGGCGGCAAGCGCGTGTACATCCTCGACGAGGCGCACATGCTCACCACCGCCGCCTGGAACGCGTTCCTTAAGACGCTCGAGGAGCCGCCCGCGCACGTGGTCTTCGTGCTCGCCACCACCGAGGCGCACAAGGTGCCGCCCACGATCATCGACCGCTGCCACCGCTTCGACTTCCAGCGCCCGTCGCTCGAGCAGATCGCCGGCGTGCTGCGGCGGGTGGCCACCGAGGAGGGCATCGAGGTCCCGGACCCCGCCGTCGGGATGCTCGCGCGCGCGGCCACCGGGTCGTTCCGCGACGCCCTCGGCACCCTCGAGCAGCTCGTCACGTACGGCGGCAACGAGGTGAAGCTCGACGACGTGCTCGAGATCCTCGGCGTCGCCGATGCCGAGCTCGTGCTCAGGGCTGGCGAGGCGCTGGCGGATCGCGATCCGCGCGCGGCGCTGCTGACGGTGCAGTCGCTGTCTGAGTCCGGGCGCGACTTCACCCAGTTCATGCGCGACCTCTCCGCCCACCTGCGCCATCTGTTCGTGGTCCAGACGCTCGGCCACGTGCCGGACTCCTTCTCGGTCACGGCCGAGCAGACCGACCGGCTGGCGGACCAGGCGGGGCGCATCTCGCAGGGCGAGATCCTGCGCGCGATCGACTTCCTGGCCGCCGCGATCGCCGCGGTGAAGGACGGCAGCGAGCCGCGCATCCAGCTCGAGATGGCGCTCCTGAAGGCAACCCAGCCGCAGGCGGACCTGTCGCTCCAGGCGCTGATGTTCCGGATCGACCAGCTGGAGGCTGGGGCTGGGGATGTTGCGCCCGCGCCTGTGGCTGCCGAACGACCTGCACCCAAGGGGTCAGCGGCAGTTGCCGTCCAACCCCAGCCGGTCGAGTCGATCGAACTCGGGCAGATCGTTTCCCTATGGCCCGCCGTCGCCGACGCTGTGGGAGAGGAGAACGGAATGCTGAGTGCCGCACTGGCTGCGGCCACTCCCACCGCCCTTGAAGCCGACCGTCTCACGATCGCCTTTCCATCCGACGCCGCATTTGTGAAGAAGAAGGCGGAGCAGGGCCGGGACATCGTCGCCGGCGCCGTACGCGGGATGACGGGCCACGCGCTCTCGCTCAGCTTCGAGCTCAGCGACGCGGTCGCGCCGCCGCCCGGTCCCGCCACGCTCGACCACGACCAGCTGATCGAGCGCCTGCGCGAAGAGTTTGCGGCCGAGGAAGTCTTCGACGAACCCGATGAGGAGAGCAGCTGATGGGTCAGCCGAACCTGAACCAGATGATGAAGCAGGTCCAGAAGATGCAGGCCGACATGGCCAAGGCTCAGGAGGAGCTGAAGAACGAGGTCGTGGAGGCGAGCGCGGGCGGCGGCATGGTCACGGTGAAGATCAGCGGCGAGCTCGAGCTGAAGGAGCTGCGGATCGACCCCGAGGCGGTGGACCCCGAGGATGTCGAGATGCTCCAGGACATGGTCCAGGCCGCCGTCAACGAGGCGATCCGCTCGGCCCAGGAGCTGGCGGCCTCGAAGATGAACGCCGCGGCGGGCGGCCTGGCGGGCCCGGGCGGCCTGGGCGGGCTGGGCATCCCGGGCCTCTGATCGGACTTGACCGCGATATACGCGGTCAACTCCGATCGCACCGCGCCTGAGTAGCCGGGCGCCCGGCTAGCCTCTAACGCCCTTGTTCGCGGCACCCGTCAACCGGCTCATCACCGAGCTCGCTCGCCTGCCCGGCATCGGGCAGCGCACCGCACAGCGGCTTGCCTTCCACATCCTCAGCGCCTCCGACGAGGAGGCGCTTGCGCTGGCCGATGCGATCCGCGAGGTCAAGGCGACGGTGGGCCATTGCGAGGTCTGCTTCAACCTCGCCACCGAGGCCACCTGCCGCATCTGCCAGGACGAGCGGCGCGAGGCGGCCACGATCTGCGTCGTCGAGCAGCCGAGCGACGTGATCCCGATCGAGCGCTCGGGGGAGTTCAACGGCCGCTACCACGTGCTCGGCGGCGCGCTGTCGCCGATCGACGGGGTGGACCCGGAGGACCTGCACGTGTCCGAGCTGCTGGGTCGCGTGGACAACGGGGTGGGCGTCCGCGAGGTCGTGATCGCCACCAACGCCACCACCACCGGCGAGGCCACCGCGCTCTACCTGGCAGACGCTCTGCGCGAGCGGGCGCCGGATGTCGTGGTCACGCGCCTCGCGAGCGGGCTTCCTGTCGGCTCCGACCTGGAGTACGCCGACGAGATCACGCTCGGCCGCGCGCTGCGCGGTCGGCAGGCGATCTAGCGGCGATTGCGTCGGCGCTCAGCGATCAGGTCGTAATCCTGCTTCGCAAGCAGGATGCGGCCCACCGCCTCGTTGAGGCGGCGGCGCGGCACCCGGCCGCGCTTGACCGCGCGCAGCACGGCCACGTAGGCCGCCTGCTGGTCGCCCGGTCCCCCGGAGATGTAGATCATGTCGGCGCCCACCCGCAGGGCCCGCACGGCCGCGTCGGGCACGGTGTAGATGGCGGTGATGCCGGGGTCCGCGAGGTCGTCAGTGATCGCCACGCCCTTGAAGCGCAGGTCGCGGCGGAGCAGGTCGGTGGCCACCTGCTTTGAGAGCGAGGCGGGCACGGTGAAGTCGCTGAAGGGATAGAGCGCGTGGCCGAGTATCACGCCCGGCACGCCCGCATCGACCGCCGCCTCGAACGGGATCAGGTCGCGCTCGCGAAGCTCCTCGAGTCCCAGTCCGACCGTGGCAGGCCCCTCCTCGGTCGACTGGTCTGCGGCACCGAGGCCGGGGAAATGGGTGACCGAGCTGAACACGTGATGCTTGCGGTACGCCGTCACGGTCGCGTCGGCGTAGGCGGCCACCTCGTCGGGGTTGTCGGAGTAGAGCCGGGCGCCGAGTGCCGACCCGCTCTCCAGGCCCACGTCCACCACCGGCCCCAGCACGCCGTTCACGCCGAGACCGCGCAGCGCTGCCGCCGACTGCTCCGCCGCCGTGCCCGCCTCGCGCGCGGACCCCATGTCCGCCGGCAGCGCGGCGGGCGGTAGGTCGTAGAACGAGTTGAGCTCGCCGCCCTCCTGGCTCGTGATCACCCAGGGCGGCACGTGCCGCTTCGCCCGAGCGGCCGCCCTCGCCGCCGCCGTGAGCGCCCCGAGTTGGGCGGTATCCGTGTAGTTCGCGGCGGCGACCACGATGCCGCCGAGGTCGACTCGCCGCAGCTGGCCGAAGATGTCGGCTTTGGCGTCCGTTCCCCGGAAGCCGAGCAGGAACAGCTGCGCGACCTTGCGCTCCAGCGGCAGCCGCCGCGCCAGATCGGCCACGCTGCGCGGCACCGCGGGCCCGCGCTGGCTCCCCTTTTCCGCCGGCGGCGGCACGATCCGGGCGAGGAACGACACGCGCTCCTTCGGCGCCCCGCGACCGGGGCTCGGCACGTTCGAGGCGGCGCCCGAGCCATCGTCGTCATGCTCCGCCCCCACGACGACGCCGGCCGCGGCCGAGCCCAGGGCCACCACTGCGATAACGACGATGGCGAGCCGGCGTCGGCGTGGTTCGGGCTGCACGTGCGGGAACGCTACTGGCCCCGCCCGCGGGTGCGGCGCGGCTATCGTTCGCCGCCATGCCGATGACCGGCACCGACACCGTTGTCATGAAGTTCGGTGGCACGTCCGTGGCTGATGCCGAGCGCATCAAGCGCGCGGCCCAGCGCATCGTGCGCAGCAAGGAGGCCGGCACGAACGTGGTGGCCGTGCTGTCCGCCCGCGGGAAGCACACGGACGAGCTCGTGTCGCTCGCCTACGAGGTCTCGGACCGGCCCGACCCGCGCGAGATGGACATGCTGCTCTCCACAGGCGAGCGAGTGACGTGCGCGCTCGCCGCGATGGTGATCAACGACCTCGGCCACGAGGCGATCTCGCTCACCGGCTCGCAGGCGGGCATCGTCACCGACAGCGGCCACACGAAGGCCCGCATCATCGAGGTGAAGGCGGACCGCATCCGGCGCGGGCTCGAGGACGGCAAGATCGTGCTGGTGGCCGGCTTCCAGGGCGTCTCGCAGGAGTCGCTCGACGTGACCACGCTCGGCCGCGGCGGCTCGGACACCACCGCGGTGGCCCTCGCCGCCGCCCTGGGCGCGGAGGTCTGCGAGATCTACACCGACGTGGCCGGTGTGTTCAGCGCCGACCCGCGCATCGTGCCCGAGGCCCGCAAGCTCCCGGTGCTCACCTTCGAGGAGATGCTCGAGATGTCCGCGAGCGGCGCGGGCGTGCTGCAGCTGCGCTCGGTCGAGTACGCCCGCAACCACGGCGTGAGCATCCACTGCCGATCAAGCTTCGACGATGGACCCGGTACGGTGGTCCAGGACGAGGAGCAGACCATGGAACGACCGCTCGTCACAGCCGTGACCCACTCGACCGCGGAGGCGCGGATCACGCTCACCGGGCTTCCGGACGAGCCCGGCATCGCCGGGCGCGTGCTCACGGCGCTCGCCGAAGGGAACATCAACGTGGACATGATCATCCAGAACGAGCCGCAGTCGGAGGGCCACCTGGCCGACATGTCGTTCACGGTCCCGCGCGAGGACGTGGCCACTGCGCGCGAGTCGCTCGAGGCGCTCCGCAAGGAGCTCGGCTTCGGCGCGGTCCAGTCCGACGACCGCATGGGGAAGGTCTCCGTCGTCGGTGCCGGAATGAAGAGCCATCCGGGTGTGGCCGCGAAGACATTCACGGTGCTGGGCGACGCCGGCGTGAACATCGAGATGATCTCCACCTCGCCGATCAAGATCTCCTGTGTCGTGCGCGAGGAGCACGTGGAGGAGGCCGTGAGGAAGCTGCACACCGCGTTCGAGCTCGGCGCCGATGCCGTGCTGCCCGAGGACGTGGCGGGCGTGCACCGCCCGAAGGTGGCGTAGCGCGATGCGGGTCGCGGTCGTGGGCGCCACCGGCGCCGTCGGATCCACGATGCTCGACGTGCTGCGCGAGCGCTCCTTCCCTGCGGACGAGGTCGTGCCGTTCGCCTCCGAGCGCTCGGCAGGCCGAAGCATCCGCTGGGGCGACGCCAGCCTCACGGTGCAGCCGCTGAACGACGAGTCGATTCAGGGCTTCGAGATCGCGCTGTTCTCGGCCGGCTCCGGCGTGAGCGCCGAGTGGGCGCCGCGCTTCGCCGAGGCGGGCGCTGTCGTGGTGGACAACTCGTCCCAGTGGCGGATGAACGAGGACGTGCCGCTGGTGGTCTCGGAGGTGAACCCAGAGGCACTCGACGGCCACAAGGGCATCGTGGCCAACCCGAACTGCACGACCATGCAGACGGTCGTCGCGCTAGGACCGATCCTCCGGCGGGCCGGCATCGAGCGAATCGTCATGTCGAGCTACCAGGCCGTGTCCGGCACCGGTCAGCGCGCGGTCGAGGAGCTCCACGACCAGGCCGAGGCGCAGATCGCCGCCAAGGAGATCCCGAGGCCGGCCGTGTATCCGCACCAGATCGCCTTCAACGTGCTGCCGCAGGTGGAGACCTTCAAGGACGGCGACGACTACACGACCGAGGAGCGCAAGTGCATGCGCGAGACGAGCAAGATCCTCGGCCGCGACGACATCGGCGTGTCCGCCACCTGCGCGCGCGTGCCGGTGTTTACCGGACACTCGGTCTCGGCGAACGTGCAGACACGCGAGCCGCTCTCGCCCGAGGAGTGCCGTGAGCTGCTCGCCTCGTCACCGGGGCTGACGGTGATCGACGACCCCGCGAACGGCCTCTACCCGACCGCGCTCGACGCGGCCGGTCGTGACGACGTGCTCGTAGGCCGCATCCGGCGTGACCCCTCGCACGAGCGCTGCCTCAACCTCTGGATCGTGGGCAACAACCTGCGCAAGGGCGCGGCCACGAACGCGGTTCAGGTGGCGGAGCTACTCAACGTGCGCGGGCTTCTCCGGGTCTCCGGCGCGGCCTGACGCGCGCGCGAATCTGACCGGGCGGCGCTCGTCGTCCACGACCACCGGCTCCCGGCGCGCAAGTCGCGAGAGCTCCCGACGCGACGCGATGCCGAGCTTGCGGTAGATGTTGCGCGCGTGCGTGCGCACCGTCTCGATGCCGATCGACAGCCTCTCCGCGATCTCTGTGTTGGTCCATCCGTCCTGGAGCAGCTCCAGCACCTCCGCCTCGCGCGGCGTCAGCTCGGTGCCGTGCGCCCCGAGCCTCTCGAGCCCGCCGCCGGCAGCGGCCGAGCGCGGCAGCACGTGCATGCCGCGGGACGCGAGGTGGATGGCGTTGATGATGTCGCGCGCCTCGGTGTCCTTGGAGAGGCACGCGGTGGCTCCGAACGACAGCAGCTGATCGCAATCACCTGAGCTCGGCCTGTTGGCGAGCACCACGATGCGCGTGTCCGGGTGCGCCTCATGCAGCCGCTGCACCTCCGCAGGCGCGGGCAGGGTGCCGTAGTTCAGCACGACCACCGAGGGGTCGTGCTTAGCCACGGCGGCCTCCACGTCGGGCATCGGGACGTCCTGGGCCACGAGATCGAGACTCGGCTCCTTGCCGATGAGGACCTCGAGACCGACGGCGACCAGATCCTCGAATTGACCAGTGACTACCGTCGGCATCCGTGTGACGGTGCGTGATTTGACATCTAACCCCGGGTTACCCCCTCTGGGGAGACTCTAGACGCGATTTGGGTGTGGCGCGATTACGCCGCGGCGAGATCCGCGACCTTGCGCTGCACGTCGGCCGTGGAGACCACGTGCTTGCCCATCCCGAGCTCCTCCGGCTCGAGCCCCAACGCCAGCCCCACCATCTGCGGCAGGTGCAGCACCGGGATGCCGAGGTCGCGCTCCACGAACTTCTGCGCGGCGGGCTGCTGCAGGTCGAGATTCAGGTGGCACAGCGGGCAGGGGGTCACGAGGCAGTCCGCCCCCGCGTCGATCGCGTCCGCCAGATGGCGGCCGGCCTGCCGCAGCGAGGTGGTGCGGTTCATCGTGATGACCGGGAAGCCGCAGCACTTGCGCGCGCCCGCGTACTCCACGGCCTCGCCGCCGAGCGCCTCGATGAGGAGGTCGAGGTAGGCGTCGCGCTGCGGGAACTCGTCGAAGCCGAGCCGCTTCGACGGCCGCACGATGTAACACCCGTAGAACGGCGCGATCCGAAGGCCGGTGAGCGGGCGCTGCACGCGCTCGCGCAGAGCGTCGAAGCCGATCTCCTCGGCGAGGATCCAGAGGAAGTTCTTGTTCCACCACTCGCCGCCGGTCTGATACGACAGGCCCTCGGGCTCGAGGTGCTTGTTCACCTCACCGCGGTAGTTCGCGCTCGCGTCGAGGCGCTCCTGGCACTCCGACTGCGCGCCCTGGCAGGTGGAGCAGATGTTCATCATCCCGGCCGCTCCCTGCACCTGCTGGGCCATCGCGAAGGTGCGGGCGTTCAGGGTGTCGGCCAGCTCCTGGTTGTGCTCGGCGATCACCCCGGCGCCGCAGCAGTTCGCGCGGTCGAGCTCGACGAGCTCGAGATCGAGCAGCGGTGCCACCTTCGCCACGGAGCCGTGAAGCTCGGGAGTGAATCCCCGGGACACGCACCCGGGCCAGTACGCCAGCTTCATTCGTTCTCCTCGCCGGCCATCTCGCCGATGATGTAGAGGTTGAGCTCGATGCGCTCGTCGTGCGATTCGACCTCGTCGAAGATGCGCCGCACCTGCTTCTGGTCCGGCAGCTTGGGATGCACCAGCGCCTTCTTCGGTGAGACCTTGCCGGACTTCAGGCCCTGGATCACCGTCGGCAGGGACTCCACCAACTGACGGATTGCGCTCGGGCGCGTCTGGCCCTTGACGAGTGAGCCGTCGCCGAACGAGCGCGGCAGCAGCTGCGCCTCGTGCAGGGTGCCCCATCGTTCGAGGATGTTCGTGAACGCCTTCTCGTGGCCGTAGCCGTTGTTCTGGTCCTTGATGCCGTAGTCGCCGGTGGCCCTGCGGCGCAGGCGCATGATCTGGTTCATCGGCGCCACGTCCTTCGGGCACACCTCCACGCAGGCGAAGCAGTGGGTGCAGTCGTAGATGCCGTGCGGGTCCTCGGCCAGGTCCTTGAGGCGCGCCTCGTGCTCGCCGTCGCGCGGGTCGCCGACGAAGCGGTACGCCTTCGCGAGGGCCGCAGGCCCGATGAAGTCGGGATCGACCTCGAGCGAGAGGCACGCCGACACGCACACGCCGCAGTGGATGCACGCCATCGCCTGGGTCACGTCGAGCATCGCCTCGGCGGGCACGATGTACTCCTGGCCCTCGGGCGGCTCCTCCGCGGGCACGAGCCACGGCACCACGCGGCGGACCTTCCTCCAGTGCACGGCCTCCATGTCCGTGACCAGGTCCTTGACCACGGGCATGTTCCCCATCGGCTCGACCGTGATCACGCCGGCGCGCCCGCGCTCGCTGGCCTCGCCGATGCGGGTGTTGCAGGCCAGCGCCGAGCGGCCGTTGATGCGCACGCCGCAGGAGCCGCAGATCGCCGCGCGGCACGAGCAGCGAATCGCGATCGAGGCGTCCTCGCGGTCCTTTACCTGGAGGATGCCGTCGAGCACGGAGCGCTCGGGGGGCAGCTCGACGTCGTAGTCGGCCCAGTAGGCGGGCTCGCCCGATTCCGGGTCGAAGCGGCGGATCTTCAGCGTGTAGTCGGCCATCTCAATAGGTCCGTTCCTGCGGCTCCCACTGGGTCATGGTCACGGGCGAGTAGCTGAGCTCCGGCTCCGCGCCATTCGCCGAGACGTTGATGTGCTTCAGCCACTCGTCGTCGTTCCGCTCGGGATAGTCGGTCCGGAACTGGGCGCCCCGGCTCTCCTTGCGCTCGATCGCCGAGACGACGATCGCCTCGGCGTTGTCGAGCATGAACTGGAGCTCGAGCGCGCCGAGCACGTCCTGGTTGAAGACGCTGCCCTTGTCGTCGATCGCCAGGTTCTGCGCCTCGTCCTTGAGGCGGCGGACGATCTCGAGCGCGGTGTTGAGCCCGGCTTCGTCGCGGAAGACGGCGACGTACTTGTCCATGGTCGCGCCGAGCTCGGCCTTGATCTCGGACACGCGCCGGCCGGCGCCGTCGCGGCTGACGATTGCCTGGATCGTGCGTTCCTCGTCTTGCAATGAGGAGCGGCTCGGTTCGGGCATCGCCATGCCGTGCACTGCCTGTGCCGCGTGCTCGCCCGAGCGCCGGCCGAACACCAGCGTATCGAGCAGCGAGTTCGCGCCCAGGCGGTTGCCGCCGTGCACGGAGACGCAGGCGCACTCGCCTGCCGCATAGAGGCCCGGAATCGGCGTCTGTCCGTGGACGTCGGTGTGCACGCCGCCCATCACGTAGTGGTTGCCCGGCTTGATGTGGATCGGCTCGCGGGTGATGTCCACGCCCGCGAAGTCGCGGCCCACGTTCACGATCTCGCGCAGAGCCTCGTGGATGCGCTTACGCGGCACGACGGTGATGTCGAGCGCAACGGTCCCGTCCGGGAAGCCGCGGCCCTGGTCGATCTCGGTCTGCTCGGCGCGCGAGACCACGTCGCGGCTCGCCAGCTCCATCTTGTTGGGCGCGTACTTCTCCATGAAGCGCTCGCCCCGTGCGTTGTAGAGCTGCGCGCCCTCGCCGCGGGCACCCTCCGTGATCAGCAGCCCCAGGCCGGCCAGCGTGGTCGGGTGGTACTGGATCATCTCCATGTCCATCAGCGGAGCGCCGATCCGGTACGCCATGGCGATCCCATCCCCGGTGCAGATCAGGGCATTCGTGGTGGGGTTGTAGATCTGGCCGTTGCCGCCGGTGGCGAGGATCACGGCCTTGGCCACGAACAGCTCCATGGCGCCATCGATGATGTTCCGGGTGACCGCCCCCGCGACGCGCCCGTTGTCGTCCTGCACGAGGGCGGTGGTGAACCACTCCTCGTAGCGCGTAACCTCGTCGTACTTCATGAGCTGCTCGTAGAGCACGTGAAGGATCGCCTGGCCCGTGATGTCAGCCACGTAGTAGGTCCGCGCCGCCGAGGCCCCACCGAACGCCCGCCTCCCGAGCCGCCCGCGCTCGTCGCGGTGGAAGGTCACGCCGAGGTGCTCGAGATGCAGCAGCTCGTGCGGCGCCTCGCGGCACATGATCTCGATGGCGTCCTGGTCGCCGAGGTAATCGGAGCCCTTCACGGTGTCGAACGCGTGCGACTCCCACGAGTCCTGCGGGTCGAGTGCCGCATTGATCCCACCCTGGGCAGCATTCGAATGCGACCTCACCGGGTGCACCTTGGAGATGATCCCCACCGACGCCCCAGCCTCCGCGGCCGCCAGGGCGGCCCGCTGGCCGGCCAACCCGGCGCCAATCACCAAAACATCGTGCTGCGGCATCAGCGCGAGAGTCTACGTAAGCGGCGGTGGAACCCCCGCCGAGGGGGGC
>Ga0114129_10011482_pt1 | contig 12611 bp, 8 predicted proteins | sample RhiMetdeltSRZDD1_FD_80071 | JGI IMG/M metagenome (GOLD analysis project Ga0114129, IMG submission 80071) | Populus rhizosphere microbial communities from Tennessee, USA - Rhizosphere MetaG P. deltoides SRZDD1 (version 2) (version 2) | ecosystem: Host-associated > Plants > Roots > Rhizosphere >...
GTGGGCGGAAGTCCGCTTCGCGGTCAAAGGGCGGCTCCAAGGCACGCGGGCGCTCCGGAGCACGTTCGGGCGGACGCAGCCGGCCACGTTCAAAGGGCCGTTCAAGGCGCTAAGGCTTCCACCCCGTGCGCAGTACGCCAGGCGCGGTTACTCTCAAGGGTGACCGCGCTTTTTCGATAGTATAACGTTTGGCCATGCTGGCGCTTACCTAGAGACCCTGATGGACGAGACGGACGAGATCGAAGAACGCGAAACACCCTGGCGAAAGATCCTCCTTTCCGGCGGTGCTCTGCTCGGCGTCGCTGCTGCGTACAATGCGCTCGCGCGAAAGGGCGTCGACCAGCTCACCAATCTCATTGGCGGTGAGGAAGGCGGCTTCGACTGGCGCGAGCGTCGTGTCGCTTTCACCAAGCGAGGCAGCGGACCGCCAGTTCTACTCATCCACGGTATTCACAGCGCTGCCTGGTCATACGAATGGCGGAACAACGTCGACGCGCTCGCTCGAACCAATACCGTATACACCATCGATCTGCTGGGTTTTGGTTTGTCGGAGCGCCCTGCGATCCGATATTCGGCGCGGCTTTATATCTCGCTCATTTCCGATTTTGTAAGCAGAGCGATCGACGAGCCGACCGTGCTCGTCGCCTCTTCGCTCTCGGCTGCCTACGCAATCGTGCTCGCTGCACGCGATCCGCACCGCTTCCCTGCGGTCGCCTTGATCGCGCCGTCGGGTCTGGTACGCCTTAACGAGCCAGTCGGGATCGGTGGAGAGGCAGGTCGTCTCGCGGTCGATACGCCGATTGCCGGCACGGCGATGTTCAACGCGCTCGTCTCGCGACCGCAGCTGCGACGGTATCTGAAAAACGCCTATTCGAACGACGCGCTGGTGACTAAAGAGCTCGTCGACATCTACTATGCAACATCACACCAGCGGGGCGCTCGCCACGCACCGGCGGCGTTCCTGTCCGGGCATCTCAACATCGATGTCCGTCACGCTCTTCGCCGACTGAGTCAGCCTGCGCTGCTGGTCTGGGGCGAGCAGGGCTCGATGGCACCGGTCGAAGAATTCCGCGGCTTCCGCGAGATCAAGCGCGATTCCGAAATCTCCGTTCTATCACCGGCGGGCGACCTCCCGCACGATGAGCGGTCCGAAGACTTTAACGTTATCCTTTCCACATGGCTGAATCGCCTGTCGCTCTCCTCCGTGCGCACGCTCGACACGCTCCCTGGAACGCCCGAGGACTTGCGGCCCACGCAACAGCTCTTGTAGACGCAGCCGGAGTTCGACCGACCAACGCATCGGCGCGGGCGGCACCAAGTGCTCGCGCCGTTCGCTTCTATGTAGCGAGCGGTTTGCTCGATCGACCGGAGGGAACGGGAACAGGAGCCACCTACGGCTATCGTCACCTGCTGCAGCTGTTGTCGATCAAGATCCGTCAGCGCGAGGGACAGAGTCTCGAGACGATCAAGAGTGAGATGCGCGATCTCACCGGCGATGCACTCGAGCGGAAAATCGCACAGTCACTCGCCCCTGCGTTCACCTCCGGTGCCGATCACGCCGTAGCCCACGACGACGATATGGCGCTACGCTGGCATCGTCTGGCGGTTGCCGATGGAATCGAGCTGCATGTGCGTGAAGATTCCCCGGCAGCTCGCGAAGAAGCCGTGATCGCTATGCGCGAAGCCGTGCGCGCCGCACTTGGCCGCGGCGATATTCGCTGAGTCCTAGACTACGTATTGCGCGGACTTCTCCCCGCGCAAATGCTCCCGCAACGCGCTCTTCGCCGCTGCAGTTTCCTCCGGCGATAGCCAGTCCGCGACGCTGAAGCGTCTCCCGCGCGCTTCAGCGGCAATGGCGATTCGCCCGCCCCTCGTCACCAGCAGTGCACCGGATCCTCGAGGACGAGAAAGTGGATCGCGCTCGATCAGCTCCAGAGAAAGGTTGTAGACGTTGGCGGGATCGCTCGCTGCCATCACCACGAATCCCGTCTGTGTGGAATCCTCGCTCGCAACCGCCCGTAACCACTCGACCGCGTCGGGCAGCGCGAATTGAGCGCCACCCAGTCCTTTGACGAAATATCCGCGTCTCACCTCACCCCGAAATTCCAGACGCTTCAGCTCACGATAGATCGACCGCCACGACACCGGTGGCCGCTCACGTCGCCACCAGTCTCGTGAGACGATTCCGTACCGAGTGAGCCATTGCCGCGCGACACGCTCGGCTTGTTCTTCTTCGGGGAGATCCGGGCCCATAGTGCTCCTGCGGCGCACCAATGACCAGCGCCCAGTCCACCCACTTACCGGAGTGCCGGGTTTGTCAGGTCGACGCCATCGCGGTAGCCGTCTCAGGTTCGGTCGTGTGCGCGTGTAACGTCGATTTGGCGACGGCTGATAATCAGCGGGCAACCAGCTTGTTGGATCGTTTCCCGTCCGCGGCAGCATCGGCTTCCAGCGCGCGACCTCCCGCATCGCTTCCACCGTGTCGTTGGTGACGAGTCCCCAGGCAACGAGCTCGCGAATCGCTTCTCGCACTGCGAGCATCGTCAACCCGGTGATTGCCTGAATATCACCGATGAACGAGGCTCCCTCTTCGGCAATCGTCCCGCGCACCTTCTCCGCGTTCTCGCTCAACACTGGTTCCTGAGGCTGACCCAGCCACAGTGTCCCGGTGCCTCGCTCGAAGAACCGGACACGCGCGAGCGGAATCGCACCGGTTTCCGGATCGTAAGCCCCTTCACCGGCCCACACCGGCTCACCGCTCGCCGCGAATCGCGCTAGAGAAGTCGGATCGTAGCTTTTTATTCGCGCCTGTAGATAGTCTCGATCCCAGGCCGCCGGCGGGCGGGCTATACCATATAGTTGTCGAATGGCGGTCTCAGCGCCGCTCAGCGGATGCAGCCGGTCACGTTCGTCCAGATGCTGCCAGCGCAGCATGAAGGCCTCGAACTGCGGCAGCTCCACCGCCTCGATTTGCTTGCGCAGCGCCGCCAGTGCCCGGCGGCGGCCAATCTCCACCACTCGGCGCGAGCACCATTCGAGTTCTCGAATCTCTTTGCGGAATTTTCCGCGAATCAGCTTGCCGGTTCTCTCCCATTCAGCGAGACGCGACTCGATCCACTGCGGTTCCCAGCCGTAACGAGTGTGAACCTCGTTGACAGTGACAGGTCCCGATTGAGTCAGAAACCTCGCCAGAATTTCACGCCGAGCGACCGATGCGTTGATCACGGCGTTGCGCAACACCTCGGGAATCACCGCTTCGGCGCGCTGCTCGGTTAGATGGCGGCCGGCTTTTACGGTGGCTAGCTGCTGGACGCCAAACGCCGAGACGTAGCGCGGGAAAGTCTCGGTAAGAATCAATCTCCAATTGCGTGTGTTTTCGCTGCCAAGCTGAATCGCGATGGTCCTGCCGCTCTCCAGCAACTTGCTGAATGGATCTCCGCGCCGCCCTTCCTCCTCCGACGCGATGCGCGCTTGCAGTTCCTCCGTGGTCAAATCACCAGCGCGATCGAGGAAATGAGCCAGCTCGTCCTCGGTGCGCGCTCGACGTCCGATGGCCGTGCCCCGTCTTTCGGCCAGAGTTTGTTCAATGGCCTCACGGGTGATGTCGTCGCTTCCCTCGCCTCCCATCACTTCATCCAGCAACGATCTATCGATCGATAGCAACGCCGCTCGCTGTTCCGCGCGTGGCGTGTCGTCACCATACAGCCAGTCCATCACGAAGCCGAACTGCAGGCTCGCTGCGAAAGGCGAAGGAATGTCGGTGTGGACTGTGTGAATGCGAATATTCCCCGCCGCAATTTCCGCCAGAACTTGCTTCAGTCCTTCCATATCGAACGCGTCCTGGAGAACCTCACGATAGGTTTCGACCAGAATTGGGAAGCTTGGGAATTGCCGCACTACCTGCAGCAAGTCGAGCGATTTCAGTCTCTGCAGCCACAGCGGCATCCTGCGCCGCGGATTTCCGCGCGGCAGCAACAGCGCACGCGCTGCGTTCATGCGGAAGCGCGCCCCGAAAAGCGAAGTCGATCCGACTTCTTCCATTACCAGCTGCTCCGCTTCAGCACCGGACAAACCGAGCAGTGATTGCAGCGGAGTAGTCATTCCCAGATCGGGCAGACGCAGCATGATGCCATCGTCGGTCGTCTGCACTTGCAGATCCGTATCGTTGATCGCTTCGCGAACACGCTGCGCCAGCGCCATGCCCCACGGAGCGGTGATTCTGCCGCCATAGGCAGCGTGAATCACGATCCGGACGGCACCCGTTTCGTCCCTGAACTGTTCGACGACGATATTCCTGTCATCGGGAACGACTCCCGTTGCCGCTCTCTGCGATGCTATGTACTTCACCAACGAGTTCGCCGTCGCTGCGTCGCATCCGTATTCACTCTCGAGCCTCTCCTCATTCGGAGCCTCGGACAGCTCTCGACGGAGCGCGCCGACGCGGTGACTGAGCATCAGCGATCGCGCCATGTACTCGCCATGCCAGAACGGCATCCGCGCCGGCGTTCCGGGCGCCGGCGTCACGACGACGCGATCGTGTTCGATTGCCGCGATTCTCCACGTCGACGAGCCGAGCTGGAAGACATCTCCCATCCGCGACTCGTGCACGAACTCTTCGTCGAGCTCGCCAAGTCGCGTGCGATCAGGAAGGTTCACCGTGTAGAGCCCGCGGTCGGGTATGGTACCGCCTGAGATCACCGCCGTCATCCGTGCAGCGCGGCTACCTGTCAGTCGATCGTTGACCCGGTCCCAGGTGATTCGTGGCTCGAGCTCCGCAGCGACATCGGAGGGATATTTGCCCGAGAGCATTTCCAGAACTTCATCGAAAGCGGTTCGCGTTAGTTCGTGATACGGATATGCGCGCCGTACCAGATTGTACAAATCGGTGCTGTTCCAGTCGTCGACCGATACGGCCGCGACAATTATCTGCGCCAGAACATCGAGCGCGTTTTGCACCACCTGCGTCGGCTCGACGTCGCCGGCGCGCATCGCCGCCACAATCGCCGCGATTTCAACAGCGTCATCACGAAAGGTTGGTACCAGTATTCCGCGACTCGCGACACCGAGCGTGTGACCTGCACGTCCAATACGCTGGAGTGCTGACGCCACGCGCTTGGGTGATTGCAGCTGTATCACCAGATCCACCGAGCCAATGTCGATCCCCAGCTCGAGCGAGCTGGTCGTAACTAGCGCTCGTAGCGACCCCGCCTTGAGTCTCTCCTCCAGAGCGAATCGCCGCTCTCTTGCCAGCGAGCCATGGTACGGTAGCGCGACTTCCTCATCGGCCAGCTTGTTCACCCGGGCCGCGACTTTCTCTGCCTGCGCGCGGTTGTTGACGAAGACGAGCGTCGTACGCGACGATTGAATGTGCTTGAGTACCAATGGTGCTACCGCCGGCCAGATGCTGCCGCCGACATTGCCGAGGTCCGCCACCGGTGACTCGACCTGGATTTGCATTTCCTTCGTCAGCCCGCAGTCAACGATCGTCACCGGACGGAACGACGGCGACGCGCCGTTCGGCACGCAGCCTCCGAGGAATCGCGCGACTTCGTCGAGCGGTCGCTGCGTCGCGGACAACCCGATTCGTTGCGGCGGCTTCTCTACTACTGCTTCCAGACGCTCGAGAGTCAGCGCCAGGTGCGCTCCGCGCTTCGTTCCGGCAATCGCGTGAATCTCGTCGACAATGACGGCGCGAACGCCGCTGAACATCCCCCGACCTCGCAAAGTCGTGAGCATGATGTTCAACGATTCCGGTGTCGTGATCAGAATGTGCGGCGAGCGACGCAGCATCCGGGCGCGCGCCGACGCGGGCGTGTCGCCTGTACGAACCGCCACCCGGATCTCCGGAAACTGCTTGCCGTCTGCTTCGAAGCGTTCCTTCAGCTCCCGCAGCGGACGATCAAGGTTTCGCTGGATGTCGTTGTTGAGCGCCTTGAGTGGCGAGATGTAGAGAAGCTGCACCGCATTCGGCAGCGGCTCTTTCATGCCGCGCACGATCAGCTCGTTGAGCTCCCACAAAAACGCCGCCAGAGTCTTGCCGGTGCCTGTGGGTGCGAGCACCAGCGTATGCTCGCCACTCGCTATCGCCGGCCAGCCTTCGCGTTGCGGATCGCTAGGCGCGCCCAGTGTTTCCTTGAACCACTTCCGGAGAACAGGGTGAAAGCGAGCCAGTGGTGAGGTCTTGCTTACAGCACGAGCCATTTGACCATTACTGCTCTTTGCTAGAGCACTCGGCGCAGCTTTTGTGCACCCCACTCGAGAATTTTTCCAGAGAGAGGTCGTTTCCTGAATTCATCGAGCTTGATCTCCTTCGACAACTTGATGTCCTCCGTGAACACGGAGTCCATCTGTGCTCCGACCTTTCTGTCCAGTACAAGCAGCGTCGACTCGTTGTTGAATGACAGGGAGCGATTGTCGAAGTTCATCGAACCAATGGCGGACCACATGCCGTCAACGACCATTGTCTTGGCGTGCATCATCGTCGGCTGATACTCGTAGATCTTGACACCACCCTCAAGCAGCTTCTCGTAGTACGTGCGGCCGGCGTACCACGTCGTCTTCACGTCCGTCTTGCTGCTCACTGTCAAAACTCGTACGTCAACTCCACGATGCGCCGCCGCGAGGAGCAGTCTCAGAAAATTCTCACCCGGCACGAAGTAGGAATTCGTTATGTAGAGCGTCTTGCGCGCGCCTGCAATCGATAGCGCCAGAAAACGCTCCGCCGGCGTGCTACCTGTGCTGGGGATACTGTGCATTAAGCCAGCCTGTACATCTCCGACATCCGCGAACGAGATCTTGGGGAAGAACATGTCGCCGGTCAGCAGCTCGCCCGTTGATTCCGCCCAGCCCGCCGCGAATGCCGCCTGCAGCGCGGCAACCGTCGGCCCTTCGAAACGCACGTTCGTCTCCCGCCACTGATCTTCGTGGACACCATCACCGAGCCAGTAGTCGGCGAGGCCGAAGCCGCCTGTGTAACCAATGCGGCCGTCGACCACCACCACTCGCACGTGCGACCGCTGTGCCGCCTTCTGCAGCGTGTACCAGCGCAAAGGACGCAGCCACACCACTTCCACACCGGCGCGTTTGAGGTTTGCGATCCAATCGCGCTTGAGCGGCTGCGAGCCAAACGCATCCAGCAGCAGCAGCACTCGCACTTTGTGCTGGGCGCGATCGATCAGGTACTTCGCCATCGTATCCGCGACCGCACCCGGCTGGGAGTAATACATCTGCACGGTAATGGTTTGCTGCGCCGCGGCGATGTCCTTCCACAACTGCGGATACGTTCCGTTCCCATTCAACAGGATCTGCACCGCGTTGCCGGGGTCGATGTGCGTACCCGTGAATAGCTCGATGCTGCGCGCGAACAGCGGGTCTTCTATGCTGGGGGGACCGTCGCGATCGCCCTCGGCCAGTACGCTGCGCACAGGGGTGTCGTGCGTTACGGAGAGTATGCCGATTAGCGCCAGCACCAGCCCGAACAGAATCAGCGCCGCGATTGCGATGTACTTGATCAGTGACATATTCTCCCTACATGACCTTCGTGGCCCGTCGTCGAACCGCGACGCGCGCTATCGTTCTTGATCGTTCTCTCGAAGCCCTTCCGGTCTTCCGACTCAGCGACTCCGCTGAAGACACCGCGATCTCCTTTTCTCCCGAAAGCGGCGGACGCTGGAGAGTGCTGCCGAGCCCCGGTGACCGGCTGCCGGGTACCTTCGATCAGGATGTGTACATCGAGCTCCTGCATCGGTATCACGAGGCAGGAGCTCCCGAAGACGGCGTGATCAGCTTCACCCTCCACGCTTTCCTGCGTTCCATAGGCAGGCGCGTCGATGGCAGAACGTACGAACAGTTGCGCTCGGCGCTCACCAGACTCGAGCGCACCATTCTGGAATCGAGCGGGGTGTACGTTGCAGCACGAGAAGGGCAGCCGCTAGAAGGTCGATTCACGATCCTCTCGTCGGTTTCCATTGCGCGGCGACGATTGGCGGAGCGCGAACAATTCACTCTCTTCCCTGTGCTCACTGCGTCCGAGCCTGGTGATGCTCGCGTCACGATCGGACCCGTAATCCGGTCCAACATTGCCGCCGGTCATACAGTTACCCTCTCTGCCACGCAGTACCTCTCGTTGACCAATCCCGTTGCTCGCCGCCTGTATCGCCTGCTCGAAGTCGCACGCGAGGAGGGAATGGTGACCTGGCGTGTACCTCTGGCTTCGCTCGCCGAACAGCTCCCACTAACTCAACGCTATCCATCCCATTTGCAACGAGTGCTCCAACCCGCTCACGAAATGCTGCTGGCAGCGGGTCTTCTACGGGATGCTACATTTCGACAGCTGAACCGCGATTGGTTGGTCGATTACGTGCTCGCCTCCCGCGCCGCCTGAATCATCTCGTTCCGCTGGTGCCGTTTGTGCGTCCTTGAGGAACACTTCGCAGTTGGAAAGCGTATCTAATTAGTTGGCCCGAGCCGACTTATGGCGAAGGCAATGAACCACCCGAAGCCGATGGACGCACTGGCCCAGGATGGGTCCACTCCACTACTCCGAGCTTTTTGTATGTCCCGAACAAGAAAAGGCCTGCTCTTCTGCCTCGCGCTGATTCCCGTCATGGTAGGCGGTTTCGTATTTCAGGAGCGCGAAAGCCAGCAAGGCGCCCGTCTACTGGACCAGGTGCTGAACATTGTCTCGACCCGCTTTGTCGACACAGTCGATCAGGCGACGCTCTATGAGAAAGCCGCACGTGGCCTGGTCCACGAGCTGAATGATCCGTACAGCGTCCTGCTCTCCCCGAAAGAGCTGTCGACCTTCAACGCCCAGACCAATGGACGCTACGCCGGTATCGGGATGGAAATCGCGGAGACACAGGGCTTCATCACTGTGCAGCGCGTATTCCCGCACACACCTGCCGAGCAGGCCGGAGTCCAGGAAGGCGATCGCATCAACTTCATCGACACCACCAACATCCGCGGCTGGACCGTCTCGCAGACGTCCGATGCGCTGAAAGGAAATCCAGGAAGCAGGGTTTTGGTGAAATTCTCCAGACCCGGTGTTCCGGAGCTTATCCCGATTACGTTCACGCGCGCCGTCATCAACATTCCGGCCGTGCCTTACGCCATCATGCTCGATGGCAACATTGGGTACATCCCGCTGCTCCAGTTCAACGAAAGCGCGCGTGATGAGATCGAAAACTCGGTAACCAGGCTTTCGCGTCAGGGAGCCAAGGGCATCGTCATCGATTTGCGCGGCAATCCGGGCGGTATTCTCGATCAGTCGCTCAGCGTCAGCAACCTGTTCCTGCGCAAGGGACAGCAGATCTCCAGCATTCGCGCGCGCAATGGCGAGAACCAGACCTTCGTTGCCAGTGACGATCCGGTTGCGCCAACTATTCCGCTTGTCCTGCTGACGGATGGCAGAAGTGCATCGGCCTCCGAAATTGTCGCCGGAGCGCTGCAGGATCACGACCGTGCGCTGATCGTGGGAACCACCTCGTTCGGCAAGGGTCTCGTGCAGTCGGTTTTCCCGCTCGAGGGCGGCTACGCACTCAAGATGACAACGGCGAAGTGGTATACCCCGAGCGGCCGCTCGATTCAAAAAGAGCGGAAGCTTTTGCCGAGTGGTGATTTTGTGGAAGTGTTGCCCGATTCCCTGGAGACAGACTCGGTGCGTCGTTCGCGACCCGCTTTTAAATCGGATGCTGGACGCATCGTATACGGTGGCGGCGCCATCACGCCGGACATCATAGTTCGTCCGGACACGCTGACCACTCCGGAGCAGAAACTGTTCAATGCATTTGCTCCCAAGACTGCTGATGTCAGGGCGACCTTGATGGATTACTCGCTCGAGCTGAAGAAGACCGTGAAGCCGAACTTCGCGGTCCCACCAACGTGGCGTGAGGAGTTCTATCGCCGGTTGCAGGCGAAGGGAGTTGCCGTCGACCGCGCGCTGTACGAGCAGGCCGGTTCGGAAATCGATCGACTGCTCGGCAATACAGTTGCTCGCCTCGCCTTCGGTGATTCAACCGCAAAGCGTCGCAGCATCCCCGAAGACAACCAGCTGGTGCACGCGCTCGATGTTCTCAAGCAAAGCAATTCGCAAAAGGATCTGTTTGCGATTGCACAGCGCGAGCAACAGGCAACCGCGTCCGCTTCCGCTCGTCGGTAAAGCGAAATCTGATTAACCAAAAAAACTCCGGCGATTGTCGCCGGAGTTTTTTTGTTGCCTCGACCGTCGCGGTTAGGGCCAGCGATGCTTGTTCGAGAACTTGCTGCCGAACACTTCCCTGAGGATGGAGCTTGGGTCTTCGGTCCTGATGACCGCATCTATCCTTCCCGAAACCAGCAAAGGTCGCGTGAACTTTCGATACCTGCGGTAGCCGTGACAGAAACAGAGCGGACCTTTTCGGGTGAGATCGCCCAACAGGATGTCGGGCTCACCGAAGATCGTCATCGCGTAAAAGAAGTTGAGCGATCGAATTCGGGGCAGGTCGCTTTGGCGCACGTTTCGGGGCAGGCTACCATGTTTCCCCCACTGCACATCAATGCTCACCTGGGACCTTGGCCAGGGCGTGTGAAGGATCCGACCATGCCAGTAAGTCCATAGGTCCACGGGGGCGTAAGTCGAGTCGTAGCCTACCCATAGCACCTCTTCATCGGTCGGGACCGTGAACGGTATCCACGACCCATGAACGTCGTCCCGCCATAGCAAATGGTAGGCGATAATGGGGCGGCTGGGATGCAGAACCGCCACCACCCGCTCCAAAGGGAACGTTTCATCCCTTTGCAGGTATAAGACCGGTGCTAGGCGCCGTGCCAGGACAGCTCCATTGTCGGTTGGGGCAAGTGCGCCGGGCAGATTGGCCGGTCGGAGCGGTATATGGGCATGCGGACCGCACGCTGTGACGAGCACCAGTGTCAGTCCTGCGCCGAGCCGCTCATGAATCTCGATGGCTCTTCCTCCTGGAGGGATAGCCGTCAAACAAACCTATGCGACGCGAACCGTGCAGCGCCGTGTTGTTGCAACTGGAGAGCTCATGCGCAAGCCACGTCCGAATGCGTACAACCCCGCTCAGGCACTGTTCCTCATCAGCAACGATCGCAGCGGATCTCCGCTCAGTTGTCCTTCCTGCTCCGGTTCGATCGAACGCGATCCACGACAGGTCCCCCCGCCACCGTACACGCACGTCACGCTTCGCTGTAAGAATTGCGGTCGCTCGGCGCACTACGTAGCAGGAGCCGCGTAACCCAGGCTCCCAATCTGTTGCACAAAACTTGCCCCCCTCAGGGACTTGCCTTAGGGATAGTGCATCATTTCCGATGACTATCCGGCGACTCGATAGATGGAAATCGACTATCGATCGCCTATGGTAGATGCTTTACGAATTGCCCTGTGTGGAGAGGATTAGTTCAATGGCACGGATCACTGGGACGGTAAAATGGTTCAACGACGCCAAGGGCTTTGGCTTCATTTCGCGCGAAGGTGGCCCCGACGTTTTCGTCCACTTCAGCGCAATACAAGGCTCCGGTTTCAAATCTCTCGCGGAGGGCGATAAAGTCGAATTCGAGGTCGTCCAGGGACAGAAAGGACCGCAAGCCGCCGACGTGACCAAAGTCGGTTCGTAATTCGTTTTTTGTTGTTCGACCAAAAAGCCCCGCTATAAACGGGGCTTTTTTGCATCTATCGGCGTCACAAAACTGGCTTTCCACACCGGGCATTTGATTTGCTTTGATGCACGGAGTCATAGTCACTCGAACCGAGAGGTGCAGGGATGGCCGCAATCTGGAAAGGGTCGCTGACTTTCGGCCTCGTCAACATCCCCGTGGAACTGAAGACCGCGGTGCGCGCGGATCATATCAGTTTCCGCCTCCTTCACGAAGCAGATCTCTCGCCTGTGAAGTACGAGCGCATCTGCCAGGCAGATGGCGATCCGGTGCCGTGGAATGAGATCGTCAAAGGCTACGAGTACGAGAAGGGCAAGTTCGTCGTAATGACCGACGAGGACTTCAAGGCGGCCGCTGTCGAGCAGTCCAAAACCATCGACATCCTCGACTTTGTAAAACAGGACGAGATCGATCCCCGGTACTTCGAAACACCTTACTACCTCGTGCCGAGCAAAGGCGGCGAGAAGGCATACGCACTGCTGCGGGAAGCTATCCGGCAGACGGGATCAGTCGGCATTGGCAAAATCATCATTCGTCAAAGCCAGCACCTCGTCGGAGTCAAAGTCGTCGGTGAAGCACTCGTGCTCGAGATCATGCGCTTTGCGAATGAGCTGGTCGACATCGAGGACTTCAGCTTTCCCAAGGCCGATGTGGTGCGCCCGCAGGAGCTGCAGATGGCTGAGCAGCTCGTCACCAATCTCGCCGAGCCATTCGATCCGACGCGCTATACCGATGATTATCGCGCAAACCTGATGCGCATCATCAAGGCGAAGATGAAGGGCAAGACCGCCAAGCTCGAAGGTCCGCAAGAGGAGACGCCCGACAGCGGTGTCTTCGACCTGATGTCGAAGTTGCGTGCGAGTCTCGAGGAAGGCGCGAAAAAGAAAGGCTCAGTGCGCGCCAAATCCAAGGAAGTCGCTGCGACCCGCAAGCCGGCGAGGCCGCGCAAGAAAAAA
>Ga0114129_10011485_pt1 | contig 12609 bp, 13 predicted proteins | sample RhiMetdeltSRZDD1_FD_80071 | JGI IMG/M metagenome (GOLD analysis project Ga0114129, IMG submission 80071) | Populus rhizosphere microbial communities from Tennessee, USA - Rhizosphere MetaG P. deltoides SRZDD1 (version 2) (version 2) | ecosystem: Host-associated > Plants > Roots > Rhizosphere >...
AGTGTCCGGCTTCAGCCGGACCGCGATCCCGGCACCGGATCGCTCGCGTCCGGCCAGTACACGCGCGACAAGTAATGGAGCGCGATGCCGACGCCCCAGCGGTTGGGCGATGTCCAGACGAAGAGCACGCCGATCGCGGCGAACGTGAGAATGCCGAGCGAGCGGTTCGTACGGAACACGCCGAAGTACACGAGCGCGATGATGATGCCGACCGGCAGCCGATCGCCGATGATCGTGAACGCCCACGTGTCCCCCGGATTCCGTTCGTAGACGAGTCCGCAGACGGCGCAGCGCTCGAGATGGTGCGCGAAACCGGAGAAGAGCGCGCCTTCACCGCAGTGCGGGCAACGTTTCTTCCATCCGCGGACAAGCGCCGTCCTGATCAGCCGGGTCTGCATCGCGTCCGTGTCGGCGTCGCGTGCTAACGTAGACGCATCGCTGGAGATTATGGCGTGACAGCGGTTGTGACCGCCTTGCTGACCACGATTGTGTTCGCTGAGTTCGCTGAGTTCGCTGAGTTCGGTGGGTTCGCGGGGTTCGCGGGGTTCGCTGGGTTCCGGGGGTGCGCGGGGTGTGAGTTCTCAGGGTTCTCACGGGTCGCCCCACGCGAATCGCAGGTGGCGGCGACGCTCGATGACGTGGTCGTGACGGGACAGGTGGCGGAGGCGCGCGCGCTGGTTACGGCCGGCGCCGACGTCAACGCTCGCGATCGCGAAGGCGTCACGCCGTTGATGCGCGCGGCGTCGGCCGGCCGGGGCGACATGGTGCAGTTGCTGATCGCGTCCGGTGCGGACGTCAATGCAAAGACGAACGGCGGCGTGAGCGCGCTCATGATGGCGTCGCTCGGCGGCTACATCGAGGCGGTGGCACCACTGCTCGATCGCAGGGCCGATGCGCGATTCGCCGACAACCAGGGACGCACGGCGCTGATGGCGGCCGCGTCGAGCGGCAACGCGTCAATCGTCGAGGCGCTGCTGATTGCGGGCGCGGATGTATCGTCCGAGGACGCATCGGGCGAGTCGGCGATGACGTACGCAGCCGCCGAAGGGCATGCGGCGGTCGTCGACGCGCTCCGGCGTCGCGGCGCAAAGGCCGGCGACATGGAATGGATTCTGGCCGCCGGTCGATGCCACGCGGCGGTCGTGAAGTCGTTCCTCGCCGCCGGCATGGACGTCAACAGCTCGAAGAGCGGAACGACGCCGCTGATCGTGGCGTCGAACGGCAACTGCGGCGACGTGGTCGACACGTTGATCGAGCGCGGGGCGAATCTGAACGCGACAAATACGGACGGGTGGACGGCGCTGATGAAGGCGACGGCGGCCGGACATACCGAGATCGTGCGCACGCTGCTCGCCAGGGGCGCCGATATGGATGTCGCGGACTCGCTGGGACGGACGGCGTCGATGTACGCCGCGATGACGGGGCGTGAAGAGATCGCGGAGCTGTTCAGGAAGCAGCGCGAGGCGAAGCGAAAGCCATGACGCCGGTGGGGAAGTCTAAGGAGATCATGATGAGCCACATTCGAACCGTTGCGCTGGCGCTCGTGTTTGCGGCGGCGGCCGCCAGGCCCGCATGGGCGGACGGCTTCCTGTCGCCGTTCATCGGGTTCAACTTCGGCGGCGATTCGGGAGCCAACTGTGCCAGCTTCAGCAACTGCGAGGACAAGCGGTTGAACTGGGGCGTGGCGCTCGGCGCGACGAGCGGCATCCTCGGCTTCGAGGAAGAGATCGCCTACGCCAAGGACTTCTTCGGCAAGACCGCAACCGGCGAGAACTCCGTGCTCACCGTGATGAGCAACCTGATGCTGGTCTTCCCCGCGGGACCGATCCAGCCGTACGGCCTCGTCGGCCTGGGGTTGATCCGGCCGCACGTCAAGTTCGACGCCTCGAGCCTCGCGCTCGACAAGAACGCGATCGGCTACGACATCGGCGGCGGCGTCAACATTTTTCTCACGCACGGGTTCGGCCTGCGCGGCGACGTGCGGCATCTCCACACGCTGCAGGACGTGACGCTCGGCGTCTTCAGCGGCGAGAAGCTCGATTTCTGGCGGGGCAGCGCCGGCCTGACGCTGCGCTTCTGAACGACACAGGTGTAGGCCGGCTCCTTTGGACCCGGCACGACGGCGGGTCCGAAGGACCCGCCCTACACATGACCGGCACAGGTGTAGGCCGGGTCCTTTGGACGCGGCACGACGGCGGGTCCGAAGGACCCGCCCTACACATGACCGGCACAGGTGTAGGCCGGGTCCTTTGGACCCGGCACGACAGCGAGTCCGAGGGACCCGCCCTACACATGACCGGCACGACGGCGAGTCCGAAGGACCCGCCCTACACATGACAGGTTAATCGTTCACGCGGATCGAGCCGATCACCCGTTCGAACACGTTCCGATACTGCGGGAACACATCGTCGGGGGCGACGCCAACGGCGTACAGCAGGTCGCCGTTGCGCAGCTGCGTCGCGAACACCTCGATCATTTCACGATTGCCATCGGCATTCCGATTCTCGAGGATCGTCTGCAGTCCGCTGCGCCCGGCAATGTTGACGCGGTTGTAGCGCGACGGCCGCGACAGGTTCGGGTTGCCCTGCGCCAGCGACTGGATCAGCTCGTCGGTGGCGGTGCGGAGGTCGTGCGATTCATTCCGCGCGACGCCGAATTCGATCCCGTGCGTGAAGATCCCCTGCCCGTAGGCGCCCTCGGGCGCGAACGTCACTGTGTTCGACGTCGATAGCTCCCGCCAGTTCGACGGCACGGCTACCTGAAAAATATTGCCCTCGTTGTACGTTCGATACTGCGATGACGGCGCCGCGACGCGTCCGTCCGGACGCGGGATGTTCCCGCCGGAAGTTCCCGTCGGACGTCCGCGGCGCTTCACGGCTTCCTCGGTCGTCGGCGCGGGCGGCAGCCGCTTCAGGTGCGACTGCGCCTGCTCGAACGCTTTGCTGTCGCGGATGGGATTCTGGACGCGGAGCAGCTCGGCTTCTTTCGTGATGTACTCGACGCGATTGCCCGGGTTCGGATGGTCGCTCAGCCACTGCGGTCCGCCGGATCCGCTTTCCTTCTCGATTCTCTTGAAGACGTTCGCCATGTCACGCGGGTCGTATCCGGCGTCCGCCATGATGTGCGACCCTTCGATGTCCGCCTGCTTTTCGTACTCGCGCGAGAAGCGCAGGAACGCGGCGCCGAATCCGAACTGCGACGCGCCGGAGACGACCTGACCCCATCCGCCGCCGATTATCGCGCCGGCGATCTGGCCGAGCACCGAGCCGATCTCGTACTTCGCCGCTTTGCTCGCCTGCGCGGTGCCGTGCCGGAGCACGACGTGGCTCAGCTCGTGGCTCATGACGCCGGCGATTTCGCCTTCGGTCTTCGCGGTCTCGATCATGCCGCGATTGACGAACATCGGGCCGCCCGGCAGCGCCATGGCGTTGATCTCGCGAACGTTCACGACCTCGAAGGTGTAACGGAACTCGGAGTGCTGGAACTCGCGCGGGATCGCGTTGACAAGGCGACGTCCCAGCGTCTGCACGTACGAGGTCACCTCGTCGTCGTCGAGGATCGGCAGCTGCTGTCGCACCTCTTGCGCCGCCTGCCGCCCAAGCTCGACGTCCTGCGATGGCTTGTAGTTGTTGTCGGGCGGCGTGATACGCGTCTGCGCCGACAGCACCACGCATGAGAGCGCCACGGCTGCGGTGACGCCCGCATTGGACAAACGTTTGATGAATGCGGTCATGTGGTCCTGTTTGTGCAAAATCCAATCCTTGGAAATCGGCGTGATTGATTATGGCCGAGCTCTGGCGGTGGCGCCAGTTTCGCTTGGCACGCGCGCGAAGGAGCACGAACGATGGCGGAAGCGACGATGACCCGGGACCAGCAAACCGTGACGCGCCAGCAGTTAATCGAGCACCTCAACGAGGACCTCGCCCGCGAGTACCAGGCGGTAATCGCGTACGTGGTCTATTCGCAGGTCCTCAAGGGCGCACAGTACATGAACATCGCGAAAGAGCTCGAAACGCACGCCGGCGAAGAGCTCAGTCATGCGCTGAAGATCTCGAAGCACATCGACTATCTCGGCGGGATGCCGACCGCGACGGCGGAGCCGGTCAAGCAGTCGGACGACGCGGTGACGATGCTGCGCGCGGACCTGGAAAACGAGCGCGCGACGATCGTGGCGTATCGCGAGCGCGTGCGCGAGTGCGAGTCGATCGGTGAGTACGCGATCGCCGAGGACATTCGCGAAATCCTGCGGCAGAAGCAGGAGCACCTGATCGATCTCGCCACCGCGCTCGGCGAGGATCCGCCGGACGTATCGCGTCGGGCCGCCGCGTGACGCGCGCGGCCGACGTCAGACTTTGACGGCGCGGAAGAGACCCTTCAACCGCGCGGGCAGCGTGCGGAGGCTGAGGAAAGCTGCGTACGCCGCGAACAGCCACGCGATCCGCCGCCATTTCGTGGCGGCGTGCGGATCGTTGGCGCGGCGTCCGCTGCGTGAGTGCCGCCGGCGATCCTGCGGCTGACGACGCTCCGAGCGTACTTCTGTTTCCACCACAGTTTCACGTACTGCAACGCGAGCGCCACCCAACGCGGCCATCGACGCTGGCGCTCCATTTGCAGAAACGCTGAGCATGACAGCGTCGCTGACGCGTGAACGCGGTTACACGCATGAGTCCGATACGCAGCGGAGTTCGCGTATCTCAGCCATGCCGCGTCAGCCCAATCGATCATGGCCGACACTCTGAACAACCACAGGCGTCGCGCCGGCCGCCCGCCGGCCGGAGCCAAGAACGGCGAGAAGGTGAAGGACTACCCGCAACTCAGTATCCGCGTGCCGATCGAGTTCAAGGCGCGCCTCAACGCGATGAGCGCGGTGACCGGTCTCTCGCAGTGGCGTGTGATCGTCGAAGCCATCAACTGCCTCTTTCAAGACCTCCCCCCGACCGATCGCGAGCTCGTCGATGGTCTCAGCCAGCGCCTGATGCGGGCCGGGTAACCTACCGGTGATCTGCAGCGGTTCAGTCCTCGGACCGACAACATAGGTGCCAACGTTTGTCAGATGGCCCGGCCGCTGACGGAAAACGTCAGCTCGCCGGGCCAGCCTGTTCGCGTAAAGCGTTGACCGGACACATATTGACGATCGGAGCCGACACGGCACGAGCTCTGCAGTCAGAGACTCGAACGGACGCAATGAGACGCGCGACACGACACCCGGCGCAGGGCTTTGCGCTCATCGACGTGATTTTCGTCTGCGGCATCATCGGCATCGTGTGCAGCATCGCGCTGCCGCGGCTGCTGCTGGCGCGGCAGACCGCCGGCGCCGCATCGGCGATTGGATCGCTCCGCGCGATCAACAGCAGCGAGTTGACGTACGCACTGACGTGCGGCAACGGGTTCTACGCGCCGAAGCTCACGACGCTCGGCACGCCGCCGCCGGGCAGCAACGAGCCCTACCTGACCCCCGGGCTGACGAGCGCGGATTCGATCACGAAGAGTGGGTACGTCATCACGGTTGAGGGCACGCCGTTCGGCGGCGCGCCGCCGACGTGCAACGGGCTCGCGGTCGGCGAAGCGGCGCAGGGATTCCGGGCCGGCGCCGATCCTGCCGACGCGCCGTCGAACGCTCGCTTCTTCGCCAGCAACTCGAGCGGCACTATCTTCGAGCACTCGGCGACGCTCTACGCGACGATGCCCGAAGTCGGCGAGCCTGCCGCCGGTCACCCGCTTCGCTGACGTCCCGCCGCACGTCGCATCCACCTGATCCGCTATAATTTCCGAGCATGTGGACCAAGATGATGTCCGGGCCGCGCAAGAAGGCCCCGAAGACGATCGCGGTCATCGACCCCGATCGCTGTTTCGGCGCCTTTGCGTGCTCGATTTGCCAGGCTGCCTGCCCGGTAGCCGGCTGCATCGTCGAGGAGCCGGACGTCAACGGCCGGATGATCTGCGCGGTGCGCGCCGACCTGTGCATCGGCTGCGGCCTGTGCGTCACGCTGGGGAACCCGACCGCGCCGCAGCAGCGCGAGTTCGGCTGCCCGCCCGACTACGACGCGATCAACATGATGCCGTTCGAAGAGGTCGTCAAGCTGTTGACCGCGCAGCCTGAGCAAACCGCGACGGCAAGCGGTGATCGAGCCTAGACTCGATGAACGCTGACGCGGCGGTCAGCGCCGTCAGCGAGACGCCGGTTTCGATCCCCATTCCGTTCAACATGTAGATCAGATCGTCGGTCGCGAGATTGCCTGCCGCGCCGGGCGCGTACGGGCATCCGCCGAGTCCTCCGACGGACGAGTCGAACGTCCTCACGCCATAGAGGAGCGACGCGTAGACGTTCGGGAGCGCCGTCCCGCGCGTGTCGTGGAAGTGCAGCGCGATCTTGTCGAGCGGGACGCGCGCCGTCACCGCGTCGAGCACCCGGGGGACCTGACCTGGATGGGCGATGCCGATCGTGTCGCTCACCGACACCTCGAACACGCCGAGCGCGGCGATCCGCTCCGCGACGGTCGCAACCTGCTCGACGGCGACATCGCCCTCGAACGGACAGCCGAACGCCGTCGACAGATACCCGCGCACGCGAAGGCCCGCTGCGATCGCCCGATCGCAGACCTGGCGGTAGTTCGCCAGCGACTCGTCGATGCTCTGATTGATGTTCTTGCGGCTGAACGTCTCGGTCGAGGACGCGAAGATGGCGATCTCGGTCACGCCCGCCGCCATCGCGCGATCGAGGCCGGCGAGGTTTGGAACGAGCGCGGTGTACCGCGTCCCGGGCCGGCGCGTGATTCCGGCGAAGACCTCAGCGGCGTCGGCCATCTGCGGCACCCATTTCGGGCTGACGAACGCCGAGACCTCGATGACCGGAAGGGCTGCGGCGCTCAGGCGGTTCACGAGCTCGATCTTGTCGGGCGTCGAAACGGTCGCCTGCTCGTTCTGGAGGCCATCGCGCGGCCCGACTTCGACAACGGTGACGCGCGGTGGAATCATTTCAGCTCCACCAGGGTCGAGTCGGCCGCGACCAGGTCGCCTTCGCGGCAGCAGACGGCCTCGACGACCGCGTCGCGCGGGGCGCGAATGGGCAATTCCATCTTCATCGCCTCGAGCAGCACGATGAGGTCGCCTTTGTGCACGGTGTCGCCGGGCTTCACCTGGATCTTGATGACGGTCGCGGGCATCGGTGCGGTGATGACCCGTTGCGCGGTTGACGAACGATGTCGCTCGTCGTCTCGTCGTCCGTCGTCTCGTAGTCCGTCGTCCGTCATTGCGCCGGAGTTGGTACGGGACGACGAGCCGACGAGACGATTGACGACGAGACGACGAGTGGACGGGCGAACTTCCTGTCCGGAGCGAAGGCTGTCCCACGGATCGTAGCCGGGGAGCGATTCGCGCGTCGACGCGATCGGCCTCGCGGTCGCCCTGGTGGGGACATCCGAATCGTCTGCGACCAATTCCGCGAGGCGCTCGCGCTCGCGATCGAGGAACGCGGTGTCGATCGCGCCGCGGTGGAACTCGTCGAGCGCCAGCACTCGCCGCAGGAATGAAAGGTTCGTGCGGACGCCGTCGATGACGAACGTCCTCAGCGCGGTCGACAGCCGTCGGATGGCGAGCTCGCGCGTCTCCGCCGTGGCGATGACCTTGGCGATCATCGGGTCGTAGTAGACGGACACTTCGCCGCCCTGCTCGACGCCGGAATCGACCCGGACGCCGGGCATCCGCGGCTCCCGATAGTCGAGCAGCGGGCCGGCCTGCGGGATGAAGCCCTGCGCCGGGTCCTCGGCGTACACACGCGCTTCGATCGCACACCCGCGCTGCGTGATGCCGGTCTGCGACCATGGCAGCGGCTCGCCCGACGCGACGAGCAGCTGCGCTCGAACGAGGTCCAGTCCCGTGACCTGCTCCGTGACAGGATGCTCGACCTGCAGCCTCGTGTTCATCTCGAGGAAATAGAACTCGGATCGCGCCGGGTCGACGAGAAACTCGATGGTGCCCGCATTCCGGTAGTCGACCGCGCGCGCCGCCGACACCGCTGCTGCCGTGATGCGTTCACGGAGCGCGGCGGTCAGAATCGGCGACGGGCTTTCTTCGATCACTTTCTGGTAGCGGCGCTGCACGGAGCACTCGCGTTCGAACAGGTGGACGACATGGCCGTGGCCGTCGACGAAGATCTGTACCTCGACGTGGTGCGGCCGGTCGACGAGGCGTTCGACGTAGAGCGTGCCATCGCCGAATGCGGCGAGCGCCTCGCGGCGTGCGGCCTGAATGGCGTCGACCGTTTCCGCCCGGTCGGTGACGCGGCGCATGCCTTTGCCGCCGCCGCCGGCGGACGCCTTGATCAACGCCGGCAAGCCGACGCGGTCCACGGCCGCCGCGATTCCCGCGTCGGATTGATCGGCGGGCGTCTCGCCCGGCACGATCGGCACGCCCGCGGCAGACACCGCGCGGCGCGCCTCGATCTTCGATCCCATGCGCGCGATGACGCGACCCGGCGGTCCGACGAACACGAGTCCGGCGTCGACGCAGGCGTCGGCGAAGGCGGCGTTCTCGGACAGAAACCCGTACCCGGGATGGATCGCGTCGGCGCCGGCCGAGCGAGCGGTGTCGATGATCCGCGGAATCGAGAGATAACTCTGCGCGGCCGGCGCCGGTCCGATCGCGACCGCACGATCCGCCGCCGTCACGTGCGGAGACCGCGCGTCAGCCTCCGAGAAGACCGCAACCGTCTCGATCTCCAGCTCGTTGCTGGCGCGGATGATGCGAAGGGCAATCTCGCCGCGGTTGGCGATCAGCAGCCGCTTGATCATTCGACGTCGCCGAAAAATGCGCTGCCGCGGAGAGCACCGAGGATGGTTCGGATCTCGGAGGTCACGGTGTTTGTTTCTTGCGGTTTTGTCCTCCGCGCCCAGGCGTACCCACCGCGTCCTCCGTGGTGTCGCTTTTCGTTCCGAGCCAGCCGGGCTTCCGCTTCTCGAGGAACGCCCGCAACCCGTCCTGGCCTTCCTGCGAGACGCGGCGCGCGGCGATGGCCCGCGCGGTGAGGGGCGCCGCGCTCGAGATCGGCTGTCCCCAGACCTCGGCGATCAACGCCTTTGCCGCCCCGATCGCTTCGGGGCCGGCGCTCAACAGCTCGCTCGTGAATCGATCGACCGCATCGTCGAGTTCGGCGAACGGAACGACCGCGTGGATCAGACCGATCTCCTTCGCGCGGACGGCGGAGAAGCGCGCGCCGGTCAGAAACAGCTCGCGCGCGGCGGATCGACCGATCTTCGCGAGGGCGAACGGCGAGATGACCGCCGGGAGGATGCCGAGCTTCACTTCGGTGAAGCCGAATATCGCGTTCTCGTCGGCGACGACGATGTCGCAGACGGCAGCGAGGCCGCAGCCGCCGCCGAGCGCCGCGCCGTGGATGCGGCCGACGAGGGGGACCGGCAGCGCGTCGAGCGCCTGAAACATCTGCGACGCCTCGGCGGCGTCCCGGACGTTCTCCTCCTCGGAGTACTCAATCTGCTTCGCCATCCACGCGACATCGGCTCCGGCTGAAAACATCGGCCCGGCGCCCGACAGGACCACCACGCGCGGCCGCGCGCCGACGGGAGCCTTCGAACACGCGTTCGCCCAGTGCGTCAGCTCGCTGATGACGTGCTCGTTGAACGCGTTACGGACTTCAGGCCGGTTCAGAACAACGCGCTCGATTGGACCATCGCGCGATATCGAGAGGTATCTGTAGCCCATCGCCTGTTTATCGCGAAGGCATGAAGAACACGAAGGTCACGAAGGTCACGAAGGTCACGAAGGTACAAATGTACTTCATGTACTTCGTGTGCCTCGTGACCTTCGTGGCTTCGTGATGAGCAGGTGGTGGGATGCGGCTCACATACGGAACACGCCGAACCGCGCTGCCGGGATCGGCGCGTTGAACGCCGCGGACAGTCCGAGCGCCAGCATCTGGCGCGTCTCCACCGGATCGAGGATGCCGTCGTCCCACAGGCGCGCCGTCGAGTAGTACGGCGATCCTTCGTGCTCGTACTTGTCCAGGATGGGCTGGCGGATCGCCTCTTCCTCCGCGGCGTTGAATGGCTTGCCCTCGCGCGCCAGCTGGTCGCGCTTCACGGTCGTCAGCACGGCCGCCGCCTGCTGCGCACCCATGACGGAGATGCGCGCGTTCGGCCACATCCACAGCAGCCGCGGCTCGTACGCGCGGCCGCACATCCCGTAGTTCCCGGCCCCAAACGACCCGCCGATGATGACGGTGAACTTCGGCACGACCGAGTTCGCGACGGCGTGGACCATCTTCGCGCCGTCTTTCGCAATCCCCGCGCGCTCGTATTTGCTGCCGACGATGAAGCCGGTGATGTTCTGCAGGAAGATCAGCGGCACGCCGCGCAGGTTGCACAGCTCGATGAAATGCGTCGCCTTCAACGCCGATTCCGAGAACAGCACGCCGTTGTTCGCGACGATCCCGACGAGGAAGCCGTGCAGGCGCGCGAAGCCGGTGACAAGGGTCGTCCCGTATCGCTCCTTGAACTCGTCGAACCGCGAGCCGTCGACGATGCGCGCGATGATCTCACGCACGTCGTACGGCTTGCGGATGTCGGCGTTCACGATGCCGTAGATATCGGCCGGGTCGTACGCGGGATCCTCGGGGGGCGTCATGTCGGCCGGCAGCTGCTTTACCGTGTTCAGCGTCGACACGATCGTCCGGCAGAGCTCGAGCGCGTGCGCGTCGTCTTCAGCAAAGTAGTCGGCGACGCCGGAGAGCCGCGTGTGCACGTCCGCACCGCCGAGATCCTCGGCCGAGACCTCCTCGCCGGTCGCGGCCTTCACCAGCGGCGGGCCGCCGAGAAAAATCGTGCCCGTGCCCTTGACGATGATGGTCTCATCCGACATCGCCGGGACGTACGCGCCGCCGGCCGTGCACGAGCCCATGACCGCCGCGATTTGCGGAATCCCCTCGGCCGACATCCGCGCCTGATTGAAGAAGATCCGGCCGAAGTGATCGCGGTCGGGAAAGACGTCGGCCTGCAGCGGCAGGAACGCGCCGCCCGAATCGACGAGGTAGACGCACGGCAGGCGGTTCTGCAGCGCGATCTCCTGCGCGCGGACGTGTTTTTTCACGGTGATGGGGAAGTAGGTGCCGCCTTTCACGGTCGCGTCGTTGGCGACAATCATCACTTCGCGCCCCGAGACCCGGCCCATGCCCGTCACGAGGCCCGCTCCAGGCGCTTCGTCGTCGTATATCTCGAACGCTGCGAGGGGGGACAGCTCGAGAAACGGGGAGCCCGGGTCGAGCAGCTGCTCGATGCGATCGCGAACCGGGAGCTTGCCTTGCTCCCTGTGGCGCTGCAGGTATTTCGGACCGCCGCCTTCACGCGCGCGCTCGCGGCGCGCGCGAAGCTCGGCGACGAGCGCGGACAGCCGATCGCGATTGGTTCGAAACATCGGGTCGTTGGGGTCGATGTGGGAAGGGAGTTGGCCCATCGATTCAGTCGTCAGTCGCCGGTCGGCAGTCGCCAGACAGTCATCGGTCTTCGGTCGCGGTCGGTAGTGAATCTTAGCCTCAAGGCCGGGGCCACTCAGACTGGCGGCTGGGACTGCCTCACCACCCGCAGCAATCGGTTTTGAACCCGCACGCGATGCAGCGCCAGACCGCGTGCATGCGATACATCTCCGCGCCGCAGCGTTCGCAGAGCATCTTGTCGTCCGCCGGCTTCGGGGTCGACGTCTGAAGTGGCGCGATCGGTTTTCGGGGTTCTGGCGGTGTGGATCCCGGGTCGGACATACGCCAGATTATCGCTCGGATATGTACTGGATTCAAACACGATCTCACATTGCGTATTGACACGTTACGCGTTTTTCATACATCCTGTGTTTGTATGAGCATCAAACGTAAGAAACGCGTACTCGCCATCGACGATGAGCCGGCGATGACGGAGTGGCTGAAGATTCTGCTGGAACACGCGGGCTACGACGTTCGGACCGCGCTCATCGGAACCCGCGGCGAAGAGCTCTTTCGCACGTGGAAGCCCGACGCGGTGATCACGGACATGATGCTGCCGGACGTCGACGGCATCGAGCTGGTGCGGAAGTTCAAGCAGCTCGACAGTGAAGCGGAGGTGATTGTGATTACGGGGCAGGGGAACATTCCGCGCTCGGTCGAAGCGGTGAAGGCCGGCGCGTTCGATTTCCTGGAAAAGCCGGTCGATGCCGAACGCCTCCTCGACAAGCTCGAAAAAGCCATCAAGCAGAAAACGCTGATCGACGAAAACGAGCAGCTCAAGGCCAAGCTGCAGGATCGCTACAAGTTTCAGAACGTCATCGGCAAGAGCAAGAAGATGCAGGAGCTCTTCGAGCTGATCGAGAGCGTCGCCGCCAGCGAGGCGAACATCCTCATCCAGGGCGAGAACGGCACGGGCAAGGAGTTGATCGCCAACGCCATTCACTACAACAGCAAGCGCGCGAAAGGCCCGTTCATCAAGATCAACTGCGCGGCGATCCCGAAGGATCTCATCGAGAGCGAGCTGTTCGGATACAAGCGAGGCGCTTTCACGGGCGCCAATACCGACAAGGTCGGGCTGTTTGAGCTTGCCGAGGGCGGATCGCTGCTTCTGGATGAGATTGGCGAGA
>Ga0114129_10011486_pt1 | contig 12608 bp, 13 predicted proteins | sample RhiMetdeltSRZDD1_FD_80071 | JGI IMG/M metagenome (GOLD analysis project Ga0114129, IMG submission 80071) | Populus rhizosphere microbial communities from Tennessee, USA - Rhizosphere MetaG P. deltoides SRZDD1 (version 2) (version 2) | ecosystem: Host-associated > Plants > Roots > Rhizosphere >...
CGCCCGGTGATCAAAGAAGTGACGTCGTATTCGGAGCGGGGCGTCGAGATCCCGTGGCAGCGCGTGTACGGCTTCACGCATGAAGCGCACGTGCGCTTCAACCACGCGCCGCACATCCGCGCGCAGGTCGACTGCAGCGTCTGCCACGGCGACGTCCCCAACATGACAGTCGCCGAGCGCGTGGTGAATCACACGATGGGGTTCTGCGTGAACTGTCATCGGCAGAAGAACGCGCCCAACGACTGCCTCACCTGCCATTTCTGATGGAACGCCGCGACTTCATCAAGCTCACCGCCGTCACCGGCACGGGCGCCGCGCTGAGCGCGTGCGGCAACCCGGAGCACCAGCTCATTCGGTTTGTTCCGGACGACGATCTGCTGCCAGGCATCGCCGAGTGGAAGCCGAGCGTCTGCCCGCTGTGCCGCGCGGGCTGCGGCCTGACCGTCCGCGTCATGGACGCCGACTTCCAGACGACTCGAAAGGGACAAGAGGGCGTCGTCGTCATCAAGGCGGCGAAGAAGCTCGAAGGGCAGCCCGAGCATCCAGTCAGTCGCGGCGCCCTGTGCGTGCGCGGGCAGGCGGCGATTCAGACCACGTATCACCCCGATCGGATTCGCGGCCCATTGAAACGGCGCGGCGCCCGCGGCTCCGGCGACTACACGGAAATCAGCTGGGACGATGCGATCGCCGAGCTCGTCGCGCAGCTCGACAAGCTGGCGGATCGCAAGTCGCTCGCGTTCGTCACGCGGGCGCGCCGCAGCCGGCGCGTCGATCTGATCGCGGAATTCCTCGAGCGGTTCGGCGCCCGGCCGCCGATCGGCTTCGAGGTGTTCGGCGACGACGTGCTGAGGCGCGCGAACGCGATCAGCTTCGGGCGCGAGCAGCTGCCGACGTTCGACCTGGCGCGCGCGCACGCCGTCATCAGCTTCGGCGCCGATTTCCTCGGCACGTGGAATTCACCGGTCGCACACGGCGCCGCGTTCGGCGCGATGCGGCAGGACCGGCCCGGCGTGCGCGGCGCGTTCGTCCAGGTCGAATCGCGGATGTCGCTGACCGGCGCCAGCGCGGACGAATGGGTGCCGGTCAAGCCGGGAACCGAAGGCGTCCTTGCGCTCGGCATCGCTCACGTGCTGGTTGCGAACAGCCTCGGCACCGGCAACGCGTCGGCGCTTGCATCGTATGCGCCGGAGTCGGTCGAGAAGATTACCGGCGTGCCGGCTCGGCGCATCGAACGCCTGGCGCGGGACCTCGGGAGCCGGCGACCGGCGGTCGCGATCGCCGGCGGGCCGCCGCTCGCGCAGACGAACGGCCTTTTTCACGCGCTCGCGGTGAACACGCTGAATACGGTCCTCGGGAGCGTCGAGCAGCCGGGCGGTCTGTTCTTCACGCCGATCGACAGTACGCTCCGCCCGATCGCTGGCGCCAAAGAGCTGCAGAATCTGCGCGCCGAATTGCTGCTGGTCGACGATGCGAATCCGGTATTCGGCGCGCCAAAGGGCTGGCAAGTGCGGGAGGCGCTCGCGAAGATTCCGTTCATCGCGAGCTTCGGCAGCTTCCTCGACGATACCAACGTCCAGACGGATCTGATCCTGCCGGACCATTCCTTCCTCGAGGCCTGGACCGACAGCCTGCCCGAATCGGGATCGCTCGTGGCCGTCGCGAACGCCGCCGGTCCCGTCATGCGGCCGCTGTACAACACGCGCGCGATGCCCGAGGTCCTGATCGAAGTCGCGGGCAAACTGAAGACGCCGGTGTCGCTGCCGTGGAAATCCTTCGAGGAGATGCTGAAGGCGAGCTTCGACAAGCTTGGAGAAGGCGCGTGGGACGATGTCGCGAAGCAGGGAGGACACTGGGGAGCACAGCAGTCATCAGTCTCCAGTCGGCAGTCCTCAGTCGGCAGTCGTCAGTCGGCAGTCACCAGTCACCAGTCACCAGTCGGCAGTCGGCAGTCGTCAGTCCCCAGTCGCCAGTCACCAGCCACCAGCCACGATTACGTAGAGCCGCGATTCGACGGCGACGCGGCGACGTATCCGTTCCATTTCCTGCCGTACGCGTCGCCGGCGTTCGACGATGGGTCGGTGGCGCATTTGCCGTGGCTGCAGGAGCTGCCCGATCCGCTGACGTCGGCGATGTGGAGCAGCTGGGTCGAGATCAACCCGCAGACCGCGAACAAGCTGAATATTCGGCAAGGCGACGTCGTCGAGATCGCCTCGACGCAAGGCTCGCTGCGCGCGCCGGCGTTCGTATCGCCAGCCATCGCTCCTGACGTCGTCGCCATGCCGGTCGGCCAGGGACACGAGACGTTCACACGGTACGCGTCACGGCGTGGCGTCAACCCGCTGGCGATCCTGGCGCCGGTGACCGAACCGGAAACCGGCGCGCTCGCGTGGGCCGCGACGCGCGTGAAGGTGACGCGCGTCGGCGATCCGGACGGCAGCCTGATCATGTTCGCCGGAGAGATGCGCGAAAACCCACACGAGGGCAGACTGCGATGACCGCGAGATGGGGGATGGCCGTCGACCTCGATCGCTGCACGGGATGCGGCGCGTGCGTGACGGCGTGCCACGCCGAGAACAACATCCCGACGGTCGGCCCTGAGCAGGCGGCGCGCGGTCGCGCGATGCACTGGATTCGCGTCGAGCGCTACTTCGAGGGCGAGTTCCCTGACGTGCGCGTCAAGTTCCGGCCGGTCATGTGTCAGCAGTGCGATGCGGCGCCGTGCGAGCCGGTCTGTCCGACGTACGCGAGCCATCACACGGCCGAGGGGCTGAACGCACAGGTCTACAACCGCTGCATCGGCACGCGCTACTGCGCCAACGCGTGTCCGTACAACGTCCGGTTCTTCGACTTCTTCAACCCGCAGTGGCCGCGGCCGCTCGAAGTGCAGCTGAATCCCGACGTCTCCGTGCGCGAAGTCGGCGTGATGGAGAAGTGCACGTTCTGCGTCCAGCGGATCACCGCCGTGCAGATCGATGCGAAGGCGGAGAAGCGCGAGCTGAAGGACGGCGACATCAAGACCGCGTGCGCGCAGGCATGCCCCGCGAAGGCGCTCGTCTTCGGCGACCTCAACGATCCCGAGAGCGAAGTCTCGCGGCTGTCGCGCGAGGCGCGCGGCGCGAAGCTGCTCGAGGATCTCGGGACGCTGCCGAAAGTGACCTACCTCACGAAGCAGAGCGAAGCATGAGCGACGCGCGGCCGACGCCCTTGCCGGCGACGCTGACCGAGGACCTGATGCGTCCGCTGGAGCGGACGTCGTGGCGGTTCTACCTGCTCGTCCTCGTGCTCGGCGGCCTCGTCGTGATGGGGCTGTCGACGTGGTTCTATCAGATGTACCGCGGATTCGGCATCACCGGCATCAACATGCCGATCTACTGGGCGTTCTACATCACGAACTTCGTGTTCTGGATCGGCATCAGCCACGCCGGCACGCTCATCTCCGCGATCCTGCGGCTCGTCAACGCCGGCTGGCGCCGGCCGGTCACGCGCTGCGCCGAGGTCATCACCGCGTTCGCGCTGATGATCGGCGCGCTGTTCCCGATCATCCACCTGGGCCGCCCGTGGCTGTTCTTCTGGCTCGTCCCGTATCCGAACCAGCGCATGATCTGGCCGAACTTCCGATCGCCGCTGGTCTGGGACTTCTTCGCGATCACGACGTACCTCACCGGCAGCGTCCTGTTCCTGTTCCTGCCGATGATTCCGGACTTCGCGCTGGTTCGCGATCGCGCCACCGGCCTCCGCCGCCGGATCTACGGCGTGCTGGCCCTCGGCTGGCGCGGGACCAGCAAGCAGTGGCACCGGCTCGAGTCAGCGATGCAGATCATGGCGGTTGCGATCATCCCGGTCGCCGTGTCGGTCCACACCGTCGTCTCGTTCGACTTCTCGATGGCGCCGGTGCCGATGTGGCACTCGACGATGTTCGGCCCGTATTTCGTCGCCGGCGCGATCTTCAGCGGCGTCGCGTGACTGATCATCGCGATGGCGACGCTGCGCCGCTTCCTGCACATCGAGGCGTACCTGCGTCCGATTCATTTTCAGAACCTCGGCAAGCTGCTGCTCATGATGAGCCTGCTGTGGACCTACTTCGTCTTCGCGGAGCGGCTCACGACGTGGTACGGCAACGACGTCGCCGAGATGAACGTCTTCTACGTGACGCAGCGCGGCTCGTTCGCGCCGCTGTACTGGACGATGGTCGTCTGCAACTTCGTCCTGCCGGTCACGGTGTTGTCGATCAAGCGGCTCCGCACGATCACCGGCTGCGTCGTCGCCTCGATTGGCGTCTGCGTCGGCATGTGGCTCGAGCGATTCCTCATCGTCGTTCCGTCGCTCGGCCACAAGTTCCTGCCGTACACCTGGGGACATTACCGGCCGCGTCCCGTCGAGATCCTGATCACGATCTCCACGTTTGCCGCGATGGGCCTCCTCTATACGCTGTTCGCGAAGTTCGTCCCGATCATCGCGATCTGGGAGCTGAAGGCCGGCGAACACCCGTCGCCGGAACTGTCGCCGATGGCCGCGCACGAGCGGCCGCTGGGGGAGACGCACGCATGAGCGCCGTGTACGCGCTCTACGCCGACGGATTTGCCGCCGAGCGGGCGGTGAACGCGCTGCGATCCGCGGGTTTGAGCGACGCTGAAATCACCGTGATCACCGCCGAGCCGCTTGAAGATTTCGAGTTCAGCGGGATCGACCAGAGGACGCACATCTGGTCGATTGCGGCGCTCGGCGGATTCATCGGCCTGGCGACCGGCACGTGGCTGACGCGGATGACCGAGCTCGCGTGGCCGCTGCCGACGGGGAACATGCCGATCGTGTCGTGGTGGCCGAATCTGATCATCATGTTCGAGCTGACGATGCTCGGCGCCATCATCGCCACCGTCGCGACGTTGATCATCACGGGCGGTCTGGCACGCCGCGCGCCGCCGCTGTACGACCCGGCCGTGACGCGAGAAGGGAAGATTCTTGTCGGCGTCGACGGGCCGCGCGAACCGGCGGCCGTCGAGCGGTCGTTGGCGGCGGCCGGCGGGGACGTACGTAGCGTCCGCCTTTAGGCGGACCGTGACCGAGGTCCGGCTAAAGCCGGACACTATGTACAGTCACGAGAGAGCCGACGCCAGCTGCCGCAAGAACAACCCGACGTCCGTCACGATCCCGATCGTCTGTGACGACCCGCGGTCCGCGAGCTTCGTCACGACCGCCGGATTGATGTCGACGCACACGAGCCGCACCCAGGCGGGCAGCATGTTGCCGACGCCGATGCCGTGCAGCATCGACGACAGCACGAGCACCAGCTTCACGTCGCGCAGCAGCTCCGCGTAGCAGTCCTGCGCCTCGATCAGGTTCATCACCGTGTCCGGCAGCGGCCCATCGTCGCGAATGCTGCCGGCGAGGACGTACGGCACGCCGGCGCGAATGCATTCGTACATCACGCCCGACGTCAGCACGCCCTGCTCGACCGCGGCCTCGAGGCCGCCGGCGCGGAAGATCGCGTTGATCGCGCGCATGTGGTGGCGGTGGCCGCCTTCGATTGCTTTTCCGGTCTCGAGATCGACGCCGAGGGAGGTGCCGAAGAGCGCCTGCTCGACGTCGTGGACGGCGAGCGCGTTGCCGGCGAGGAGGACGTTGACGTAGCCGTGCCGGACGAGATCGCTGAAGTACGATCCGCCGCCGGTGTGCACCACGACCGGGCCGGCGACGACGGCGATCTTCTCGCCTTTCTGGCGGGTCTCGCGCATCATCGCGGCGATCCGCGCGACGCCGACCTCCACGCGCCGCTCCGACGAGATCTCGTTGGACATGAACGCGAACCCGAGCCGATCGCGCGGCTGGAACTCCGGGACGATCTTGATCCCGCGCAGGCCCTGCACGATCGGGTCGCCCGCGCGGATCTCGCGCAGCTTGCGGCACGTCGCCTTGCCGCCGTCGAGGACGATGACGGCGTCCATCCGCTGCCGCTCGACGGGAATCCACTGGCCCGCCTGACGCACGAACGTCTGATGGTTGGTCGTCGAGTAGAAATCGTCGGGCGCGCAGCCGTCGCGATCGGCGTGGACGACGTGCGCGTCCTCGACGCTCGCGACGCTGCAGCCGAGGGTGACGAGCTCCTCGAGGACCTCCGTCAGCGCCGGCGGCGTCTTCGACGTGACGCGCATCGACACGAACGACGGCTCGTCGTTAGTCCGGCCGATACGAAACGTGAGCACCTCGAACGCCGCGTCGTGGCGCACGACGGTGTCGAACATCGCATTCAGGATCTGCGAGTCGATCAGGTGGCCTTCGGCCTCGACGACCTCTGAAACCAATCCGCTCCTCCGCGGGAGATTTTATGCGGGTACCACAAAGCTGGCCACCAGACGGTCGTGAACCGCCATGGTGAGCTTTGTGGTTCGTAGCTTTGTGGTTCTACGACGCCAACCGGCCCTTGAGCAGCAGCGTGACGGCTTCGAGGAGGCCCTGGCGCGTGAACGGCTTGTCGAGGAACGCCTGATGGTCCCAGAGGACCGGCTGGTTCGCGAACAGCGTGTCGGAGAACCCGGTGACGAACAGGATCTTCAGATCGGGACGGATCGCGCGGATGTGGCGCGCCATCTCGTCGCCGTTCATTTCCGGCATGTGGACGTCGGCAATCACCAGATCGATCGTCGATTTTTCACGGATCGTCTCGAGCGCCTTCGCCGCCGTGCCGACCGCGATGATCTCGTAGCCGGCCTGCGACAGCATCTTGCTCTGCACGTCGCGGACGGGCGCCTCATCGTCCACGATGAGGACCGTGGGGTGCTCGGGCAGCGACTTCGACCGGAACCATCCCATAGAGGTCTCCTACTCGTCATTCTCCTCATCGGCGGCATTCATGGTAGGGTTTAGCCCCCATGGCCGATCCGGGTCTGCCGGCTGATTGGCTGGCCCGCGCAAATCGCCTCGCGACCGTGGCCGCCCTCCTCAAGACGACGGTCCACGACCTGAACAACGCGCTGCAGGTCATCAGCGGCAACGCCGAGATGCTGCGCGAGGACCAGGCCTCTGGAAACAACGACGCCATCGAGCGGCGCACTGAAACGATCGGCAGCTACGCCACGCACGCAACGGCCACGCTCGCCGAGCTCTCGACGTTCGCGCGCCTGATGGACGCCCTCGAGCCGGACTCGCCCTACACGGACATCGATCGCGTGTGCGAGCGCGTGCTGGCGATGCGCCGCTATTCCCTGGCCCGCGCGAAGATCCAGGCCGCCTTCGAGGCGCGGACGCCGCTTCGCCGCGCGGCCGAGCGCCCCCGGACCGTGCTGCAAATCCTCCTCAACCTCGAGCTCAACGCCGAGCGCGCGCTCGTGGGCCGGCCCGCGCCGCGCCTGCTGATCTCCGCGGCCACGTACGACGATCGGGTCACCGTCACCGTCGAAGACAACGGACCAGGTGTCGACCCGGACCTCCTGCCGCGGCTCTTTCAGCCGGCGATCGCGCCATCGGCCGCGACGCTCGGCATTGGCCTTGCGGCCAGCCGCTGGCTCGCCGGGCGCAGCGGCGGTACGCTCGACTACGCGCCGTCCTCGCTCGGCGGCGCGGCGTTCACGCTCTCGCTGCCGCCCGCGTGAGGGCCGAGCCGCTGCAGCTTGTCGATGAGCGTCGTTCGACTGAGCTGGAGCAGCTTCGCTGCCTGCCGCTTGTTGCCGCCGGTCTTCTCCAGCGATCGCAGAATCAGATCGCGCTCGAGCTGGGCGACGACCGACGTGAAATTGATCCCTTCGTCCGGGATGTGGACCGGCGTCAGCGCCGCGGGCGCCTCACGGAACCGCATTTCCTCCGGGAGCACCGCCGGTGTGATCTCGCTCTCGCGGCCGCTCAACGCCACCGCGTGCTCGATGGCGTTCTCGAGCTCGCGAATGTTGCCCGGCCAGCTGTAGTCCATCAGCGCGCGCAGCGCCGCCTGGGAAATCGTCCGCATGGGCAGGCCGTTCTGCTTGCTCGAGGTGCGCGCGAAATGCTGCGCGAGCAGCGGGATGTCCTCGCGGCGGTTCCGGAGCGGCGGCAGCGTGATCGGCACGACGTTCAGGCGATAGAAGAGATCCTCGCGGAACGCGCCGTCCTTGACCGCCTTGCGGAGATCCACGTTCGTCGCCGCGATCAGGCGGATGTCGACCTTCTGCGGCTTCGACTCGCCGACGCGCTCGACCTCGCGCTGCTGGATCGCGCGCAGCAGCTTCGCCTGCAGCGCGATCGACATCGACCCGACCTCGTCGATGAACAGCGTGCCCTTGTCGGCGAGCTCGAACCGGCCGACGCGCGAGTTGATCGCGCCGGTGAACGCGCCCTTGACGTGCCCGAACAGCTCGGCCTCGACGAGACCGTCGGGAATCGCCGCCGCGTTGAACGCGACGAAGCGATGGTCGCGGCGCGGGCTGTTGAAATGGATCGTGCGCGCGATCAGCTCCTTGCCGGTGCCGGTCTCGCCCTGGATCAGGACGGTGCTGTTCATCGGCGCGACCAGCTCGAGCGTCGAGTAGACGCGGCGCATCGCCTCGCTGTTGCCGACGATGCTGTCGAACTGGAAACGGTCGCGAAGCTGCGCGCGCAGCTCCGCGTTCTCCACTTGCAGCCGCCGTTCGTTCAGGCCGACCCGCAGGATCTGCTCGAGCTGTACGAGCTGGAACGGCTTGATCAGGAAATCGATCGCCCCGAGCTTCAGCGCCTTGACCGCCTCTTCGACGCCCCCGAAGCCGGTGATGACCACGCTGCGGATTTGCGGATATCGGTCGATTGCTGACTTAAGGACGTCCATCCCGTCGGCGTCGGGCAGCCGGAGGTCGACGACGAGGCCGTCGTAGGCGAACCCTTCGAGGCGTGCGAGCGCGTCGGCGCCATCGACCGCCTGGGCCACCGCGAAGCCCTTGGCCTCGAGCGCCTCCGCGACGAGCTGCCGGAGGGCCGTTTCGTCCTCAACGACGAGCACCGAGCCGTGCAACGGGATCGACATCCGCAGGAGCTCCCCCTGTTCTTTATCGGCCGCACGACGGTCGGCTGTCGCCGCGCCGACAGCGCGTTCGCGCCCGTGCACACAGCGTCGCGGTGTTTCCCGCGGCCGCGGCCTTGCTCTGCTTCGGGGGCGTGGAGCCAACCCAGAGTGTCGACGCGGCCGAGGGCCGCGACCGCCTCGTCCTGGATCACGTATCGCTGGTGCGGAGCGTCGCGTGTCGGCTCGCGCACCGGCTGCCGGCGCAGATCGAGCTCGCGGAGCTGATTGGCGTCGGCACGCTCGCGCTCGTCGACGCGGCGGGCCGCTACCGGGCGTCGCTCGGCGTGCCGTTCGATGCCTTCGCGCGCCGGCGTGTGCACGGCGCGATGCTCGATTCGCTGCGCGGCCTCGACTGGGCGCCGCGATCGCTGCGGCAGAAGCAGCGCGCGCTCGACGCCGCGATCCGGCAGCTGCGCCACGAGCTCGGTCGCGAGCCGGAGAGCGCCGAGATTGCCGCCGCGCTCGGCCTGACCGAGCGCGAGTACGACCAGATGCTCGACGACGTGCGTGCGGCGGAGCTCGCCGCCATCCGCCTGGGCGGAAACGGCCCGCACGGCGAGCTGCTCGTCGACCTCGCGGTCGATCCCGGTGAAAGCCAGTACGCGCGGCTCGAGCGGCTGGAGCTGGAACGCCGGCTCGCGTCGGCGCTGCGGCTGCTGCCGGACCGCGAGCGCGACATTCTGTCGTGCTACTACGAGGGGGAAATGACGCTGGCCGAGATCGGGACGATCTTCGGCGTCAGCGAATCGCGGGTGTCGCAGCTGCGCACGCAGGCGATCGCGCGGCTGCGGACGCTGCTGAGCGCCAGTACTGCGCGCAAACCGCACTAATCACGCTCACGAAGATACCCAGCGGCTGGAAGGAGATGGTTGTGAACGTCCAGAGAATCCGTCGCGTCGCGCTCGTCCTGCTGTTCGTGGTGGCCGCGGCCTCGCCGGTCCGCGCGCAGGCGGTCGAATCGGCGGGCCTCGAGTCGCTGTCGCTCGAGCGGATCGCGCTGCTGTCGATGCCCGCGGCGCCGCCCCTGTCGCCAACGCCGTCGGGCCGTCCGCTTTACCTCGCGCTGACGACGGCGTTCGTCGGGCTGCAGGCGCTCGACACGGTGACGACGCTCCACGGCATTCACCACGGCAGCGCGGTCGAAGCCAACCCGCTCGTCGGCGGGCTCGCGCAGCATCCCGCGGCGTTCGTGGCGGTCAAGAGCGCGCTGACGGCAGCGACGGTCGTCTCGATGAACAGCCTGTCGAAGAAACACCCGAAGGGCGCGCTGATCGCGATGCTCGCGCTCAACGCCGGCAGCGCGTTCGTCGTGCGGTCGAACCTTCAGATCACGATGGGGCGGTGATGGTGGCTAGTGGGTGTACGCGTACAGAACGACGTTGACGCCGATCGCGTAGCCGTTCGGTGAGAAGCGTTCGAAGTACGTCTGGTTCTCGCCTTCGCGCTCCCAGGTGTCGGGGATGTCGGTGTTGTGCGCCATCACCACCATCAGCCGGCCCTTCTCGTCAGCGATGCCCCGGAAGTTGACCGTCGGGCTGTCGTTCTCCCAGGCCCGCTCCGATACGCTCCCGCCGTTGCGCGACCAGAACTGAATCGACGACACCTGCTCGACTTCCTTCACGTCGTACAGCGCGTGCATGACCGGATGATCGGGCGGGATGTCGAAGATTGGATACTCCGGCAGGACGCGCCCGATCTCCTCGGCCCACTGGTTCCACGCGCGCGTGCCCCAGAAATCGTCCACCGTGATGAAGCCGCCCTTCAGCAGGTAGTCTCGCAGGCTCTGCACTTCGTCGGGCGAGAGGCGAATCGTACCGGAGTCCTCGAAATGGAGGATGGGGCAGCGCGCCATCAGCGGATCCGTCAGGCGGACGACGACGTAGTCGGGCTGTCCTGTGGAATCGAGCTTGACGCGCATCATCGTCAGCTCGGCGAGCCGCACGGAGAAGTTGTTGTCGGCGCCGGGGAAATCGGTGTCCCAGCCGGTGCCGCCTTCCTCCCGCCGATCGCTCGTGAAATACGCACGGCAGAAGTTGAACGAGCCGTCGAAGTTTTCCGGCTTCGCCCACTTCGGCGGCGTGCGCCAGAAGCGCCCGCGTCCGACCCAGATCTGCTGCGCGGCGGCGGCGGTGGCGAGCAATCCGACGGCGCAGATGACGGCAGGGATCCGGTGCAGCGGACGTTTGATGGATGATAGGAGCATGCGTCTTGCGGTCGCCGCCGCGTGCCTCGTGCTGCTCGTCAGCTGTTCAAAGTCTACGCCATCGTCGACCGCTTCGACCACGCAGTTGTCGTCGACGCCGGCGGCCTCCGACCCTCGCGCCGGTTCGGTCGCCGGCAAAGCCGCCCCGGGCGCGATTGTCGTGCTCGAGGCCACACCACCTCGGGAGTTCCCCCGCTCGCCGACGCCGGTGATGGATCAGGTCGCGCTGACCTTTACGCCCGATTTGATGTTCGTGCGGACGGGCGAGCCGGTCGAATTCCGGAACAGCGACGACACGCTCCACAACGTCCACGTCGGAAACTCTGACACGAAAGAGTCCGCCTTCAACGTCGCGATCCCGACGGGGGAGAAGTACACGTTCACGTTTTCCAAAGACGGTTTTTATCACGTCGGCTGCGACATCCACCCCGCGATGTCCGCCGAGATTCTCGCAGTATCGACGCCGTTCGCGACGGTCGCCGCCGGCGACGGCAGCTTCGCGTTCGACGACGTCCCGCCCGGTCCGTACGTGGCGCGAACGTACGCGGGCGGCGTGAAGGCGGAACGGGGCGTGGAGATCAAAGCCGGGGCGAACACGATCGCGCTCGCCCCCTGACAGCTTCTTTGTGATCTTGGTGAGCTTTGTGGTTCGTCGTCGTTAGAAAAGTAGCTTTGTGGTTCGGTGTTGTTAGAAAAGTTGAAGTGAGACGGTCCCGGTTGCGCCGCGCAGACGGCCGTCATCGCGATCCGCGCCGACGAAGCGATAACCGACGCCGCCGAGGACACGCAGGTGATCGTTCAGCCGGACGAAGACATTCGCTTCCGGCTCGGCGACGAAGATGGCCTCGCGAGACCGAACGTTCAGCGACCTCGGAATCGGCGCGAAAAGATTGTTGCCTCGCGTGTCGCGAAGGTCCCGGGGATCCAGGCGCGGCGGCGTCACGGTGATCGTTCGCGACAGCGTCGCCTCGCCGCCGCCGACGAGCGTCCTCGCGCCGAAGCCGACGCGCTCGCGGCCGCGCACGAGCCACTGCACGACGAAGCCGCCGTACGCCAGCTCGCGATCGCGAGATCCGTTCGCGAGCCAGTACCCGCCGCCGCCGATGAACAGCGTCTCGTCCGTCATCCAGCCGGCCTGACCGCCGACGAGCTCGGACGTGCGGCCGTCGATCTTCGTGATCTTGCCGTCGGCCTGCGCGAACAACCCGTTGTTCAACCGCTCGATCGTCATCGGCCCGGAGCTCGTCGGCCGCGCCGGCTGCGCGGCGGCGAGCGCCGGCACCAGAACCATCAGGCCCGCGCTCGTGCAGAACGCGCGCGCGATCACTGCTCCTCCTGCGAGCGAAGGCTGACGTTCAGCGGCGTCGTCTCGCCGCGACGCACATCGATATCGGTGACGTA
>Ga0114129_10011488_pt1 | contig 12608 bp, 14 predicted proteins | sample RhiMetdeltSRZDD1_FD_80071 | JGI IMG/M metagenome (GOLD analysis project Ga0114129, IMG submission 80071) | Populus rhizosphere microbial communities from Tennessee, USA - Rhizosphere MetaG P. deltoides SRZDD1 (version 2) (version 2) | ecosystem: Host-associated > Plants > Roots > Rhizosphere >...
AAATATCTGGGTGCGGCGTATCTGATCTATCTGGGCCTTCGCAAGCTGCTCGTCCGGGAAGAGGCAGCTGCGGAGGGAGAGGTAAGACCGGAGAGCCTCTCGCGCATTTACTGGCAGGGATTCCTGATCAACATGCTCAACCCGAAGACAGCCCTGTTCTATTTTGCATTTTTGCCTCAATTCGTGGACCCTGCGCGAGGGAACGTCACCGCGCAAACGCTGCTCTTAGGGGGACTCTTTGTCGGGATGGCGTTTATTACTGACAGTTTGTATGCCCTCATAGCCAGTTCCCTGGCGGACAAGTTGCGCGGCAATCAGCATTATCAAAAGGGACAGCGTTATTTTGCAGGACTGGTGTACGTGGGTTTGGGGATCACCACAGCCCTGACCGGCTCGAAGAAGTAAATTGCACGTATGAGTGAAAAGCAGCTGGCACGCGTGCGCCAGTTTTGTCTGGCATTGCCTGAGACCGGTGAGCGTCTTTCACACGGCGAACCGACGTTCTTTCTCAAGAAGAAGGCCTTCGTCATGTTTGCGAACAACCATCATGATGACGGCCGCATTGCAGTTTGGCTGCCAGCGCCTTCCGGATTCCAAAGCGCATTGATCGAAGCCCAGCCAGAGATCTACTTCAGGCCGCCTTATGTCGGTGGGCGCGGCTGGATCGGTATCGAGCTGGATCGTATCAGCGATGAGGACTTACGTTTTCATATTCAAACCGCCTGGGAACTGGTTGCCCCCAGGCGGCTATTGGCAAAGGTGGGCGGGACAACCGAATCTTCTAAAGCCAGCTAAAAGTTCTCGTAGGTCGCGTTTTCGACGTGACAGACTGTGCGATCAAGTCATTTTCAGCAGGGGCGGTAGCCCTGAGAAGAATATCCCCTATAAGAACAGGAAGGAGCCGTTGCCCGTTAAGCAAAGTGAACGAGCTATTGAACATTTGCTCTCCAGCAGGCTGGAGTAGAGGGAAAATAACCACCGCCAGCAATCGTCCATCGCGGCAGGAGCCAAAGGAAAGAAAAGGAGGCGCAGAACCTTGCCACAACGATGTATTGTCATAGGGGCGTCTGCGGGTGGTTTCCAGGTGTTGGTAGAGACCGCCTCGCACCTTCCAGCTGATCTGCCAGTACCGGTTTTTATCGTTATGCATGAACCCGCGTATCAACCCAGCCATCTGGCATACATACTCAGCAGAGCGGGACCGTTACCCGCGCTGCATCCGGAAGATGGCGCTAAGATCAAACCATGTACCATTTATGTGGCACCTCCGGACCACCATCTATTGATTGACGACGGCTATCTGGTGGTGGAGAGAGGACCCAAAGAAAACGGGGTTCGTCCATCGATCGCTGCCCTGTTCCGCTCGGCAGCCTATTCCTACCGGCCAAACGCCATTGGGGTGATCTTATCCGGCGCGCTGCATGATGGTGCCTCAGGCTTGTGGAGCATTAAATGTCTCGGTGGGACCGCGATCGTTCAGGACCCTTACGAAGCAGAGTACGCATCCATGCCCAGCAGCGCCCTCGAATATGTGGAGGTGGATTACGAAGTTCGGTCCAGAGAGATCGGAGCACTGCTGACGCGCCTCGCGCACGAACAGCCTGAGGAAGAAATAAGGGCGGGAAATTACCTGGGAGAGAATTTTGAAACACGAATCGCGAAAGAAGTACAAATCTTGACAGGAACCAACTTGTCTTAGCAGGGGATCCTGGAGCCTGGTGAACTCACCTCATACCCATGTCCTGAGTGCCATGGCTCCCGGGTAAGAATTGTGTAAGGTCGTAAGCCGCGCATCAGAGACTTATTTGAGAAGGTTCACATGTAGAAAACCTTGGAGGTACATACTATGTCACGATCAGCTCGTCTTGGGATAGGTCTGGCAGGTATTCTTCTGCTGCTCTTTACCCTGAGTATGGGTAATTTTTCAACAGCAGAAGCTGCCAAACCGCCCACAAAAACCCCTACGCCAGTACCAATCACGCCGACATCACCACCTATCCCGGCGGGATTGCGCGCCGGTTTGAGAGCTTCGAATTATGGCATTTCGCCGTTCCCCGATCCCACCTGGTGGGTCAATTCGATTAATTCGATGGCATCTCGTTTTCCCGGCTCCGTGGGTGAGCAGATTGCCGTTGTCGTGGAAGTGTCCGGTGGCGGCGGAAGAGGCAACTGCTGGGCCCACTTCCCCCAGCCCGCTACGGGAACGTGGCCAAACGTTAACTGGGATGATGCAGACCTGTTTGAATCCACCTTCGACGCGTTCGACGCAAGCGGCATTAAAGTCTGGCTACAGGTGGAGCCCGCCCGTTGTGATGTCCCAATGTTGATCGATCTGCTCATGCTGCAGTACGGACATCATCCCAGCGTCATCGGCTTTGGGGTGGACGTGGAATGGTACCGGAAGGACCTGGCACGTTTTGGCAAGCCCGTCACCGACGCCGAGGCACAAGCCTGGGTGACACAGACTAGAGGTTATAACGCAGGTTACCTGGTTTTTCTCAAGCACTGGCTAACAGAAAAAATGCCGCCGACCTATCGCACAGGTCTGGTGTTCATCGACGATAGCCAGGGACATGGTTCGCTCAACGCCATGGTGGCAGAATTCTCCAACTGGGGTCAGACGTTCGCTCCTGCGCCGGTCGGATTTCAGTACGGGTACCAATCCGATAAGACCTGGTGGAGCAGTTTGAATGATCCCCCGCGCACCATTGGGAATGCCCTGCTGGCTGCCATCCCCAACACCAGAGACCTGGTCTGGGTTGATTTCACTGCGTATGACATCTGGCCGCCTTAGAGGGCATAGGTAGCGGAATGTAGAATGCGCGGCACATCGTCGCAGCGGGCGTGGTTAATCCTCGCCCGTTTTCCTATCTCTAGTATAATCCGCCGCATGACGATCAAAACGCAATTGAACGAATCCATGAAAGACGCTATGAAGAGCGGGGACGAAGTGCGCAAGCGCACCGTGCGCATGGTGCTGGCGGCCGTCAAGCAGGCGGAAGTGGACAAACGAACTGAACTCGACGACCCCGCGGTCATGAACATCATCCAAAAGGAAATCAAGAACCGCCGCGAATCGCTGGAGGAGGCGAAGAAAGCCAACCGCCCGGACCTGATCGAATCGAACCAGGCGGAGATCGATGTGCTGCAGGTGTTCCTGCCCAAAGCCATGCCGGCCGAGGAGCTGCGTACGCTCGTGCAGGCAGCCATTGCGGAAACCGGCGCTTCCGGTCCTGCCGATATGGGGAAGGTCATGAAGACAGTCATGCCCAGGGTGGCTGGACGCGCGCCCAATGATATGGTCAGCGCAACCGTTCGGGAACTTTTGCAAAAGTAACAATGGGTCTACATCCTTTCGCCATGGGATCAGTGGCTCGCAGAATTTCTTTTAAAAGATTTCTGTGTGTCGCTGTGGCTCCGTGGTCAGACACCCGGAAATAAAATGGGGATTTCCAACGCGCGCGGTCGTCAGGTGTCAGCGCGCATCCGTTTGTTTCAGGTCATTCTGCTCGCTGTGACGAGCATCATATCGTATGGAGCACTGGTCCTGCCGGGGCTGCTGCAAACGGAAGCGCCTCTCCAGCCCGGTGATGTTTCCCCCACTGACTTCCAGGCCACGCACCCTCTGGATTACATCAGCCAGGTGCTCACGGAAGAAGAGCGTCTTAAAGCAGAGAATTCGGTCGCGCCCGTTTACGGCCCTCCCGAAACGTCCATCGCCCGCGACCAGATCGAACACCTGCGCGCCGCGCTGGAATACATTGCCCTGGTGCGCGCCGACGAGCATGCCACACCCGAGCAAAAAGCCGCAGATGTCGCCTCCCTCTCCGACATCAAGCTCGAACCGAAGACGACCGAAAGCATCCTGGCGCTGCCTGAAGCGCGCTGGGAAGCGATCCACCAGGAGTCTCTAAGTGTCCTGGAGCAGGTCATGCGCCGCCCGATCCGCGAGCAGGATCTGGGGGATACGCAACGGACGATCCCTTCTCTGGTAAGCCTGGCGTTGAATCCAGAGCAAGCCTCGCTTGTTGTAGATCTCGTCACGGCGTTTGTCGTCCCGAACAGCCTGTTAAGCGAGGAGCGAACAGCGACTGCCAGGCAAGAGGCGCGTGCGGCGGTGGGTCCTGTCACCAAGGAATTTAAGGCGGGGGAGATCATCGTCCTGCGCGGTCAGATCATCCGGCCGGAAGACTATGAAGCCCTGCAGCAATTCGAATTGATCGAAGAGACCAGTCCCTGGCAGGATTATCTGGGGGCTGCGGCACTCGTTTTAATGGTTGCAGCCTTTGTCCACCTGTATTTTTCCAGGCGACATTTGCCGTTCCAGTTTGAACCGCGCAGCCTGATCCTGGTGTCGTTGATCTTTATCCTTTTTATCGTGAGCGCCCGTCTGACCATTCCCAATCGCACCTTATTACCCTATGCCTTTCCTCTGGCGGCCATGGGATTGCTGATCGCCACGTTGTTCGGTGTCGAAACAGCCATTGTGTTCTCGATCGCGCTGGCTGCCCTGGTTCCGTATGACCTGTCCAACGCCTTTGACCTGATGCCTTATTATCTTTTCTCTTCGATTACCGGCGTTCTCGTCCTGGGGACCGCGCGGCGCGTGTGGACGTTCTTCCGCGCCGGGATGGCGACTTCGCTGGCTGGCATTGCCATGCTGGTGGCGTTCCGATTCCCTTTCGTCGAATTGGATACCGTCGCGTTATTGCAATTGCCAGGCGCCGCCATCTTCAGCGGACTGGCGGCCTGCAGTATTGCCCTGCTGTTGCAGTATTTCCTTGCCCAGGCGCTCGGCCTTACGACCGCCCTGCAGCTGATCGAGATCTCCCGTCCCGATTTCCCGCTCCTGCAATTTTTTCTGCGCAATGCGCCCGGGACGTACCAGCATAGCCTGCAGGTGGCAAATCTCGCGGAGCAAGCCGCCGAAGCGATCGGCGCTGATGCCTTGCTGACGCGCGTCGGGGCGCTTTTTCACGATGTAGGAAAGGCAATGAACCCCATGTTCTTCGTCGAGAACCAGCAACAGGACCAGCTGAATACGCATGAGGATCTTGCCCCACACGAATCAGCTGAGATCATCATTAGCCACGTCCACCAAGGAGTCGCCCTGGCGCACAAACACCGCCTGCCGCGCCGTATCGATGATTTCATTCTGGAGCATCACGGGACGATGATCACGCGCTATCAATATAACCAGGCCCTCGAAGCAGCCGGCGGCGACGAATCGAAAGTGAATAAGGAAGCTTTCCGTTACCCGGGACCGCGTCCACGCTCGCGCGAGACGGCATTGCTCATGCTGGCAGATGGATCCGAAGCGCGTGCCCGCGCCGAGCGCCCCGAGGACGAGGAGGGGATCCGCCGGATCGTCCGCTCCACGATTGAGGTGGCGGAGAAACAAGGTCAATTGGATGAGACCCAACTTACCCTGCGCGACCTGAGCGTCATCACTGATGTCTTTGTCAGTATCCTGCGGGGTACACATCACCCGCGCGTTTCCTATCCCAAGGAGTCACCTGCCACACAGGATGTGAGTACGGTGCCGAACAGAAGATGATCCATATCGAAACGGAATTCCCTTTTCCAGAAGACTTGCTGGAGCGCGCTGCAAATGCTGCGCTCGAACATGAAACTCAACCTTTGGAGTCTGAACTCTCGATCGTTCTAACAGACAACGCGCGCCTGCACGAATTGAACCTGAACTATCTGGGAATCGACTCGCCAACGGATGTGCTCTCCTTCCCCGCCTCCGAAACGGACCCGGAGACAGGCGGGCGTTACATAGGCGATATCCTGATTTCCGTGCCCCGCGCCCAGGAACAGGCAAACGCAGCGGGGCATCCGCTCGAATCGGAGGTGCAACTTTTGGTCGTGCACGGCGTCTTGCATTTGCTTGGGCACGATCACGCGCAGGCGGAAGAAAAACGGCGCATGTGGGAGGCACAAGCCGGGATTTTGGAACGCCTCGGGTTGGGAGACATCCAAATCCGTGAAGAATGAGCAGGCTTGCGAGGCGCTCCAAAGGATTTTTAACAACGAGAAGAACAATGTCATTCAAAACATTCCTCACCTCCCGCATCGCCGCCTTCGGACACGCATTCCGCGGCTGGTGGTATGTGCTGCAAACCCAGCACAACGCCTGGATTCATATCCTTTTTGCCACCGCGGTGATCATCGTCGGGCTGTGGGTGGGATTGGAGCCGTTTGATTGGGCGGTGATCGTGTTGACCATCGCCATGGTGTTTACTGCCGAATTCATCAACACCGCCATCGAAGCCGTGGTCGACCTTGCAAGCCCGGTACATCATCCGCTGGCAAAGGTTGGCAAGGATGTGGGCGCAGGCGCTGTACTCGTAGCGGCGCTGGCAGGGATTGTGATCGGCCTGTTAATCATTGGTCCGCCCCTGTGGGCGCGCCTCGTATCCATATTTACCGGCAACTGATTACTCTTTACTGAATACTGATTTCTGGAGGCCCTATGACACTTTCTTTTCAATTCGGCACAGTTGGCTCGCCGCTTGCCACACCCAAGAAGCCGGGCGGCTCGGTCGGCGCAATTGAATTCAGCAGGTCGCTCGGCATGAACACTCTCGAGCTGGGCTGGGTGCAATCGGTGCGCGTGACCGAGGCAACCTGCGCCGCAATCAAAGCAATGGCAACGGAACATAACGTTTCTTTGAGTGTTCATGCCCCGTACTTCATTAACTTGAACGCGCTGGATGAAGAGTGGCCCAAGTCTCGAAAACGCCTGATGGACGCAGCGATCTATGGCAACCTGGCAGGCGCCACTGACATTATCTTTCATCCCGGGTCCTATTTCGGCAATGATCCAAAAGAAGTGTTGAAGCTTGCGATCCCGCGCCTGCAGGGCTGTGTGGAGGAACTGCGGAAGGCGGGCAATCCTGTCATACTGCGCCCTGAAACGATGGGAAAATCTGCCATGCTCGGTTCGTTCCAGGATACCCTTGCCATGAGCACTGCTATCGACGGCGTGGAGCCCTGCATCGACTTTGCCCACCTGCATGCTCGTCCCGGCGATGGGACCATGAACACCTATGACGAATGGGCCGCGTTATTGAAGGCGTACCAAAGGGCGCTTGGAAAGAAAGCTCTCAAGCGGCTGCACATCCATCTCTCGGGGATCGAGTATGGTCCCAAAGGCGAGAAGAACCACCTGCCGGTGGCTGAGTCTGACTTGAAACTTAATTTCCTCTTCAAGGCGCTAAGGGATTTCAATTGTGCCGGCCGCATCCTGTGCGAGAGCCCCATTATGGAAGAGGATGCCCTGAATATGAAAAAAGCCTGGATGAAAATGAGCGGGGAAAAAGAATAAGCAGTTAGAAGTAAAAAGTCAGAAGAAAGAGTGCAGACCAAGGTCTGCACTCTTTTTGAAATAACGTACACCGGATAACCAGGTCCAGCCAGGCTCCGGCTACTGCTTAACTCGCACCAGGCTGATTTCCTCGTCACCGCCCCTGACCGCCAGGCTATAGATGAATCCAACGCCCCGGGCAAAGTATTTGTGCTCCACGAACCCCTTTTCCAGCGGATTCCATTCCTTGATCACCAGAACGTCTTCGAAACACTTATAGGGAACACAGAAGGAGTCTTTGTATCCGATCACCTTCGCTGTGTCTTCCGCGACACCCGGCGCATTCTCCAGTTGGTATTGCTTTCCCTTCCTTGGCCGCGCCAGCATAACGATGCCCGGTTCGGCGCCATCGATGCCGGCCTGCCAGGAACCTTCCGTGCTGATGACGTTGCCGTCCTCATCCAGTTCCTTTGTATCTTCTCCAAAATACCAAACGTTTCCATCCTCATCCTGGGCAAACCAGTCGTAGGTTTCTTCGACGAGGGCGCCGTCTTCATAGGCGAGGTGGTACACGACAGTCGTCGTCACCTCCATGATTTCCTTGGTATTGTTCGTGACAGTCATGACCTCACGGAGGGGAGCACCTTCATTTTCGCCTTTGTAGACAAAGGTCGTTCCCGGCTTGAGCGGGAAATAAGGGTTGGTCACTTCACGCACAAAATCTTCCGGGTCGAAGTCTTCCGGCTCGGAATCCAGGGCTGGCGTTGCTCCTGCGGCAGGCACGCTCGTGGAAAACAATAGGACGAGGAGCGCTGCCAGTACGAAGAATCGTTTCTTCCAGTTCATCGTTTCTCTCCTTTCCAGATAAGGCGGACCTATTCAGATTTTATTGTTATGTTGGCTGCAAGGCGTGGATGACATAACTATATGTCGAAGTAAACCTTTGCCAAGAGAACCCCCCGCAAAAGCCTCTACAAAACTGTAGATTCTGACAAAAGTACCAGGGAAGATGAATTGCAGATGAAAAAGGACTTGGATGGAGATGAGTTGAATAGACAAAATAAGAGTGCGGACCTTTCGTCCACACTCTGCGGCCATCGAATCTCGAGAAAGCAAATGAGAAAAGAGCAGACTACACTATTATTCGGCGAACATTTCGGCAAGAAGGATTAGGACAGCCTTTTGCGTCGCCTTGTTGATTTGTCCCAGCTTTTTTACCAGGCGAGTCTTGTCAACAGTCCGAAGCTGATCAAGAACGATTTGACCTTCCTTTCCCTGAAATTCACAGGGAACACGCGTCGGATACGAACGTCCCTTCGTGGTCATTGGTGCAATGATCACCGTTGCAATATGCTGATTCATTTCATCGGGTGAAATGATAAGACAGGGTCGTGTTTTCTTGATCTCTCGCCCGATTTTTGGATCCAAGTTCACCAGATAAACTTCAAATCGTTGGGCTACCATACCCAGTCGCTCCTGTCCCATTTTGTAGGGACAGGCTTATCCAGCAATTGATCATCACCATGCTCGGCCATGGCGCGGAATTGTTCATCCCAACCATTACGCGGGCGAGAGACAGGACGGATGACAAGCTGCCCGCGTTGCACCACGATCTCCACTTCGTTGCCAAGCTTGACCTGATCAATAAGCGTTTTTGGTATCCGGATGCCGCGTGAGACGTATGGTTTGGCTGTGATGTTCGTGCATGAAATAATGTTCACCTTTCTATGGCTAACCGGAAGGCACAAAGTGCCAGGATTATGGTGATGGGTGCAAACAGAAGTTTTTCAAATGTAACCCCGGAGGCAAGATTTCCCAACGTATTCAATAGCAGGTAGACAAAGACCAGCCAGACGCCAATGTTCACCCCGCCGGCGAATCTGCCAGCCCGCACATAACCCAATTTTGCGGCAACGATAAGTATGAAAAATAGGGTCACGGCCAGGGCAATCGTTTCGAGTGTAAGGAGATTCGACGGCACACCCTGGATCTGTCCGCCCCACACGACCTCAGCCGGGATCACCCTCAGCAGTACCAGGATGTGAAAGATGATTAGCAATCCGAAGGCAGCTAACAGGATATTCCCTGCCAGTTTTGCATTGATGAGTTTTTTCATAGAGTCTCCGGCGTACCCCTGCGTTGCGGATTTAATCCTGCCCATGGGAATAGCGAGTTGCTCTAACGCATGACCAATTCTTAGGCTGGCTTGACTGGGAACTTCATCGCTTGCATCAGTGCGGCAAAGCCCGGGTCATCCCGCAGCCACGCGAACCTCGGCTCCACGTTGGACCAGACCAGCCAGCTCGACCTCTCATCGAATGCCTTCCGCATCCAGGCGACTACCTGTTCCTTATCCCGAAACCCGTTGTAGATGACAGCGATCCAGTACGAGGGAACATACTGACTCTTGGCTCTCTCCTTCAATCGCTCGAGGATCTGCATTGCCTCATCTGCGCGTCCCGCCGAGGCCAATCCATGTCCCAGCATCGCCAGTGCGATGACACTCTCTCCCGAAAGTTGAACCGCGGTTTCCAGCTCTGCGATCGCCTCGGTGAACATACCCTTTTCCAGATAGGGTCTCCCAAACCAGACATGAGTTGCCATAAAGCCTGGTTCCAGTTCGACGGCTCGCTTATACTCCTCGATCGCCCTGTCATACTGCCCGGATAAATAGAGCACATGCCCCACGCCTATATTGATCGATAGCGAAAGCGGATCCAGTTCGCGCGCTTTCTCGATCTCAGCCAGCGCCTCTTCGAACCGGCCCATGGCCTTCAGGTAATCCGCGAAGAAATGATGAGCGGGAGCGTAGTTAAAGTTGATGCTAATGGACTCCCTGAACTCATCCTCCGCCCCCTTCCAATCCCAATCGTACTGAAATTTGATTAATCCCAGTGAAGTATGAGCTGCTGACAGCCCTGCATTTAATGCCAGGGCATTCTTTATAGCCTCTTTGGCTTTTGGATACGCCTCGTTTGGAGGCAGGAACTCCAGCAACGCCAGCGCGGCATAGCTATCTGCCAACCCCACATAGGCGCGCGCGTAATTGGGATCTAGCGTGATCGATTTTTCGAATAAACTAACAGCCTTCTTGAGATCCTCTTCGGTTCTTCTGTTCCAGAGCTGCCTGCCGCGCAGGTAGTTTTTATAGGCTTCCGTGCTGAAGGTGGCTGTCCTGGGCTCATCACGCTGTGTCCCGCCAAAGACGTGGTCCTTTAGGGCCTCCGCCACATGCTGGGCAATCTCGCTCTGGATCGCGAACACATCCAGCACCTCACGGTCATATTTCTGCGACCAGCGCGGCTCTTCCTTTGTCGTTTCGATAAATTGGACAGAAATGCGGATCTTGTTCCCCACCTTGCGAACACTCCCCTCGAGGACACTGCCTACATTCAGTTCCCTGCCAATTTGCGCGATCGGTTTATGAGTCCCTTTGTACCTCATCACAGATGTGCGAGCGATCACCCGAATGCCTCTGATTCGTGACACCGAGGAGATTAACTCCTCCGTCATGCCGTCCGCGAAGTATTCATCGACCTGATCCGGACTAATGTTGGCAAAGGGCAGCACCGCGATCCTGTCCTTTGGAAGGGGAGCCCAAAATATCGTGGGGTGGATGATCTCATCTCCGTAACCCACCACGCGATACACCTCGATCGGCGTAGCAACGTTTTTGAGGTGCGGGATGCCCAGGGTCTCGAAGTCGTACGGAACCTTGTTAAGAACACTGGCATATACCTGCGCCGTAATACAGATGCCTCCTGGAGGAGCCAGCCCTTCGATTCTGGAGGCGATGTTTACCGCATCGCCGGATACTTCTCGTCCGCGATGGATCACATCTCCCAGATGGATCCCGATCCGGATCATAACCCGGTTCTCTGCAGGATGCTGCTCATTCCATTTCTTCAACACCGATTGGATCTCGACGGCACAGCGGAACGCGTCCAGCGAGCTGGCAAACTCCACCAAAAAGCCATCGCCAATCGTATCCACTTCCCGACCTTTGTACTCCGTCAGGAGACCTCGTATTATTCTCCTCTGTTCATCGAGCAACTGAAGGGCTAGCTCCTCATCCTGTTGGGTAAGCGCGGTAAAACCGACCATGTCAGTGAACATAATGGCAGCAAGCCTTCGCTCGCCGTCAGACCGCTCGTAATCCTTCATTCTACGTGAGTCCTCTGGTGACAATCGATTTTACACGATAGGCATTGGGCGGATACAAGCGAAGTATAGCACGCCTCTAACTCGTTCCCGCTTTCATGCAGGTTTATTTTCTGCGTGCCAAAGGCAAGCGCTTTTCGATCCTCACCGAACGTGAGAACTTCCATGCCAACGACAGTTGAGTAAAACTCGCAGGTGGCAGCTATGTTTTTAACAGTTAACACAAGATGATCGAGTCGATCCCATTTCATAGGAATATTACATCTCGTAATGTTATTTTCGGATTTGTGGAGACGCTTCGTGAGGTAAAGAAGAGAGGCTGCCCTCTTTTTGGCAGCCTCTCCATCTTTAATTCTGTAGATCCTGAACTGACTGAGAGAAGCCCGAAGTATTTAACCTACAAGCTCCTAATGAGGAACGTCGTTGCGATCAATAACTCACGCGGACAGAAATCCAATCCAGAGAGAAGTCGCGTGAGGTCGCGCCGGAACTGGAGGCAATGTCAATCACTCGAACGCGGAAATTCGTGTCGGACAAATTCGCCGAGGTCCAGGTGCGTCCCCAGGTATCCGTGGGGCTGCCAAGAGTATAGGCAGCTTCAGAGGTTGTCAGTGCTGGGGTTTGCTTGGCAGCCGTCCAGGTCACTCCGCCATCCCAGGAGAGTTGCACGCACATCCGCGGCGTACTCGAGGTGCTATCTGCAAAGGCATCCAGCCGGACTTCGATGCCCTTGACCGTCGCGCCAGCTGGCAGGGTGATGTTGAAGTTGTAAAAGCGATGTTTATCCTTGCTGTTGGCAGTACAGGAGGCATTACTGTTTGTGCCACTATTGACGTCCTGCGCCACCCCGCCGCCATCCGCGTGGGCGTTGGAAGCGCCGACTTCAAAACCGTTATTATCGCCGGCGCTGCTGTTCTGCGCGGCATTTGTGCCTGGGCCCAGGAAGACTGTACTGCCCCCGCTCGATGTCTGCGTCGCAGTTGGGGTGGATGTCGGCGTTCTGGTTTGCGTGGGAGTATTTGATGGAGTCGGCGTGTTAGATGCGGTTGGAGTGTCAGCTGGTTTCGGTGTGTTGGTCGGTGTATTGCTGGCGCCCGGAGTCGGAGTCGGTCCCGCGCTCTGTTCGCGCACCACG
>Ga0114129_10011489_pt1 | contig 12608 bp, 14 predicted proteins | sample RhiMetdeltSRZDD1_FD_80071 | JGI IMG/M metagenome (GOLD analysis project Ga0114129, IMG submission 80071) | Populus rhizosphere microbial communities from Tennessee, USA - Rhizosphere MetaG P. deltoides SRZDD1 (version 2) (version 2) | ecosystem: Host-associated > Plants > Roots > Rhizosphere >...
CCGCCGCGATAACCGAGTGCTTCACCAATCACAACGAGTTTTACCTTGCCGAACCGTTTGTGAAGGTAGGCACGCAAATGCCTTCTTCGGATCACGGGCGCGTTGCGGCCAATGTCGTTTTGCCTATCGACCTGCCACCACGGATTAAACACTGCGCCGGGCGGCGATTGTTTCAACAATCTGACGAACCTTTCGATCGACTCCATCGACATAAAGTTCCGAAAGTTCCAAATTCCAACCTGCAATATCCAAGTCCAGCACGAGGTCGCAGATTGTTTATGGGATACCTTTGAATTAGTCGTATCTAACTCCGATGCCAGAGTTGCCCGAGGTTGAAATATTCAAACGATATCTTGACGCGACGTCATTGCATCAGCGTATCGACGACGTCGATGTACGTAACACATACATCTTGAAAGAGACTTCAGCGCGAGAGCTTGCGCGCGGATTGAAAGGGCGCCGCTTCGAATCAAGCCGTCGCCATGGCAAACATCTGTTTGTGCGCGCCGATGGCGAGCTCTGGTTGCGACTGCACTTCGGCATGACCGGGTCGCTTCACTATTTCAAAAAAAACGAAGAAGTGCCGCGGCATACGCGTGTGCTATTTATTTTCGCCGACAACCATCGTCTGGCATTCGATGATCAGCGTCAGTTCGGTCAGATTGGATTGCTTAACGATATCGATGAATTCCTGAAAACACACGCACTGGGGCCGGACGCACTTGAGATTGATCGCGCAGAATTTAGAAAAATCCTCGGCAGACACCGAGGCGCGGTGAAATCGATCTTGATGAACCAGCGGCTTATCTCAGGTATTGGCAATATTTACGCGGACGAAATTCTTTTCCGCGCACGCACGCATCCCGCGACCGAAATTGCTCGCTTGAGCGACAAAGTCCTCACAAAACTCTTCCGGGCCACTCTCTACGTCTTACGAAAGGCGATCGCGGCGAAAGCCGATACGAATCGGCTGCCTCAATCATGGCTTCTGCCGCACCGGGGAAAGGGCGGGAAATGTCCTCGTTGCGGGAGTAGACTTAAATCAGCGATCATCGGGGGACGCACCGCGTGGTTTTGTCCGCATTGTCAGAAGCGTCCGTCCAGTTGTTAGGTTCCAGTCTGAGTGGGCTTCGCGCTCGTATGGCATCCGAAACATCCGGCCGGCTTCGACGCGTTCTAGGGCTCGGCTTCGGTCTCGCTGTGAGCGTCGGCGGCACGATCGGCGTCGGTATTCTTCGCACACCTGGCCTAGTCGCGGAGCAGCTTCACGCGCCATCGGCGATTCTTTTTTTATGGATTGCCGGAGGTCTGTACACACTACTTGGTGCGAGTTGTCTAACTGAGTTGGGCGTCATGCTACCACAAGCTGGCGGGTACTACGTTTATGCCCGCCGCGCCTTTGGCACCTGGACGGGATTCGCCGTGGGCTGGACCGACTGGCTCATGTATTGTTCGATCTTAGCGTATGTGTCGATTGCCATTGCCGAGTTCGTAGCCGTTCTAGGGCTGGTACCGAACGGTACCGTTCGATTCCTCGCCGTTTCAATCCTTGTTGCTGTTGTGGCACTGCAGTGGCTCGGAATCCGCATCAGTAGTCAGTTTCAAGAGTTGACCACCTCATTGAAGTGTGTCGCGTTCTTGACTCTGATTGCCATGTGTCTCCTGGTGCCCACACGTAATCACTCCGCGTCGGGCGTGATCCCCTCGATGTCATTCAGCGGATTGATCATTGCCTTGCAGGCGATTGTCATCACATACGGCGGCTGGCAAAGCCCCTTGTATTTCATGGAAGAAGATCGCGACCCGTCGCGCAATCTTCCGCGAACGATGATCGGCGGTGTCTTGTCCGTGATTGGGATTTATCTACTGGTCAACATAGCGTTGCTAAAGGTGCTGTCTGTCCCGGAGCTTTCGAGCGCAACGCTTCCTGCGGCTGATGCGGCACAGTTTATAGCCGGCGCACACGGAGGGGATCTCATCACAATATTGTCAGTGGTTTCGCTCGTGCCCCTCTTAAATGCGGTCATGATGATGGGTACGCGCGTCATTTTCGCTATGGGGCGTGACCGGCTCTTCTGGTCGCGCACCTCGACGGTGAACGCCGGTGGGACACCGGCCGCTGCCACACTCTTGACCACCGCCACGGCCGTGGGACTTATTGTATCTGGGACGTTTCAGCGGCTGGTCGCGATGACGTCATTCTTTTTGGCGGCCAACTACTGCCTCGCTTGTCTTGCCCTGATTGTGCTACGGCGCCGAGAACCTGAGTTGCGACGGCCCTATCACGCGTGGGGATACCCATGGTCGGTTTGGGTCGTGATGGTCGGCGGTATGATCTTTTTGGTTGCAATGCTGGTCGGAGACCCGTTCAACGGACTCGCGGCGCTGGCGCTACTCGGCGTCGGTGTTATCGGACGCGCGGCGTTCACGCGCGGCGCTACTCATCCCTAAGGCTTTTCCGAAGTTTGTGTTCATATGGCCACTGAACCCGTAACCGACCGACGTGTTACATGGGCAAAACCTGCACGCTTATTTTGCCGAACTAGCTTGCTGCTATTTTACCGAATCGCTATTCTGCGCATATGAGATGGGACCGGACTGCCCTGCTGGCTTTGATTGCTCTAGGTGTTACCGCCTCCACCGTGTTTTCAGCGGAACCGACTTGGGCAGGCGAGTACGCGGACAAAAAATTCTTGAATGGTCAGGCGGTTTTTCAAATGAGCATTCAGCAATCGGGAAATGCGATCCAGGTCGCGTTCGATGCCGCCTACATCGATGCGCATGGCGCAGCGCCCGAGGGCGATGGTCGGGCAAACATCACCGGCGCGAACATACTGGAGTTCAAGTGGGAAGACAGTTTTAAGAACTCCGGAACCGGCAGGCTTGTGCGTTCGGGTAAGGATATCATTGTGTCGATGAAGACGACACACGTGGTCGATTCACGTTGCCTCGCATTTTACGGCGAGAATATGCGCCTGAAGCGCGTAAAGTAATCATAGCACAGGCATCTCTGCCTGGAGCGAAGCGGCAGGACGCCCGTCGGCCCCACAGCCAAGATGGCTGTGCTACACCATCGGCCGGAAACGTCCGACCACTTCCTGTAACCGGCCAGTAATTTGGCCTAACGAACAGACTTCCGCTGCTTCGAGCAACATCGGGAAACAATTCTCACCGCGCTCGGCAACATCGGCGAGTTTATCCAGCGCGCGTTTCGCTTTCTCGGCATTTTTCTTTTTGAATTTCGTGAGGCGGTCGACTTGCAGCTGCTGTTTGGAACGCGGCGTGCGCACGAGCTTCACTTCCGGAGCGTCGTCGTCCCTGTTGCGATATTTATTCAACGCAATGATTGGCCGCGTCCCGTCGTAAATCTGTTGCTCGTAACGATGGGCCGCGTTTTGAATCTGACTGCGTTGATAACGATTCTCCACCGCGGCCAGCACACCGCCCATCTTTTCGATCTCGCGGAATTCCTCCAGAATCGCGGCTTCGACCGCACGCTCGACCGCCTTCATGCCGGGCGACCCGCTCAACATGTTCATGGTGTGTTTGAAGATGCCGGATTCCTCGAGAAGAATGGCCTGACCGTGAGCGGCCAGCCGGATCCATTCTTCGCTTGGCGTGGTGAACGGCTCATCCGCGCTATTTGAATGCGAGGAGTTGGTCGCGTTCATGTAAGCGAGCATCAATTCCGCGGCGGTACGCGTGAGGTTGTTCTTGAACTCTGCCGCCACTAGCGACCGCCCGCTCGTTTGCGTGTGTAGCTTGAACATTTGTCCGCGCGGACCGGCGCCGAACGCGTCGCGCATGCCGATGGCCCAGATCCGGCGTGAAACACGCGACAGCGCAATGTATTCGACATCGAGTCCGCAATCGAGAAAGAAGGAAAGGCGCGGACCGAATTGCTCGATCGGGATTCCGCGCTCGGCAAACATCTCCGCGTAAGCAAATCCGTTTGAGAGTGTGTAAGCGGCTTGCTGCACCGGCGTCGAGCCAGCTTCGCCGATGTGATAACCACTGATCGAGATCGGATACCAGCGCGGCATTTCGCGCGTGGTGAACTCGACCATGTCGGTGAGAAAACGAAGCGACGCTTCGGTTGGAAAGATGGTCTCGTTCTGCGCCTGCACTTCTTTGAAAATGTCGGCCTGAACAGTGCCACGCAGTTTCGGGACGACCGAGTTGCCGAAGCGACGTTTCGCAGCGGCGATGTACATCGCCATGATGATTGGCGCTGGACCGCTGATCGTCATCGACGCGGAGAAAGTCGGCGCGCCGAGATCGAATCCATCATACAGGCGTACCATGTCTTCAACCGTGTCGATGGCCACGCCCCCTTCGCCGATCTTTCCAAAGACGCCGTCCACATCGCTGTCGATTCCGTAGAGAGTCGGGCCATCGAATGCCGTGCTGAGACGATGGGTGCGCTGATGCGCAGTCAGATAATGAAAACGCTCGTTCGTGTCTTCCGCGAGCATGAATCCGGAGAACAATCGCGTCGGTTCTTCCGCCTGCGGAATCTTCTTGTCGATCTTGTGCCCGTTCGGCGCGTTTTTCTGGCCGCCATTTTTTCCAAAACTCCCTTCTTCGACATCGCGAACCGGTTCGAGATACATCTCGCGATACGCGCCGTTTAGAAACGGAAATTCGCCCGGCAATCCTTCACCGAAAAGATAACGCGCGATCTCGCCGGGTTCATCGATCTCAGGCAGGGCAAGGCGCGGAAGCTCCAGTCCCGTCGGCGCGCGACTGGTCGGAATCTTCGCTTTGATATCGTTCCACCGGCCAAGCAAATCGCGTCCGAACTTTTCATCGGTCCGCGCGCGCTTTACCTGATCGAGAACGAATTTGTTGTACTTCTCGACCGACTCCACCACTTGTCCAAGCTTGCTCATTTCTTTCGCCTCCTTTTTGCCGGCGCCGCGCCGTTGCCGGAAATTAAACCGAAGAGTTCATCCACGCCAGGATCGCGATGGCGTTTGGCGACGCTCGCGACCAATTGCTGCGCGCGGCGATTCTGTTCGAGGCGTTGTTCGATCTCGAGAATGGCCGCACGCGCACGCGCTTGATCAGTCTTGTTCACCACCACCACGTCGGCGAGGTCGAGCATAACGATCTTCTGCAATTGCAACCGGCTGCCGTAATCGGGATTCATCACCAGGACAGTTTGATCGACAATGCCATTCTTCTGAAACGGCATCGCTTCCTGGCCGGTGCCAACAGTCTCAATGATCACGTAATCGAATCCCGAACCGGCGAGCAGCGCCAGACAATCATGTGTGGCGGGCGAAAGTCCGCCGGCCTGTCCACGTGTGGCCATGCTGCGCATGAAGACCCGATCATTTTGCGAATTGATCATCGTGGCCCGATCGCCCAATAGCGCTCCTTCGCCGATTACGCTCGGATCGTGCGATAAGATTGCGATTCTTCCCTTCGGATTCTTATTCAGAAAACGCAAAACCAGCTCATCAATCAAGGTCGTTTTGCCAGCACCACCGGGGCCAGTGAAGCCGATTACGCGCGTTTTACGCGAATCTCGCATCTTCTTGTTCGACGTTGAGCGTTGGGCGTTGGGCGTTCGACGTTTGCCTTTGGCATACGCGTCCTCAATTTCGGTCAGCTTGTGGCCGAGTTCCTGGTCCGGCGATTTCGGTCCCGACCGTTTTCCGCGCGGCTTTCCATAGTGCTTGCGAACGTAATCGGTCATTTCCGCGAGCGAAGTGCCGGCAAAGAAAATGTTGTCGACGCCTTTGCGCTTCATTGCCGCAGCGTCCTCATGGGTGATCGTTCCACCGCCGCCGCCAAAGACTTTGATGTCGTTTGCGCCACGCCTCCGCAAAAGGCCAGTGACTTCCGCGAAGAATTCGATGTGCCCGCCGTTGTAACTCGAGATGCCAATGGCGCGCACGTCCTCCTGAATGGCGGCGCGCACGATATCGCCAACTGATCGATGATACCCGAGATAAACGACTTCGATTCCGTGGCGGATGAACTCCAGGTTGATCGTGTTGATCGCGCTGTCGTGTCCGTCGCAAATCGGGACTGCCGTTAAAATTCGAACCGGTGAAGCCATCGGAAAAATCTAGCGTTGAACCGTTAAATCGTTAAATCGTTAAATCGTCAAATGCCTGATCCATTAGATTTCAGCGGCAAAATCGTGCTCGTCACAGGTAGTTCCCGGGGAATTGGCGCAGAGATGATCAAGACCTTTGGCCAACACCGCGCGCAATGTGTGGTGAATTATGTGGCCGACGCGCAGGGACAAAATAAGACCGATGCGGCCAGTGTCGCCGGTGAACTCAATGGACCGTTGGTGATTGAATGCGACGTGACGCAACCGTCGCAGGTCGAAGCGATGATGAAGCAAATACAAGATCGTCACGGCGGACTCGACATTCTCGTGAACAATTCTGGTATCATCAGCGATCGCACGATCAAGAAAATGTCGCTGGAGACTTTTGAAAGCGTCGTGCGCGTGAATCTCACCGGCACATTCACGGTCACGCAAAAGGCCGGTGCGATTCTGCGAGACGGCGGGCGGATCATTAACATGTCTTCGGTGAGCGGCGAACTCGGGTTGTTCGGCCAGGCAAATTATTCGTCGAGCAAAGCTGCCATCATTGCCCTCACGAAAGTTTCGGCGCGGGAGTTTGCTCGTCAGAACATCACCGTGAACGCCATTGCGCCTGGCTTCATCGACGTCGGCATGAGCAAGGGCATGCCTGACGAGGTGACGCAAAATTTCATCAAGCAAATTCCACTCGGCCGGCTTGGAGATGTCAGCGAAATTGTAAACGCTGCCCTGTTTCTGGCTTCACCAATGGCTTCATACATCACCGGGCACGTCTTGAACGTGAACGGCGGTTTCTACATGGGCTGATTCGCGGTCCCAGCTGGAATACTAGTCCAGCTTTTGCACCAGCAACCAAACCAACGCCGAAAGCATCGCGGCGAAAGTGGATAGCACGAATGTCGCGCGCTTTGTCTGGCGTATTTTGAAGGCAGGCTTCGGAATGTCGTCGTGAATATGGCTCGCCTCGAACAGTTTCATCAGCGCAAAGGCGACGATGAAACCGACGGCACCCCATTTCAGGCATCCCAGAAACATGTCAAGCATCCCGGCGCGATTGTAGCGCAGGCCGCCGCCGTGCTCAACTCGCGAAAGTCCCATCGCCGCGACGACACGGACCCTTCTTTAGCGGGCTTTCGGAGTCAAGGGCGCGCACCTGCGGAGTTCCTGGATTTTTCGACGCGTTTCTTTTGGAAAGGCGTTGACTGCAATCTCGCGGTTTAGTTAGGCTCGCCCGCATGACTAAAAGATTCTTTACTCTCTTCCTCGCAATCAGTCTTGCCAGTGTTTGCGCTATCCAAGCTCAGTCGCCCACGCCGGGCGAGTCGCCCGCAAAACATCGCGGGCGCAAGAAAGCCGAGACGACGGCAGCAACCAGCGAAACGACTGCCTCGCCTGCGCCTGCCGAGTCTCCGGCTGGTGCACCAAAACCGAAGCGCAGCCGCAAAAAAGCGGAGGCAACCACCGCAGCCAGTCCGGCTGCGTCACCTGCTGGGTCGCCCGCAGCCACGCCCAAACCAAAAGGCACTCGCAAAAAAGCGCCAGCAGCAACGAGTCCGTCGCCGTCGCCTTCCAAATTCTCGCTTGGCGACTTGTTCAAGCCGAAAACTTCCGCCGCAGCCAGTCCAGCTGCTGTGAGCAGCGCCCCTGCAAAGAAAACGAGTGCCGTGGCAGCATCTAATCCGCCGGCACCCGGCGGTGGCCACGGTCTGGTGTGGGTCAACACGGACTCGCATGTGTACCACAAGGAAGGATCGCGTTTCTACGGCACGACCAAAAAGGGCAAGTACATGACTGAAGCGGAGGCGGTCAAAGAAGGAAACAGGGCCGCAGGGAAAGGCGAATAAATCTGGAAAATCAGGCCAAGCTGGGCGAACTCAGAGTTTACACGCCGGGCGTAGTGATTCCGCCAGCTACGCCCGGCTGCTTTGTTCGTTCCTTGGTCAGACTTTGCAGCGCGTCGGCCAATGATTCGAAAGTAGCGATTTGGGTTTCGGGACCGTAATGGAATTGTGACAAAATATTGAGACCAATGTCCTTGTGTGGGTCGGGCATCACTCGCGTCACAGAGGCAACCTGTTTTTCAGTAAGCGCATCCATGATTTCGGCGATATGAGGTGCTGACGCCGGATCCATTGACTCCAACCACCGGAAATCGGCGAGAACGCGCAAGCCCGGGGCAACGTCGCGCAGAAGCTCGCGCACCTGCTCCGCAGCGAGCTTCGCCTCATCGGCCGTGACTCGCTGAAGAGCACTGATTACGAGGAGACGCTTCGATCCATCGATCTCAACGGCATACATTCTTTGTGATCACATGATGCGGTACCTCTCGCAAGTCTGATTAGCGGTAGAGGTTGTTCCTAAGCCGTTTTGCTTCTTTATTCTTCTCGTGACCTCAACAGATATCACCGTCTGGATCCTTGCCGCGCTTCTTGCGATCGGTATCGGTTCGAGCAAGTACGCGAAGTGGAGAACGCGCGACAAATTCGTGCGGGACCTGGCAGCGATGGATCCGGAACGCCGTGAAAAAGTTCTCAGCCGTATGAACCCAGAACTCGCGATGGAGGCCCGGCAGGAATTAATGCGGCGATTTCATATCAGCTGATCTTCCGCGCAATCTGTTGTGAGCTTGTAATCCTTACTTTTGCAAATTTCCCAATGTCGTCCGCGCGTTTCGAAATGATCGTCCCGGTGCTGCCAGGCGATATCGACGAGCAGGATCACGTCAACAACACCGTTTATCTGCGGTGGGTTCAGGAGGTCGCTACCGCGCACTGGCGAGCTGTTGCCAGCTCGGACGCGCAAGAGACCATTGGTTGGGTGGTTTTGCGACACGAGATTGATTACAAAGCGTCCGCGACGCTCGGCGACGAAATCGTGTTGCAAACCTGGGTCGGCAAAGCTACTCGGCTAACGTTTGAGCGATTCACGCAAATCCGACGCAATCGCGACGGCCGGCTCTTGTCAGAGGCTCGGACTCTCTGGTGTCCAATCAATGCGCAAACAAGCCGGCCGATCCGTGTACCGGCGGACGTGCGCGCACAGTTCTCAATCTGAACTGGAAGGTGGATCGTCTTGTCCTCAAGACGATGGCGAATCCATCGCCGAAGACGCAGATATCAAGTTGATCATTGAGCGCTGAGCGTTAAGCGTTGGGCGTTGGAAGTTCCATCTCCTGATTCACGTCCGGTCATCGCTTGTTATTGCGCGACATTTCTCAAGCCAGAGATGTTGCACATTTACCGGCAGATCACAGCGCTAAAGCGATGCATCCCTGTCGTGATTGCACAGAAGCGCGAACAAGAAGGACGCTATCCGTTTGAGCCAGTCCACCTCGTTCCCAAGCCGGCGACGCATTTCCTGCGACGTTTTTGGTTCAGGCAACTGCGAGATGCACCATGGCAGATCTCAGACGCGGAGCTGCGAACGTTGCAGGGCATTTTGGGCCAGACTGACGCTCGGCTGTTGCACATTTACTTTGGCCAGATCGCTGTCCACCTCCTCCCGCTGATTCGGGCGTGGGAAAGACCGTCCATTGTTTCTTTTCACGGCGCAGATGTGCTAGTGGATATGGATAAGCCCGCGTATCGCGAAGCCACACGGCAAATGCTGAGCGCCGTCAATCTCGTCCTGGTTCGTTCCGAATCGCTGCAACGCGCAGTGATTGATCTTGGCTGCGACGAACGGAAAGTTCAGATCCAGCGCACCGGGATTCCACTGGATCAATTTCCTTTTCGCGAACGGACTTTCGGCGCCGGGCCGGCGACCGAATGGCGATTCGTCCAAGCTGGCCGCTTGATCGAAAAGAAAGGTCTGCCAGTTACGCTGCGCGCTTTTGCAGTTTTTCTGCGCCAATGTCCCAACGCGACGTTAACAATTGCCGGAGAGGGACCATTGCTTGGCCAGCTTCAGGATTTGGCGCGCGACCTCAAGATCGAGGCGCGCGTTTCATTCAAGGGTTTCGTTTCACAGGAGCAACTGCGGGAGCTCTATTACGCGTCGCATGTTTTTTTACATCCGAGTCAGACAGGCCGTGACGGAAATCAGGAGGGGATTCCAAATTCGATGTTGGAAGCATTGGTCAGCGGCCTTCCGGTCTTTGCTACTCAACATGGAGGCATTCCGGAAGTAATCGAGAACGGCGTGTCTGGTGTCCTGGTGCCTGAACGCGATCATAAAAAATTAGCGGCGACACTTCTTGATGCAGCGAAAGATCCTGAGTTTCTTTCGCGGATCGCGCGCAACGGCGCCGAGATTGTTCGAAAAAATTTCGATCTGCACGCTCAAGCGCAACGGCTCGATGATACGTATCTGAAGATGATGGGTAGAGGCGATTGACCAATCGCCGGACGGTTCAGGTGAACCTTCGCTACCTGCGAACTCGGCTTTTCTCACGGAATGATGCGGCTGGACTTACCAGCCATTGCGAAATAGAGAATGCTATTATGAATTCCTTCAGAGTTTCATTCATTACGCTGATATCTTTATTGGCTGCCGGCTTCAGCGCGCAGTCCCAAACGCCAGCGGAAAAACCGGCGGGACCCCTGAAAGCTGTTGCGGTACTTCATCCCACCGCGGGCAACAACGTGAGCGGCACTGTTACCTTCACGGAAGAGGCCGATGGGGTAAAGGTCCGGGCGGAAATTGCCGGTCTGACTCCTGGTAATCATGGATTTCACGTTCATGAGTTCGGTGATTGTAGCGCTGCTGATGCCGCTTCGGCTGGCGCTCATTTTAATCCAACACATAAACCGCATGCAGGACCGGAGGCACCCGAACGGCATGTAGGCGATATGGGAAATGTGCAAGCCGACGCTTCTGGAAAGGCGACGCTGGAATACGTGGACCATCAAATCTCGCTCACTAACGACGAGCGCTCGGCTATTGGACGATCCGTCGTGGTGCACGCGAAACCGGACGATCTCAAATCTCAGCCTTCTGGCGACTCTGGGGCGCGCGTTGCGTGCGGCGTCATCGGGCTGGCGAAAAGCCAGTGACGAGCAATCGTGGCGGTGCGTCTGTGCGTTTCTTGGCGTCTGACCATATCGTTCCTGAAATTATCTCTTTGCTCGACAGCACACTTTTCATTTGATCAAATTGGAAAAACCACTGCCGTCCACGCTTATGCCACGAATACCCAAAACTGAATTGTCGCCGGATAACGGCTGCGTCATCGACATGAAATGGCAACTTGGTCCGCTGAGTTATCACGCTTCTGCGGCTGGAAAAGAACCCGTACCGCTTGTCACGCAGTCAACTCGCCTGCCGGAGATCGTGCTTTACGATCACGTGGGGTTCAAAGGCGCCTATGCTCGCACGAATCTGAGTTTCCATTACGTAGGTGATTTTTGGAACGACCGCATCAGTTGCCTGATTGTGGTGAACGGTGTTTGGCGGTTTTATCGCGACGACTATTACAAAGGACCATATTGGGATCTCGGCCCAGGTTATTACGAAAGTTTTTTCGCTGCAAAAGGCCCAGACGACGTCGTGAGTTCGTTTCAGTGCATCGCGCTGACGTAGCTCGCGGCCCGATTAGACGAAAAATTTTCGTCTAATTCTCGTTAGGCGGCATGAGTGAACTTCTCGTGGGCAAGGTTCAGGCTGGCCTGCGCAACGCTTCTCACTGGTTGAAGCTTTTCAATGTCGCCTACAGCGCGAAGCTGGGAATCTCCGTGTTTCCCGGCTCCCTGAACATCGCTCTCGATCACGTGTTTGATTGGTTTGACACGCGTTACGAAGCTCACAGAATTTGGTTCGGCCGAGAAGAGTACGGCGGCGAGCGAGACATACTGCTGCTTCCCTGCGAACTAGTGAGTCTCGATCATCGAAGGGCATTCTTGTGGACGCCGACGACTGCGGCAAGGGATCGACGAGATCCCTGGGTCGTCGAGGTCGTCTCTGATGTCAATCTCAGAGATCAGTTCGGCTTGCGGGATGGCGATGTAGTCGAGATCAGGGTGCCCACTGCAGCCGATCGCTAGGCGATCATTCCGAAAACATTTTCTGCACAGCCCCAGGAGAGCGTGAATCCCGAGCCGCCGTGGCCGTAGTTGTGGACGACGGTGCGACCGTCGTCCAAACGCGCGCGCTCTAAGCGAACGCCTGATTTGCGAAACGGACGCAGCCCGACGCGTTCGGAGAGAACATTCGGTTTCTCGACCTTCAATGCGCGGCCGCACTCAGCGACGATTCGCATGGTCGTTACGGAATCAGCGGCAAGATCGTCGCTGAGATCATTTGTTCCGCCGAAAACACAATCGTTCCTGCGCGGGATCGCGTACATCAGCGGCGCATCATCACACACGACTGCGTATGGAAGATCTTGGATTCTCGGGACAATCGCGACTTGGCCGCGATGCGGCTCAAGGCCCGCGTCATGGACGAGTTCGCGTGCGCCGATTCCGGCGCAGTTAATCACCAGATCGAACTTTGGATCGATGTCTTCGAGTTTTTGGAAGCCGACATTTGCATTGATTTCGCCGCCAGCTTTCTGAAAACGCGCGGCGAGGTAATCCAGATAAATCGTCGTGTCCATCAA
>Ga0114129_10011490_pt1 | contig 12606 bp, 12 predicted proteins | sample RhiMetdeltSRZDD1_FD_80071 | JGI IMG/M metagenome (GOLD analysis project Ga0114129, IMG submission 80071) | Populus rhizosphere microbial communities from Tennessee, USA - Rhizosphere MetaG P. deltoides SRZDD1 (version 2) (version 2) | ecosystem: Host-associated > Plants > Roots > Rhizosphere >...
CCCTCGGCGTTCAGGTGGTACCCGTCGTCCGAGAACCACTCGGGGTGCGGACCGCTGAACATCGCCCAGCGGATCAGGTGGACCCGGTCGTTCGAGGCCGCGCACGAGCGAAGCAGGTCGTTGTTCGGATGCATCCAGTCGCGCGGCACCCGGATCGTGACCAGGAAGACCCGCCGGCTGGGCCCGACCTCATCGATCAATGTGTCGCAGGCCGTCGGATCGATCCATCCGTTCGTGCCGAGATGGACGATCACGCGCTTCGGGAGGGTGCCGTGGGTCGCCTTCCACCTGATCACCCCGAGGCCCTCGTCGAACTGCCGACCGACCTTGGCGTTCACGGGGATCCCGTCGGTCGCCAGCTCGTCACGGGACGACAGCATGATCGAGTCACCCACGCCGAACCGGCCTTGCGGGATCGTCGCCCTCGCGGGCACCGCGCCGGCCAGCGCGATCGCGAGCGCGACGAGAGCGTAGCGGCGGAACGTTCGCATGCTGGTCCAACGGCCGGAACGGGGCCTGGCTTGAGCCCTCAGCTCGTCCCGCCGTCGAGGAACGCGGCGTAGCGCGCCTGGCCGGTCGACGAGAGGTGGTAGCCGTCCGAGGCGAACCAGGACGGGTGATCCTTGCTCAGATGGAACCAGTCCAGGAGCAGGGTGTTCGCGTGGCGGTCGGCACAGGCGGCCAGCCGACGGTTCTGCGTGGCGCGATAGGAGCGCGGGATCTTGAGGTTCACGAGATAGACGTTGCGATCCGACCCGGCGATGCTCGAGATCCGGTCGCAGTCGGACCCCTCGATCAGGATCCCGTTGTTCCCGAGGTGGATCACGATCCTCCGCCGAAGCTTCCCCGCTGCCTTCAGGTTCCGGACGATCCCCACGGCGTCCCGGAACTGTCGCGAGACGTGCGCGTTCACCCGGAAGCCTCGGGCAACGAGGTCACTCCGAGCGCCGAGCATCACACTGTCGCCGATCGCGGAGCGGCCCGCCGGGACCGCCGCGGTTGCCGCCATCGAGGAGCTCGCGAACAGACTCGCGATGAGGGGTGCCAGGACCAGCCGGTGCCAAGCGGGAGCGCGGGCCCGATCCGGGAGTGGGCTCATCCGGTCTCTCACACGCATCAGAACCTCCCGACCGTATCCGATCGGATCAGGGCGTTGACCGCGAGGAACCCGTGGGCGGGGGGTCGGCGGGTTCCGTCGGTTTGACCACGGTCGGCGGCCGCACTACAAAGGGCCTCCGCGAGTTTCGCTCGGTCGATGGGGCTCGGATGCGAGATGAGCCCCGGGGAGGAGGACGCATGAGACGACTCGGTCTTCTCGTGACAGCGGTCACCCTCGTCGCCACCGTGGGGTTGGCTTCCCCAACGGCGGCCCTCGTCAAGGGATCCACACCGCGATGGGTCAAGCACGTCAAGTCGTTCCCCGGTGGGATCTCCAACACCGTGCGCTTCACGCTGGATCCCGCCGTCGCCGGGGCCCAGGCTCGATTGGCAGCGCGACCGCAGCTCCGCGCTCCCCGGCTGACGACCTCGTCGGGATCTCTCCAGAACGTCCAGATGAATGACGACAGCTTCCCCGAGATGCCGCAGAACGAGGAATCGGTCGCGTACAGCCTCGATGACCCGATGGTCGCCGTCGCGGGGGCCAACGACTACGTCAGCGGGGGCGTCGTGGTGATGCGGACGTCCGACGGCGGCCGGAGCTGGACCAGTACCCGCGTCGTCCCCGTCTTCCGCCCCACGAGCGACGCATGCAGTGGTGGCGACCCGGCCGTCGCGTACAGCCGCAGGGATCACGCGTTCTACCTCGCCCAGCTCTGCTTCTTCCGCACACTGCCCCACTCCGAGGTGCAGGTCTTCAAGTCCTTGAACAACGGGGCGACGTGGACGCCGGGACGGCGGTCGGCGGTCGCAGCGACGAACTTCGACGCCGCCTCCGGCATCACGGACGAGTCGATCTTCAACGACAAGGAGCTCATCGCGGTCGACAACACGCCGACGAGCCCGTTCTACGGACGTCTCTACGTGACGTACACCCGCTTCCACATCGCGGCCGACGGATCCAGCGACAGCTGCCCGATCCAGGTGTCGTACACGGACAACGTGCCGTCGGCCGATCCCTCACAGGCGGTCTGGACCCACAGGTCCGTCGTCCCGGACGCGTTCGGAAGCGGCGGCGTGGGCGAATCGGCGAACCAGTTCTCGGTGCCGGTCGTCGAGACGTCCGGGGCGCTCGACATCGCGTACGTGCTGGAGGAGTGCAACACGAGCATCGATCATGGCCTCCGCTTCCAGCGGTCGACGAACGGCGGGGCGTCGTTCCTCGCCTCCCCGGTCACGGTGAACAAGCCGGGCCAGTGGGCGGACAACCCGGATCCGGCAGACCTGATCCCCAACACCGCCTTCCGGGCGCCCAACACCGTGGCTCTGGCCTACAGCCCGCCCACCGGGACGCTGGTCTACGTGTACACGAACTACCTCAGTGGGCCCGGCGACGGGAACATCGATGTCAGCGTGTCGCACAACCACGGCGCGACCTGGTCCAACGCGAAGACGATCAGCCGGAAGGCGGGACTGCCGGCACCGAACAACCAGTTCTTCCCCTGGATCGCGGCCGCGCCGAACGGGACGTTCTATGCGATCTGGCTCGATCGACGTCGAGATCCAGCCAACCACGACATCGACACGTTCCAGGCGCGATCGAGCAACGACGGCGTCAGCTGGCCGAACGTGCGGATCAGCACGAAGCGGTGGAACCCGGACAACGGATTCTTCGCATCGGGCGCATTCATCGGCGACTACAGCGGACTCGCCGCCAACAACCAGGTCGTGTATCCGGTGTGGACCGACGGACGCGACAGCAACTTCGCGACGACGGGGGTCGGTGAGACCGACGTGTTCACCGCGGTGCAGATCCTTGGTCCATGAGGTCAGTGGGATGGGGCGGTCCACGACCGCCCCATCCCGACCTCGTGACGAGCTCGCTCGCACGTGGATCCCGTCCGGTGAGCTTCGAGGTGGCGCCGGACGCGTACGACCGTTTCATGGGGCGGTACTCGGTCCCGCTCGCCCCGAATCTCGCCGACCTGGCCGGGATCTTGCCCGGGCAGCGGGCCTTGGATGTCGGGTGCGGACCGGGGGCCCTCTCGACCGAGCTGGCCCGACGGCTCGGCACGGAGGCGGTGAGCGCGGTCGATCCTTCCACGTCGTTCGTCGCCGCTGCGCGCGAACGCCTACCTGGGGCAGACATCCGGCTGGCTTCCGCGGAGGAGCTCCCGTTCGAGAACGGCACCTTCGACGCCGCCCTCGCGCAGCTGGTGGTCCACTTCATGAACGATCCCGTTGCCGGCTTCCGCGAGATGGCCCGCGTGACGCGGGAGGGCGGCGTCGTCGCGGCCTCCGTGTGGGACTACGCGACCGGCGGCGCGCCGCTCGCGGTGTTCTGGAGGACCGCGCATGAGATCGACCCGAACGTGATGGACGAGTCGGAGCTCCCCGGCGCCCGCGAAGGCCATCTGTCGGAGCTCCTCCGCGAGGCCGGCATGCACGACGTCGAGGAGCGCGCGATCGAGGTGCGGGTCGAGCATCGAACGTTCGACGAGTGGTGGGAGCCCTACACGCTCGGCGTGGGGTACGCGGGCGCGTTCGTCGACGGTCTCGACGACGACGAACGCCGTCGCCTGCGCGATCGGTGCCGAGCGGCGCTGCCGCCCCCGCCGTTCGTCGTGACGGCGCGGGCGTGGGCGGCGCGCGGCCTGGTCTGAAGCGACGCGCCGTCGGTACGGGACGGTGGTGGCGGAGGCGGCGTGATTCGAACACGCGAGGGGCGGATTAGGCCCCTAACCGCTTTCGAGGCGGTCCCGTTCGTCCACTCCGGCACGCCTCCGCCGCCGAGTCTATCGGGACGACTGGGGCTCCGAGCCGGATGGCGAGGGAACGGCGATCGTGCGAGGATCCACCGCACATGGACGCCCACGACCTCGAGAAGGTGCCCCTGTATGCCGGTCTCTCCCGCAAGGAGCGGGAGAAGATCGCCCATTGGTCGGACACCGTGGACCTCCCGGCCGGCAAGCACCTCCTCGATGAAGGTCGGCTCCCGCACGAGTTCTTCGTGGTCCTCGAGGGCGAGGTCGAGGTCACGCACGACGGCGAGCGTCTGGCCACGATGGGTCCCGGCGATTTCTTCGGCGAGATCGCGCTGATCCAGCACGTGCGCCGGACGGCCTCCGTGGTGACCACGTCGCCGAGCCGGCTCGCGGTGATGAGTCCCGCCTCGTTCGTGGCGATGCGACGGGAGATGCCGGAAGTCACCGGGCGGATCGACTCGGCGATCCGGGAACGCCTCCAGCGCTGACGCTCAGCGCCGATCCTGGAAGAAGTCCCGGAGCACCTCCCCGCACTCCTCCGCCAGCACACCCGACGTCACCTCGACCCGGTGGTTCAACCGCGGGTCCTGGAGCAGGTTCCCGAGCGATCCGGCGAAGCCCGCCTTCGGATCCCCTGCTCCGAACGCGACGCCGCCGATCCGCGACAGCACCGCGGCGCCCGCGCACATGGCGCACGGCTCCAGGGTGACGTACAGGATGCAGCCCTCGAGGTGCCAGGATCCGACGGCGCGCCCGGCCGCCCGCAACGCCAGAACCTCCGCGTGCGCCGTCGGATCCTGCGCCAGCTCGCGTTCGTTGCCCGCGGACGAGACGACGTCGTCCCCCCGAACGACCGCCGCTCCGATCGGGACGTCGCCGTGCTCGAGGCACCGTCGTGCTTCCTCCAAAGCGACCCGCATGAACCGCTCGTGGTCCGGGCTCACGCCCACCCCAGATCCGCGAGGCGCTCGTCGGTGATCCCGAAGTGGTGCGCGACCTCGTGGACGACCGTGTCGGCCACGAGGTCGCGCAGCTCCTCGTCGTTCGCCGCCTCCGCTTCGATCGTCGAGCGGAACAGCGTGATCCGATCGGGGAGGACGCCGGCGTAGGACTCCCGTTCGGTCTTGGCGATCCCCTCGTACCGGCCGAACAGCTCGGGCTCGCCCGCCGGCGGACGGTCCTCGACGACCACCGCCACGTTGTCCATCGCCTCCTGCACCCACGACGGCAGCGCGTCGAGCGCGTCGGCCACGAGCGACTCGAACCTTCGACGGGAGGCGTTCGGCACCGACCGGTAGCCTACGGCGCATGCCCGGCGGGCTCCGCACGGACCTCTACGAGCTGAACATGGCGGCCAGCTTCCTGCGCCGCGGCATGACCGCCGACGCGACGTTCAGCCTCTACGTTCGCGACATGCCGAAGGAACGGGGGTTCCTCGTCGCCGGCGGCCTGGAGGATGCCCTCCGATTCCTCGAGTCGTTCTCGTTCACGGACGAGGAGCTGACGCAGCTGGCGACGATCGGGTTCGACGACCGCGCGATCGAGGACTTCCGGGGTCTCCGGTTCGAGGGCGACGTCTGGGCGGTTCCCGAGGGACGGATCGTGCACGCGAAGGAGCCGATCCTCGAGGTCACCGCGCCGATCGCCGTCGCGCAGCTCGTCGAGACCGTGCTGCTGAACCAGGTGATGCTCCACACGACGCTCGGTTCGAAGGCCGCCCGGTACGTGGTCGCGGCGGAGGATCGCGGGCTCGTCGACTTCTCGTTCCGTCGCACGCACGGCGTCGAGGCGGCGCGCGCGGCGGCGCGCGCCAGCGCGATCGTCGGGTTCCGAGCGACGTCCAACGTCGAGGCCGCGTGGGAGTTCGGCCTCTCGGTCGCCGGCACGATGGCGCACTCGTTCGTCACCGCGTTCGACGACGAGGAGGAGTCCTTCCGGGCGTTCGCTGAGGACCATCCCCACCGGACGACGTTCCTCGTCGATACGTACGACACCCTGCACGGCGTCGGGAACGCGATCGAGGTGATCCGAGAGCTCCAGCCGACCGGCGAGGTCGGGATCCGCCTCGACTCGGGGGACCTGGACCGGCTCTCGCGCGAGGCACGCCGCATGCTCGACCGAGCCGGGCTCGGTCACGCCCGGATCTTCGCCAGCGGCGGACTCGACGAACACGAGGTCGCCGAACTGGTCCGAGCCGGCGCGCCGGTGGACGCGTTCGGCATCGGGACGCAGCTCGGAGTCTCCGCCGACGTCCCCTACGTCGATGTCGTCTACAAGCTGGTCGAGACCGACGGGCGGCCGGTCTTGAAGCTCTCGCCGGCGAAGGCGACCGCGCCCGGTCGGAAGCAGGTGTGGCGGGGGCCGTCGGAGGACGTGCTGGCCCTCCGGGACGAGGCGGCGCCCGGCCCGCACCACGAGCCGCTCCTCGAGCCGGTGATGCGGGCCGGGCGCCGCCTCGCGGACCCACCGACGCTGGAGGAGATGCGCGAGCGCTTCCGCAAGGACCTCGCCGCGCTCCCGGTCAAAGCCTCCCGCCTCACCCATCCCGAGCACGTGATCGCGCACCGCAGCGATGCGCTCGCGGCGCTCACGGCGCAGACGGCGGAGGAAGTGCGCCGGCGGCTCCGCGCCAGCGACTGAGCCTTACGCGGTCGGCAGCCAGCCGGGCCGCGCCGCTTCGTATGCCGCGATCTCCTCGACGTGCCGCATCGTCAGGTCGATGTCGTCGTAGCCCTCCAGCAGGCACCACCTTCGGAAGTCGTCGAACGGGAACGACTCCTGCACGGTCGGCGCCGTGACCGTGAGCGCCTCGAGGTCGATGACGATCGTGGTCGACGGGTCGTCGAGGACCGCATCCATCAGCGCGCGCACGGACTCCTGCGGCAGCTCCACCGGGAGGAGGCCGATCTTGCAGCAGTTGTTCCGGAAGATGTCGGCGAAGCTCGGGGCGATCACCGCGCGGAAACCGTAGTCCTCGAGCGCCCACGGCGCGTGCTCGCGGCTCGACCCGCTCCCGAAGTTCGCCCCCGCGAGCAGGATCGTCGCGCCGGCGTACCGCTCGTCGTTCAGCACGAACCCGGGATCCTGCCGCCACTCGGCGAACAGGAACTCGCCGAACCCCGTCCGTTCGATGCGCTTCAGGAACCGCGCCGGGACGATCTGGTCGGTGTCCACGTCCGAGCGGTCCAGCGGCATCGCCCGGCCTTCGACACGTTGGACGGGTTCCATCTACAGATCCTCCGGCGTCGTGAAGTGGCCGGCGATCGCGGTCGCGGCCGCCACGCCGGGCGAGACCAGGTGGGTGCGGCCGCCCTTGCCCTGCCGGCCCTCGAAGTTCCGGTTCGACGTCGACGCGCTGCGCTCACCCGGCTGGAGGATGTCCGGGTTCATCCCGAGGCACATCGAGCAGCCGGCTCCGCGCCAGTCGAACCCGGCGTCCCGGAAGATCCGATCGAGGCCCTCGCGCTCGGCCTCGATCTTCACGGCGACCGAGCCCGGCACGACCAGCGCGCGCAGGCCGTCGGCGACCCTACGGCCCCGGACGACCTCGGCGGCCAGGCGCAGGTCCTCGATCCGGGAGTTCGTGCACGAGCCGATGAACACGGTGTCGGGACGGATCCCGCGGATCGGCGTGCCGGCTTCGAGCGCCATGTAGGTGAGTGCGCGCTGCGCCGCCTCGCGCTTCGTTCCGTCGAAGGTGCTGGGGTCGGGAACCTCTTCGTCGATCGTCACCGACTGGGCCGGGTTCGTGCCCCAGGAGACGAACGGACGGAGGTCGGTCGCGTCCAGGGTCACTTCCGTGTCGAACGAGGCGTCGTCGTCGGTCGGGAGCGAGCGCCAGTCCTCGAGCGCACGCTCCCAGTCCACGCCGGATGGGGCGTACGGTCTGCCCTCGACGTAGGCGAACGTCGTGTCGTCGGGAGCGACCATGCCGGCGCGGGCGCCCGCTTCGATCGACATGTTGCAGATCGTCATCCGGCCCTCCATCGACAGGGCGCGGATCGTGGAGCCGCGGTACTCGATGACGTGACCGATGCCGCCGTCGGTGCCGATCCGATTGATGATGCCGAGGATCACGTCCTTCGCGCTACAGCCCGGCGGGAGGTCGCCCTCGACCGTGATCGCCATCGTCCTGGCCGGCTGCTGCTGGATCGTCTGGGTGGCGAGAACGTGCTCGACCTCGCTCGTGCCGATGCCGAACGCGAGGGCGCCGAAGGCGCCGTGGGTCGAGGTGTGCGAGTCGCCGCAGACGATCGTCAGGCCAGGCTGCGTGTAACCCATCTCCGGGCCGATCACGTGCACGATGCCCTGCCCCCCGGAGCCCCACGGGTACAGCGTGATGCCGAACTCCTTGGCGTTGGTGGCGAGCGCCTCCATCTGCCGGGCGCTGGTGGGGTCGCTGACCGGGCCCTCGGTGGTCGGGACGTTGTGGTCCATCGTCGCGACGGTGAGGTCGGCGCGGCGGACGGGGCGGCCGGCGAGTCGGAGGGCTTCGAACGCCTGCGCGCTGGTCACCTCGTGGACGAGATGTAGATCGACGTAGAGCAGATCCGGCTCGCCGGCCGCCCGATGGACGACGTGGCGCTCCCAGACCTTCTCGGCGAGCGTTCTGTGGTCGGTGGAGCCGCTCGTGGCCTGGGAAGCCTGAGCTGTTGCTGCAGAGCCGTTCTCGTCGGTCATGCCGTCGACCCCCAGATGGCTTGTTCCAGATAGTGGAACTCAGTTCCATATAGTGGAACTCGATGGTAGCAGGAGAGAACCCTCCGACGGAGGTGGATGTCCGTGCTGAGCTCGAGCGAGACGAGATCCAGCGCGGGCTCCGCACGCGGATCGAAGCCGGCCGCCTCGGGGCTTCCGACGAACTCAGGCGCGTACCGCCGACCACGCGCGTCGGAGTTCTTGACCGATGCGTCCAGGTCCTCGCGGCCGTGGAGAACGGGGCTCGCTCATTCACCGACATCGTCGACGTCACGGGGCTCACGCGGCCGACCACCCACCGGCTGATCCTCGGACTCGAGGATCACGGGTTCATCGTCCACATCGGAGGGTTCGGCTACGTGCTGGGCCCTCGACTGCTCGCACTCGCGACGACGGCGATGCGCGACCTCCCGCTCCGCGAGCTCGCGCATCCGACGCTCGAGCGGCTGGCACGGTCCACCGGCGAGAGCGCGCAGCTCTACGTGCGGGACGGCGACCGGCGGGTCTGCATCGACGCGGTCGAATCGGAGCGGGAGCTCCGGACGATCGTCGAGATCGGCGCCTCTCTGCCACTGGACAAGGGATCGGCGGGCAAGGTCTTCCTGGCGTGGGGCACCGAGCTGGATCGATCGAACCTGGCAGCCGGCGAGGGTCGTCTGCCGCAGCAGGTGGCCACGACCCGTCGACGGGGCTGGGCCGACAGCGTCGCGGAACGTGAGCCGGGCGTTGCTTCGGTCAGCGCGCCGATCTTCGGACCGCACGACGCCCTGCTCGCGGCGGTCTCGGTCTCCGGTCCGGAGTCGAGGCTCGGACAGCTCCGGGCCAAACGGTACGCGCCGGCCGTCATCGAGGCTGCTCGCGAGATCGAGCGGGCGCTCGCTGGCTAGGCCGGCGGGGGCTCGCTCGGCGGTGGGAGCTCGCTCGGCGGTGGCTCGGGCGGGGGTGACTCCGGACGAGGCGGCGCCGGCGGCGGCGTCTCCTCCGGGAGGGACGTCGCGTCCGGTGGGGGCGGTGCCGGCGGAGCCGGTGCCGCCTCCACCTCCACCGCCACCTTGGGGCCGATCGGCAGCACCGGGCGGCCGAAACCGCCGCCCGGCCTGCCGATCCGCGCGAACAGGATCGCCACAGCCAGGCTCACGATCCCCAGGAACAACGTGATCGCCGCCGGCCCCGGATCCGAGATCCCCACCGTCGCCAGGAACCCGACCGTCCCGACGATCACGCCGACGACCGCGATCCCCGACACGGCTCGATCGCCGACGAGCCCGCCGATGAAGAGGTATCCGACGGAGGTCGCAACGACGAGGATCATCGCGGTCTCCGGCGAGCGGAACAGGAACGCCGGGCCGGCGATCGACGTGATCGTCCCGAGGACCAACGCGGTGCGCGGCGGCCTGATCCGTCGCATCCACCCGAGCGCGAACCACGCCGCGCCGCCCAGCCATAGCAGGAGCGCGGGCCCGACCAGGTCCGGCACGCCGAAGACGAAGCTGGTCGGCTCCGGCACGAGCAGGGCCAGGATCGCCCCGAGCGCGGCGTTGAACACCACGAACTGCTGCAGGAGCCGCGGCAGGAACGCCCACAGAACGAACCCGTAGACCGCCGTGAGCGACTCGACCAGGAAGACGGTCCCGCGGTCGCTCGGCTCGATCGCCACGGCCAGGAAGACCGCGAACGCCTCCACGGACCCGAACCAGAAGACGCTCCGGAGCCGGGCGAGGCGGTCGGCCCGATCGAGCCCGATCAGGCTGCCGGCCGCCAGCAGCCCGACGGCGATCAGGATCGTCGTCAGGCTGATCACGCCCTTGCTCGGCTCGGTGTTCGCCGCGACGATCGCGATCGTCCCGGCGACCGCCAGCGTCGCGCCCAGGTAGCCCAGGACCTCGATCACCAGCACTTCGGTTCCGCGTTCGCGCACAGCGGGCTGCGACGCCATCGTTCCTCCAGGGATCGTCGTTCGTAGGAATCTTCGACCCAAGATCAGGGTCGGTGAAGCATCCGCACCCGGACTACCAGGCGTATGCCTCCGGGGCGGGCCCGCCCGGGCCCGGGAAGATCTCGTCCAGGCGCGCCATCACCTCGTCGTCCAGCCGGATCTCGAGCGCGCGGAACGCTCCCTCGAGCTGCTCCTCGGTCCGCGGGCCGATGATCGGCGCCGTCACGCCGGGGCGGTGCAGGAGCCACGCCAGCGCGACGTCCGCCGGCCGTTCCCCGAGGTCCGCGCACACCTTCTCCCAGCGCTCCAGCCGATCTCGATCCCCCTCGATCTCCTCCTGCATGTACTCGCTCGAACGACGCCCCTCGCTGACCTTCTTGAGAGCGCCGGCCAGCAAGCCTCCCGCCAGCGGGCTGTAGCAGATCAGCCCCATCCCGTACTCCTGGATCGCCGGGATCACCTCGAGCTCGATCGTCCGCTCGACGAGGTTGTAGACCGACTGTTCGGTGGCGAGACCGATCGTGTGCGCCCGGCCGGCGATCTCGTTCGCGCGGGCGATGTGCCACCCGGCGAAGTTCGACGACCCCACGTAGAGGATCTTCCCCTCGCTCTTGAGCTGGTTCATCTCCTCCCAGATCTCGTCCCACCACGCGTTCCGGTCGACGTGGTGCATCTGGTACAGGTCGATGTATTCGGTCTGGAGGCGCTGCAGCGAGCGCTCGCACGCCCGGCGGATCGCGACCTTCGACAGCCTCGACTCGTTGGGCCAGTCGGCCATCTGGCCGTACACCTTGGTGGCCAAGACGACCTTGTCGCGCCGGCCGCTCCCCTTGGCGAACCAGTCGCCGATGATCCGCTCGGTCGTGCCGACCCCGAGGTGCCGGCCGTACGTGTTGGCCGTGTCGAAGAAGTTGATCCCGTCGGCGAGCGCGGCGTCCATGATCCGGTGCGATTCCTCCTCGGACGTGTGCGGACCGAAGTTCATCGTGCCGAGGCACATCCGCGAAACCACCAGACCCAGCCGGCCGACGTGCGTGTACTCCACGACCGAAGTCTACGCAGCGACCGCGGGTCGGTTCTGGTCGAGCGACCCGTCGAACTCAGGATCGCGGGCGCCCTTGACGAACATGAACGCCAGCGTGACGGCGCCCCCGATCAGCCCGGCGGCGATCAGCGTGGCGTCGTGCCCGATCGCGTCGGCGACCGGGCCGGTCACGGCGAACGAGAGCGGCACCCCGCCGGTCGAGATCATCCAGTCCAGCGCGAACACCCTGCCCAGCAAGCGATCCGGGACGAGCCGCTGGACCAGCGTCACCCACAGCACGACCAGGAAGGCGATCGAGCCCTCGGTGACGAACGCGACCGCCATCGCCTGCCAGACGGTCGTCACGAGTCCGAACCCCGCCGTCCCGAACATCCCGACGGCCCACGCCAGGTACATCGCGGTGATCGGCTTCCGCGGCAGCGTCCCCCGCTGGCCGAACAGCGCCGCCGTGAAGACGGCACCCAGTCCCCCGGCGCCGAAGACCAGCCCGAGAGCGCTGGCCCGGCCGCCGAGGTCGTTCCGGACGACGATCGGCACGAGGGTCTCCCACGGCCCCCACACGGCGAACAACGAGACGGTGGCGGCGACCATCGCGATCAGGAGCCATCGGGCGCGACGGACGTAGCGGAACCCCTCGGCCACGTCGGCGACGAACGATCCCTCGTCGTCCTTCTCCCGCGGGACCCGCCGGTTCCGCATCAACAGGATCATCACGGCGGAGAACGCGAACGTGCCCGCGTCGGCGAAGAAGGCCACCCCCGGACCGGCCCAGCGGACGAGCACCCCGCCCACCAACGGCCCGACCAACGTCATCGCGAACGGACGGACGAGCTGCGCCAGGGAGTTCGCCTGCACCAGCAGGTCGGCGGGGACGATCGCCGGCGTGATCGAGGTGAAGGCCGGCTGGAAGACCGCCTGACCGGCGCCGTAGATCGCGACCAGCAGCAGGATGATCGGGATCGTGAGCTGGTCCGTGACCGAGAGGAACCCCAGCGTTCCGATCGCCGCCAGGCGGATCGCGTCGCCGGCGATCATCAGATGCCGGCGTTCCAACCGGTCGGACA
>Ga0114129_10011491_pt1 | contig 12606 bp, 11 predicted proteins | sample RhiMetdeltSRZDD1_FD_80071 | JGI IMG/M metagenome (GOLD analysis project Ga0114129, IMG submission 80071) | Populus rhizosphere microbial communities from Tennessee, USA - Rhizosphere MetaG P. deltoides SRZDD1 (version 2) (version 2) | ecosystem: Host-associated > Plants > Roots > Rhizosphere >...
CCAGGACTATTCGCTGCTGACGAAGATTCAGGCGATTCTCCTCGATGGCCACTTCGTGCTCGAGCACGGCGGCCGGAACCGCAGCGGACGGTTCTTCAACTTCAACGGCACCGCGGGCGTCTGGCGCCGTGAAGCGATCGATGCGGCGGGCGGATGGCAGCACGACACGCTGACCGAAGACCTCGATCTCAGCTACCGTGCGCAGCTTCGCGGCTGGCGCTTCGTCTTCCTGCCGGATCTCGTGTCGCCCGCCGAAGTGCCGGTGGAGATGAACGCGTTCAAGTCGCAGCAGCACCGGTGGGCAAAGGGCTCGATTCAGACGTGCCGCAAGCTGCTGCCGCGCATTCTGCGCGCGAACATCCCGCTCGGCGTGAAAGCCGAAGCGTTCTTCCACCTCACGGCCAACTTCAACTATCCGCTCATGTGCGTGCTCTCGGAGCTGATGGCGCCGGCGATGGTCATCCGCTACAACATGGGCTGGTACGAGATGCTCCTCATCGACGTGCCGCTGTTCTTTGCCGCAACGGCGTCGGTCGCGAACTTCTACATGGTGTGCCAGCGCGAGCTGCACACGGACTGGATCACACGTGCGAAGTACCTGCCTTTCCTGATGTCCATCGGGATCGGGCTCGCGATCAACAACACCAAAGCTGTCTTCGAAGCGCTCTTCAACCGGCAGAGCGAGTTCGCCCGCACGCCGAAGTACCGCATTGAAGCCCAGGCCGACGAGTGGATCGGCAAGAAGTACCGACAGAGCTTCGTGGTTCAGCCCATGATCGAGCTCGCGCTCGGGCTCTACTTCACCGCCACCGTCTTCTACGCGCTCGCGACTGGCATCTACGGCACGCTCCCGTTCCTCGTGCTCTTCCAGATTGGCTTCCTCTACACCGGCTTGTGCTCGATCATGCAGCAATACGCCGGCGATGTGGTCATGCCGGTCGCCGAGGAAGAGCTCTAATTCAAGTACGCTTCCCGCCGGCGAAACTTGGCCTCTCTTGGCCTCAATAGTTGATCGTGATTCTTCCTTTCTTCAGCGGGACAGGACCAAATACCAGACCAAGTACTTCGAGCTGGTGCGTGGCGTCGCCTGCGCCGCCAGCGCGGTGGGTCGTGCTGTAGTCCGCGTCGGTAAAGACCGCCTTCAGAATCTTCCCGTCGGCGTCCCTGCCAAGAACTTGCACGCGAGCTCTGCCGGTGAACGTCGCGGTGCCGTCGGGATTGATCGTGAGAGAGCCAGGTGTGACATCGCCGTGAACCTCCATCTGCAACACCTGACTCCACGGGCCGAAGGGAAATCCCCCCGATCGCCCTGCCATCACGCATTGGAAACTTCCCCCGACCGAGGTCGCGCCAAACCCGAGCTGAGAGGTGAGTCCCAAAGGCCCATCCACGACACCACCGCCCACGACACTCGAGTCGGATGCGGATGCCAACCCAATACCGTTCATCCCGAGCACAACGAGGCCAATCGACGCCAGTGCTGCGGCGTTTCGACGCAGATTCATTTTCATCCTCCAGTGTGATGACGGGCGCCTCTCGCGAGAAGCGCCCGCCCGGGTGATCGTGCATCACTCGTACGAAGTCGCGATTCGGTGACAGCGGATGTGGAGGTAACCGAATCACGAATCGTTGTTCGTGCGGCGATTACTCCGTTTGCTACTCGATGTGGAACGACGTCCGGTTCTCGTTCACGCCATCGACCGGCGCGGCGGCGTCCCAGTACGTGACGAAGCCTTTCGATGCGATGACCCCCTCGACGATCCCAGCGCGCGCTCCCGGCCCATGGCAGCCGATTCCGAGGATGCCCTGACTTCCGTCCGAGTACTGGATCAAGAGGACCGCATTCCCGTTCGCCGCGTCTGGGGCGATCAGGTCATTCAGTATCGCGAGTTGAAGTTTGTCGAATTGCCAGCTCACGAGTCTCGTCACCCAGTAAGTGCCCTTTCCCGTAGACACACACGCCGCGGGGCAGCCACTGAATGTTTCCCAAGTCGCGTCGCCCGTCGTCACCGCGCTCGACGGTCCGCCGCTCGCGGGCGCAACGAAGGTTCCGGAGCCGGTGAGCTTGATCTTCAAGGTGCTCGGGTTCCTGGCGGTCGCGAATGCCACTCCGCCAGCGGTGACGGTGGGAGGCGCCGTGAACGCGAGATTGATGATGTCCCACCTCACGTGCTCGGCCTGCCCGAGTGCGACCGGGGAAGTCATGATCGCCACCAACAATCCAAACGCGACTCCCACGAGATGCTTCACACTGATTCTCATGGCTGTGTCCTCCTGTCTCGAAGTCCACCAAGAGAAGTTGGCGGAGTCACTGAGAGTTACTGCCTCTATCAACGACCAACACCCCCGCGCGTCGGTTCACTTTCGCGGAGGCCACGTCTTTTTCCTCCCCGCCTCGTCGACGATCAGATGCGGTGTACCCGGCGGCAGCACCTGGAGGGTCTTTAGGAATTCGATGACGGAATCCTGTTCGTACTGCGGCAGACCCTGGAAGGCCAGCGACCGCTCCACTGGTCGCCAGGAAGTCGGCACTGTTGAAGGTGGCGAAGTCGAAGCGCTGGCCCAGCACGAAGACGTTGCTCACGATGTCGCCGCCGCCATTGACCGGCACGTTGTGGCATCCGGCACAGGAGTCCGCGTCGGGAGCCGACACGCGGTTGAAGTTCCGAGGAAACGTCAGCTGGTTGCTCGGGTCCACGACGGGGCTGCCCGTGCCCTTCGTGAGCGGTCGGCCGCCACCCTCCTGATCGGTCCACACGGCGGTGAAGAGCTTCTGGCCGTGCTCCAGGAGATCGTGTAAGGACAGCGTGAACTCTTCTCCAGCCTGAAGGTGGCGAGGGATCGCCACTTCCTGACCGATCTGTCCTGCCTGCACCGCTGCGGTCAAGACCAACACGAAGGCGCCGACACTACGTAGGATGTGGGCCATGTTTCGTCGCACCTCTGTGGCTGCGATGAATGACGCCCGTGCGCACTATGAAAACGGCGATGTGGACACCGTACACATGCGTTGCGTCGGGTCCTACTCGTCGTGTCGGACCGCCTGTGCGCCGATCGAAAAACCGTGGACCCCGCTCAGATTGGTTCGCGTGGGGGCTGCTGGCTGGGGCTTACCACACTCGCAACGTCCGATCAATCGCTAACTGGCCTGCTGGAACGGAAAAGATCCGTTGGTCGTTTCGTAGTCAACGAGAGCGGCGACTTTTTGGTCTCGAGCGTGGCGCCGATCAAAAATTCTGGGGGATGTCGGACACCAACCGCCCGCTGCATCGGCGTCGGGCTGGCGGTCATCAACACCCGAGCGGTGCTCGAGGCGCTCCTCAACAAGCAGTGCGAGTTTGTGCGCACCCCGAAATACCGCATCGAAGTACACGCCGACGAATGGGACGAATGGTATCGGCAAGAAGTACCACCAGAGCTTCGTGGTCCAGCCGATGATCGAGCTGGCGCTCGGCCTCTACTTCACGGCCACCGTCTTCCACGCGCTCGCGACTGGCACGCTCCCATTCCTCGTACTCTTCCAGATCGGCTTCCTCTACACCGGCTTGTGCTCGATCATGCAGCAATACGCCGGCGACGTGGTCATGCCGGTCGCCGAGGAAGAGCTGTAGGCCCGACACAGGCGTTCCCCCACCTGAATGGGTGACTTGCTGTCGGGCTGACGACCCGCAATAATGTCGCGCGCCGTCGCGACTCCAATGACGCCGCGCGAATCGTCCACCTTCCGATCGGTTCATTCAGTCAGGGCGATCCCCGTCGCCGCCGCACTGACGCTCATCGTGTCTCTAACGGCCGGCCGAACGCTTGTCGCGTCGGGGTCATCGATGTCGGACTACGTCATCTCTGCATGGGCGGCCGAGAAAGGCCTGCCGCCAGGCGACGTCTTCGCCATCACGCAGGATGTCGATGGGTATCTGTGGCTGGGGACACCGAACGGGCTGCACCGATTCGACGGCTCCCGTTTCACGCCCTGGGTTCCGACGAGTTCCTCGTCATCGCTTCCGAGCGGGCCAGTTCACGCGCTCGTCGGCTCGCCCGATGGGAGTCTGTGGGTCGGTTTCGGCGGCGGCGGTGGCGTCATCCGCATTCTCAAAGGTCAGGTCTTCCAACATTCCACCGCCAACGGCGCACCGCCCGGCGTGACGGAGATGATCCAAGATCGTGAGGGCACGATCTGGGTGGCGACCCGGCGAGGGCTGTTCCGGTTCTCGGACGGACGTTGGACGCTCATGGGCGCGGCCGACGGCTACAGCGGAGTCGAGGCCTTCAGTCTTTACGAGGATCGGGCAGGACGCGTATGGGCGGGCACAGCCTCGGGCGTGTACCGCCGCGCAGGCAAATCGTTCGAGCTCGTAGACGCGGCCTCGACCAACGTGCAGAGCCTGACCGAGGACGCGTCGGGCGCGATCTGGGTCACCGACGCGCGCGAGATTCTCAAGAAGCTCTCCACGCACGCCTCTCCGCAGCATCAGCGGGAAATCCAGCTTCCGACCGGTGCCTGGCGGTTGATGCGTGACAGCCACAACCAGATCTGGGCCGCCGCGTTCGGCGGTGGGCTGCTCAGAATTCGAGATCCGCTCGCGCCAGCGGCCTTCGTCGAACGCTTCGAGTACGAACACCGGCTCGCGGGATCTCCGCGCTCGCTGTTCGAGGATCGCGAGGGCAACGTCTGGGTCGGCATGCGCGGCGGTCTGATTCGGTTGGCCGAACGGGCGTTCACGGGTGTGACACACCTTCAGGGACTGACCAACGACGGCGTCCGCACCTCGGTCGTGGACCGCGACGGAAGCGTCTGGGTGGCGACCGGTCACGGCCTCAATCGCTTCTCGGGGTCCGAGCGCACGGTCTACAACATGTCGCAGACGATGGCCCTTCACACCGATCGTCATGGGACGCTGTGGGTGGCCGGCTCCCAGGAGATCAGCCGGCTGCTGAACAACCGGTTCGAAGAGGTCGCGATTCCTGACACGATTCGTACGAGCCGCGTCATGGCCATGACGACCGATGTGCAAGGCACGCTGTGGCTCTGCACGGCGCTCAAAGGCGTGATGTCCTGGGACGGCAAGGCTGTCTCCCGGTTCGTCGGGCAGACCGATGTGGCCGACAAAGCCTGTCAGTCGATCTATACGGACAGCCAGGGTCGTGTCTGGATCGGGCTGACATCGGGTGGCGCTGCGGTCTACGACAACGGTGTGTTCAGGAGCTTTGGCGCCCGCGACGGGCTGGCTCGCGGAACGGTGCTCGCCATCATCGAGGATCAGCACGGGGTCGTCTGGCTCAGTACTTCTTCAGGCGTGAGCCGCTATCAGAACGGGCGCATCACGTCGATCACGCAGGCCAACGCCCCGCTGATGGATCTCGTGCCCGTCCTCGTCGACGATCTCGAGGGGCACATCTGGGTCGGGGTGAATTCTGGAGCCAGCATGATCCGGTTTCATCCCAGCGAAGTGGACAAGGTCGCCGAGAATCCGACGCATCAGCTCGAATATGCGCAGTACGACGAAACCGACGGCATGCAGCAAGGTTCGCAGACGTGGCAGAGTGGCGTTGGAGGCGTTCGTGGCGGCGATGGCCGACTCTGGGTGGCCACCGGCCTCGGGATGACGGTCATCGATCCGCGACACCTGCCGCCAACACGCCGGCCACCGCCTCCCCGCATCGAGGGGGTCACCGCGGATGGCCGGCGCGTCGCTCCCGATCGAAACCTGACGCTGCGGTCTGGCACGTCAACGCTGCGGATCGAGTACGGCACGGTGAGTCTGTCGTCTGCATCGAAGCTGCGTTTTCGGTACATGCTCGATGGCGTCGATGATCGGTGGGTGTACGCCGGGAACTTTCGAGAAGCGACCTACTCGAACGTTCCGTCCGGCAATTACCGCTTCCGCGTGAGCACGACCGCCAACGGCGACTGGACGGACGCTGCGCTGTGGGAGTTTTCCGTGGCGCCGCCGTTCTTTCGCACGCCAGGGTTCGTGACGCTCGTCGTGCTCAGCCTTGCGACGATCATGGCGGCCGCCTGGTGGCTCAGGCTCCGCGCCGTGCGCAATCAGTATGCGCTCGTGTTTGCAGAGCGGGCGCGGGTCAGCCGGGAAATTCACGACACGCTGCTCCAAAGTCTGGCCGCGATCGGCGTCGAGCTGGAAACGATCGCGACCGAGCTGGACCCGTCGCAGTCGCCGTCTCGCGACGGCATTCGCCGTCTTCGCCGGCAGGTGGGCCACTGTCTGCGCGAGGCGCGTGAGTCCATCCTGGAGCTGCGTCACAACTCGATGAAGCCCAGGGCGCTGGTCGACACTCTGCGCGAGCTGGCGGAGAACACCACGAGGTCGAAAGGCATCTGCGCCGAGTTCTCGACCAACGGGCGTCCGCGGTCGTCGTCGCCAGACACCGACATGCAGCTGCTTCGAATCGCTCAGGAATCGGTTAACAACGCCGTGCGGCACGGGCAGGCCACACACGTGCGTATCGCGCTGTGCTTCGAGCAGAATCGCGTCCTGCTGACGGTCTCCGACGATGGCCGCGGGTTCGTGCCGGACGATCATGATTCCGCGCCAGACGTTGGTGAACATCTCGGGTTGCTGACGATGCGGGAGCGCGCGGCGCGAGTCCGCGGACAGGTGGCCATCATCAGCAGTCCCGGCAACGGCACAACGATCGAGACGTCGGTGCCGTTGATGGCGGAGTAACGCGCGATGCCTGGAGCAATTCGCGTTCTGTGCGCAGACGATCATCGGCTCATGCGCGAGGGCATCGCGCGCATCGTTGGTGTTCAGCCGGACATGAAGGTGGTGGCGCAGGCGAGCGATGGGGAACAGGCCGTCGAGCAGTTCCTCCGTTGTCGGCCGGACGTGACGCTGATGGACCTCGAGATGCCGACCATGGATGGCATACAGGCCATCCACGCGATACGGCAGCGGCACCCGGACGCACGCATTGTCGTGCTCACGATGTATCACGGGGACGAGGACATTCACCGCGCGATCGCGGCAGGCGCGATGGGCTACCTGCTGAAGGACACCCTGCCCGACGATCTGGTCCGCGTCATTCGGGATGTCCACTCAGGTCAGCGCGCGATCCCACCGGAGATTGCCGCGGCGCTCGAGCAGCGTGCCAGTCATCCGACGCTGACATTCCGGGAATTCCAGGTACTGGAGCTGCTGGCCACCGGCAAGAGAAACAAGGAGATCGCGGCTGCGCTCGGAATCAGCGGCGATACAGCCAGCGCGCACATCAAGAGCATCTTCCAGAAGTTCAACGTGCACGATCGTACGGCTGCCCTGGCCGAAGCGCTGCGCCGCGGGATCATTCACATTCGCTGACACCCCCCTAATCTGGGGATGTCGGCCCGCGCCCCGAACGTGGATGATTGTGCCCCTCGAAGCCCGACAGCCACGCAATGACCAACCAAAATCCGGTGACCATGGCGCTCGGAATCGCCATTCTCGCGATGTTCGCGCTGACGGTCCTTCCGGCGCAGCAGGAACGGACCCGGACGCCGGAGCCCCCGGCGTTTTCACCACAGGACCACATCGAGATCCAGCAGCTCGTGCGCAAGTATGCGTGGGCGCTCGACAGCGGCGACAACTACGGCTACGCGTACGCCGACCTGTTCACGCCGGATGGCGTGTTCGTCGGCACGAATCAGGGACCTGAGGGCCGCTCTTACCAGGGCCGTGATGTGCTGGCCGCGCTCGCGCGTACTCCCGCAGGTGGTCCCAACAATCAGCGGCATTTCACGATGAATCATGTGATCAGGCCGACGGGGGATGGCGCGACGGGCCGCGTCTACGTCGTGATGCTCGACGTCGGCGTCGTAGGCACGCCGAAAGCGGTGAACCACGGCGGCCACTACGACGACGTCTATCAGAAGACGAATGTCGGGTGGCGGTTCAAGAAGCGGACGTATTGGGAATCGAAGGTTGACCTGTGGCCCGAGAGTTCGCCGAGGCCCGGTCGTTAGGCAGCGAGCGAAGGAGAGAGCAACATGACTGTCCGTCGGAGAAGACTGGGAATGCTCGTCGGGCTCGCTCTGGTTGTGTGTGCGGCGCTGACCGGCGCTGTTGTCCGCGCCCAGCAGCGAAACAGCACCGCACAGTCTCCTGCTCCAGCCCTCACTCCACAGGACTACATCGACATCCAGCAGCTGGTGTCGAGCTATCCCTACGGTCTCGACGGGAACACCGACAACGGCAACACGTACGCGAACCTCTTTGCCCCTGGGGCCGTGTTTGGCCGTCCCCGTACCGAAGGACGCGACAACCTCGCTGCACTCGCCAACACACAGCCGCGCGGCGACAACTACGTGCGTCACTTCATCACGAACCACGTCATCGAGCCGTCGCCCGGCGGCGCGATCGGCAAGGAGTACGCCGTGATCATCGATATCGGTGAGAACGGCAACCCGGGGCGAATCGCGCTCGGCGGCCGGTACGACGATGAGTACGTGAAGACGGCTCGAGGATGGAAGTTCAAGACCCGCACATTCACACCGTCGCGTGTGGACGTGCAGCCGCCATCGACGGGTGGTGGGCGCGGGAGCACCGGTCCGGGACGCTGACCGAGGAAACACGATGCATACACGCAGGGCAATGCTGGCCGCGATGCTTGGCGGTGTTCTCACGGCCACGGTGTCACTTGGATCGCAGAGGACGCTGACGACGAAGGACCGCTCCGAGATCCAGGATCTGACTGCTCGATACGCACGAGCGCTCGGCGCATGCGCCGCCGAGGAGTATGCGGACCTGTTTGCGCCCGACACGGGCTATTTCGCCAGCAACATTCGCGGCGAGGTCGTCGGGCGCGACCGGTTGATCGCGCTCGTCAGGAGTGAGCGACATTGCACGACTCCGCCGACACCGGCACCTGGCAACGCGACACCCCGTCCCGTGCCCACCGTCACGATCGAGATGTCGCCGACAGGCCCCATCGGACGAGCCGATCTTGGCAGCGCCGGTCAATACGACGACGAGTCCGTGAAGACCGCGAAGGGGTGGCGCTTCAAGTCGCGAACAGTCATCACCCGCCAGGAGCTCGGTGCGAACCTGACCGTGCAGGATACCAGGGCGATCCGCCGGCTGGCCGGAACGGACCTCGGACAGTTCGAGGACGTGTATGTGGCGGGAGCGGATGGTGTGAAGCGATTCAGAACGTCAGGCGTGGCGCTGGGATTGTCGGCGGAAGGCGTGACTGGCCGTGCGTACTTGAAACAGAACGGTGGCCACTACGAGGACGTCTATGCGAGGACACCAGAGGGAGGTTGGCGCTTCAAGTCTCGGGTGCACGTCGCCGACGCTCAGTGAGCCCGCTGGGAAGAAAGGGACTCGGCACACCTCGTTCCTCGCCGAATCCCTGACTGCACGAGACGACGCCTGCGCGACGACGAATCATCTACTGACCACGGCACGAGACTCGAGTCTCGTTAGAAGTTGAGCTGCACGCCCAGCTTGAACAGCCGTGGATCGATAATCGCCGTGGGCGTCTGCCACGCGGCGCCGTAGGTCGTTGATACGCCCAGAATGTCGTTCCGGTTCAGCACATTGGCCAGGTCGAAGTTGATCGACAGCCGAGTCCTGTTCATGCGGAAGATCTTCGACATCCGCAGATCCAGCTGCGTCACGCGCTCTCCGTAGAGTGAGTTCGGCTCGATCAGGTTGTAGGACACATTGACAGCGCCGCTCGACAGCGGGCGGCCCAGTCCGACGATGTTCGCGACTGGTACGGGGTAGGTCGCGTTGATCACCGGGCCTGGATTGTTCTGGAACGTCGCTGCCACCTGCACGTCGACGCGGGGGACGAGGTACGTCGTCAGGAACTTCACCTGCGTCAGCATCGGGTCCTCGACGTGGCAGTACGGGTTGGTCGGGCTGTTTTCGGGCAGTGCTGCCCGGATCTCGCAGTTGTCCGTCGTCGACGAGCCGGTCGCGACGCCACCCTGCAGCACGAGGCCGTTCTGGAGCCTGGCGTTGACGGTGACGTCTACGCCATTAAAGGTCGCGTACTGATCACCGAACTTGCGCGCCAGAGTCACCAGGTTGTTAACTTGGCCTATCCTGTTCGGGTTCACATCGTAGAACCCTTCGGTGGTCCGGCCGGCCGCTCCATCGGGTAACGGAATCGTCGCGCCCGCGAAAGTTGACGGCGCCGTTACCGAATATCGCGTGAAGTCGGCCGCTGTTACGGCGCGGTTGTCGGTCACCTCGAAGTTGCCGGCCCAACGCCTGTAATAGGTGACATCGATCGCGGTCCGCGGCACGATCTCATGCTGCACCCCGACCGAGAACGTCTGGTTCCAGGCACGGTTCCCCCAGCCCCTGTAGGTGTCCGGGTCGCGTTCGGTGCTCGGCGTGCTGAGGCCGAAGTTGGCGTTCAAGTTCGGACCGCAGAAATCGCCGCCGCTCGCTGTGAGATCCTGTTGCGCCACGCTGAGCAGATTGCAATCAACCTGGAAGTTGCCGTTCGCGTCACGCCACGTCCTGGTCGAGTTGGTCGACAGGTTTCCAATTGGGTTCCCCGTGCCAGGGGCCAGGCCGCCGACGTACTTGCCCCAGTGGGCTTTCAGCGCGGTCTTGCCATTGCCGAACAGGTCGTAGGCAAATCCGAGCCGAGGCGTCAGGTCCTTGAGGCTGTAAAAGTCAGTCGCGGGGAAAACGACGTTGCGGGTGGGCACGAAGAGCCCCGGTTCAAGGCGCTGCTCGGGGAAGGAGTTGGCGTAGTAGTCGAAGCGCAGACCGGCGTTGATGGTCATTCGCTTGAGGGTCCACGTATCCTGCGCGTCGATCCCCATCTCGGCTGACAGCTTGCTCGCCGTGTGAATCGGCAGCGCCCACTGCCGGATGCGGTCCGGCACTCGATTGACGAAGTAGTAGTCGACGTTCGCCGGTACCGTTTGAGAGTAGTTGTCGATCTGCCCCCACTCGTTCTGAAGACCGAACTTCAGGTTATGCGAACCGGTGACATAAGCCAGCGACGCCTGGATCTGCTGGATGTGTGGCGCCTCGTTGTATCCGGGGGCGACCGCCTGGTTGCCGCCATGCCCACGTCCACGGTAGTGCTGGGGCTGCACGAACTGTCCGCCCGTCTCGTGGATGGTGATCAGAGTGTTGTACGGCGCGTCGTCCGGGATCCTGTCGCCGAATCCCTCACCGTGATCGGCCCACTTCACTTCGGCCAGCAATCGGCTGCTCAGTGGGGACGTCCAACCGGCCGTCGTAAACCGTTGGATGTGGAACTGGTAGTCGGTAAACGCCTCCGGTGACGTCTCCGCGCGTGCATCGATCCAATGCCGGCTCTGCGGCTCGTGAGAGAACGAGAACTTGTTCCGCGGAGTCGCCTGATGCGTCAGGCGGATGCTGCCGCTGTTCTGAGTCGTGTTGAACTTGCCTCGTAGGCTCGAGTCCGGCTCCCAGAACCATGCGCTCGCGTTGCCAGCGTTGGCGTTGCCCACCGAACCTGGGATGTAGAACTGGTTCGTCTGCCAGCGGCCCGACGCATAGAACCAGAGCTTGTTTTGAAAGATGGGCCCACCTCCCGACGGGTTGACGTCGTACATCCGATACAACCCGCCGGCTGTCCTCAGGCCCCTTGCCTGGAGCTCGGGGGTGAAGTTGCTCGACTGAAAGTCTTCGTTCGCGCCCGTGGCAAAAAAGGCGCCGCTGAATCGATTCCCCCCTTCCTTGGGGATCATGTCGAAGGTCACGCCGCTGCTGGCCGCCTCCGCTCCCTGTCCCGCGTAGCTGATGGCCCATTCGGCCGCCGTCCCTGTATCAGCGATGAAGTTGCTCGCCCACGAGGACGACAGCAGGTTGCGGGAGCTCAGGCCGTTGATGGCAATCTTGGTGTCGAGGAAGCTTCCCCCATGGATCGACATGGCGGCGATCTGCAGGTTGTTGGTCCCGCCCACATCCTGCCAGCCGGCGCGACCGAACTGGATACCATTCAAGCCAGGAATGAGCGCGGCCAGGTCGTAGTGGCTGCGACCGGCGGGTAGCGCCGCGATAGTCTCGTCACTTATAACGTGCTGCCGTTGTGTGCTCTGCACATCGACCGTCGGCGCGTCGCCGGTCACGATGATCGTTTCAGTGAGTGCACCGACCGACATCTGCGTGTCCACGGTGACGATGCGCGAGCCGGACAGTTCGAGGTTCTCGCGGCGCACCGTCGAAAACCCGGTCAGTGTGAACGTGATCGTGTAGATGCCAGGACGGAGGTCGACGACTCGGTATTGTCCCGTGCCGTCGATGACCACGGAGCGAACGCCCTCGATGAGGGACGGGCTCGATGCTTCGACAGTGACGCCAGGCAGGACGCCACCCGACGCGTCCCGCACAACACCCGCGAAGGCTCCCTGGGCAAATGCGGCCGCTGGCGCCGTCAAAGCGAACGCCAGACTCAGAAGCAGAATTCTTCTCGCACCAGGCATCGAGGCCCTCCAATCGAATTCCGACAGCTCGTCAAGAGGGCGACACTCTCGCATGCGGGTACCCGCAAGACAATCCCCCATTTTGGTGAGACGCAAAGAGGTCGATCCGAAGGGCTGCGGTGCGGTCGACCTTGTAGAATCCCGAGGCGACGCACCATGACGAACCCTCCAGACACGCGACACCGACA
>Ga0114129_10011492_pt1 | contig 12606 bp, 7 predicted proteins | sample RhiMetdeltSRZDD1_FD_80071 | JGI IMG/M metagenome (GOLD analysis project Ga0114129, IMG submission 80071) | Populus rhizosphere microbial communities from Tennessee, USA - Rhizosphere MetaG P. deltoides SRZDD1 (version 2) (version 2) | ecosystem: Host-associated > Plants > Roots > Rhizosphere >...
CCCTTCGGTCCTTGAACCACTTCGAACTCGACGGTCTCACCCTGCTTGAGCGATTTGTAGCCTTCCTCCTGAATTGCCGAATAGTGTACGAACACATCGGCTCCACCCGGTTGCTCGATGAACCCGTAGCCCTTTGCATTGCTGAACCACTTGACCCTGCCTTGTGACATCGACATACATCCTCCTCCGAACCTCTGAAAGTTTCGCGCGTCTGGCGCCGCTCGCCGTTACGGAGCCGTGCCGGCGAACGTAAACCTGAGGGTTGCCATCGCAGTCGTGCGGCGGGCGTCGTCGTATGACACTATCGACCGCACGTAAGCTTGTGAACAAAAAGCCGCAAAGCGACGCTCGTCCACCTGCGAGCATCCCTTTGCGGCTTCCTATCAAGCTTTCACTGCGTTTGCTGCCCAAGACTTGTCGTCGCTCTGGGTAAATCTTCAAGCATCTGCGCGAAGCGGGCCGCAGAATAGCGCAACGACTAACCGGAGTCAAGAAAAAACGCACGCGAAAAGTCCGACAGACTTTCAGTTTGTCGCGTCCGGCGGGCCCTCAGTCGCGTCCGCCCCGCCCCTCGGTCTTGCGGCCACCCGACAAACTGAAGTTTGTCGGACGTCACCGGCCCATCACGTTTACCAGTTCCTGCACCGCGGCGGCCGACCGCTGGAGCGCCGAGCGCTCGTCGGTCGTCAGATTGATCTGGATGATCTCTTCGATCCCGCGCTCACCGAGCTTCACAGGCACGCCGACAAACAGCCCGTTGATCCCGTATTCGCCTTCAAGATATGCCGCGCACGGAAGAATTTTCTTCTTGTCTTTGAGGATCGCTTCCACCATCTCGACCGCAGCCGCCGAAGGAGCGTAATAAGCCGATCCGGTCTTGAGCAAGCTCACAATCTCAGCGCCGCCGTTCGCCGTACGCGTGACTATCTGATCGATCTTCTCTTTTGGCAACAGGTCCGGCAAAGGGATTCCGGCGACCGTAGAGTAGCGTGGCAGAGGGACCATTGTGTCGCCGTGTCCGCCGAGCACAAACGCTGTCACGTTTTCTACGGAAACGTTCAGCGCTTCGGCGATGAAGCAGCGCATCCGCGCCGAGTCCAACACACCCGCCATTCCGATGACTCGTTGTTTCGGAAGCCCCGAATGTTTCATCGCGACGTGGCACATTGCGTCGAGCGGATTGGACACGATGATCAGTATCGGGTTCCGCGAATACTTCATGATCTCGTCGGTAACCGATCCAACTATCCCGGCGTTTGTCCGCAGAAGATCGTCGCGGCTCATGCCCGGCTTGCGAGCAAGCCCCGACGTGATGATCACGACATCCGAGTCGGCGGTTTCCTTGTAGCCGTTCGTGCCAACCAGCCGCGAGTCGTAGCCTTCAATCGGCGCAGTCTCGGCAAGGTCAAGCGCCTTGCCTTGCGGCATTCCTTCGATAATGTCGACCAGCACCACGTCGCCGAGTTCTTTATCGACCAGTCTTTGTGCGGCGGTCGCTCCAACGTTGCCGGCGCCTACAACTGTTATCTTTTTTCTAGCCATCGCTCCTCCGCTCCGCTTTTTCTATCGATTGTTGAGAACCGGAATTTTAGCGCAGGAGTATGGAATCGTCTATTGAGACGATGGCAGTAAATCGTGCACTTATCTCTCTGATCTTTCGTCATGCAATGGGACGACCTGCACGGTTGCGTCGCGCACTTCGCTCAGGAAGCGGTTGATCACCGAGCCGTGAACGAGAATATCCCATCGAGAGCGAGCCGATTGCCCGAACACTACGTGCGTGATTCCTTCGCGCCGCGCGAAGTCGATCAGCGCATCGGCAACGCGACGGCCCTTGAGCTTGATCACTTCAGCGCCGAGGTCTTTGGCGAATCGAATATTGTCCGTTAGTGTGGCGTGATCTTCAGGCTTGATCCGGCCCAGTTCTTCGCGAGGCGTTTCAACGTAGACAGCGTACCAGTCCGATGCGAGCCTGCCCGCAATGCGCGAGCCAGTGCGCAGCAGCTTTTTTGCGCTGGCGCGCGACGACATGCAGACCATGACTTTCTCTGGAATCGCAGCCTGTTCGAGTCCCTCGCGTTGGCGATAGTCGTGAGCGCGCGCTGCCTGGTCTTCGGCGACCTGACGCAACGTGAGCTCGCGCAGCGCTGACAGATTGCCCTTGCGAAAGAAGTTTGCAAGCGCCTGCTCGATCTTCTCGACCGTGTAGATCTTTCCCTGACGGAGTCGAGTGCGTAGCGTTTCCACCGAGACGTCGATGTTAACCACTTCATCGGCGCGTCGAAGGAAATAGTCCGGAATAGTTTCGCGCACGCGAACGCCTGTTATGCGCGTGATGGCGTCGTTGAGCGATTCGATGTGCTGGACGTTGAAAGCAGTGATGACCGGGATCCCGGCATCGAGAATTTCAAGCACGTCTTCGTAGCGTTTGCGATTCTTTGAGCCGGGCACGTTTGTGTGCGCTAGCTCGTCTACCAAAACAACCGCAGGCCGGCGCGCGATGATCGCATCGATGTCCATCTCTTCGAGCGTGACTCCGCGATATTCGGTGCGACGTAAGGGAACGCGCTCGAGATCGCGGATCAGCGCTTCGGTTTCCGCGCGACCGTGCGGTTCGATGAAGCCGATCACAATATCGACGCCCTGGCGCTTGAGGAGGTGAGCCTCTTCGAGCATTTGATATGTCTTGCCTACGCCGGGAGCGGCGCCAAGATAGACGCGCAGCCGCGCGTGCCCGGCTCGCTCCTGCTTCGCAAGCAGCGACTCCGCGCTTGGTCGCGCATCAACCGCCCGGCCCACTGTTTCCTTGAGCGTTACCATCGCCTTCGAAACGCTATGCCGTACGCCTCACGCTGGCCGGTCCCCCAGTAATGAGTGCGAAGGTAAAGGTCGAGCCTTCGCCTGGCCGGCTCTCGACGCTGACTTGTCCTCCTTGAGCCTCCACGAGGCGCTTCACAAGCGCAAGGCCCAGACCCGTGCCCTGCGCTCGGTCGCCTACGCGGACGAATCGGCTGAATATTGTTGGCAGGAACTGCCCCGGTATCCCCTCGCCTGTGTCACGGACGCTGAAGTAGACGCGCCCGACGTGCTCGCTTGCTTCGATCGTTATCACGCCGCTCGAGCCGGTATGGCGAATTGCGTTCGACAACAGGTTGTCCAGAATACGCGCGACGGCCCGCCGGTCCGCGACCACCCACGAGAGGTCCGGCCAGACTTTGTTTTCGAGCTTGATGTGCTTGACCTCTGCCACGGCGCGAAACCTCTCTATCGCGTCCCGCGCCAGATCAACGGGCCGCAATCGCTCGAGCGAGAGCCGGCGGGTTCCTGATTCTATCTCGGCCAGCTCGAGCAGATCGCTTATCAGCTCATCCAGCTTTTCTGCGTTCTCCCTCGCGCCCCCGAGCATCTCGCCTTGCTGGTCGCTCAACTCGCCTGCGTTGCCTGCGGCGAGCGCGTGAAGCGCGAGCCTCAGCGCGTGAAGCGGCTCTCGAAGCTTGCTCGACGCGATAGAGATGAACTCCGTTTTGAGTTTGTCTACTTCAGTGATGGCGGTGATGTCTTCAAGCAACGTTACCGCGCCAAGCAGCCGGCCTTCAGAATCGCGCATTGGGGTCGCGCGCAAACGAAAGTCGCGTTCCGCTCCCCCTAGTTTGATGGGAACGGTTGCAGTTTCGCCGTCGCCGGCAACAGGCCGTTGCATGGAAACCGCATCGCGAACCGCCCGCAAGATGCTTTGGCCGCCTTCGGCCCCCTTCAGATTTGCGGCGCCATTGCCGTCGCCGAGCGAACTGCCGAACAATTGCCTGGCCGCGCGATTGATTTTGATTACGTGATCGCGCGAGTCGGTCACGATCACCGGCTCGCAGATCGAATCGATCACCGCATCGGATTTCTTTTGCTCGATCAGCAAGCGGCCGTAATCGGACTTGCGCAGATCGCGCAGTCGGATCAGCATCCGATTGAACTCAGTCGCGAGCAGTCCTATCTCGTCTTTTGACGAAATGCTTATGTGTTGATCGAAGTCTCCCTCGCCGATGCGCTTGGCTTTCTCGGCGAGAAGCGAGATGGGATCGACCACATACGTCGTGAATCTCCAAGCAAAAACGAGTGCTAACACAAGAGCCAGCGCGGCTACAGTCGCGGTCGATACCTCCGCCCTCAAAGACTGGGACTGCGCCCGTTCGCTGGCTGCAACCATCGCCTGCTGATTCAGCCGCAGCAGGTCATCGAGTCTCGACTTCAGCGCGAGAAAGGCGGGTTCCAATCGCACGAAATAGATGTTGGACTGCTCGGCGGCGGATAGCGGGCGAGGAGTATTCAGAAACTCATCGACCTGCTGCTTGTAAGCGGTGTATTGCTTATTGATCTCTGCAATGATCTGATCTTCTCCAGGTTCGGTGATGTTCGACGCTGCTACGTGGAACTCGTCTGCGAATCTCTTTGCGTTTTCTGCGAACTGCCGCCGCGCTTTGTCGGGGTGCGAGGCGACGAAGAACATTGCCGACGAGTCTACCCGTTCGAGCGCTTCTTTCATGTTCTCGGCGGCGAGAATGCTCTTGTAGTTGTTGACGAGTATTACGTCAACCGCGCGGCCGAGATGCACCAGGTGATAGATCGCCCACCCGCTCACCGCGAGGATGATCACGATCAGCAAGCCGTAGCTGAATGCGAGTTTTCTTCTCAGGCTGGTCATTTCTGCAACCACGGATGAACAGAGATAAACACCGATAGGGCAGGTTTGGTTTTCCTCTCTTTCTATCGGTGTTCATCCGTGTTCATCTGTGGTTATTGTTTCCTTTCATTGCATCCAGCGCCAGATTCAACTCAAGCACGTTGACGCGCGGCTCTCCCAGAAATCCGAGCTGCCTTCCTTCAGTATTCCCCCGAACAAGCCCTCTCACTTCCTCCTGGCTTAAGCCGCGCTCCCGCGCGACACGGGGAACTTGGAACTCCGCGGCGGCGGGCGTGATATGCGGATCGAGCCCCGATGCCGATGAAGTGACAAGGTCAACCGGAATCGGCGCCTCGTGATTCGTTTCTCTCAACGCGTCCGCGGCCGTTTTCACATTCGTCTCAAACAGCTTCTGACTTGTGGGACCGAGGTTCGTGCCGGCTGAAGCCGTACCGTCATACCCGCTCCCTGCCGCGGACGGCCTCGAATGAAAGTAGCCGGGTCCGGTGAAAGGCTGCCCGATTAAGCTCGAACCAATGATCCTGCCGTCCCTTTCAATGAGACTTCCCCCGGCCTTTGCAGGGAATAGCACCTGCGCGAGTCCGGTGACGACGAGAGGATAAGCCAGCCCAAGCAGCACGGTGAGTACAACAGTCATTCCTATTGCCGGATAGATTTGTTTGAGAATGTTCATAACGACTCTGTCTTAACTAGTCTTTGCGTCTTTGCGCGAAACCGGTTTAACGACCTCCAAGACTGGTTTCGCGCAAAGACGCTAAGATCCGCCAAGACGCAAAGACGCTGCACTCACGCCAGCCCTGCAACGTGAATGATCACGTCAATGATCTTGATCCCGATGAACGGGATTATGATTCCACCAAACCCGTAGATCCACAGGTTGCGCCTCAGCACCGAAGCCGCGCCGAGCGGCCGGTACTTGATCCCTCGCAGCGCGAGCGGGATCAGCGCAACGATTATCAAAGCGTTGAAGATGACGGCTGACAGAATTGCCGACTCAGGCGTCTGCAGCCGCATGACGTTGAGCGCGGCAAGAGGTCCGGACTTCGCGCCGGCCAACGCATACAAGGTCGAAAACATCGCCGGGATAATTGCGAAATACTTTGCGACATCGTTTGCGATTGAGAACGTCGTCAGCGCTCCGCGGGTCATCAGCAGTTGTTTTCCGATCTCGACGATCTCGATCAGCTTCGTCGGGTTCGAATCGAGATCGACCATGTTGCCGGCTTCCTTTGCCGCCATCGTTCCCGTGTTCATTGCTACGCCGACGTCTGCCTGAGCGAGCGCCGGAGCGTCGTTCGTCCCGTCGCCGGTCATCGCCACCAGCTTGCCTTCTGTCTGCTCGCGGCGGATCAGCGCCATCTTGTCTTCGGGTTTTGCTTCCGCGAGAAAATCGTCGACGCCCGCTTCGCGCGCGATCGCCGCCGCGGTCAGGGGATTGTCGCCGGTGATCATCACCGTTTTGATCCCCATTCTTCGAAGTTGATCAAAGCGGTCTTTTATTCCGCCCTTGACGATGTCCTTTAGGTGAACGATTCCGAGCGCCCGATTTTGATCCGCGACGGCCAGCGGCGTTCCGCCCGAGCGTGCTATGCGCTCGACCGCCTCCTTCATTTCAGCAGGCACCACTCCTCCCGCAGTGCGGATGAACTCGGCAACCGCGTCGACCGCGCCCTTTCGAATCGAACGGCTGTCGATGTCGACTCCCGACATTCGAGTCTGCGCGGCGAACGGAATAAAACGCGCCTCGCGGGCAGCGAGCTCCCGTCCCCTCAAGCTGTATTTTGCTTTTGCGAGCACCACTATCGAGCGCCCCTCGGGAGTCTCATCCGAAAGGCTGGAGAGCTGCGCGGCGTCGGCCAGCTCTGCTTCTGAGACTCCATTCATAGCGATGAACTCGACGGCCTGTCGATTGCCGAGCGTGATTGTTCCGGTCTTATCGAGCAACAGGGTGTTCACATCTCCGGCAGCTTCCACTGCTCGGCCTGACATCGCAAGCACGTTGTGCTGAATCAAGCGGTCCATTCCCGCTATACCGATCGCCGACAGCAAGCCGCCAATAGTCGTGGGGATCAAACAAACAAGCAATGCTACAAGCACGGTTATCGAAGGCGGCGACGAGGAAGCGAAGCCGGCTGCCGGATCTGAGGCGTTGACGCTGTAAATCGCATACGGCAGAAGCGTGACCACAGCGAGCAGAAAGACAATCGTCAGCCCAGCAAGCAGTATGTTCAGCGCAATTTCGTTGGGAGTCTTTTGACGCTCGGCGCCTTCGACCAGCGCAATCATTCGGTCGAGGAAAGTTTCCCCCGGATTCGACGTGATGCGCACTTTGATCCAATCAGAGATCACTTTCGTTCCGCCGGTGACCGCCGATCGGTCGCCGCCGGATTCGCGAATGACCGGTGCGCTCTCACCGGTAATGGCAGACTCGTCCACAGACGCAACGCCTTCGATAACCTCTCCGTCGCCGGGAATGAATTCCCCTGCGCGAACGAGAACCACATCGTCCTTGCGAAGCCGGGGCGCGGGAACTTGCTCGGTTTTGACTCGCTCGGCCGCGAGACCCACGTCGCCGATGATGCGATTGGCAACGGTCTCGGTTTTAGCCTTGCGCAGCGTATCTGCCTGAGCCTTGCCGCGCCCTTCAGCCATCGCTTCGGCGAAGTTTGCGAACAACACCGTGAACCACAGCCACAGGGTGACCTGAACGGTGAAAAGCAGATTGGACGTGTTACCTTGAGCAATATCGCGGACGATGAGCAGCGTTGTGAGGATGCTCCCGATCTCTACCACAAACATCACAGGGTTCTTCGCGACCATGCCTGGATTGAGTTTTATGAATGCATCCTTGACCGCCCGCCTGACGATCTGCGGATCAAACAGTTGTCTCTTTTGTGCTCTTTCTGACATAACTCCTCCGATTGCGGAATTCGGATTGCGGATTGCGGATTGAAGAAGGGCGGAAGCTCCTTAATCCGCAATCCGAATTCCGCAATCCGCAATCAAAAGGTCGTTCCCGAGTTCATCAAGTAATGCTCAACTATCGGCCCGAGCGACAGCATCGGAAAAAAGGTCAACGCGCCGACAATAAGGATCACGCCTATCAGCAGCACTACGAACAGCGGCGTGTAAACCGGAAACGTGCCAGCCGAGGGCGGCACGATCTTTTTCATCGCCAGATTCCCGGCTATGCCCATCGCGGGAATGATCATCAAGAAACGCCCGATCAGCATCGCCAACCCCAGCGTCGTGTTGTACCAATAAGTGTTGACCGTGATCCCCGCGAACGCCGACCCGTTGTTACCAGTCGCGGACGTGTAAGCGTAAACGATCTCCGAAAGACCATGAGGCCCACCATTGTTGACTTTCGACGCTCCGTAAGGCGCCACGCTCGACCACGCAGAAAAGCAGAGAATCGATAGAGCAAACACGAGCACGTACAGCATTGCCATCTTCACATCTTTCGATTCGATCTTCTTCCCGAGATACTCGGGAGTTCGCCCGACCATCAACCCGGCAATGAAAACCGTCAACACAATCATCACAAGCATGCCGTACATCCCGGCGCCAACTCCGCCGAAGATGATCTCGCCGAGCATGATGTTGACCAGCGGTACCATTCCGCCCAGCGGGGTGAACGAGTCGTGCCACGAGTTGATTGCGCCGCACGAAGCATCCGTGGTGATCGTTGCAAACAAAGCTGAGTTGGCAATTCCGAAGCGAACTTCTTTGCCTTCCATGTTGCCGCCTGCTTGCTCGTCGCCTTTTTTCTCAATCGCTGTTTGCGTCACTCCGTACTGGCCAAAGTTGGGATTGCCGCGCGCCTCGAAGTAATAAGCAACCAAGAAGCCTGCCAGAAACAGTATCGACATCGCCGCGAAGACGGCCCAACCGTGTCTCTGATTGCCAACCATTCGCCCCAGCGTGTAGGTCAGCCCCGACCCGATCGAGAAGATGGCGACTAACTCCAGGAAGTTCGAGAGCGGAGTCGGGTTCTCAAACGGATGGGCCGAGTTCGCGTTGAAGAACCCGCCGCCGTTCGTTCCAAGCTCCTTTATGATCTCTTGAGAAGCGACCGGCCCCTGAGCGATCGTCTGATCGGTCACCGCCTCAACGGTCTCTTGCCCGGTGTCCGCATCTGTCTTAGTGATCTGTTGGGGCTCAACCAACGTCGATTGCGTGTAAGGCTTGAAGTTCTGCACAACACCCTGCGACACAAGAACGAGCGCGCCGATCACGCAGAAAGGCAGCAGCAGGTAAAGCGAGCATCTGGTGAGGTCAACCCAGAAGTTGCCGATCGTCTTCGCTTCTCGGCGCGCGATTCCACGAATGAATGCGATCGCCAGCACGATACCCGTCGCCGCGGACACGAAGTTGTGAAACGCGAGCCCGGCCATCTGCACAAGGTAGCTCATTGTTGATTCGCCGGAGTAGGCTTGCCAGTTAGTGTTTGTCGTGAAACTGGCGGCAGTGTTGAACGCGAGGTCCTCTTTTACACCCGTGAACTGCTGCGGGTTGAGCGGGAGATAGTATTGGAGCCGCTGAAGCGCATAGAGAACGAGCAATGAAACCACGCTGAACATCAGCATCGCTGCAGTGTAAGTCGTCCAGTGTTGCTCGCTCGCAGCATCGACGCGGCACACTCGATAAATCAGACGCTCTACCGGGCCAAACACTCGGCTGAGGAGGGTCTTCTCGCCTGAGAAGATTCTCGTCATGTAGACGCCGAGCGGTTTGGTCACCGCAAGCAACACCAGGAAGTAAACGGCGAGTTGTATGAATCCGTTGAGTGTCATTTTCGTATCTACGTCATTTTCGTATCGACCATGTAGGGGTGGCCCTCTGTGGCCACCCCAGTTCGCGCTTTCAACCACCCCGGTTCGCGCTTTCGACCCTCGCGCTTTTGACCCAGGGCGGCCACGGAGGGCCGCCCTTACATGGGTTTCAAAACCTCTCAGGCTTCAGCAGCGCGTACATAAGGTAACCAAGCAACAGCAACGCGATGATTCCGCTTATCACGTATTCCGCGTTCATTTCTTTCTCTTTCTGTCTGCCTTCCACACTCGTGGAAGTACTAGCACTCCGTGAAGAACAACAAGTGCCGCGGCTGCGATTAACATCCTCTGCATCTCAGGGTCCATATTTTCCCTCACACCCGCTCACAGAAGCGCACATACCAAAACGCAACGCCGAAGAAGATCAGCGTCAGCAAGATGAAGATCAGGTCAAGCATTTGATTTGCTCCTCGCACAGATATCAATGGTCGAACGTGAATATCACCCCGAAAATCAAAAGGTGTTGCATTGGCGTTAACCCGATCACGCCTGGCCGTACTTCAGCACCTCTAAAGAAGCCTCCGTCTGGTCCGCGCGAATCGTCCCATCGGTGCTCAAGCCGCAGAATGGTGTTGGTTTCTTTGTACGGGATACGATATTCGAGCGTAGTCGTGACGGCTTTGACTGTCTGTCTGGCCAAGGTCCAGCGGCCATCGCGATCCCAAAAAACCTCGGGACGAACGGTTGCGCTCCACCGCTTGTTCAGCGTCCAATGCACCGGCAACTGGCCAGCCATCATCAAGGCGCGGGGAGTTCCCGGCGCGTCAACTCGTTCCGATGACGTTATGTACTCGAACGCGAAAGTGACTCGATCTCCCTTGCGTTCGACAATGCTGTCCGAAAGGTAGCGCCAGAACTTGAGTGAGGTGTCTGACTGATGAGGCCCCCAAAGAAACGTTTCCTTCACTGTTACTCGCGGACTTGCCTTGTACGCGACCTGGCCACCCGAACTAGGAACACTGTTCGCGTTGGCCAGATGCCAATACCCGTTGATCAGGAACAAGCTGCCGGTGAGCTTCTCGTTGAAGGGATAACTTGCGTTCACGCCCGTCATCAGATACGGCGTGAAATCGGCTCCCCATGGTCTCGTGTAGTTGAAATTGTCCTTGGCGTAGAGTGAGTCGTACCCGATCAAACTGGCGAAGATTCCACCTTGCAGCGTAAGCCCCTTGCGCACGGGCGCTAGATAAGACACATTCGCCGGACCGAGGTGGCGCAGCGATTTGAAACCGCGGATGTTGGGAGCCGTCGCGGAAAACCCAAACACCTCCGAATCTTTGCCTCCTTGGGCCGTTAGCTCTACGCCCCACCGTGACTCTTCAGTGGCTTTCTTTTTGAGGTACGCACCCGCCATATTCAAGAAGACCCGATCCACGTGCCATGCCGTACCGCGACTGCGAAAAATACGATTTGCCGGATGATTGAAATCGAGCAAGTAGCCCGCATCGACGAAGCCGCCGTATTGCCAGGGGGACTGTGATCGCGGCTCGTTCTTGTCGGAGACAGTCGTGCTCGAGGTCTTGGGTCGCGACTCGTTTTGGGAGCGACCTAACCTCTCGATTAGCGCAGAGGTATTGATTGTTTCTGTTCTCTCTTGTTTGCCGCTGTCACTGGGCTTACTGGCCGCGGTTAGGCCACTCTCATTCGAGGCTCGCGAAGCCTGTCCAGCAACAGAATGGCCTTGCGCTTTGACTCCTGCGGTCGACGCGAAGACGATGACCCCAACAGGAAAAACTGCGGCGATTCGACGGACAATCGAGCCGCAATATGCAGTGAGCACTGCAGCGCCGGGCGCTTCCGTGAATTCACTGAGGTTTTCTTGAAGGCGTTTCATTATCTGCATAGCATCGCCGGTTCTTGTTTTCTCTGCGTCCGGATCACAACTTGACGAGCAAGGCAATGGTGAACCTTCTCTCGAATTTGCGGAGATCCGGGGCAAAGCCCGGCACGAATGAGCCCGGTGCACCAGTGTTGCCGCCCAGCGGCGTCACGCCTCCAGGTCCTGAAAAGTACGGAACGTTCGCGGCTCGATGGTTGTACTCGAAACGGAAAGTCGAGAATTGCTTTGGCATGTAGTCGAAAGTGACTGAAGCGTCCCAGGCCCGGTACTTGTCGCCAGGCGCCGCCGTGAAGTAAGGCGTTCCTGAGAACGCGGTCGCTCCGTTGATCGGCGGTATCAGCACCAGATAACGTCCCGGGTTCGTTATCGCGCCGCCGCCGAGCGTCAACGCGAACAGGTCATTGTGGAGCCAGAAGCGGTTGTAAGCCATGAAACCGAGGAAGTACTGGGATGGCTTGTCGGGAGTCCCGCCGGTGCAGCTCACGCCGCTATCGCTTCCGTACTCACATCCCGCATCGAACGTGAACGTGAACGCCGCCTTGCTCAGAGTCTCTCCGGGCCGGTCGAGGTACTTGACCTGGATACTGTCGTCCGTGTGTATCCGCTTGCGGCCAGGTATGCCAAGCGTATCCGTGCCCCAATACTGGTTGCCGAGGACCGAGATGTTGGCGTTCGGACGCCACAGAATCTGCAAACCAACGCCCGGCGCCTTGTTGAACTTGCCATAGGACTGCCAGCCGTTGACTATCCACGGCTCAATCTTCAGCTTGTCGCTTGGGAAGATCTGAATCCGCACGCCGTTGAAGAACCACGGGGTGTTGGACGAAACATACGAAGGTTGATATGCCCAGTTGTCGAATTGGTAGTAGCTGAAGAGGCCAACGTATGACATAAAGATCCCCGCATCGATGTTGATCCCATTCAACTTGTCGATGTGGTATCCGCCATACGCCTCGGAGATGTAGCGGTATGCATTGTCGAGGTTCCATTGGCCGCGTCCGGGACTGGCGTCGTTGCGCGGCGTCGTTTGCGAATACATCCCAAACTGGGTCATCAGCCTTCCGCGAACGTTGTTGTAGTGAAAGTCGCCGCCGATTCCCATCTGCGTGACTTGGACTTCGTCCGACCGAAAGACCTCGCTCGATCCGCCGATCGTGTGATCCTGTGGATGATGAAAAGAGTAGTGGTAGACCGTGTCGAATCTGACTTCGCCGGTAAAGACTTTCGTGTCTATAGGC
>Ga0114129_10011494_pt1 | contig 12606 bp, 7 predicted proteins | sample RhiMetdeltSRZDD1_FD_80071 | JGI IMG/M metagenome (GOLD analysis project Ga0114129, IMG submission 80071) | Populus rhizosphere microbial communities from Tennessee, USA - Rhizosphere MetaG P. deltoides SRZDD1 (version 2) (version 2) | ecosystem: Host-associated > Plants > Roots > Rhizosphere >...
GAACTGTCCCCGGATGCGCCGGGCCGTCTCCATCACTTCGTCGTGATTCAACGGCTGCGGCAGCACGCCCGCAGCCATGTTGGTGATGCACGAAATCCCGAGCACCTCGATGCCCATGTGGCGTGCGGCAATCGCTTCCGGCACGGTCGACATGCCGACGGCATCGGCGCCAATCGTCCTCAGATACCGGATCTCCGCGGGCGTTTCATAACTCGGACCGAGGAGCGCGACATAGACGCCATGGGGCAGCGGCAGGTTCATGGCCCTGCCCGCCTGATCCGCGATCGTTCGCAGCCGTCCGGAATACACCTCGGTCATGTCCGGGAAGCGTGGGCCAAACCGCTCGTCGTTGGCGCCGACCAGCGGATTGGCGCCAATCAGGTTGATGTGGTCGTCGATGACCATCAGCGCGCCCTGCCGGAAGCCGGTGTTCACCCCACCGGCCGCATTGGTCAGGACCAGCGTCTTGACGCCGAGCAGGCCGAGCGCCCGAATCCCGAACGTGACGGTGCGGAGGTCGTGCCCTTCATAGACATGACACCGGCCGGCGAGCGCGGCGATGGTGCGGCCACCGGCGTTCGCGACGCGTCCTACGACGAGTTTCCCCTCGTGGCCGATGACGCGCGACGCAGGCCAGTGCGGCAGCTGATCGTACGGAAACGTCACGGCGTCGCCCAGCGAGTTCGCGAAATCGCCGAGGCCCGATCCGAGGACCACGGCGATCCGCGGCACGTCGGTGACGCGCGCACGAATCGCGTCAGCGGCTTCCTTGACTTGATCGTAGTAGCTCATTCCACCGCCCGCTTAAACACGAAGATCACGAAGACACTGATGACACGAAGAAAAACAATACGCCGCAGAGCGCGCCGAGCCCGGCGAGCCGTCGCGACCGCCGCCGCGCAGCGGCTCGCGATGCCTCGAGAGCCCCGAAACAAGCCACGGAAATACGCGTTGTGGTTTGTTTCGGGACTCTCGTGGCACCGCGACAGGGCCGGCTTCGCCGGCCCGGCGGTCGCTCCGCTTCGTGTCGTCGTGGCTTCGTGGCCTTCGTGTGATGTCACTGCGCGCTCTGCGCACTCCGCGGTGAATCGACTACAGCAGGAACCCGGCGATCGTGGCCGTCATGAAGTTCGCCAGCGTCCCCGCGAACATCGCGCGGAGCCCCAGGCGCGCCAGGTCGTGGCGGCGGTTCGGCGCCAGCGCGCCGATGCCGCCGATCTGAATGCCGATCGAGCTGAAGTTCGCGAAGCCGCAGAGCGCGAACGTGGCAATCGTGAACGACTTGGGATCCAGCGTCGCCTTCAGCGGCCCCAGCTGCGAATACGCGACGAACTCGTTGAGCACCATCCGCGTGCCGAGCAGGTTGCCGATGATCGGCGCGTCTTTCCACGTCCCGCCCATGCTCCAGGCGACCGGCGCGAAGACCCAGCCAAAAATCTGCTGCAAGCTCAAGTGCGCGAAGCTGAGCAGGTAATTGACCAGCGCCACGAGGGCGAGAAACGAGATCAACATCGCGCCGACGTTCAAGGCGAGATGCAGTCCCTCGCTCGTGCCTCGCCCGGCCGCATCGATGACGTTGACGTCCGTCATTTCCACGTCGAGCTTCACGGCGCCCATCGTCTTCGGCACTTCGGTCTCGGGCACGAGCATCTTGGCCATCATGATCGTGCCCGGCGCCGTCATGATGACCGCCGTCAGCAGATGCTTGGCCTCGATGCCGAACAGGATGTAGGCCGCCATGATGCCGCCCGAGATGTGCGCCATGCCCGAGGTCATGACGGTCATCAGCTCGGACTGCGTCATCTCCGGCAGATAGGGGCGGATGGTGAGCGGCGCCTCGGTCTGCCCCATGAAAATGCTGGCAGCCACGTTGAGCGATTCGGCGCCGCTCGCCCCCATCACGCGATGCATCGCAACCGCGAAAATCCGCACGACGACCTGCATGACGCCGAAGTAGTACAGGATCGCGAACAGTGCTGCGATGAAGATGATCGTCGGAAGGACCTGAAACGCGAAGACGACTGTGTATCTGGCAGCATCGGCACCGAGCGTCGCGCTCATCACGCGTCCCCAGACGGAACTGTTCCCCATCGCACCGAACACGAAATCGCTGCCCACACCCGCGAAGCTGAGCAGCTTGTTGATGCCGTCTCCGAGCGTCGAAAACACGCGCTGTCCGATCGTCGTCTTCAGGACGATGAGCGCAAACACTACCTGCAGGCTGAGGCCCCACGCGACCGTGCGCCAGTTGATGGCCCGGCGGTTGTTCGAGCACGCGATCGCAATGGCGAGAATCACGAAGGCGCCAAAGAGCGGCTGGAGAATCCCGAGCATCAACGCACCTCTCCGACGATCAGGCGGGCTGCAGCAGGCCGCTCGTCGCCGATTGTGACCGCTTGCGCGGCCAGCGCCACCGCCGCCTCGAGCCGACCGCGATCGCGGTAATGCAGTTCCAGCACGGCGTCGCCGGCGCGCACCTCGTCGCCGGGCTTCGCGTGGATCGTGATGCCCACGGCGAAATCGACCGGATCCTCTACCCGATCGCGTCCGGCGCCGAGCGTGACCGACGCGCGGCCGACCAGCTCGGCGTCGAGGCGCGTCACGTAGCCGCCGCGGGCGGCGGTCACGACGTGCCGGCCAGCCACATGCGGCAGCCGGGCTGGGTCGTCGACCACTCGGGGGTCGCCCCCCTGGGTCTCGACGATCTTCCTGAAGCGATCGAGGCCGGCGCCGGAGGCGATAGCATCGCGCGCCTGCTTCTCGGCGTCCGCCAGATCGTCGGCCACGCGGCCGAGGACCAGCATGCGCGCGGTGAGCTCGATCGACACGTCCACGAGATCCGAGGGTCCGCCACCCTTCAGGACGTCGATGCACTCGATCACCTCGAGTGCGTTCCCAACCGCACGACCGAGCGGGGCGTCCATGGCCGTGATCACCGCCTCGGTCTTCACGCCGGAGGCGTTGCCGATTGACACGAGCGATTCGGCGAGCTTGCGGGAATCGGCTTCCGTTTTCATGAACGCGCCGCTGCCCGTCTTGACATCCAGCACCAGCGCGCCGATGCCCTCGGCGATCTTCTTGCTCATGATCGACGCGCTGATGAGCGGGATACTCTCGACCGTGCCGGTCACGTCGCGCAGCGCATACAGTTTCTTGTCCGCCGGCGCGATCTGCGCCGTCTGGCCGATCATCGCGCAACCCGTCCGCCGCAAGGCCGCTTTCATCTCTTCCAGCGACAGATTCACGCGAAACCCGGGGATGGCCTCGAGCTTGTCGAGCGTCCCGCCGGTATGTCCCAGACCGCGGCCCGACATCATCGGCACCGGCACACCGCACGCGGCCGCCAGCGGCGCCAGAATCAGCGACGTCTTGTCACCAACGCCGCCCGTACTGTGCTTGTCGACCTTGACTCCAGGGATGTCGGCGAGATCCACGCGGACGCCAGAGTGGACCATGGCGTCGGTGAGCCAGGCAGTCTCTTCGCGGCTCATGCCGCGAAGGAGAATCGCCATCAGGAGCGCGGACGCCTGATACTCCGGAAGGGTCCCGGCGGTGACGCCATCGACGAAGAATCGGATCTCCTCGCGGGACAGCGCGCCGCCATCCCGCTTCTTCATGATCACGTCAACTATGCGCATGCGGTGCGGGGAGTATATCTGGTGAACCGGGCGCTGCGGACTAGGGACTATGGAGTATGGAGTAAGGGAACTACCGGACTCTAGCCCCTAGCCCCGAGCCCCTGGCCCCTACGATAATCGGCAAGTGCCGCCGACGTCCCAGCTCTCGCCCGAGCTCGCTCAAGGGCTGCTGCAGCTCGCGCGCGCGTTGCTCGCCGCCGTGCGCAACTGGACGCTTTATCCGCCCGAGCACCCGTCGGTGGGCGCGGCGGTCGAACGTCTCGCGGACGCCATCCAGCAGGCGTCGAGGGGCGCCGCGTTCGCGCTGGGTATTACGCCCGAGACCCTGATGGTCGAAGGCGCCGAAGCGAACCGCGACGAGACCGCCATCGCCGAAGCCGCGGCGATGCTCCACGATCGCGATCTGATCCACATCCTGTTCGTCGGGGCGGTGCCGCAGGCCGCGCTCCATCGCCTGCTGCACCTCCTCACGCTCGATGCGACGGAGCGGCGTCAGCGCGGCGGTCCCGCGAAGATATGGGCCGCCGAGGGCGACCCGTCGATCGTCCTCGATCAAATCGACTACGAGCAGCTGCTCGCGCGCGAGCACGCGGGCGACCACGCCGCGACCGGTCGCGACGACCTCTGGCGCTCCATCGTGCTGTCGATCACGGCCGGACAGACCGCGTTCGACGAGCTCTCCCAGCGCCGGCTGCTCGACATCGCGGCCAGCGCGGTCGAGATCGGCGAGCTCGCATCGGCCGTCACGGCGCCGAAATGCGCCGCGGACGGCTCGCCGATGATCACCTCGCAGGCCGCGACGGTGCTCGCCGCGTTCCGGCACCTCAAGGGCATCGTCTCGGTCCTGGCGCCCGATCGGCTGTCCGACGTCATGAGCAACATCGCCACCGCGGCAGTCAACCTGAATCCGCAGGTCGTCATGCAGGTGATGCAGACGCAGGAGCATCCCGACGATCAGGTCGCCATCGTCAAGGGGATGACCGCGGCGTTCGACGACGTGAGAGTCGCCCAGCTGCTGTCGACGGCACTGGCCCTCGAAGGACAGGCCTCGGACCGGCTGGCCACTATCTTCAACACCATTGCGCCGGACGCCGATCGCAAGCGCCGCGTGCTGACCATGACGCGCAGCATGTTGAGCGAGACCGACTTCGGCCGCTCCGGACAATTCCAGGTGCTGTGGACGTCGATGGAGGAACTGCTCGTCTCGTACGACGAAAACCCGTACGTGTCCGAGTCATATCGCGGCGCTCTCGACGGCGTCGGAGGCCGAGCCGAACGGATGGCGGCAGCTGACCTTCCGCCGGAGCTGCCGGCCTGGATGGAGACGCTCGGCCAGGACAGCGTGCGCGCGCTGTCGGTGACGCTGCTCATCGATCTGCTGGCGCTCGAGCGCGACGCGACGCGCGCCGCCGCCATTGCGGAGGACATGGAAGCCCTCGCCGAGGATCTGCTGATGTCCGGCGCGTACGGCGATGCCAGGACGGTGACGGCTGCGCTGGCCGCACGCAGCCGGGCGCCATCGGCGCTCGGCCGCGACGCTTGCCGGCAGGCGCTCGATCGACTGGCCGAGTCGCTGGCGATGCTGGACACGGCGGCCCTTCTGGGCGACGTCGACCCGCGGGCGCGTGCGACGATTCGCGCGATTGTCGAGGACATCGGCCCGGCGGCCATCGAAGCACTCAAACCGGTGATGATGGTCGAGGAAGACACCGATGCCGCGCGCCTCGCCGCCGATGCGATCGTGGCCTTTGGCGCCGCCGCGATCCAGCGCCTGCCGTCGCTCCTGGAAGACCCACGCTGGTATGTCCAGCAACAGGGCGTACGGCTCGTCGGCCGGATCGGTCGAGCGGAGGGCGTCCCGCTGTTGCAGCCGCTCTTGCGGAAAGCCGATCCGCGGGTGGCGCAGGCGGCCATCTCGGCATTGACCGCCATTCCCGATCCCGCCTCGGCCCGCGCCATTCACACCGTCCTTCGCGCCGCCACTGGCGAGATGCGGCGGGCGGTCATCGAGGCGCTCGTCGCCCAGCGCGATCCTCGAGTCGTCCCGATGCTCGTCCGGATCATCGATGAGAGCGAACCGCTCGGCAAAGATCACGAGGTCGTGCTCGAGACGATCGAAGCGCTTGGCCTGGTGCCGAGTGATATGGGGGTCACGGCGCTGGCCCGTGTCATCGCCCGGCGCGGGTTTTTTGGGCGCCGGAAGCTGCGGACCCTCAAGGAGCGGGGTGTGGACGCCCTGGCCCGGATCGGGAGTCCCGCAGCGCAGACTGTCCTCGCGAATGCGGCGAAAACCGGGGACCGGCTGCTCAGAAAAATTGCCGCCGCCCGTCGATAGGAAGAGCCGATAAATAGAGACGGCATGGACCAGACCAAGGCGGAGGAGCTCGTGAGGCGCCTGGCGACGGCGCTGCGCGGCACGGAGCTCTATTCGCCCACCCATCCCGTGGTGCAGCGGGGCATCGACGGCCTCGCGGCCGCGGCGACGGAGGCCCTGCGGGCCGCTCCCAGCGTCGTCATCGGGTTCGTAGGCGACGAGGTGATTGTCGACACCACGAGGCTGCCGCGCGGCACGGCGGCGCTCGTCGGTTTCGCACGCGATCTCCGCGAGCGGGATATCGAGAAGGTGACGCTCTCGCGCGGACTGACGCGCGAGGAGCTCCGCGGCTTCATCGGGTTCCTGGCGGATCGGCGGTCGACCGGGCCGATTCCGGATCGGCTGGCAGCCAAAGGCGTCCGGCACGTCGCGCTGGGGAAAGTCGTCGTCGAGGAGTCGAGCGACGACCAGGTCGGGATCGCCGCCGCGCGCCGCCTCTATTCGACCGCGGTCGAAACCGCCGAATCGCTCTGGCAAGCGGCCAAGGCCGGCGAGCAGCCCGACCCTGCGGCGGCCCGCAAGATCATCGACGGCCTGGCGAAAATGGTCGCCCAGGACCGCACCTCGCTGATGGCGCTCACCGCGCTGAAGAAGTACGACAATTACACGTACACGCACATGGTCAACGTCTCCGCGCTGGCCATGGCGCAGGCGCGGGCGCTTAACATCCAGGGCTCGCTGCTGCGGGAGTTCGGATTCGCGGCGCTGATGCACGACATTGGAAAGGTCAACACGCCGCTCGAGGTCCTGAACAAGCCTGACAAGCTGACGAAGGACGAATTCGAGATCATGAAGCGGCACGTCGTCGACGGCGCCCACATCCTGCGGCGGACGCCCGAAGTGCCGGCGCTGGCGCCGATTGTTGCGTTCGAGCACCATCTCAAACAGGATCTGAGCGGCTACCCGGAGAAGATCGGCAGCCGTCAGCTCAATTTGTGCACGATGATCGTGTCGATCGCCGACGTCTTCGACGCGTTGCGCAGCACGCGGCCCTACCGGAAGGGGCTCGCGACCGATCGCATCCGCAACATCATGGGCGAACAGGGCAATCCGGCGTTCAACCAGCCGCTGCTCAAGCGATTCGTGAATCTGATGGGGCTGTTTCCGGTGGGGAACCTCGTTCGCCTCAACACCGACGAACTCGCGGTCGTGTCCGCCGAGCATCCGACGGATCCGTTCCGGCCGCAGGTGAAGATCCTCACCGACAAGACCGGCGCGCGTCTCGAGGCTCCGCTGCTCGTCAACACCTGGGAACGTGACGGCCGCGGCGAGCACGTGCGCGCGGTGGTCGAAGCCGTGGATCCCGAGCCGCTCGCCATCGACCCTCTGACGTATCTGTGATGCCGGACCTGAGCGACGCCCGCCCGACGCTGACGACCGAAGAGGCTACACGCCTCATCGAGTTCGCTCGCGCATGCAAGGCCGCCGCGCGCGCCGTGCTGCTGTATCCGGCGGGCCACCCGGCCATCGCCGCGACGCTCGGCCGCATCGTGCACATCACCTCGGCCGCCTCCCTGAGTGAGCCGCTTGTCGTCACCGTGCTGCCTGACGGCCTGCTCCTCGACGAGCGGGCCCCGGCCCGGCCGGAGGGCGCGCTCACCGAGTTGGCGGCTCTCCTCCACAGTCATCTGATCGGACAACTCACGGTCCACCCGGGCGGCGACGTCGAAGCGTGGCGGATGTTCCTGCTGCTGCTCGGGAGAACGCCTGAATCGGTCCGAACCGACGGCGGGATCGCCCGGGTCTGGACGACCATGGCCGGCCGCCACCTGGAGCTGCGGGAAATCGACTACGCGGAGGTGTTGCGCGAGCGGGCCAGCGGCCAGAACGCCGTCTGGGAGCGTGTGGTCACGAACTGTCTGCAGGGCAGCGCCTTCGAGCTGGACGACGCCGCGATCAACGATCTGATCAGCCTGGCCGGCAACGCCGACCAGCTGTGCGATCTGATGTCGACGGTGGAGAGCAAGATGGAGACCACCGGCGGCATCGGCGCAAAAACCGCCGCCGTCCTCCGGATGCTCCGCGGCATCATCGACGTCGTGTCGAAAAACGCGCCGGATCGCGTCGAACCCGTTCTGCAGAACATGGCGGCGGCCGTCGGCCACTTGTCGCCGGAGATGCTGCTGGCGCTGCTCGAGAAACGGCGGTCCGCCGACGAAGGCGCGCAGGTCGTACAGGCGGTCGCCAGCCGCATGTCGGAAGGCACGATTGCCGCATTCGTCTCGCGTCAGGTCATCGCTCAAAGCTCGCCGACCGATCGCGTCGCCCAGGCGTTCCAAGCGCTGGTTCGCGATCCGGATCAGCAGGAGCGGCTGTTGTCGCTCGCGCGCACCAACGTCGCCGCGTCGCCGCTCGGCAGCACGGAAGGGTTCGAAGACGTCTGGAACCACGTGGCGCAGAAACTGCTGACGTCGTACACGGACGAGTCCTACGTCTCGGAAGAGTACGGCCGCGAGCTCTCGGGAGCCCGGACGCAGGCGGTGGACGTCGAGCGCGTCAGCGACGATCCGCCCGAACGAGTGAGTGCGTGGCTCGGCACGATCGCCACCAGCGCATTGCGCAGCCTCGACCTCCAGCTGTTCCTCGATCTCCTCCGGATCGAAGACGACGACGAGCGGTGGGGCGAGCTGATGGCACCCGTCGTGTCGCTGCTCGAGGACCTGCTCCTGGTCGGCGACTTCGACGCCGCCTCCGAACTGCTGGCGATCGTGGTCAGGGAAGCGCAGGGCGCCGGCTCGAAGGCCCACCGCCAGGACGCGACGATTGCGATCGACATGCTGGTCGGCGGATCGATGATGCGGCACATCGTCACGCATCTGGCGACGGTCGACGAGCCGCAGTTCGAACGCATCAAGGCGCTCTGCGTGTCGCTCGGCGAGGTGCTGGTGCGGCCGCTCGCCGAGGCGCTGTCGGTCGAATCGCGGCCGCGCACGCGCCAGCGGCTGACCGCCATCCTGCTGGCGTTCGGCGCCGTCGCCCGGCGGACGATCGAACGGCTCAAGAACTCGCAGAATCCGGCGGTTCGGCGCACCGCCATCCAGATGATGCGCGAGTTCGGCGGCAGCGATGCGCTGCCGGATCTGACCGAGCTGCTCGATGACAACGAGCCGCAGGTGCAGCGTGAAGCGGTGCGGGCGATTCTCAACATCGGCACCGAAGCGGCGTACAAGATTCTCGAGCAGGCGCTGACGACCGGCACGCTGCAGTCACGCGACGCGATCATGCAGTCCATCGGCACGGTGCGCGACGAGCGCGCGACGCCGCTGTTCGCCTACATCATCGAACACGTGGACCACCGCGGACCGCTCAAGGCGGTGTACCTGAGCGCCATCGAATCGCTCGGCGCGCTGAAAGATCCCGCAGGCATCGCACCGCTGAAAGATGCGCTCCGCAAGGGCGAATGGTGGGCGCCGCGGCGGACGGCGGCGTTGCGACACGCCGCCGCGGCCGCGCTCGGACGCATCGGGACGCCGGACGCCATCGCCGCACTCGAGGAAGCGATCGCCGCAGGCTCGCGCGGCATGCGTGCGGCGGCCCGCGCGCATCTTCCCAACCGGAGCGCCCAGTGACGACGCCACCGCGTCTGCAGCTGGCTGACGAGCTCCTGCGCCGCTTCGCGGCGACCCTTCGTTCGGCGCAGCTCTATTCCAAAGGCCATCCGATCATCGCGCGGAACCTGGAATCGCTGGCCACCGCGCTGCAGCTCCTGCACAGCCTTCAGCCGTCGATCGTCGTCGGCCTCGTCGGCGACGAAGTCATCGTCGACGACATGCCGATGGCGAAGGCCGACACCATGGGCCCCCTGGTCCGGCGGCTGCAAAGCGCGGGCGTCGAGCGCATCACCATCGATCGCGGCGTGACCATGGAAGAGCTCGTCCTGTTCGTCGAGGCGTTCACCTCGGTTGAGCAGGACCACGCCATCGACCGCCCCTCGGCGTTTCCGACGATGGCGCACGTGCGGGTGGGACGGGTCACCGTCGGACAGCGCGTCGAAGGCAGTGCCACCGACATGGCCACGATCAGGCGTCTCTACAACGACGCCGTCTCGGCAGCCAACAGCGTCTACGACAGCGCGCAGACGGAGGGTAAGCCGGACATGTCGATCGCGCGCACGATGATCGACGGTCTGGCGCAAGCCGTCGCGCACAACCGCACGGCGCTGCTCGCGCTGACCACGCTCAAGAACTACGACAATTACACCTTCACGCATATGGTCAACGTGTCGGTGCTGACGATGGGCCAGGCGCGAGGACTCGGCATCGACGGCCCGCTGCTGCGGGAATTCGGTCTCGCCGCGCTCATGCACGACATCGGCAAAGTGCGAACACCGATCGAGATCCTGAACAAGCCCGATCGACTCGACGACGCGGAATTCGCGATCATGAAGCGCCACACGCTCGACGGCGCCGAAATCCTCCGCCAGACGCCGGACGTGCCGACGCTGGCGCCAGTGGTGGCCTTCGAGCACCACCTCCGGATTGATGGCAGCGGCTACCCCACGGGGGTGACCCGCGTCTCGCTCAATGTCGGCACGATGTTGTGCAGTATCGCGGACGTCTACGATGCGATGCGCTCGCAGCGGGGCTACCAGCAGGCGTTTCCCACCGAACGCATTCTCGAGGTGCTCAAACGGAATGACGGCAAGCATTTCGATCAGCACCTCGTCCGGCGGTTCGTGCAGCTGATCGGCATCTATCCCGTCGGCACGATCGTACGGCTCGACACGGGCGAGGTCGGCGTCGTACAACGTGTGTATGCGCCAGATCCGTACCGGCCCCACGTGCGGGTGCTCATCGGCCGCGAGGGCGCGCGGCTCGAGCTGCCGTACGATATCAACCTGTGGGAGACGGCCGACAACCCGCAGCTGCCCAAGGCGATCGTCGCGCCGCTCGATCCCGCCGATTACCCCTTCGATCCGTTGACGTTGATATGAGGCGAACGGCGCTCGTCCTGACTCTCGCGCTGTTGGCCCCGGCGCCGCGCCCGGCCGCAATCGATCCGCCGAAGCTCGCGGTGATCATCGTCGTCGACCAGATGCGCGCCGATTACGTCGAACGGTTCAAGGGTGACTGGACCGCCGGATTGAAACGCCTGGTCACCGAAGGCGCCTGGTTCACACGGGCGGCGTATCCGTACTTGCTCACCATCACGTGCCCGGGACACGCGACGATTTCCACCGGCACGTTCCCCAGCACGCACGGCGTGTTCTCGAACCAGTGGTGGGACCGCGAGTCCGGACGGCAGGTGCAGTGCTCCGACGATCCGTCAGCGACCAATTTCGGCTACGACGGGCCAGGCAAGGATCACAACAGCGGTTACCGCTTGAAGGTACAGACCCTCGCCGATCGCTTGCGCGCGGAGCGCAGTGCACATGTGGTGACGCTCTCGGCCAAGGCGCGCAGCGCGATCATGCTGGCGGGACATGGCGGCAACGCCGTGACCTGGTTGAGCGAGGCGAGCGACACCTGGCTCACCTCGTCGGCGTTTGCGACCGCGCCGGTACCCGAGGTCCAGCGCTTCATCGCCGCGCATCCGGTCCAGGCGGACTTCGGCAAGAGCTGGACGCCGCTGCCGGCAACCAACGATGCGGCGGTGGACGCGACGCCCGGCGAACGCCCGCCAGCCGGATGGAAGTCGACGTTTCCTCACGTGTTGAACGGTACATCGGGGCATCCAGACTCGGCGTTCCGGGCCCAATGGGACACCAGCCCGTTCGCCGATGCGTACCTCGCGGCGATGGCGGCGTCGCTCGTCGACCAGTTCCACCTGGGAGCCCACGACGGCATCGACCTGCTCGGCATCGGCTTCACCGGTCTCGATCGCGTCGGTCACAAGTTCGGCCCCAGGAGTCAGGAAGTCCGCGATCACCTGGCGCGGCTGGATGTGACGCTCGGCGCGCTGTTCGATCACCTCGATCGTGCGGTCGGTGGCGGGCGTTACGTCGTGGCGCTGTCGTCGGATCACGGCGTCACGCCGATTCCTGAGCAACTCCTGGCGGAGCATGCCGACGCGGGACGCATCCAGGCCTCGCAGATCGTCGAGCGTGTCGAAGCGCTGCTCGCGCCGGCCCTCGGCACCGGCGCGAACGTCACCAAGCTCGATGGCCGCGACGGCAATCTGTACTTCGCGAACGGTGTCTACGAGCGTTTGCGTGCGTCACCGCGTCTACTGGACCGCGTGGTGCGCGCCATCGCGTCGGCGCCGGGCATCGCCCGTGTGTTTCGCAGCGAAGAGCTGAAAGACGCGCGCGACCATGCCGACCCGTGGCGGCGTGCGGCGGCGCTCAGCTACGTCGAGGGGCGGAGCGGTGACCTCATCCTCGCGCCGCGGCGCGGCTGGGTGGCATCGACAGAGGCTGCCGCGCACGGCACGGCGTCGGCGGACGATCAGCGCGTCCCGATTCTCTTGATGGGGTACGGCATCAAAGCCGGACGCTACGATCAACCGGTGACGCCGGCCGACATCGCACCGACTCTGGCCGCGCTCTGCGGAGTCACGCTGCCACAAGCCGAAGGCCGGGCGCTCGGCGCCGCCCTCAAATGAAGCGGAAACCGCCGGTGCCGTTTTTTGCCCGCGTGCTGTCCGTCGTGCGTC
>Ga0114129_10011495_pt1 | contig 12605 bp, 8 predicted proteins | sample RhiMetdeltSRZDD1_FD_80071 | JGI IMG/M metagenome (GOLD analysis project Ga0114129, IMG submission 80071) | Populus rhizosphere microbial communities from Tennessee, USA - Rhizosphere MetaG P. deltoides SRZDD1 (version 2) (version 2) | ecosystem: Host-associated > Plants > Roots > Rhizosphere >...
GAGGATGTCGACAACGGGTTCTTCGTCGTCGGACGATTCGTGTTCAACGGCACGTACACCGGCGATTCGGTCGCCGATTTCCTGCTCGGCAGGGCGTCGGAATTCAATTACGGCAAAGGGCGGACGCGCATGGTGATGGTCAACCAGAATTTCGGCGCGTTCATCCAGGACGACTTCAAGGTGCGCGACAACCTGACGCTGAATCTCGGCGTGCGCTACGACTACTACAGCCCGATCACCGACAAGCTCGGCCAGACGTCGACGTTCATCGTCAACCGCGAACAGACGGGCGCGCCGCAGGGCGGCCAGGCCGAGGTGATCCTTGCCGGCACGCACGGGCTGCCGCCGAACGGCACGTACTTCCCGGACAAGAACAATTTCCAGCCGCGCGCAGGCTTCTCATGGGACGTCAGCGGCGACGGCAAGCTCGCGCTGCGCGGCGGCGCCGGCATTTTCTCCAACCAGCTTCGGAACAACCTGACGCTGCAGCAGATTCTCTCGTATCCGTTCTACGAGCAGCCGGTCGTGCGCGACACGACGCTCGACAATCCGATCAAGCCGGTGACGATTCCGCTCGTCGGCCAGTTGTACGTCACCGATCCGGACATCATCACGCCGTACACGGTCGCGTACAACGTCAACACGCAGTGGGAGTTCATGCGCAACACGATCCTGGAGGTCGCGTACGTCGGCAACCGCGGATACCGGCTGCTGCAGTTCCGCGAGATGAACCAGCCGATCTACGTGGCGGGACAGACGACGGCGGCCAACAAGGACCTGTTCAGGCCGTATCCCGGATTCACGTCGGTGCTGCGCTCGACCGGGTGGGGATCGTCGGACTACAACGGGCTCGAGATGAGCGTGCAGCGTCGGTTCCGCGACGGCCTCTCGTATCAGGTGTCATGGGTCTACTCGCAGTCGAACGACTACTCGTCGCGGTTCCACTCGGGCGCGACCAACCGCACGTACATCATGATGGCGCAGGACGACAACGATCGAAACGCGGACTACGCCGCGTCGGACTTCGACGTGCGGCACCGCGTCGTGGCGTCGCAGGTGTACGAGCTGCCGTTCGGAGCGAAGCGGCGCTGGGCGAACACCGGACCGCTCGCGCAGGTGATCGGCGGATGGTCCGCCGCGAGCATCTGGACGTTCCAGACCGGATTTCCGTACACGATCTACGACGGCAGCGATCCGTGTCTGCGCGCGGGCAACTGGACGCCGAGCTGCCGTCCGAATTCGATTGGCGATGCGAACGACGGTCCGAAGACGGCGCAAGAGTGGTTCAACACGAAAGCGTTTCAGAAGACCGCGCCCGGGCAGTCCGGCACCGCGGGTCGAAACGCGATCCGTGGTCCTGGTTTGATCAACACCGACCTCGCGCTGGTTCGGACGATTCCGTTCGGCGCGACCGCGCTGGACGTGCGCATCGAGTGCTTCAACCTGTTCAATCGCGTCAACCTCGGCGTGCCGGTCACCGATTTTTCATCCAGCTCGTTCGGCCGGATTCAGAGCACGGCGACACCGGCGCGGGAGTTCCAGTTCGGCGTGAAGTTCAGGTTCTGAGCAGGGAAGAACGCAAAGGCCGCTAAGGCCGCAAAGAATTCTGTTGTTGTCTTTGCGCTCCTTGCGGCCTTTCGGGTTCTTCGTCGCGGCTCCGGCGAGACGTTCCCCGCGATCGAATCGGAGGCTTCAGCGATTGTCGTTCGTCGACGAACGCTGCGCCTGGAACAGCAGCGGCGCGAATTCCGAGAGGTAGTCGCGCCAGTTGAGCCACGTGTGCGCGCCCTGGCTCTCGATGAAGACTGGTTTGAAGCCGTGCTTCTTCAGAAGCTCCACGGTGCTTCGCGTCGTGTCGATCAGGAAGTCGTCCTTGCCGGTGCTGAACCAGACGAGAAGGCCGCGCTTGTTGGCGGCGTTGTCGAGCGCGGCCAGGTTCCGCTTCTCCCACGCTTCGCTGGCGGGTGGTGACGTCGCGTCCGCGGGCGGGCCGCCGCGGCGGCCGTCGATGATCCCGGAGCTGAACACCCCGACGTACGCGAACTTCTCCAGGTGCGGAATCGCGATGTTCAGCGTCTGATTGCCGCCCATCGAGAGTCCGGCAATCGCGCGGCTCTGACGGTCCGTCAACACTCGGTAGCGCTTCTCGACCGTCGGCATCAAATCCGTCAGGAAGTCGTTGATGAACGGGTCCGGCCCCGCGCCAATCCCCGGGGTTCCTTGCTGAGCGGCAGCCGGCGCCGGTGCGCCGAGCGCCGCGCCCGCGCCGTTGACGTGACCGGCCGGCATCACGACGATCATCGGCTTCGCTTTGTTCGTCGCGATCAGGTTGTCGAGGATGAAGCCGGCGCGGCCGACCGAGCTCCACGAATCATCGACGTCGCCGGCGCCGTGAAGCAGATAGAACACCGGATAACGGTCGCGGCTCGTCTCGTAGCCGGGCGGCGTGTAGACGTGCATCCGCCGGATGCCGCCGAGCGCCGTCGAGGTGTAGTGAACGGAAGCGACGGCGCCATGCGCCACGTTCTTCGTATCGAACACGTCGGAGCCCGGCACGATCGCGAGGCTGTAGATGGTCGTGTTCGTCTGGCTCGTCATCGGATTGCGCGAGTCGACGACCGTGACGCCGTCGACGACGAACACGTAGCGGTAGGCGCCCGCGGGCAGCGGTCCGAACGTCGCTTCCCAGACGCCTTCAGCGTTCTTCGTCAACTGCGGCGGCGCCACGCCGCGGCCGCCGATGCCCGGGATGTCGCCGGGACTCCGCAGTTCCACCTTCTTCGCATCCGGCGCGAGCACGCGGAACGTCACGCGGCGATCGCCGCGCACCTCCGGTGACGTGACCGCCGGCGCTTGAGGCGCCTGGGCGGCGGGGCGCGCTGCGGTGGCAGGCGCCTGAGCCGCAGCCGACAGCGATTGTTCCGGCGTGACGACCGCCGCGGAAGCGGTCAGGAAGCCGGCGACGATCCCTCCCCAGGGAAGCATTCTCAGCAGAAGGCGGCGCTCGGTCATATGTCGCTCCGCGCGGATTGTAATCGATTTCATACACGCCCGCCGCACCTGGTTCCTACGCTTTTCTGCTGCACGCCTCCCGACCGATGCCCGATACTCTGTGCCGAGAACTTCCGCCATGGCCGATCTCGAGAACGACCTGCGCAACATCACGATGGCCCCGTACATCGTCAAGGCGATGGCGCTCATCGGCGTGCAGCGCCGCGCCGGCAGCAACATGTTCCGGCATCAGATCGGAACCATGGCGATTCTGCTCGACTACAAGATCGTCGATCCCGTCCTGCTGAAGGCCGCCGTGATTCACGATCTCTTCGAGGACGCGGCAACCATGCCCGGCGTCACGGAGGCCGAGATCAAGCGCGTCGACTCGGACGGCCCGGCCGTCTACGACCTGGTGATGGAGGTGACGATCCGGATCGCAAACGGCGTCAAGGAACCGAAGTCCGACTACCTGCTGCGCATCATGCAGACCGGCAGCCGCCGCGCCCGGTTGTTGAAGCTCGCGGATCGCATCAGCAACCTCACGGCGCTCGGATTCGTCCACGACGCCGCGTTCGTGAGAAATTACCTGCACCAGACCAAGAGCTACATCCTGCCGTACGCCGAACAGGTCAACCCCGATATGTTCCGCGAGCTGTCGCACCTGGTCGAGAGCCGCGAGCGGATGCTGCAGCAGATGGGAACGGACCGCGACGCTCGATGACCGGGTCGCCCGCCGACTCCCAACAACAAGTCAGCACCGACCGCCGCGAGCTCGGCGCGCTTGGCTACGCGCAGGAGCTCTTCCGGACGATGGGCGGGTTCTCGAACTTCGCCATTTCCTTCTCGATCATCTCGATTCTCACCGGCGCGGTCACGCTCTACGAGCATGGGCTGACGATGGGCGGGCCGGCGGAGATGGCGTTCGGCTGGCCGATCGTCACGATCTTCACGCTCGCCGTGGCGCTCAGCCTGGCGGAGCTCGCGTCGGCGCTGCCGACGGCGGGCGCGATGTATCACTGGGCGTGCCGGCTCGGCGGGAAAGGCTGCGGCTGGTTCACCGCCTGGTTCAACATCATCGGTCAGCTCGCGACGCTCGCCGGCATCGACTACGGCTGCGCGCTGTTCGTGACGCCGCTTCTCGGCGTGCCGATGACGGCGTCCAACATTCTGATCGTCTACGCCGGCGTTCTGCTCTCGCACGCGGTGATCAATCACTTCGGCATTCGACTCGTCGCGCGGCTCAACGATTTCAGCGTGACCGTCCACATCATCGGCGTCATCGCCATCGTCTCCGCGGTGCTGCTCTTCGCACCGAAGCAGCCGATCGGATTCTTCTTCGCCCGAATCACGTCGAACACCGAAGGGTGGCCGTACTGGTGGGCGTTCGTGGTCGGCCTGCTGCAGGCGCAGTGGACCTACACGGGATACGACGCGTCGGCGAGCGTGTCGGAGGAGACGGTCGATCCACGGCGCCGCGTGCCATGGGGCATCGTGATGGCGGTCGTCGTGTCGAGCGTCGTCGGCTATGCGCTGCTCGTCGCGCTGACGCTCGCGATCAGGGACATCCCGTCGGTGCTGAACGCGCGTGACGCGAGCGGCAACGACATTCCAGCCGTGATCGCGATTCTCACCACGGCGCTCGGAGAAACGGCAGGCGGCGTGTTCACGGGGCTCGCGGCGATGGCGATGTGGTTCTGCGGCCTTTCAGCGGTGACGTGGAGCTCGCGCGTGATTTATGCGTTCGCGCGCGACAACGGTCTGCCCGCGTCGGCGGCCTGGCGGCGCGTCAGCGAGAAACATCTCACGCCGGCGCCGGCCATCTGGCTCTGCGTCGCGATTGCGTTCCTCGCGACCGTCAGCAGCGGCACCTACGTCGTCGTCACCTCCATCAGCGTGATCGGGCTGTACTTTTCGTACATCATCCCCGTGTATCTCGGATGGCGGTCGAGAGGTTCTGCGCGAGAGGCGCCGCGAGGTCCATGGCATCTCGGGCGCTTTGGATCGGCGATCAACCTCATCGCGATCCTCTGGGTCGCGTTCATCACCGTGATTCTCAGCGTCCCCGACAACATGCGTGCGGGAAGGACCATCGCGATCGTGACGGCGATGCTGGCCGCGTGGTACGTCCTGGGCGAACGGCACCGCTTCGTGGGCCCTGCATGGACCGCGCAGCATGCCGGCGCGACTCCTCACTCGATCGTACGGTCGTAGCGCATCGATCATTTCGTGAACCCGGTGACGCGAAGCCAGTTCGCGAGCAGGCGCGGCCACTCGGCGAGCGCCAGATCCTGCTGCCCGAGACCCGTTCCGTGCGGACCGTTGCGGAACACGTGCATCTCGGCCGGCACACCAGCCTTGCGCAACGCGAGAAAGTAAGCGACGGCGTTTTCCACCGGGACGACCGTGTCGGCGTTCGTGTGATAGATGAACGCCGGCGGCGTGGCCGGCGTCACCTGCGTTTCGCTCGACAGGTTGCGGGCGAGCGCCGCGTCGGGATGCTCGCCGAGGAGGTTCGTCTTCGACCCTTGATGCGTCCACGGCTCGACGAACGAAATCACCGGATACGCAAGCACCGCGAAGTCGGGGCGGCTGCTGACGCGATCGATCGGATCGGCCGCGTCAGGCTTGCCGGCATCGAAGTGCGTCGATGCCGACGAGGCGAGGTGGCCACCGGCCGAGAATCCCATGATGCCGATGCGATCCGCCGCGATGTGCCACTCGGCCGCCCGCGCGCGCACCGTGCGGATCGCGCGCTGCGCGTCGCCGAGCTCGATCGGATGGTGGTACTTCGGGCCCAGGCGATAGCGCAGCACGAACGCGGCGATGCCGAGCGCGTTGAGATAGTTTGCCGGCGCGCGTCCCTCGTTGTTCATCGACAGGCGCGCGTAGCTGCCGCCCGGCGCGACGATGACGGCCGTCATCGGGCCGGTGGTGTTCGACGGCATGTAAATCGTGATCGACGGCTTGTCGCTGTCGTCCTGCCCCAGCGCGCCCGGTGCGCCGTCCGGCCACAGCAACATCGTCTGGGGATCCTGAAGGATCGGCGGCGCGGGCGGCGCCTGTGATGTCTGTGGTGCCTGTGATGAATATCCCGCGGCTGAAGCCGTCAGGACGAGCGAGAGTACGAACGTCAACGTGCGCATGGCGTGGCTATAGTAACGCTCGCGTGCAACTCTCCTCACACACACAGGGGGCGTCGTGATTCGCAAGGCGTTCAGAATGTCGGTGAACCCGGGCCAGCAGGCGGAATACGCGCGCCGGCACAATCCGATCTGGGCCGAGCTGGCCGACGTGCTGCGCCAGCACGGCGTGCAGAGCTACAGCATCTATCTCGATCCGGAGACGAACGATCTGTTCGCGTACGCGGAGATCGAAAGCGACGAGCGATGGGCCGCCATTGCCGGCACGGAAGTGTGCCGCCGATGGTGGCGATTCATGCGCGAGGTGATGCCGTCCAATCCCGACGACAGCCCGGTCGCGCGCGACCTTCGCGAAGTCTTTCACCTCGACTGATTCCCGGCGGCCTTCGTTCCTCGTCCGTCGCGAAGCGCTGCCGCGGAGAAAAGTCACTGAGCGTTGCGGCCTTAGCGGCCTTTGCGTTCTTCCCCAGGCGCTGACATTTCGAGACAACCTCGATCTGCTCAATTCGACGCATGAAATCGGTAACATCGAGCGCGGAACGCCCGTACCGGACGTTATAATCTCGGCTGGATTCTCGAACGTGCGCACTCTGCTCGTGCGGTCGATCGCGGCGGCTTGTGTCGTGTCCGGCATCGCGTGCGCGCGCCATGGATATCTGCGTGCGCCGTCCGTTGCGCCGCTTGCGGCTCACGATCAACAGACGTCTGCGCCGTCGTCGCCGGACTATGCCGGTCTCGTGCGCACATCCTGCATCGGCTGTCACAACGATCGGCTCAAGACAGCCGGCCTGTCACTTCAGAATCTCGATCTCGCTGCCGTTCCGGATCACGCTGACGTCTGGGAGAGGGTCGTCCGGAAGGTGCGAGCAGGCGAAATGCCGCCGTCGAATGTGCGCTCGCGTCCCGATCCGCAGACGGCCGCCGCGTTCGTCGCGTATCTCGAATCCACGCTCGATCGCGCGGCGATCGCGCATCCGAATCCCGGCCGGGCGCCGGTGCATCGCTTGAATCGTGCGGAGTACAGCAACGCCATCCGCGATCTGCTGGGCGTCGACGTGCGTCCCGGCGAATGGCTGCCGGTCGACGATTCCGGCTACGGGTTCGACAACATCGCCGCGGTGCTGTCCACCTCGCCTGCGCTGCTCGATCGGTACATGTCGGCCGCGCGCCGGATCAGCCGTCTCGCCGTCGGCGATCTCACGATGAAGCCGGCCGAGGAGATTTACGACACGAAGCGCGATCCCCTCAAAGGCAGCCGGAACGAGCAGTTGAACGACGAGTTGCCGTTCGACTCGCGCGCCGGCATGACGGTCGCGCACTACTTTCCGCTCGACGGCGAATACGTCTTCAAGGTGCGGTTCTTCGGCGTGCAGTCCGGCGGAGAGGAAACCGAAATCGATCCGTTCCAGGTGCGCGTCCCGGTGAAAGCCGGACTCCACACGGTCGGCGTCACGTCGCCGCGGGAGAACCTGAAGGCCGAGCGCGAGACGCCGGCAGGCGGACCGGGCGGCGGAGCCGCCGCGGCGGGCCGCGCGGTTCAAATCCCGGCGCCGGTCGATTTGCGTTTGAGCGGCGCTCGATTGAAACGATTCGACGTGCGGGCGGCGACGCCGGAAGTCAGACAGCTGATCATCGGCGGTCCCTACAGTCCGACCGGGCCCGGCGATACGCTGAGTCGCCGGACCATCTTCGTCTGCCGCCCTTCGACAAGCTCAGGGCGTCCCGAGCCTGTCGAGGGACGGCCCACGCAGCCCGCGCAGGAGCCGGCGTGCGCGCGAACGATTCTCACGACGCTTGCGCGTCGGGCCTTCCGGCGTCCCGTGACACGCGCCGACATCGATCCGCTGTACGCCTTCTACGAGCGGGGTCGCGGTACGTCACCACGGCGAAGCGAAGCGGAGCCTGACAAGGCTCGACGAAGCGAAGCCGAGTCGGGGACCTTCGAGAGTGGTATCCAGGCCGCGATCGAAGCGATGCTCGTGTCGCCGGAATTCCTGTTCCGCATCGAGCGGGATCCTCAGGGCGCTAGACCGGGCGACGCGCATCGCATCAGCGACCTCGAGCTCGCATCGCGGCTCTCGTTCTTTTTGTGGAGCACGATTCCCGATGCCGAGCTGCTGGACCTGGCCGAACGCGGCAAGTTGAACGATCCCGCGGTGCTCGAGCGTCAGGTGCGGCGGATGCTCGACGACCCGCGCGCCGAGGCGCTGGTGTCGAACTTCGCCGGGCAGTGGCTTCAACTCAGAAACGTCGAAACGGTGAAACCGGATCCGGTGATTTTTCCGTTCGACGAAGCGCTTCGCCACGCGTTCCTCACCGAAACAGATCTGTTCGTCTCGAGCATCGTTCGCGAGGACCGCAGCCTGCTCGACCTGCTCTCGGCCGACTACACGTTCGTCAACCAGCGCCTCGCCGAGCACTACGGCATTCCGCGCGTGTACGGCTCGCAGTTCCGGCGCGTGACGCTCGCCGACGTGAACCGGCGCGGGCTGCTCGGACAGGGCAGCGTGCTGACCGTCACGTCCTATCCCAATCGAACGTCGGTGGTGCAGCGCGGCAAGTGGATTCTCGAAAACCTGCTCGGCACGCCGCCGCCGCCGCCGCCGCCCGACGTGCCCGAGCTGAAAGCGGCGACGAACGGCAAGGCGCTGTCGATGCGCGAGCAGATGCAGGCGCACCGGGCCAACGCGATCTGCGCCGCGTGCCACAGCCGGATGGACCCGATCGGGTTTGCGCTGGAGAATTTCGACGGCGTCGGGCGATGGCGCAGCGAAGACGCGGGCACGCCGATCGATGCGAGCGGGAGCCTGCCCGACGGTACCCGGTTCGAGGGTCCGTCCGGGCTGAGCCGGCTGCTCCTGACGAAATACCGCGACGATTTCCTGCGGACGGCGACCGAGAAACTGCTGACGTACGCGCTCGGCCGCGGCGTCGAGTACTACGATTACCCGGTAATTCGCTCGATCAATCGCGAAGCGGCGCGCGATAATTATCGAATCTCATCGTGGATTCTCGCGATCATCAAGAGCACGCCGTTTCAGATGCGGAGGGCGTCGGAATCATGAACAACTTCAACCGCTCGACTTCGCCTCGCTTCGTCGAAGCTCGCCGAAGCCCTGGCGGAGGCGGCAGACTGCCCCGGCGAACGTTCCTCCGGGGCCTCGGCGCGACGATGGCGCTGCCGCTGCTCGATTCGATGACGCCGGCGGCGTCGGCCGCACCGGCGGCGCCGCCGGTGCGACTCGGCTACGTCTACACGCCGAACGGCATCATCGGCGCGTGCGACAAGAGCCCTCGTCCGTTCATGTGGACGCCGAGAACCGCCGGCGCGAACTTCGAGTTCAGCCCGACGATGAAGGCGCTCGAGCCGTTCCGCGATCACGTCAACGTGTTCAGCGGGCTCGCGCAAGTCACGGGCCGGGCGCTCGGCGACGGTCCGGGCGATCACGCGCGCGCGACGGCGACGTTCCTGACCGGCGTCCACCCGTACAAGACCGGCGGCGCCGATTTCCGGCTCGGCATCTCCGCCGATCAGATCGCGGCGAAGGAGCTCGGCAAGTACACGCAGCTCGCGTCGATCGAGCTCGGACTCGAGCCGCAGCCGCTCGCCGGCAACTGCGATTCGGGGTACACGTGCGCGTACATGTCGATGTCGTGGCGCGGACCGACCAGTCCGCTCCCGGCCGACATCAATCCGCGATCGGTCTTCGAGCGGCTGTTCGGCGACGGCGACAGCACCGACGCCGCCGCCCGCATGGCGAGACTCGAGAAGCAGAAGAGCGTGCTCGACTACGTCACCGGCAGTCTGTCGCGGCTGCGCATGACGCTCGGCAGCGGCGACAAACGCAAGCTCGAGGAATATCTCGAAGCGGTGCGCGACATCGAGCGCCGGATTCAACTGGCCGAACAGCAGAACGCGACGCTGCCGATTCCGCGCATCGAGCGCCCGAGCGCGGTGCCGGACGATTACATGCAGTACACGAAGCTGATGATCGACATGCAGGTCATCGCGTGGCAGACGGACATGACGCGCGTGGCGTCGTTCATGCTCGGCCGCGACGGGAGCAACCGGTCGTATCGCGAGATCGGGATCTCCGACGGCCATCACTCGATCTCGCATCATCAGAACGATCCCGAGCGCGTCGAGAAGCTGATCAAGATCGACGAGCTCCACGTCGCGATGTTCGCGTATCTGCTCGAAAAGCTGCGGGACACGCCCGACGGCGACGGCTCGCTGCTCGATCACTCGCTCGTGCTGTTCGGCAGCAGCATCAGCGAATCGAACATTCACACGCACGACGATCTGCCCATCGTGCTGGCCGGGCACGCCAACGGACAGCTGAAGGGCAACCGTCATCTCGTGTATTCGAAGGAAACGCCGCTGAACAATCTGTTCCTGAACATGTTCGACCTCGCGGGCGTGCCGCACGTCGGCGGGTTCGGCGACAGCACCGGACGGCTGGCGAACCTCTAGCGACAGCAATGAATCGGCAGTTGTCACGAACGACAACCGAGAACCCGCATCCCTCGACAGGCTCGGGATGCCCTGAGCTTGTCGAAGGGCAGAACACGCAGAGCCATTGCCTGGCTTCTCTCCGGGAGTTCAGAGGCTTCAAGTTCTGCGGGTTCGGCGGGTTCCGCGTTGATCGTGACAGGGTGCATCGCTTCCTGTTTCTCAGCGCCGTCTGTTGTGTGTGCGCGGGGCTGCCCCTTCTGCACGCGCAGCAGCGCGACGTCCGTCTGCTGGAGGCCGTCAAGCGCCGCGACGACAAGGCGTTTGCGGCGCTGCTCAAGGCGAAAGCCGACGTGAATGCCGCGCAGCCCGACGGCGCGACGGCGTTGGCGTGGGCGGTCCACCTCGGCGAGCGGCGCATGGCGGAAGCGCTGCTCGACGCCGGCGCGAATGCGAACACCGCCGACGAGTATGGCGAAACGCCCGTGACGCTGGCGGCGGCCAACGGCGACGCCGCGCTCGTCCGGCGACTGGTCGCGGCCGGCGCACACGCGCACGCCGCGCGATGGAACGGCGAGACGGCCGTGATGATCGCGGCGGGCGCGGGCAGTCTCGACGCCGTTCGCGAGCTGGCGGCCCACGGCGCCGACGTCAACGCCGCGGAGCCGCGCGGCGGTCAAACGGCGCTGATGTGGGCCGCCGCCGAAGGCCACAGCGACGTCGTGGCCGGACTGGTCGGGATGGGCGCGAACGTCAACGCCGCGTCCAAGACCGGTTTCACGCCGCTCGTCTTCGCGGCGATCAAGAACGACGAGGCGTCGATGAAGACGCTGCTCGCCGCCGGCGCCAATCCGAACGCCGCCCTGCTCTCGGGCGCCAAACCGATCATCGTCGCGATGCAGTACAAGCACACGGCTGCCGCGCTCACGCTGCTCGAAGGCGGCGCCGACATCAACGTGCGCGATCGTGCCGGCAATACGACGCTGCATCTGGCCGCGCAGTCGGGCGATATCAAACTCGTACGCGCGCTTCTCGCGAAAGGCGCCGAAGTCAACGCGCGCACGCCGAAGTCGACGGCGCCGATGGGCGCTCGCGGCGGCGGCGGCGGCGGCCGGGGGGTGACGGCCGGCGAGCAGTCGCCGCTGATGATGGCCGCCCGCACCGATCATGAAGACGTCATGCGCGCGCTCGTCGCCGCCGGCGCCGATCCGAAGCTCAAGGCGCAGGACGGCAGCAGCGTGCTGATGGCCGCAGCCGCCGGATCGCGCCTCAAGACGTTCAAGTACGCCTACGAGATCGATCCGGACGTCAACGTCGTGACGGCAACCGGCAACACCGTGATGCATGTCGCGGTCGGGCTGAACGATCGCACACAGCCGGAAGTGTGCGAGGTGATTCAGTTCCTCGCCGACCACGGCGCGCCGCTCGACGAATTGAACGGCGCGGGACGAACGCCGATTTCGATTGCCGACAATCTGCCGGTCGATCTCGCCGTCGATCTGCTCACCAAACTGATCACGGAGCGCGGCGGAAAGCCCAAAATCCCCTCGAAGCGCTGACGCCCACGATGAACGCAAAGGGCGCAAAGACCGCAAAGGCATGTTGGGGTGTTGGCCTATACGGGATACTGATTACCGCACTGCCCATGAAAACATTGATTGCTGGATCGGTCGTGCTGGGCGCCGCTGTCTGGCTCGGAGGATCGCAGGCCGGGCTGCCGCCGCTGGAGTACAGGCTCGGCCGCGACTCGGAGTACCAGGCGAACCATCCCGGCGGCAAGCTGACGAAGTACGTGCTCGCGCCGGGTAAATTCTTTCCCGGGACGCCGCACAACTATCAGGTCTACGTGCCGGCGCAGTACGACGCGAGCCGGCCGACGCCCTTCATGATCTTCCTCGACGGCAGCGGCTATGCTGGCGACAACGTGCGCGTGCCCGTCGTGCTCGACAATCTGATCGCGCAGGGCGAACTGCCGCCGATGATCGCGATGTTCATCGATCCCGGCGTGATGCCGGCGC
>Ga0114129_10011496_pt1 | contig 12605 bp, 14 predicted proteins | sample RhiMetdeltSRZDD1_FD_80071 | JGI IMG/M metagenome (GOLD analysis project Ga0114129, IMG submission 80071) | Populus rhizosphere microbial communities from Tennessee, USA - Rhizosphere MetaG P. deltoides SRZDD1 (version 2) (version 2) | ecosystem: Host-associated > Plants > Roots > Rhizosphere >...
GCCGGGGAGGCCGGGGAGGGAAGTGCATTAACTCATGCTACGTGCGTTGATCGCGCTTGCGCTGATCGCGTCGTCTGCGGCGCAGAGCTCGTCGCGCGAGGTCGCGATCACGTTCGATGATCTGCCGGTCGTCGGCGTGGTGCCCCGCGACGCGGACGCGAGCCGCGCGCTGACGCGCAAGCTGCTGCAGGCCGTCGTCGATCACCGCGTGCCGGCGATCGGGTTCGTCAACGAAGGGAAGCTGGGCGATCCGCCGGCGGCGGCGCGCGTCGCGCTGCTTCGACTCTGGCTCGACGCGGGTCTCGAGCTGGGCAACCACGGCTACTCTCACCTCGATCTGAACACGACGCCGCTCGACCAGTTCGAGGCCGACGTCGTCCGCGGCGAGACCATGACGCGGCGGCTGCTCGACGAACGTGGAATGCCGCTGCGGTACTTCCGCCATCCGTTTCTCCACACCGGCCGCGACCTCGGCGTGCGCGACGCGCTCCACCGATTCCTGGCGGGACGCGGCTACCGCGTGGCGCCGGTGACGATCGACAACGACGAGTACATCTTCGCCGCCGCGTACGACCGCGCCGCCATGCGCCACGACGACGCGCTGGCGCGGCACGTGGCGGACGCCTACGTCCCGTACATGGAGGCGAAGGTCGCGTTCTTCGAGCGCAACTCGGTCGATCTCGTCGGCTACGAGATGCGGCACGTTCTGCTGCTGCACGCCAACATGCTCAACGCGGATCGGTTCGACGAGCTCGCGCGCATGCTCGAGCGGCGCGGGTACCGGTTCATCACGCTCGAGCGGGCGCTCGAAGATCCTGCGTACCGGATGGACGACACGTATACCGGTTCTGGCGGCATCACCTGGATCCATCGCTGGGCCTTGACCAAGGGCGTGGCGAAGTCGTTCTTCGCTGGCGAGCCGGCAGTGCCACCGTGGGTCGCGAAGGCAGCTGAAGCCCCGCGCTGATGCGCTACCATACGCGGCCATGATGGCTCTCGTCCGCCGCGGATGTGCGCTCGGCGTGATCGTCGCGATGTCGGTGCTCGTCGGCGCCACGCCGGCCGACGTGCTCGCGCACGTCCGCGCCTGGCGCGCCGATCACGAGAAGGCGATTCTGCGCGAGCTGTTCGACCTGCTGAAAATCCCGAACGTCGCGACGAACCAGGCAGACATCGCGCGCAACGCCTTGGCCCTCAAGGCGATGTTCGAGCGGCGGCAGTTCACGTCGGATCTCATCCAGACGAACGGATCGCCGGTCGTCGTCGCCGAGCGGCGGGTCCCGGGCACGCGGCGAACGCTCACGTTCTACTTTCACTACGACGGTCAGCCGGTCGACCCGACCGAATGGATCTACGAGCCGCCGTTCTCGCCGGTGATCGTCGTGCCGCACGAGCCGGCGGGCCGGACGATCAGCCTCGATACCTGGCAGGGCGCGATCGATCCGACGTGGCGCATCTACGGTCGATCCTCGTCCGACGACAAGTCGCCGATCGTTGCGCTGCTCGCAGCCGTGGACGGGCTCGACGCCTCGGGCGACGGCCTGACGTCGACGATCCGCGTGGTGCTCGAGGGCGACGAGGAAGCCGGGTCGCCGTCGCTCGAATCGGTCGTCCGCGCGCACGGCGATCGTCTGCGCGGCGACGCGCTGATCATGGTCGACGGTCCGCGCCACGCCAGCGACCGGCCGACGCTGTTCTTCGGCGCGCGCGGGATCATGAACGCGGTGGTCACGGTGTACGGTCCCGTGCGCGATCTCCACAGCGGCAACTACGGCAACTGGGCGCCAAACCCGGCGCTCGCGCTCGCGAAGCTCCTCGCGTCGATGAAAGACGATAGCGGCCGCGTGACGATCGACGGCTTCTACGACGATGTGGTGCCGCTGACGGCGGCGGAGCAGCAGGCGCTCGACGAGATCCCCGACGTGCAGCCGACGCTGATGAAGACCTTCGGCTTCTCGCAGGTGGAGAATCCGGACGAGCGGCTCGAGCGGCGCCACAACCTGCCGACGCTCAACATCAACGCGCTCGAAGCCGGCGGCGGCGTCGGCGGTCAGGGGCGCACCGTGATTCCCGCATCGGCCAGCGCGCGGCTCGATCTGCGCCTGGTCAAGGCGGTCGATCTCGGGAAACAGTTCGGCCGTCTCGTCGCCCACGTCCAGAAGCAGGGCTTCTTCGTCGTCGATCGCGCGCCCGATGCGGCGATGCGCGCGGCGCATCCGTGGATGGCGACGGTGGCGCGAATCGGCGGCTATCCGGCGGGGCGCACTGCGATCGACTCGCCGCTCGCCACGGCGATCTCGAAGGCGCTGGGCGACGCCGCCGGCGGACCGATCGTCCGGCTGCCGACGATCGGCGGCAGCGCGCCGTTCTATGTCTTTACCGACATCCTGCGGGTGCCGACCTTCGGGCTGTCGATCGTCAACTTCGACAACAACCAGCACGGACCGAACGAGAACGTCCGCATCAGAAACATCTGGGACGGGCTCGACTCGATGGCGGCGCTGCTGACGCTGCCCAACCGATGATCATCCGCGACGAGGCGCCGGCCGATCGCGCGGCCGTGCGCGCGCTGCTGATCGCGGCGTTCGGCTCGCCAGTTGAGACCGACCTCGTCGATCACCTGCAGCGCGACGGGCTGACGATCGCGTCACGCGTCGCGTCCGACGGCGCGACCATCGTCGGCCACATCTTCTTCAGCCCGGTGTCCATCGTGAACGACGAGGCGGCGTTCGAGGTCGCGTCGCTCGCGCCGATGGCCGTTGCGCCGGGTCGGCAGCGGCAGGGCATCGGATCGGCGCTCGTGGTCGACGGCATCGAGCGGTGCCGGCTGGCCGGCTGGCCGGCGATCGTGGTCGTCGGCCACCCGGAGTACTACCCGCGATTCGGATTCCAGCCGGCGATGGTGTCGCACCTCGCGAACGCGTTCGCCAGCGGCGACGCGTTCATGGGACTCGAGCTGACGCCTGGCGCGCTGACGAAGGCGCGCGGTTCGGTTCGCTATCCTGCGGCGTTCGATGAATTGTCCTGACGTGTCTTCGCGGCCGATCGATCAGCGCTCCCCCCATTTCAGCTTCTGCCGCAGGACTTCGAAATAGCTCCGCGTCGACGGCCGCACGAGACCGAGCGGCTGCGGCGTGCGCGCGACGCGCACCTCGTCGCCGGCTTCGAGCTGGAGTCCGGCCTGACCGTCGAACGTGGCGAAGACCTCGTCGTGGTCGTCCATCTGCGGCTGCACGCGGACCGGCGACGCCGTGGGAATGACGATCGGCCGGTTCGTGAGCGTGTGCGGCGCAATCGGCGTCAGGATGAGCGCGTCGACGCTGGGCTGAACGATCGGTCCGCCGGCCGCGAGGTTGTACGCCGTGGATCCCGTCGGCGTCGCGACGATCAGGCCGTCGGCCTTGACGCGCGTGACGAACTCGTCGCCCACCCACACCGACAGATCGATCATCCGCGAATGCGCGCCTTTGGTGATCACGACGTCGTTCAGCGTGATGTACGTCGCAGCCGAGGCGCCCGCGCGCGACACCGTCGATCGGAGCATCATCCGCTCCTCGACGTGCGCGCGGCCGCCGAGCGCCGCCTCGAGCGACGGATACAGCTCGTCCAGCGTGACCTCCGTCAGAAACCCCAGGCTGCCGAAGTTGACGCCGAGGATCGGGACGCCGCGGTTCGCCTCGCCGATCCGGTCGGCCATGCTGAGCAGCGTCCCGTCGCCGCCGAGGACGAGGACGAGATCGACCTGGTCGACGAGCCCGCGGCGATCGGCCACCTCGCGCGGCGCCGGCGGCATCAGCGCGGAGGTCGCCGACTCGAAGACCGCCGTGACGCCGCGAGCCTCCAGCCACGCCGCGATGTCGACGAGATGCTTCGACGCCTGGCGCAGATGCGATTTCGCGACGATGCCGACTCGAGAGATTGTCACAAGCCGCCAGTCTCAAGGGTCGAGTGCGGCAGTGTCAAGGTAGAGACGATCGCGCACGGGCGGAGCCCCCCAGTATTCGAAGATGCAAGAAGAACTCCTGGTTGCCGGCCGCGCCGGCGATCGGCGACGGCGTCATCGCGACGCGCCGCAGCCCGACCTCCTCGGCGTCCGCGGTCACGCGCGCGACGACCGCCTCGTGGACGGCGGGATCGGTGACGACACCGCGCTTGCCGACTTGCTCACGTCCCGCCTCGAACTGCGGCTTGACGAGCGCGACGACGTCGGCGCCGGCCGAGAGGATGCGCGCGAGCGCCGGGAAGATATGCCGCAGCGAGATGAACGCGACGTCGACCGTCACCAGATCGACGTCGGGCGGGACGTCTTCTCGCGTGAGCGCGCGCGCGTTCACGCGTTCGCGCACGACCACGCGCCGATCCGTGCGAAGGCGCCAATCGAGCTGGCCGCGGCCGACGTCGAGCGCGACGACGCGCGCGGCCCCGCGCTGCAGCAGGACGTCGGTGAAGCCGCCGGTGGACGCGCCGATGTCCAGCGCGGTCCGGCCGGCTGGATCGATCGCGAAGACGTCGAGCGCGTGCGCGAGCTTGACGCCGCCGCGTCCGACGTACGGATGATCGGGCACCGCGAGATCGACGCGGGCATCGGCGGCGACCGCGGCGCCGGCTTTCGACACGACCCGGCCGTCGATGCTGACATGGCCGGCAAGAATCAGTGCCCGCGCGCGCTCGCGCGACGGCGCCAGGCCGCGGTCGACGAGGAGCACGTCGAGGCGCGCTTTCTTCAATGGCGTCGCGAGACGATCCACTCGGCGATGGGCATCAGGTAGCCGTCGCCGACGCCGCCCTCGTCGAGCGCCTGCCGGGCGCGGGCCACGGAGTCGTGCGCCATCTCGCGCGATCGCTCGACGCCGTACAGCGCCGGATACGTCAGCTTCGCATCGGCGGCATCCTTGCCGACGCTCTTGCCGAGCTCGGCCACGCTCCCCTCGACGTCCAGGATGTCGTCGACGATCTGGAAGGCGAGTCCCACTTCGGCGGCGTAGCGATCGATCGCAGTAATGTGCGCCTCGCTGCCGCCTGCGATGACGGCACCGATCACAGCCGACGCGCGTATCAGCGCCCCCGTCTTTCGCTGGTGCATCCCGCGCAGGCTGTCGGCATCGCAGGGCAGGCTGTGCCCGGGCACCCGGCCGGCCGCCTGGAGATCGAACGTCTGCCCGCCCACCATGCCGCCTGCGCCGGCGGCGCGGGCGAGCTCCGCGAGCACCCTGAGCCTGCTCCCGCTGCCGGGCGGCTCCTGCACATCGGGATAACGGGCGAGCAGGGCAAACGCTTCGGCGACCAGCGCGTCGCCGGCGAGAATGGCGACGCCCTCGCCGTAGACGACGTGCAGCGTCGGCCGGCCGCGGCGCAGGGTGTCGTTGTCCATGGCCGGGAGATCGTCGTGAATCAGCGAGTACGTGTGGATCATCTCGATCGCACACGCGGCCGGCAGCACGAGGTCGACCGCGCGGCAATCGGGCTCGGTCGCGCCCGTCGCCGGACGCGAGACGGCATCGGCCGCCGCCAGCGTCAGGATCGGGCGCAGCCGTTTGCCTCCGGCCATGACGCTGTAGCGCATCGCCTCGGCGAGGACGGCGGGGCAGTCGGGAGGGCGCGGCAGGAAGCGATCGAGCGCCTCGTCCACCTGCGCGCGCGCGGTGGTCAGGAACTCGGCGAGCGAGACTGTGGCCACGGCGACCTATTTGCGGCTCGTGTCGTCCGACGTGAGCGAGGCCGGCGCGGGCTTCAGCTCGCCGCGCTCGGTCAGGATCTCGATGCGGCGCTCGGCCTCTTCGAGCCGCGCGTGGCAGAAGCGAGAGAGCTGCACGCCGCGCTCGTACAGCTCGAGCGACGTCTCGAGCGGCAGATCGCCTTCCTCGAGCTTCTTCACGATCGAATCGAGCTCCGCGATGGCGGCCTCGAAGTCTTTGATGGAGGTGTCGGTCATGTCCGTCGACTCGTCCTTGGTGCTAGAACTTCGCAGTCGAGCTCGCCTCGTGCGAGCGTCACGCGCACGGCGTCGCCGGCGGCCACGTCCGCCGCGTCGCGGAGCACCCGCGTCCGATCCTCGTTCCAGCAGACGGCGTAGCCGCGGCCGAGCACGGCGAGCGGACTGAGCGTGTCGAGCCGGCCGGCCGACGCGCTGAGGCGCACCCGCGCCCGATGCTGCCGCTTCGCGATCGCGCTCCTCATGTGCCCATCGCGCGACACGAGCCTCGTCCGGATCTCCTGCAGGCGCCGGCCGGCATCGTACTTCGCCAGCAGCTGCTGGAGCTGCCGGACGCGGCGGTCCCGCGCCGCGAGGCCGGCCCGCAGCGCGGCGGCGAGCACATGCGACAGCTCGGCGGCGCGCCGGGCTTTCATCGCCACGCGCCCGCGGTAGCCGCCGAGCGCCGGACGACCGGTCAGCATGTGGACGCGCCGGCTCGTGTGCTGCACGCGCGCGCGCGCCGCGGCGCGCAGCCGCTGCCGCAGCCGATCCACGCGATCGAAGAACTCGTCGTGCCGCGCGACAATCAGCTCGGCGGCCGCCGACGGCGTCGGCGCCCGCACATCGGCGACGAAGTCGGCAATCGTCACGTCGGTTTCGTGCCCGACCGCCGAAATCACCGGCACCCGGGTCGCCGCGATCGCCCGCGCGACCATCTCCTGGTTGAAGGCCCACAGATCCTCGATCGATCCGCCGCCGCGGCCGACGATGATCACGTCGATGCCGGGCACGCGGCCGATCGCGCGGATCGCCGTCGCGATCTCGCCGCCGGCGCCCTCGCCCTGCACGCGCGCGGGTCGAACTACCAGGTGCAGGCCGACGCGCGTCATGATCTTGATGATGTCGCGAATCGCCGCGCCGTCGAGCGACGTGACGATCCCGATCTTGCGCGGCAGCGCGGGGAGCGGCCGCTTGCGGCTCGCGTCGAAGAGGCCCTCGCCCTGCAGCCGCTGCTTCAGCTGATCGAAGGCGAGCTGGAGCGCGCCGAGCCCCTGCGGCTCCATGTGCTCGCACGTCAGCTGATACTCGCCCTTCGGCTCGTACACCGACAGGCGCCCGCGCGCGACGACGCGCAGCCCGTCGGCCGGCTTGAAGCGCAGATATCGCAGCGCCGAGCGGAAGATCACGCCGCGCAGCTGCGATGAGGAATCCTTGAGCGTGAAGTACAGATGTCCGGTGTTCCAGAGGCGGCAGTTCGACAGCTCCCCCTCCACCCAGACGTCCACGAAGTGCTCCTCGAGCAGATCGCGCACGCGGACGGTGAGCTCGGTGACCGTGAAGATCCGCCGCGCGGCCACGGGCGTCGGGACAGGCTTCGGCTCCGGTTCCGGTTCCTCTTCCTCGAACGGCAGATCAAAGAGGTCAGACATTTCTCAGACGTCGCGGGAGCCCCCCGCTCCTAACGCCTTCGCGCCGTCGCGCCCGGCGTATCCGGAACAGGACGTCCCTGTTCCTGATAGGGCTCGAGATCGTCGACGCCGAGGCTGAGGCGCTCGATGGCGATCGCGCGGCCGGTCTGCTCGTCGGCTTCGATGACGACGGCGTGGAGACGCGGATTGGCGGTTGCCGTTTCGAAGCGCGCCGGCAGCCCCGTCAGGAACTTTCCGAGCGCCGCCTCGATCTCGACGCCGACGACCGAATCGTGGGGTCCGGTCATGCCCACGTCGCTCAAATACGCGGTGCCTTTCGGCAGGACGCGCTCGTCGGCGGTCTGCACATGCGTATGCGTGCCGATGAGCGCGGTCACTTTGCCGTCCAGGTGCCAGCCCATCGCGATCTTCTCCGACGTCGCCTCCGCGTGGAAGTCGACGAGGATGACCCGCGCGCGCGGCGCCAGCGCCTCGATCTCGCGCAGGACGACCGCGAACGGATCGTCGACCGGCGGCATGAAGACGCGGCCCATGACGTTGATCACGCCGACCGTCTGGCCGCCGGCGGTGCGGGCGACGTAGCTGCCGCTCCCGGGCGCGGCAGCCGGGTAGTTCGCCGGCCGCAGCAGCCGCGGCTCGGCGCCGATGTAGTCGAGCGCTTCCTTCTTGTCCCAGATGTGATTGCCGGACGTCATCACGTCGACGCCCCAGTCGAGCAGCTGATCGCCGACCTCGCGCGTGATCCCGAAGCCGGCGGCGGCGTTCTCCACGTTGGCGACGACCAGATCGATCGCGTGCTGCTCGACCAGCCCGCGCAGCCCGCGCCGGATCAGATCGCGCCCGGGCCGGCCGACGATGTCGCCGATGAACAGCAGGTTCACGAGGAAACCGGAATCTGAATCGTCTCGCCGCGGCGATCGGCGATCTTCGGGATCGACACGCGCAGCTCTCCGTTCCGCAGCCGCGCATGAGCCTTGCCGGCGTCGCACGCTCGGCCGACCCGCACCGTCCGCGCGAACCGGCCCAAGCCTCGCTCGACCAGGTGAAAAGACGACTCGCCGCGCCCCCGGCGCACCATCTTCTCGCCGGCGATCAGCACGGCGTCGCGCTTTGCCATCACGCGGACGGCGTCGGGCGCCACGCCGGGCAGATCGACCGCGATCTCGATGGTCTCGTCCGTCTCGAACACGTCGACCGGCGGCGCGCACTCGCCCACGAGGGCTTCGGCGCCGAACACGCGGCCGAGCTCGAGGAACGCACGGCGGACCTCGTCGGCGAACTCGCCGACCTCGGACGGCAGCACGACGGCGTGGAGGCGTTGGCGCATCCGAGCATCATCGCACAGCCCTGCGCGCGGGCCAACGGCGGGAGGGGGGCGCCGTAAGCTGCTGTTCAGCAGCGACATAAGCTCGGGCTGTCTATGAGCGTATAATACGCATATAACATGCTTGACATAGACTCATAGCGTCGGTATACTTGCCTGCAATGGCAAAAAACAAAGTCATCGGCATTGACCTCGGCACGACGAACTCCGTCGTTGCCGTCATGGAAGGCGGCCAGCCGGCCGTCATCGTCAACCAGGAAGGCGCGCGGCTCACACCCTCGGTCGTGGCGTTCGCCAAGGACGGCGATCGACTCGTCGGCCAGGTCGCGAAGCGGCAGGCGGTCACGAATCCGGAAAACACGGTCTTTTCGATCAAGCGGTTCATGGGCCGCAAGTTCGACGAGGTGACGTCGGAAGCCTCGCGCGTGCCCTACAAGGTCGTGCGTTCGGAGAACGGCGACGCGTGGGTGGAAGCCCGCGGCCGCAAATATTCCCCGCCCGAGATCTCCGCGATGGTTCTGCAGAAGCTGAAGCAGGCCGCCGAGGATTACGTCGGCGAAAAAGTCACCGACGCGGTGATCACCGTGCCCGCGTACTTCAACGATGCGCAGCGGCAGGCGACCAAGGACGCCGGCCGGATCGCCGGCCTCAACGTCCTGCGCATCATCAACGAGCCGACGGCCGCGGCGCTCGCCTACGGCCTCGACAAGAAGAAGGATGAGACGATCGCCGTCTACGACTTCGGCGGCGGCACGTTCGATATCTCGGTCCTCGAGGTGGGCGAGGGCGTCGTCGAGGTGAAGGCGACCAACGGCGACACGCATCTCGGCGGCGACGATCTCGACGATCGCATCATCGAGTGGCTCGCGGCGGAGTTCAAGAAGAGCGAGGGCATCGATCTGGCCAAGGATCGGATGGCGCTGCAGCGTCTGAAAGAAGGCGCTGAGAAAGCCAAGATCGAGCTGTCGACCGCCATGGAGACCGAGATCAATCTGCCGTTCATCACGGCGGATCAGACCGGCCCGAAGCATCTGCAGATGAAGCTGACGCGGGCGAAGCTCGAACAGCTCGTGGACGATCTGCTGCAGAGAACGATGACGCCCGTGAAGCAGGCGCTGGCCGATGCCGGCGTCGATCCCAAGAAGATCGACGAGGTCGTGCTCGTCGGCGGCTCGACGCGCATGCCGAAGGTTCAGCAGCTCGTGCGCGACTTCTTCGGCAAGGAGCCGCACAAGGGCGTCAACCCGGATGAAGTGGTCGCGGTCGGCGCGGCCGTGCAGGGCGGCGTGCTCACGGGCGACGTGAAGGACGTGCTGCTGCTCGACGTGACGCCGCTGTCGCTCGGCATCGAGACGCTCGGCGGCGTCATGACGACGCTCATTCCGCGGAACACGACGATTCCGACGCGCAAGAGCGAGACGTTCTCGACGGCGACCGACAACCAGACGAGCGTCGAGGTGCACGTGCTGCAGGGCGAGCGCCCGCTGGCGCGCGACAACCGTACGCTGGGGCAGTTCCACCTGATCGGGCTGCCGCCGGCGCCGCGCGGCGTCCCGCAGATCGAGGTCAGCTTCGACATCGACGCCAACGGCATCGTCAACGTGACGGCCAGGGACGTGGCGACGGCGAAGGAGCAGAAGATCACGATCAGCGGATCCAGCGGCCTGGCGAAAGAGGACGTCGACCGCATGGTGAAGGAAGCAGAGAGCCACGCGGCGGACGATCAGGCGCGGCGCGATCTCATCGACGCGCGCAACCAGGCCGACTCGCTCGCGTATCAGGTCGAGAAGACGGTCAACGAGAACCGCGGGAAGGTGCCGGTTGGCGACCTCTCCCGGATCGAGGCGGCGATCGCGGACGTGCGGCGCGCGGCGCAGGGCGACGACCTCGCGGCCGTCAGGAAGGCGGTGGACGATCTCCAGCGCGCCTCGCACGCGATGGCCGAAGCGCTCTACAAGGCGTCGGGTTCGCAGGGTTCGCAGAGCTCGGGCGTGAGAGATGGAGAAGTCGTCGACGCGGAGTACGCGGAGACGAAATAACAGGAGGACATCATGACGTTGGTTCGTTGGCGCGATCCGCTTCGGGAGTTTGCGCAGCTGCAGGGCGCGTGGGTGCCGCCGGTGGACATCTACCAGAACGGCGACCACGAGGTCGTCTTGAAGGCGGAGCTTCCCGACTTGTCGCGCGAGGACATCGACATCACCGTCGAGAACAGCACACTCACCATTCGCGGCGAGAAGAAGCTGTCGAGCGAGGTGAAGGAAGAGCAGTTCCATCGCATCGAGCGGCGCTACGGCACGTTCAGCCGCTCGTTCTCGCTTCCTCAAACGGTGGACACCGGCAAGGTCGGCGCGGAGTACAAGAACGGCGTGCTGACCGTGCGGCTCCCGCTGCGCGAGGAAGCCAAGCCGCGGCAGATCAAGGTCGACGTCGCCGCGTAACCATAAGATCGGCCAGGGCAGCCTGGGAGGTCGGGGGAGGTCGGGGAGGTCGGGGAGGTCCCGCCCTTCCTGCCTTTCCAGCCTGCATGTTAGGCTGTACTCTCGACATGGACGAGGTCACCCAGACGCCCGAACACGCCGACGGTCCGGCGATTCCGGCCGAGCCGGCGCCCCCCATTCAGAGCCGGTTCCTGTTCGTCGACGTCGCCGCGCTGCGCGCCAAGCAGCTGCGGCGCGGGGCGCGTCTGCGCTTCGACGACTCCGAGCCGCAGACGCCGAAGAAGCCCGAGCGGCTCGCGATGGAAGAAGTGCGGCGCGGGCTGGTCTACTACGACGTGCCCCAAACGCGTCGGCCGGACGGCGCATGACGGGCGGCGACCTGTGGCCGCTGCTGCTCGGTTTCCTGCAGGGCGCGGCGGGGAGCACGGTGTTCGTGCTGGCGCTGTTCATCGGGTTCTGCGTGCTCTTCGGATTTTTCAAGCTGAAGGCGACGGCCGGCGAGGCGATGGTCGTCAAGAGCCTCGACGAGCGGCTGACGCATCATGCGGTCATGTACCTGCCGCCCGACGCGCCGCGCGGTCCCGCGGATCAACTGCGCGCGCCCGATCTGCTCGAACGAAAGTAGGCTACGCCACACTTTCCGGCTGCCATCTCAATCCCAGATTGATGATCCGCTGCAGCACCGTCTCGTAGGTCAGCCCGATCTTTTCCGCTGACGCCGCGAAGTCTTCTCCGCGCGCGATCTGCGGATTCGGGTTCGCCTCGAGCACCCACAGGCCTCCCTGCTCGTCCAGCCGCATGTCGATCCGCGCGTAGCCGCTCAGCTCGAGCGCGCGAAACGCGCGCTTGCAGACGTGCTGAATGTCCTTCGCCTGCTCCTCGGGCAGGTCCTTCGCCGGCCCGCTGTCGATCCCGTACTTCTTCTGGTACTTCACGCTCCACTTCACGCGGTCGGTCGCGATCCGGCGCGATCCCTCCGGCATGTTCGTGAAGAAGAGCTCCCACACCGGCAGCGCCTGCAGGAGCTGATTGCCGATGACCCCGACATACAGCTCGCGGCCTTCGACGTACTGCTCGACGATCGCCGCCGTGCCGATGCTCTCGTGGATGAAGGCGACGCGCTCCTTCAGCTTCTCGTCGCTGTCGACGACGGAGGCTTGCGAGATGCCGATCGAGGCTTCCTGCGTCAGCGACTTCACCATCAGCGGAAACGGCAGCCGCTTCGGACGGCGGATGGGCCGGCCGGCGCGGAACACCTCGAAGTCCGGCACCTGCACGCGGTGGTACGCGAGCAGCTTCTTCGATAGCGACTTGTCGCGCGACAGCACCAGCCCGCGCGGATTGCATCCGGTGTAGGGGAGCTTCAGCAGCTCGAGATGACTGACGACGTTCTGGTCGAAAATGGTGATGTCGTCGAATCCTTCGAGAAGATTGAAGGCGATATGCGGTTTCCACTCGTCGGCGGTGCGGCGAATGTCACCAAGGTCGTCGTGGAC
>Ga0114129_10011497_pt1 | contig 12603 bp, 10 predicted proteins | sample RhiMetdeltSRZDD1_FD_80071 | JGI IMG/M metagenome (GOLD analysis project Ga0114129, IMG submission 80071) | Populus rhizosphere microbial communities from Tennessee, USA - Rhizosphere MetaG P. deltoides SRZDD1 (version 2) (version 2) | ecosystem: Host-associated > Plants > Roots > Rhizosphere >...
GTGCGCGCGGGGGCCGCGCAGGTTGCGGTGCAGCGACATCGGCACGCTAGGTTTCTTGGGCTGGATCTGCGCCGACCGAAGGTCCAGGCGCCTGGGTTAGCACGGCTAAGGCTTTCCGGGAGATTTCGACGGTCTCGCGGTTCGGCGATGTTCGTCCCCCTGGCCCGGATTCGCCGTGGTGGGGGCGGGTGCGGTGGTCGAGGTGCTGGAGGCGGGGTGGGTCGTGCTGCCGTCCGGGGTGGTCATGACCTCGGGCGGCCCGAAGGTGGGCGCCGGCTGGTCGTGCCCGCCAGCGTCCGGCCAGCCAGGAAGGGGGACGCGGTTGCCAGGAACGAAGCCGGCGAACAGGACGATCAGCGAGGTCAGGAGCGCGACGGCGAGCGCCGCGCCAATCACGGTGAGCAAGCGGCGACGGCGGCCGGACCTGTCCACGAACACCGCGCCGACCTTCCGCCGGTGTGGCCAGCGGAAGCCGCCGACGACGGACCCGGGATCCCGAAGTCGCCGTCCTCCCACGCCGTCAAACCCTACCGATCCGGAGGCTCGTGACACACATCCCGGAATACCGGCCGAACGGCCAACGCGAGCCATCTGATCGGACGACGCAAAGCCATAGATGGCCGTCGACACCGACACCGACTGACATTGCGTGACACATCCGTGACAAGGAACCCCGTACACCCTCGGAACCCCGGCCGCACAGATCCCGCTCAGCGCCGGCACAGTGCGGGTGCCCGGCTAGGGCACCCGCAGCACCGCCCGTACTGCCTGGATGAGCGCCATCACCTCGGTGGACGGTCGCTCAGCCGGCCAGACCAACCCGTACGTCAGGTGCAGGTCCCCGATCCCGACGAGAGGAACGAAGCTCACATCCGGCCGTCGTACTGTCGAAACAAGCAGGTGTGGCGCGAACAGTGCGCCGCGCGCGGCAGCGACCATGTCCAGCGCGCCGGGCAGGTCGTCCAGGTCCGCGGCGACGAACGCGGGCCGGACGGCGGCCGACCGCAGCGCCGCCGCGATGGCAGCCCACACGCCGCCCGCCGGCCATTGGGACGGCACCAGCAGCCGCAGACCGGCCAGCTGGCCGAGTGACACGCGGGCCGTGCTGGCCAACGGCGACGCCGCCGGTACCGCGAGATGGGTCACCGGGATGTGGAACCGGGCGGTGGAGGGTAGCCCGGGCGGATGCGGGGTGCTGAGCAGAGCGGCCGAGACTGAGCCGTCGGTCAGCGCGGCGGTGGCGGCGTTCCAGCCGGCGCGCAGCAGTTCCACGTCGACGGCCGGCACCCGGCGCGCCAACCGGCGTGCGACGCGGGCGGCGAGCCCGCCGACGAGCGGGCAATAAGCCAGCCGAATCGGCGGCCGGGCGCCCCCCGCGAGCCGCGCCGCCTCCGCCACGAAAGCGCCGGCGTGGTCCAGCATGGTCTCCGCGTACGGCAGCAGCACCTTGCCCTCGTCGGACAGGCGTACCTCGCGGCTGGTGCGCGCGAACAGCGTGACGCCGAGGCCGCGTTCGAGCCGCGCGATGGCCTGGCTGACGGCCGGCTGGGACAGGCCAAGCTCGCGCGCCGCACGGGAGAAACTGAGATGCCGGGCGACCACGACGAAGCACGCGATGTCGCGCTGTGCCGGGCCGGTGTCCACGCCCCAGTATGCCGGGCGAACGATAAGAGTCGCGAATAGCTCCCGCGGGCCTCGCCACGGCGGGGCACGATGCCCGGGTGCCCAACGACTTCGGATCCTCGACCATCCTCGGCTACCCCCGCATCGGCCCGCGCCGCGAGCTCAAGCGTGCGCTGGAGGCGTACTGGGACGGCCGATCCTCGCGGGCCGACCTCGACGCGACCGCCGCCGCGTTGCGCACGCGGTCCTGGCAACGGCTCGCGTCGCTCGGCCTGGAGGCGTTGCCGTCCAACTTCTCGCTCTACGACCACGTGCTCGACACGGCGGTGTTTTTCGACGCGGTGCCGGAACGCTTCCGCGAGGCGCCGGACCCGTACTTCGCGATGGCTCGCGGCGCCGACGGCCTGCCGCCGCTGCGGATGACGAAGTGGTTCGACACCAACTACCACTACATCGTGCCGGAGATCGGGCGGGAGACGCCGCTGCGGGCGATCGGCAGCAAGCCGCTCGACGAGGTACGCGAGGCGCGTGCGCTCGGTCTGGAGATCCGGCCGGTCGTGCTCGGTCCTGTCACGTTCCTGTTGCTGGCCGAGGCGCCCCCCGGTAGCCCACACGGGTTTACGCCGTTCGAAAGACTAGACGACACGGTTGACGCGTACGCCGATCTGCTCGCCGATCTGCACGCCGAGGGTGTGGGCTGGCTGCAGCTCGACGAGCCGGCCCTGGTCGCCGACCGGACCCCGGCGGAACTGAAGGCGACACGGGCGGCGTACGAGCAGCTGAGCTTGTTGACCGACCGACCGCGCCTGCTCGTGGCGTCCTACTTCGGCGACCTCGGCGAGGCGCTGCCGGCCTTGACGGAGACGGGTATCGAGGCGGTCGCGCTGGATCTGGTCCGCGGCAAGCTGCCCGACCGGACACAGTTGAACGGCAAGGCCGTCGTCGCCGGAGTGGTGTCCGGCCGGGACGTGTGGCGTACCGACCTGCCGGTCGCGGCGCACCTTCTGTCCACACTGGACGATCCGGTGGTGAGCACATCCTGCTCGCTGCTGCACGTGCCGTACGACCTCGAGCTCGAGCCGGACCTCGACCCCGAGCTGAAGGCCCGGTTGGCGTTCGCCGACCAGAAGGTGGCCGAGGTGGTTCTGCTGGCAGGCGGCGGTCTCCCGGCCAGGGTGCCGGCGCGGCCGATGGAAGGGCCGGTGTCCATCAGGGACGGTCGGCGCAGCCCCTATCCGGTGCGGGCGGCAGCGCAGGCCGCACACCTGCGCCTGCCCGAGCTGCCGGTGACCACGATCGGATCCTTCCCACAGACCGGCGAGCTGCGCGCGGCCCGCGCCGCGTTGACTGCGGGCACGCTCGACGAGGCCGGGTACGACGAGCGCATCTCGGCCGAGATCGAACGGGTGATCCGGTTGCAGGAACGGCTGGGGCTCGACGTGCTCGTGCACGGCGAACCGGAGCGCAACGACATGGTGCAGTACTTCGCCGAGCACCTCGACGGCTTCGCCACGACCCGGCACGGGTGGGTCCAGTCGTACGGCTCCCGGTGCACCCGGCCGCCGATCCTGCACGGTGACATCCGCCGGCCGGCACCGATCACCGTACGCTGGTCGCGGTTCGCGCAGTCGCTGACGGACCGGCCGGTCAAGGGCATGCTGACCGGACCGGTGACGATCGTGGCGTGGTCGTTCGTCCGGCGAGATGTCCCGCTCGCCGAGCTGGTCGGCCAGGTCGCCGACGCGATCCGCGAGGAGGTACGCGACCTGGAGGCGGCCGGCATCTCGGTGATCCAGGTGGACGAACCCGCCCTGCGCGAGCTGCTGCCGTTGCGCCGGAGCGGGCAGGCCGAGTATCTACAGTGGGCAGTCGGGGCGTACCGGCACGCGACCTCGGGGGCGAGTGACCGTACGCAGATACACACCCACCTGTGCTATTCCGATGCGGCGCAGGTGATCGAGGCGATCGACGCGCTCGACGCCGACGTGACGACGATCGAGTCGGCCCGATCCGGCGCGCGCATCCTCGCCGAGCCGGCGGTGGCCGCCTTCGCCCGCGGGCTCGGTCCCGGCCTGTACGACATCCATTCGCCCCGGATCCCGTCCGCCGAGGAGGTGTCGCGGTCCCTGGCTGCCGCGCTGCGGGTGCTGCCCGCCGACCGGCTGTGGGTCAACCCCGACTGCGGCCTGAAGACGCGCACGTACCCGCAGGTGGAGCAGGCGCTCGCGAACCTCGTCGAGGCGGCCCGGTCACGGATGGCACTGGACGCGTCCGTCCGGCACGGCTAACGTACCGATTGAGGTTTCCCAATCGGTGAGGCGGGTGTCATCCATGGGTACGAACGACTGGCGCCAGCGGTTCCGCGCACCGCAGATCTGGCTGGGTGCGGAAGCCGGCCAGCGCCCGGAGCGTGGGCTCGTGGTAGCGAGCCAGGACGGCCACACGATCCAGCTGTTCGCGTGGGACGTGCCGGAGGGCCGGATCAGTCCGCTGACCGATGCCCCGTTCGGAGTTCTCGACGGCTGGCTCGACCCGACCGGGTCGCATGTCTACTACCTGCGCGACGAGGACGGCACCGAGCACGGGCACATCGTGCGGGTCCCTTTCACCGGTGGCGAGCCGGAGGACGTGACGCCCAACCTGGCGCCGTACACCTTGCGAGGCGTCGGGTTCAACGCCGCGGGCGACCTGATGGCGTTCAACCCGGTCAACGAGGACGGCTTCGGTCTCTACGTCATGGAGGTAGGTACGACGGTCGGCGAGCCACGGTTGATACACCAGGACACCTGGGAGACCTGGGGTGCCGTGCTCTCGGCGCGTGGCGACCTGGCCGCGTGCTATTCGACGGCGCGCGCGAAGGGCGCCCGGCGGTACACCGTATTGGTCTTCGACACGCGTACCGGTGAACAGGTCGCGGAGCTCGACGACGGTTCGGACGCCTCGGTGGTCGCGGTCTGCTTCTCGCCGGTGGACGGCGACGACCGCCTGCTGGCGCGAACCAACCGCGGTGAGTATGTCCGGCCGGTGATCTGGGACCCGCGCTCGGGTAGCCGCACCGACCTCGAGCTTCCCGAACTCGACGGCGACGCGGTGCCCGCCGACTGGTCCTTCGATGCCCGGCAGGTCCTGATCTGCCAGATGTCCGGCGCGCAGCGACTGTCCACATTCGACCTGTCGACGCAACAGCTCCGGCAGCTGGAGCATCCGCAGGGCACGTACTTCAACCCGATCGACGGCGGCATCCACTTCGACGGCCAGGGCAACCTCGTGGGCCTCTGGACGAACGCGGTCACGCCACCCGCGGTCGTCGAGCTGGACGGCGAGACCGGTGGCCTCCGGCGCGAGCTGCTCACCAGTGGCGACGCGCCCAGAGGCCGACCCTGGCGATCCGTGACCTTCCCGTCCGGCGACGGGACCCCGGTGCAGGCGTGGGTAGCGACGCCGGAGGGCGACGGCCCGTACCCCACGATCCTCGAAACTCACGGTGGACCGCACTACGCGACGTACGAGGGGTACGACGCGGGGGCGCAGTGCTGGCTCGATAACGGGTACGCCTGGATGAGCGTGAACTACCGCGGCTCCACCGGATTCGGCCGGCGCTTCCTGGAGCAGATCTGGGGCGACCTCGGGCGGTGGGAGCTGACCGACATGGTCGCCGCCCGGGAGTGGCTCGTGGCCGAGGGAATCGCGAACCCCGACGAGGTGTTCGTACACGGTGCGTCGTACGGCGGCTTTCTCACCCTCTACGCGCTCGGCAAGAGTCCGGACCTGTGGGCCGGCGGCCTGGCGCTCGTCGCGGACGCGGACATGGCCGCCGCCTACGAAGACGCGTCGCCGGCGCTGAAGGCCGCGGTCGCCGCCTGGATGCTCGGTACGCCGGACGAGCGGCCCGAGGCGTACGCCGCCGCCTCGCCGATCACCTACGCCGCCGATGTCGCCGCGCCCGTGCTGGTGATCCAGGCCCGGAACGACACCCGCGTCCCGCCGAAGCAGATGGAGAACTACGAGCAGAAGATGCGGTCTCTCGGCAAGGACATCGAGGTCATCTGGTACGACGGCGGCCACCAGTCGATCGGTCCCGAGGTCATGGTTCAGTGGTATGAGGCCATGCTCGAGTTCGCCGACCGCACCCTCGCCCGCAAACGCTCGCGCGCTTGAACCGGTGACGTCCTGTGTGGACGGTACGATCGGCACGATGTCCGATACGACGGGGACGCCGGCACGCGATCGATGGATCCTTCACTTCACCCACATCGACAACCTTCATGTGATCGTCGAGAGCGGCGAACTGGTCTGTGACGTACACGCTCGACAAGGACTAGCACGGATAGACGTGGGTGATCCTGAGATCAAGGGGTCACGCCGGGGCCGTGCCATACCGGTCGGTCCCGGCGGACACGTCGGTGACTACGTACCCTTCTACTTCGCTCCACGCTCTCCGATGATGTACCGGATCGCCTGCGATCATAGGGAGAGCGCAGCAGAGCGCTATACCGATGGAGATCGGCCACTTGTTTACCTCGCGACGACGGTCGGCGCTGTCATCGATGCCGGGCTGGAGTGGGTCGCGACGGACGGTAACGCCGCCACCGCCACAACCGAGTTCAGCTCTGATCTTACCCGGCTGGATGCAATGATCGACTGGCCCCTCATGTCAGCGACATTGTGGAACAACACACCAGCGGACCCCGATCGGCAGCGGCGTCGGATGGCGGAATTCTTGGTACACGGGCGGGTCCCACTCGAGGTCATCCGTCGCGTGGCGACCTACGATGACCGTAATGCCGCCAGAGCACGAGCTGACCTGGCCGGTCACTCACTGGACAGCCGAATACTTGTCAGACCGACGTGGTACTACGGCTATGAGCAGAGGGGGTGAGGACATGATCGAAGAAGGACACGGCAACCTGCTAACCGCGGATGTGGACGCGCTCGTCAATACCGTCAACACGGTTGGCGTGATGGGCAAGGGCATCGCGCTGCAGTTCAAGCGGGCCTACCCGGCCAACTACCGCGCGTACCGAGGCGCTTGCGCCCGAGATGAGGTGCGGTTGGGGCAAATGTACGTCTTCGACACGGGTGTTTTCGGGCCCCGGCGCTACATCATCAACTTTCCCACCAAGAAACACTGGCGCGACGCCTCCCGGATCGAGGACGTCCGGCTAGGCCTCGACGATCTGGTCGACGTGGTCCGCGAGCGCGGTATCACGTCGATCGCGATACCTGCCCTGGGTTGCGGCAACGGTGGCCTCGCCTGGGCGGACGTGCGGCCGCTGATCGAGCAGGCGTGCGATCGGATGCCCGACGTCCGAGCCGTCGTGTTCGCCCCCGAGGGCGCGCCGGCACCGGCCACCATGCCCAATGCGACACCTCGCCCACGCCTGACGGTCGCCCGGGCGCTGCTACTGGTCTCCATCGCTCGTTACTTGCGCCGGGCTCGGGTGCAAGAGGTGCGAGAAGGGATCAGCGAGCTCGAAGTCCAGAAGCTCGCGTACTTCCTGCAGATGCTAGGGGCGCCATTGCGGCTCACGTTCACCCGCGGGCGCTACGGTCCATACGCCGAGACGCTGAACCATGTCCTCGACAACCTCGAAGGTCACTATTTGACCGGGTTCGGCGATCGGTCAACCCGCGTTACCCAACTCGTACCGATCAACCCGACGCCCGGGGCGATAGACGCCGCCCTCGAGCTACTCGAGAACGCGCCCGATGATCTCGCTCGGGTGGGTTCATTGCTCGATCTGGTCGAGGGATTCGAGACTCCCTACAGCCTCGAGCTGCTGGCGACCGTCCACTACGCGGCCATTCAGGAGCCACCGACGGGTGAACTGCTCGCGCTTGTCGACCGTGTCGTCGCCTGGAGCTTGCGGAAGGCTCGGCTCTTCACCGAGGCGCACGTGCGGATCGCCGCTGATCGGCTCAGCGAGAAGGGTCTGTTGCCGGCATAGCCTCATCCAGGCGGCGGAACGCGTCTTCGGTGGGGGAGCCGGGCGCGGCGAGGTAGGCGATCAGCCGCTGGTCGGTGTCCTGGATGTGCAGCACCTGGCACTCGAACTCGAGCGGCCCGGCAAGGGGATGGTCGATCCGTTTGACCATGGTGCGCCGGACCTGGACGTCGTGGGCGGCCCACATCTCGGCAAACCGAGGCGCCACGCCCAGCAGCTCGGTGACGAGCCCGTCGATGCCGGCGTCACCGGGGTAGCGGGCGTACGCCGCCCGTAGGTCCGCCACCGACGCCCGCGCGAACGAGATGGTGTCCGGCTCCGTCCAATGTGGATCGGTCTCCGCCCGCCGGAACATCCACCGGATGATGTTCCGATCGTCGTCGGGCACCGTCGACAGGTCGCCGATGAAGTACGTCGCCAGGTGGTTCCAGGCGAGCACGTCGTACTTGGCGTCGAGCACGTAGGCGGGAGTCGCCGTCAGGTTCGCCAGCAGCTGCCGGATCGACGCCGGCAACTCCCGGTTCGGGCCACCCGCCGGCACCGGGTTCTCCCCGGCGACGCGGAACAGGTACTCCCGCTCGTCGACCGTGAGCATCAACGCGCGGGCGAGTGCCGACAGCACCTGCTTCGACGGCCGCGGGCCACGTGCCTGCTCGAGCCGGACGTAGTAGTCCACCGACACGCCGGCGAGCTGGGCTACCTCCTGCCGGCGCAGTCCCGGCGTGCGGCGCCGGCTACCGAGTGGCAGACCCACGTCGCTCGGCGTGAGACGGGCTCGCCGGTTGCGCAGGAACGTCGCAAGTTCGGATCGGTCCATGCGTCCCAGTTTGCCCCAACCGCACGGAACGAGGGTGGTACCGGTAGTCCCTCCTTGCCGGTCGCCGGTCGCGGCAAGGTGGGGTCATGACGTCGATAGCTCTGATCACAGGTGCGAACAAAGGCATCGGGTTCGCCACGGCCAAGCTGCTCGCCGCGCGTGGCTTCACGGTCATCGTCGGGTCGCGCGACGAAGACCGGGGCAAGCAGGCCGAGCGCGAGCTGCGCGAGGCCGGGGCGGACGCCCGGGCCGTCCAGCTCGATGTCACAGACTCTTCATCGGTACGGCGAGCGGCCGACTGGATCGACGCCGAGTTCGGTCGGCTGGACACCCTGGTCAACAACGCCGGCATCGCCCGCGGCGACGGTACCGGCAAGCCGAGCGAGACCACTGTGGACACTCTGCGGACGGTGTACGAGACGAATGTCTTCGGTGTGGCGACGGTAACCAACGCGATGCTCCCTCTGCTGCTTCGGGCGAACCCGGCCGCGCGGATCGTCAACGTGTCGAGCGAGGTCGGCTCGATCGGCTCGATGACCGATCCGGACAGTCCACTGTGGCCGTTCACGTCGGTGCCATACCCGTCCTCCAAGACCGCGCTCAACATGCTCACCGCCATGTACGCCAAGGAGCTGCGCGACACCGGAATCAAGGTGAACGCGGCTAACCCCGGTTACTGCGCGACCGACCTGAACGGGCGCCGGGGGTTCCGTACGCCCGAACAAGGTGCCGAGGTGTCCGTCCACCTCGCGACCCTGCCCGCCGACGGGCCTACCGGTGTTCTGTGGGGATACCTGTGGACAGCGGACGGCAGTGAGTCGTACGGCGTACTGCCGTAGTGACGCGTCAGTCGTCGAGGTGCGCGATGTGCCGCATCTTGTTCATCGCGTCGAGCGCGGCCACCTTGTACGACTCGGCGAGCGTCGGGTAGTTGAACACCGTGTCGACGAGGTAGTCGACGGTACCGCGGCAGCCCATGACCGCTTGTCCAATGTGGACGAGTTCGGTGGCGCCGGTACCGAAGACGTGTACGCCGAGCAGTGAGCGGTCCTCGGGGGAGACGAGGAGCTTGAGCATGCCGTACGAGTCGCCGATGATCTGCCCCCGGGCCAGCTCGCGGTAGCGGGCGACGCCCACCTCGAACGGGACGCGGTCGCGGGTCAGTTCGTCCTCGGTACGGCCGATGAAGCTGATCTCCGGAATCGTGTAGATCCCGATCGGCTGCAGCTCCTGCATGGCCCGCGCCGGCTCGCCGCAGGCGTGGTGCGCGGCCAGCCGGCCCTGCTCCATCGATGTCGAGGCGAGGGCGGGGAAGCCGATGATGTCACCGACCGCGTAGATGTGCGGTACCGCCGTGCGGAAGTGCTCGTCCACCGGAATGCGGCCGCGGTCGTCGGCGGTCAGGCCGGCGTTGTGCAGGTCGAGCTCGTCGGCGGTGCCCTGCCGGCCGGCGGAGTACATCACGGTGTCCGCGGCTATCTTCTTGCCGCTGTCGAGTACCGCGACCGCGCCGCGGGAGTGCCGTTCCACCGCGGCGACCTCCTCGGTGAACCGGAACGTCACCGCCAGGTCGCGCAGGTGGTACTTGAGCGCTTCGATCACTTCCAGATCGCAGAACTCGAGCATCCGGTCGCGGCGCTCGACGACGGTGACCTTCGTACCGAGGGCGGCGAACATCGAGGCGTACTCGATTCCGATCACACCGGCCCCGACGACCACCATGGACCGCGGCACCCGCTCCAGGTTGATGATGCCGTCGGAGTCGACGATCGTCACGCCGTCGAAGTCCACACTGGACGGTCGTGCCGGGCGGGTACCGGCGGCGATAACGATCTTATCCGCGGTGACCGTGGATTCGCGTCCGGCGTCGTCGCTGATGGCGATCGTCTGCGGGTCGTGGAAGCGGGCGGTACCGGTCAGCAGCCGAATCCGGTTACGGGACAGCTGGTTACGGATGACGTCGACCTCCCGACCGATGACGTGCTGGGTGCGCGCCGCCAGGTCGGCGACCGTGATGTCGTCCTTCAGCCGGTAGCTCTGGCCGTACATCTCGCGCTGGTTGAGTCCGGTGAGGTACAGCACCGCCTCGCGCAGGGTCTTCGACGGGATCGTGCCGGTGTTGATGCAGACGCCACCGACCATGTGGCGCCTCTCGACCACGGCGACCCGCCGGGCGAGCTTGGCCGCGGCGATGGCCGCCTTCTGTCCACCCGGACCCGAGCCGAGGACGAGCACATCGAAGTCGTACACGCCGTCAGTGTGTCAAGGTCGGGTTACGGCGTGGTACTATCTCTTCAGCCCCTGTGGGTGCCGGCAGATCTTCTGCCCCCCGGGGAGCTTCCTTCCATCATCAGCGCGTCGAGCGCTCGCTCCGATTCGCGGCGACCCGACTCCGCGCGCCCTCATCCCTATCGGGAGACAACCCATGAATAGCACCAACCTCATCGACGTCACGGGAATCGTGGACGTCAAAGACGGGCACGGACTCGTCCGTACCTCCGGTTACCTGGCGGCGCGCGACGATGCGTACCTGTCCGCCGCACAGCTGCGGCAGTACGGTCTCCGGTCGGGAGACCTGATCACCGGCGCGGCGCAGCCCGCCGCGGACGATGACGCACCGCGGACCTCGCGGCGCGAGAAGAAGTACCGGCCCATGGCGCGGGTGGACACCGTCAACGGGCTCGACCCCCGGGAGACCAAGCAGCGTCCCGACTTCTATTCACTGACCCCGCTGCACCCGCGGCAACTGCTGCGGATGGAGACCGAACCGAGCGTGCTGCTGACCCGGGTCATCGACCTCGTGGTGCCGATCGGCAAGGGACAGCGCGCCCTCGTCGTGTCACCGCCCAAGGCCGGCAAGACGACGGTACTGCAGGCGATCGCCCACGCGATCACGGAGAACCATCCCGAGTGCCACCTGATGGCGGTGCTCGTCGACGAGCGACCCGAAGAGGTCACCGACATGCAGCGTACGGTCAAGGGCGAGGTCATATCGTCCACATTCGACCGTCCACCGCAGGACCACACGGCACTGGCCGAGCTGGCGATCGACCGCGCCAAGCGGCTCGTCGAGCTGGGCCAGGACGTGGTGGTGCTGCTCGACTCGATCACCCGGCTCGGCCGGGCGTACAACCTCGCGGCGCCGTCCTCCGGCCGGATCCTCAGCGGCGGTATCGAGTCCGCGGCGCTCAACCACCCCAAGCGGTTCCTCGGCGCGGCCCGCAACATCGAGGACGGTGGTTCGCTGACCATGATCGCGACCGCCCTCGTCGAGACCGGCTCGCTCGGCGACACACTGCTCTTCGAGGAGTACAAGAGCACGAGCAACGCCGAGCTGCGGCTGGACCGGCGGATCGCCGATCGGCGGGTCTTCCCGGCCATCGACATCGCCGCGTCCGGTACCCGGAAGGAGGAGGTCCTGCTGACACCCGACCACCTCGCGGTTGTCCGCAAGCTGCGCCGCGCCTTGCTGGGCACGGACTCACCACACGCGCTGGAGCAGTTGCTCGACCAGTTGCGCCGGACATCGTCCAATGTGGAGTTTCTGTTGCACGTGGCGCGTACGGCGGCCTGACTCAGTCGAGCACCGCGGGATCGAGGTCTAGCAGGCCGCGCAACGCGGCGCGACCGCTCGGCGTCACGCGCACCGCTCGACCGCTGCCGATGCGGACCACCCAGCGCCGGTCGAGGAAGTGCCGGCAGATGAGCGCGCCCGCGGTACCGGCCAGGTGCGGGCGTCGCTCGGTCCAGTCGAGGCAACCTCTCACCAGTGGGCGTCGGGTGCGGTGCAGGGTTTCCGCGTCGATGCCCAGCGTGCCCGTCAACCAGTCGAGTCCGGCATCGGTGAGCGCGAAGCCCTTGGTCTGCTGCAGTAGTCCGGTGTCGGTCATCGCGTCGGTGACCGCGACTCCGAGGCGGCCGGCAAGGTGGTCGTAACAGGTGCGACCGCGGGCGAGCGCGTTCGCGACCGTGGCATCCTTCAGCGACCGGACCGGTGGCGGTACCGGCTCGAACAGTGCCGTGAGGTCCTCGAGCAGCGCCGCGATATGCGGTCCGGCGAGCCGGACGTACCGGTGCCGGCCCTGGCGCTCCTCGGCGCACAGGCCGGCGGCTATGAGCCGGTTGAGGTGTTCGGTGGCGGTCGAGGGCGCGACCCGCGCGTGCCGGGCCAGTTCGCCGGCGGTCCACGCCCGCCCGTCGAGCAGCGCGAGGCAGAAC
>Ga0114129_10011498_pt1 | contig 12603 bp, 8 predicted proteins | sample RhiMetdeltSRZDD1_FD_80071 | JGI IMG/M metagenome (GOLD analysis project Ga0114129, IMG submission 80071) | Populus rhizosphere microbial communities from Tennessee, USA - Rhizosphere MetaG P. deltoides SRZDD1 (version 2) (version 2) | ecosystem: Host-associated > Plants > Roots > Rhizosphere >...
AGGATGTCGTTTTGAACCGTCCCCGACAGCGCCGAGAGCGCCACGCCCTGGCGCCGCGCGACCGCCACGTAGAGCGCGAGGAGGATGATCGCCGTCGCGTTGATCGTCATCGACGTCGAGACGCGATCGAGCGGGATGCCGTCGAACAGCGCCGCCATGTCCTCGATCGAGTCGATCGCGACGCCGACGCGGCCGACCTCGCCCGCGGCGAGCGCATGGTCCGAGTCGTAGCCCATTTGCGTCGGGAGATCGAAGGCGACGCTCAGCCCGTCGACCCCGTGCGCGAGCAGGTAGCGGTACCGGCGGTTGGACTCCTCGGCCGTCGCGAACCCCGCGTACTGCCGCATCGTCCACAGCCGGCCGCGGTACATCGTCGGCTGGATCCCGCGCGTGTACGGGAATTCGCCCGGCTCGCCGAGCGCGGTCGCCGGATCCCCGCTCTCGAGATCGTCAGGCGTGCGCGCGTGGTGCACGCGACGATTGTACCCTTCCGTACTGCCGCAAATCCTTGACACCACGAGGCCTCGGCCTTACACTCGACCTTACCTACAGTCTTCAATCCGACAACATGCATCAGGTGCCCGGTCCCTGTTCACCGCCTTGGTGTAGGCAGGTCTCGACCGGGACGCGCCCTGGGTCCCAGCTCCGGTGCGCAGGAGGACCAGAGATGGACGACGTCGTGAACCGCTTCGCACGTGAGCTGGCCGATGCGATTGCCGCCGCGGTCGCCGAGAATGCGCAGGTGGAGGCCTGCCGCGAGAAGGCGCGCGCCGCCGGCTTCGAGATGAAGGTCACGCTCGAAGCGGTTGTGGGGTTCGTCAGCCGATCGCAGTCGGCAGCCCTTGCGAAAGTCACTACGCCGAAAGCCGTGCGCGAGATTCAGCCGAAGCGGAGCTTCGAGGTGACCGCCAACGACCGTCGGTTCCTCCGCTCGCTGCGGATTGCGGCCGACGAGACGACGGAAGCGGTGGAATAAGTCCGCCATCAGCCGACAGCTGAGAGCTGAAAGCGTAAGGGCCGGCGCGGAGAACCGCGCCGGCCCTTTTTATTTGTATGATACGGCCATGCGTCCGGGACGTCCTGTTCGGCTTGTCCTGATCCTGACGCTCGTCGCGGCGGCGGTGGCGACGTTGCGCGTCGCGGCGCAGACGCCCGCCCCTCGCGCCCCGGCGAACGGGCGCGATCTCGACGGCATCTATGCGTTTTCCACGATCACGCCGCTCGAACGGCCGGCGGAGTTCGCCGGCAAGCCGTCCCTCACTGACGAGGAAGCGGCGGCCTACGCCAAACAAGTGGTCGAACGGAGCGATCGCGATCGGCGCGACCGCTCGTCGGCCGACGCGGACCTCGGCGGCGCGTACAACGAGTTCTGGTGGGACCGCGGCACCCGCGTCGCCCGCGTTCGCGGGAAGAATCTCACGTCGCTGATCGTGGATCCGCCGGACGGCAAAATCCCCGCGATGACGGCGGACGGACAGGCCCGCGCCGCGGCGCGGGCGGCGCAGCGTCAGGCGCACCCGGCCGATGGCCCGGAGGATCGCTCCCTCGCCGAGCGATGCCTGATGTTCAACGCCGGTCCGCCGATGCTGCCGGGTCCGTACAACAATTTCGTTCAGATCATCTCCACCACCGGCCACGTGATCGTGCACAACGAGATGATTCACGACGCGCGGCTCGTGCCGCTCGACGGCCGGCCGCACCTGCCGGCGGCGGTTCGGCGGTGGCAGGGCGATCCGCGCGGGCGGTGGGACGGCGATACGCTCGTCGTGGACACGACGAACTTCACCGACAAGACGAACTTCAGGGGCGCGAGCGACCGGCTGCACCTCGTCGAACGCTTCACGCGCGTCGACGCCAGCACGCTGCTCTACGAGTTCACGATTGACGATCCGGCGACGTTCACGAAACCGTGGACCGTCGCGCTGCCGATGCGGAAGACGAACGATCGGCTCTTCGAGTACGCCTGCCACGAGGCGAACTACGCGATGGGGGGCATCCTCCGCGGCAATCGGTTCCAGGAACGCACGTCCAGCCAGAAGTAGTGTCCGCCTTCAGGCGGACCGTCACGTCGGCGTCAGCCTTTCGTCTGGTTCGCGACGCGGGCGGCCGCGGCCGCGGCGGCGGCTGGATCGCCGAGGTAGTAATGCCGAATCGGTTTCAGCCGGTCGTCGAGCTCGTAGACGAGCGGGATGCCGGTCGGGATGTTCAGCTCCACAATCTCCGCTTCCGACACGTTGTCGAGATATTTGACCAGCGCGCGCAGGCTGTTGCCGTGCGCGGCGATCAGGACGCGCTGGCCCGCCTGGATCGCCGGCGCGATTGCCCCGTGCCAGTACGGCAGGAAGCGCGCGACCGTGTCCTTCAGCGACTCTGTCAGCGGGAGCTGATCCGGCGGCAGCAATCGGTAGCGCGGATCGCGCGACGGATGGCGCGGATCGTCCGGCGCGATCGGCGGCGGCGGGATGTCGTAGCTGCGCCGCCAGATTTTCACCTGCTCCTCGCCGTGCTTCGCCGTCGTCTCCGCCTTGTTCAGCCCCTGGAGCGCGCCGTAGTGGCGTTCGTTCAGCCGCCAGTTTTTCTCGACCGGAATCCAGAGACGATCGAGCACGTCGAGCGCGATGTCCAGCGTGCGAATCGCGCGCTTGAGCACCGACGTGTAGGCCAGGTCGAAGTCGTAGCCGCCCTCCTTTAATAGATGTCCGGCTTCGGCGGCCTCCCGGCGTCCGGTCTCGGACAGATCGACGTCGGTCCAGCCGGTGAACCGATTCTCCTTGTTCCACGTGCTCTCGCCGTGGCGCAGCAGAACGAGTTTGTGCATATGCTCACGGTCCGCCTGAAGGGCGGACACTACGTACGAATGCGACGGGCGAGGGCCGCGCGGCCGGCGAACGTCGCGGCCGGCCCGAGCTCCTCTTCAATCCGCAGCAGCTGGTTGTACTTGCACACGCGATCCGTGCGGCTCGCCGAGCCGGTCTTGATTTGCCCGGCCGCCGTGCCGACGGCGAGGTCGGCGATGGTTGTGTCCTCGGTCTCGCCCGACCGGTGCGAGATGATCGTCGCGTAGCTCGCGTTCGCCGCCATACGCACCGCATCGAGCGTCTCGGTGACCGTGCCGATCTGATTCAGCTTGACCAGCAGCGCGTTGCCGACGCCGTCCGCGATTCCTCGCGCGAGAATTTCCGGGTTCGTCACGAACACATCGTCGCCCACCAGCTGCACGCGGTCGCCCAGCGCCGCCGTCAACGCCTGCCAGCCCTGCCAGTCGCCCTCGGCGAGCCCGTCTTCGATCGACACGATCGGATACTGACGAATCCAGTCCTCATACAAACGGATCATCTGCTCCGACGTCCGATCTGGTTCGCCCGACTTCTTGAAGGTGTACCTTCCACCGCCAGCGTAGAGTTCGCTCGAGGCGACGTCGAGCGCCATCCACACGTCGCTTCCCGCCTTCAATCCCGCCTTGCCGATCGCTTCGAGCACGACCTCGACCGCCTCGCGATTCGATTTGAGGTTCGGCGCGAACCCGCCTTCGTCGCCGACGCCGGTCGACTGCCCGCGCCCCTTCAGGATGCCGCGCAGCGCGTGGAAGATCTCCGCGCCCCAGCGCAGGCCGTCGCTGAACGAGCCGGCGCTGAGCGGCATCACCATGAACTCCTGGAAATCGACGCTCGAATCCGCGTGCGCGCCGCCGTTGAGGATGTTCATCATCGGCACCGGCAGCGTGAACGTCCGTCCGCCGTAAAGGGCGGCAGCGTGACGATACAGCGGCAGGCCGTGCCCCGTGGCCTGCGCTCGCGCCGCGGCCATCGACACACCGAGCAGCGCGTTCGCGCCGAGGCGGCTCTTCGTCGGCGTGCCGTCGAGCGCCATCATCGTGCGATCGAGCGCGCGCTGATCGAGGTCGCGGCCGACGATCGCGGCGGCGATCTCGCCGTTGATGTTGGCGACCGCCTTTCGGACGCCCTTGCCGCCGTACCGCGATTTGTCGCCGTCGCGCAGCTCCAGCGCTTCGCGCTCGCCGGTCGATGCGCCCGACGGCACCGCGGCGCGGCCGACCGCGCCGCCGTCGAGCATCACGTCGGCTTCGACGGTCGGATTGCCGCGCGAATCCAGGATCTCACGGGCGCGGACACGAATAATGCGCAATCAGCCCTCCAGCGATCACGAACGTGAACCACGGTGGGCACGGTGGGTACCAGAGGATACGGAGTTCATCCGGGCTGTTCCGTGACCTCCGGTCTGCACCGTGTCCTCCGTGGTCGCGATTGTCACGAAGCGCCCCCGCGTCTGTCCGCCTCCGCTTCGAACGCCAGCGCTTCTTCGTTGATGGGGTCGACGAGCGGCTCGTCATCCGTCGTGACGACGACGATGCCGGAGTCGGTGACGGTGTGGCGGCGGCGATCCTCGTCGGCGTTGTAGCCGATAAGCGCGCCGCGCGGGATCAGGACGTCGCGATCGATGATCGCGCGGCGGATGCGCGCGTGCCGGCCGACGCGAACGCCGGGCATCAGAATGCACTGGTCGATGGTGCAGAAGCTGTGGACGCGCACGTTCGGGCACAGGACGCTGCCGAAGATGCTGCTGCCCGACACGATGCAGCCCGGCGAGATGACCGAATCGAGCGCCTGCCCGCATCGCGTGCCGACCTCGGCGAACACGAACTTGGCCGGCGGCGCCTGCGGCTGGTACGTGCGAAGCGGCCACTCGGGATCGTACAGGTTGAACTCCGGATTCACGTGGCACAGATCCATGTTCGCGTCGAAGTACGCGTCGAGCGTCCCGATGTCGCGCCAGTATTTGGACGCCTTCTTGTTCTCGTCGTAGAAGCGATACGCGAACACCGGCACGCGGTGAATCAGCGCCGGGATGATGTCCTTCCCGAAATCGTGCGTCGTCGGCTGCATCGCGTCTTCGTCGAGCGCGCGGACGAGGACGTCGGTGTCGAAGATGTAAACGCCCATCGACGCGAGCACGAAGTCGGGCGAGCCCGGAATCGCGGTCGGCTCCTTCGGCTTCTCCTGGAAACCGGTGACGCGCTCGGTCTCGTCCACGCCGATGATGCCGAAGCGGCTCGCCTCTGCGATCGGGACCTCGATCGTCGCCAGCGTGACCGCGGCGCCGCGCTCCTGATGGAACCGGAGCATGCGCGAGTAGTCCATCTTGTAGACGTGATCGCCGGACAGCACGACGAGGTGCGAGGGGCTCTCACGCGTGATCGAGTACAGGTTCTGATACACGGCGTCGGCCGTGCCCTGGTACCAGTGCTCGCTGACCCGCTTCTGCGGCGGAAGGATCTCGATGAACTCGCCGAGCTCCTCCGAGACGATGTTCCAGCCCATGCGGATGTGCCGGTTGAGCGACAGCGACTTGTACTGGGTCGCGATGTAGATGCGGCGCAGGCCCGAGTTGATGCAGTTGCTCAGCGCGAAATCGATGATGCGGTACGGTCCGCCGAAGTACACCGCCGGCTTCGCCCGCTCCTTCGTCAGGGGATAGAGCCGCTCGCCGGCGCCGCCCGCGAGGACGATGACGAGGCTGTCGTCGACGAGCGCCGACATCGCGCTCAGCTTCTCCTGAGCACGACCCGCGCCGGCGCGCCGTCCGATCCGACGATCGACAGCGGCAGACAGTACATCTCGTAGATGCCCGGTTCGACGTCGCGCAGGTTGAGGCCCTCGATCACGATCGTCCCCGCGCCGAGCAGCACGTGATGCGCCGGCGCGCCCGGCGCGCGAAACTCCTCGACCGAGAGGTAATCGATGCCGACGACCTTGATGCCGCGCTCGACGAGATGCCGCGCGCCGGACTCGGCGATGCCGACGAAGTCCCGATGGAACTCCGGCGATCCCCACAGGCGCGAGTTCGGCGTCTTGATCAGCAGCCGCACGTCCTCGTCGAGGTTGAACGCGGCCAGATCGTCACCCGTGATGCCCTTCCGAGTGGGCACTTCGATCACGCGCGTGCGGCCGATCAGCAGATCGAGCGACAGCCCTTCGGCGCCGGCCGCGCCGTCGACGAAATGACACGGCGCATCGACGTGCGTGCCGGCATGCGCGCTCATGTGGATCGACGAGAGGTTCGCGGTGTGGCCGCGCGCGATCCGCTTGATCGGCTCCAGGCTGAACGGTGTGTTGTCAGGGTAGGTCGGGAGGTTCGCGTCAATCGGAACCGAAACGTCGATGAGCTTCATCGCGCGGCCACGGCCAAGAGCCGGATAATAGCACAGCGGCTTCGGGCGTTCCGGCGCCGTGAAGTGCTGATTGCAGAACGGTTTGACTTGGCATTCGACCCACGCCTATGATGAACTGTTTCGCACGCTCGGGCGTACGACGACTTATTGTGGAGAGTCAACTCTTATGAAGATCCGGCGCGGTCCCTCCCCCGCCCTCGCCATTTTCATCGTGGCGCTCGCATGCTCCGCGGCGCTCCTCGCGCAGAAAGACGACCGGAAGCAGAGCGACGCGCAGAAGAAAGAGATTCAGGCGATCGTCAAGCTCGTTGACGGCGCGGCCGCCGGCCAGCCGGCGCCGAACGATCTCTCGCTGACGTGGGTGCGCGAGGACCTGCTGAAGGCGCAGGGCAACAAGCAGTACGTGCCGTTCACCGTCGCGATCGATCCGTCGAAGGTCACCGGCGGCAACGTCGCGCTCTACTGGCGCGTGGTCTCCAAGGACGGCGGCGCGACCACGACGGCGGCGACGACTGAAAAGAAAGACGACAAGGACAAGGACAAGGACAAAGACAAAGACAAAGACAAGGACAAGAAGAACCCGCAGTACGCGTACGAGGACATCAGCTTCGTGCCCGTGACCGCCGGCCAGTCGCCGATGCGGATCTCGCGATCGTTCACCGTGAGCGCGGGCAACTACGAGATCTACGTGGTCGCGAAGGAGCCGACGCCCGAGAAGGCGCCGAAGAACGCGCCGCCGGCGAAGCTCTCGATGCTGAAGCAGAGCGTCACCGTTCCCGACTTCTGGAACGGCGATCTCGCGACGAGCAGCGTCATTGTCGCGAACCGGATCGATCCGCTCCCGGCGCCGCTCACGCCGCAGCAGCAGGCGGATCGGCCGTATGCGCTCGGCGCGATGGAAATCGTGCCGGCGTTCGACTCGAAGCTGTCCAAGAAGGCCGAGCTCTCCACCTTCATGTTGATCTACAACCCGAAGGTCGACGCGCAGAACAAGCCGGACGTCACGGTCGAGTACAACTTCTATCAGAAGCCGGCGGGGCAGCCGGAGAAGTTCTTCAACAAAACATCGCCGCAGAACCTGAACGCGCAGACGCTGCCGCCGAACTTCGATTTCGCGGCGGGCCATCAGCTGCAGAGCGGGCAGGCGGTTCCGCTCGCGTCGTTCCCGGAAGGCGACTATCGACTGGAGATCAAGATCACGGACAAGATCGCGAACAAGACGCTCACGCGCGACGTCAACTTTACGGTCGTTCCGTCGTAGCTCGTTCGTCGCGGCGCGGCGCGCCCCGGGCATCGAGCGCCACGAGAGCCACCGGGCCGTGAGAAACGGAATGCACATGCGAAGCACTCTCCAGCAGTCGGCGTCGACGGTGTCGGTCGTCGGCACACTGGTGCTTCTCTGCCTCGCGTCCGGCGCGCTCGCGCAGAGCGTGCCCCAGCCGCAGCCGGTGATGCATGTCGCCTCGCTCGCCCCGGGATCGATCCTCGGTCAGGTGGTCGACGACCGGGGGGTGCCGGTGCAGGGGGCGCTCGTCTCGGCGCTGGGGACCACGACGGCCGTCGCCGTCAGCGATCGCACGGGCCGCTTCGAGCTGCGGACGCTGACGCCGGGTCCGTATCTCATTCGCGCGCATCTGTCCGGCTACGCGGCCTCTCGCGGCCAGGTCGTCGAAGTCCGGTCCAGTTCGCGGACGTCCTCATCAATCTCCCTGCGGCGTTCGAGCATCCCGTCGACTCCACCGCCGATGCTGGCGGCGGGTCTCGGCGTGGAGCCCGAACCCGCGCCGGTGCAGCCGGCCGACGGCACTGCGAACGCGGATTCCGCCCCGCCGGACAACCACGGCGAAGTCGCGTGGCGCCTCCGGCACGCGCGCCGTGGAATCCTGAAGAACACGGACCTCCCGGAGGAGATCGTCGTCGGCGACACGCCGCCTGACGTGAGTGTGTTCGGCCGCGTCGGCGTGCTCGGCTCCGCGATGGGATCGCCGGCGCGTCTGGCGACGAACCTGTTCGCGAACACCGATTTCTCCGGGCAGCTCAACCTCCTGACGACCGGGTCGTTCGACACGCCGCAGCAGCTCTTCAGCACGTCGAATTTCGCGCGCAGCATCGCATACCTCGCGCTCGGCGCGCCGGTCGGCGATCGCGCGGACTGGACCGTCCGCGCCGCGATGACGCAGGGCGACATCTCGTCGTGGGTCGTGGCGGGCGAGTACACGACGCGCGCGCCCGCGCGTCACCGCTACGATCTCGGCTGGTCGTACAGCACGCAGCGGTACGACGGCGGGAACTTCGCCGCGCTGCGCGAAGTGACCGACGGCAGCCGGAACGCCGGTGCGATCTTCGGCTACGACACGTTCTCGGTCACGCCGTCGATCACCATCACATACGGCGGCCGGTATGCGCGATACGACTACCTCGCCGAAGGCGAGCTGGTCAGCCCGCGCGTCTCCGTGACCGTCGAGCCCTTCGATCGGTTCCGCGTCAGCGGCGTGCTGTCGCATCGCGCCGTCGCGCCGGGCGCCGAGGAGTTCATGCCGCGCATGGAGAGCGCGGTCTGGCTGCCGCCGCAGCGGACGTTTTCGTCGATTGACGGCGCGCGGCCGCTGCAGGCCGAGCAGACCGATCACGTGGAGCTCGAGGTCGAGCGCGACATCGCCGCCGCGACCGTGTCCATCCGCGCGTTCCGGCAGCGGGTCGCCGACCAGTTGGTGACCGTTTTTGGCGTCGACATGCCGGGCGCGGTGTCGCACCTGGGTCACTACCTGATCGGAAACGTCGGCGACGTCGAAGCGTCGGGTATCAGCGCCGGGCTCCGCGCGGGGATCGGCGGACGCTTCCACGGCTCGGTCGAGTACTCGACGATGAGTGCCAGGACGACCGGCCCGGACCGCGCATCGTATCTGTGGGTCTTCGCGCCGTCAGCCATTCGGATGGATCTGGATCGCATCCACGATGTGGCCGCGTCGATTCAGGCAGATGTCCCCGAAACCGCGACGCGCGTGCTGGTCCTCTATCGCGTCAGCAATGCGTTCGCCCGGCCGGCATCCGCCGCCCTGTCGGAACGCCCCGGTCTGGACGGCCGGTTCGACGTCCAGATCCACCAGTCCCTCCCGTTCATGGACTTCAGCAGCGCCAAAGTGGAAATGCTGGTCGGCGTCCGCAACTTCTTCCGGGAAACCGCGCCCGATCAGTCGATTTACGACGAGCTGCTCGTCGTCCGGCCCCCGAAACGCGTTGTCGGTGGCCTGACATTGAAGTTCTGAACGACGGCGATCCATAATATTGAAAGTCGCTCCGTTTCGTTGGAGCGCTGCGTGTTTTTCGCCTCGTCCGCTCGCAAAAAGTCGATTCTTTTCAGCACGTTAAGTTATGTTACGGGAGCCCGCACCGGGGTATGGGCTTTGCTACCCCGACGCCCGGCAACGTGTCTTTGTGAGCCCTGACACCAGCGCTTCGACGCGCGCTTCGGAGATCGTCTCGTCTCGCCGCTGGCGTGTCCCGGCACGCTCTGCGCTCGCGGCGCTTGTCGTCGTCGTGCTTGTCGGCCTCGGCGCCGCGAACATCGTGCTCTACGCCCGGTGGCACGAGGTCGAGGACGGCGTGCTGTGGGGGACGCGAGCGGAAGGTGTGACGGCGCTCGAGGTCGCGGCCGGTTCCGCCGGCGCGGCCGCGGGCATCGAGCGCGGCGACGTGCTGCTCGCCGTCAACGGCACACCGGTCGAGAGCCCGACGGACGTCGTCGAGCATCAGCATCGCGGCCGGACGGGGACGCGCCTCGACTACACGCTGCTTCGTCTCGGCACGCGCCAGGGGCTGACCGTCTCGCTCGCGCCGGCGCCGCGCGGGACGTCGATGTACTTCGTGCTCGCGGCGGTCGGGCTGTTCACGCTGATCGTCGGCGGGTCCGTTCGCCTGCGCCGGCCCCACGACCAGGCGACGCTGCACTTCTTCTGGCTGTGCGTGGCGTTCTTCGGCGTCTTCACGTTCTCGTTCAACGGTCCGTTCGACCGGCTCGACTGGGTCTTTTACTGGGGGGATGCGGTCGCGTTCGCGCTGCTGCCGCCGCTGCTCGTCCATTTCACGCTTGTGTTCCCGGAGCGGCCGGCCGGCGTGCGATCGCCCGGCGCCGTCGCAGTCGCCGCGATGTACGCGCCGGCGGTCGCGCTGATTGCGACGCGCGTCGTGGCCGTGGCGCGCGCCTCGCAGGACTCGGGTCCCGCGCTCGCGCGCCTCTCGAAAACCGTGGACCTGCTCGATCGCGGCGAGCAGGTCTACCTGTTTCTGTGCTGCGCGGCCGCCGTCGCCGTGCTGGTGCGCGCGTTTCGACAGTTGTCGTCCGTTACGGCCCGGCGCCAGCTGCGCTGGATCGTGTGGGGCACGGCGCTCGGGGCCGGCCCGTTCGCGCTCGGCTACGCGCTGCCGTGGGCGCTCGGCGCGAATCCGCCGCTCGCGTTTCAACTGACGGCGATTCCGCTCGGCCTGATGCCGCTGACGTTTGCGTCCGCGATCGTCCGCTATCGCCTCCGGGACGTCGAAGTGATCGTCAAGCGCGCGCTCGCGTACGCGGCGTTTCTCGCGGCGAGCGTCGCCCTCTATGTCGCGCTGCTGCGTCTCACCGGGTTTGCGTTCGGATCGAACTCGGACGAGCACACCTGGATCGTCGCGCTGCTTGCGACCATGGTCGTGGTGCTCCTCGCGCAGCCGGTCAAGGAGACGGTGCAGAACGCCCTCGATCGCGTCTTCTACCGCGATCGCTACGACTACCGGCGGGCGCTCGTCGCGTTCGCGCGCGATCTGAACAGCGACCTGGACGTCGTCCGTCTGAGCCAGCGCCTCGTCGCCCGCATCGTCGAGACGCTCGTGCTCGATCGGATGGCGCTGATGCTCACGCCCGGCGATCCCGCGTCGCCCGATCCGTCCGCCGACTTCGTGACCATCGGCGACTACGGCTTCAGCGACGCTGTCCCGCGGCTCACCCGGCGGTCGTCGATGATCGCGCGCCTCGATGCCGGCCACACCGTCGCGCTCGACGATCCGATTGCCGCGGCGCGGTTCCAGGCCGAGGAGGTCGAGTTCTGGCGCGACGCCGGCATCTACTACTTCGTGCCGTGTGTCTTCGAAGGGCGGGCGATTGCGGTCCTCGCGCTCGGACGCAAGGAGACCGACGAGCCGTTCAACAGCGAGGACCTCGCGCTGCTGACCGCGGTCGCCGGTCAGGTGGCGACCGCGATCGAGAACGGCCGGCTGTACCGCCAGCTGCACATCAAGGCGGAAGAGCTCGGCCGCATGCGCGAGTTCAACGAGAACATCCTCGAGTCGCTGGACGATGGCCTCGTCGTGTTCGACGCGGAGGAGCGCGTCGTCCGGTGGAACCGCGCACTCGAGGCGTTTTACGGTGTGACGCGCGCGAACGCCATCGACCGGCGGCTGGAGCTGATCTTCGACGCGCACTTCGTCGAAGCGCTGCGTGCGGCGCGGCACGACCACCCGTACGGCGCGACGCTCTATCGCGTGCCGCTGTCATCGCCGAACGCCGAAGGATCGAAGCGGCTCGTCAACGCGACGCAGGTGCCCCTGCAGAACTCGGCGGGCGACGACACGGCCGGGATGATCCTGTTGCTCGAGGACATCACCGATCGCGTGCGCCTCGAGGAGCAGCTGCAGATCTCCGAGAAGATGGCGTCGATCGGATTGCTCGCGGCGGGCGTCGCCCACGAGGTGAACACGCCGCTGACCGGGATCTCGAGCTTCACGCAGATGCTGCTCGAGGACGCCGACCCGGCCGATCCGAAGACGGCGCTGCTCGAGAAGATCGAGCGTCAAACATTCCGGGCGGCGAAGATCGTCAACGGCCTGCTGAACCTGTCCCGGCCCGGGACGTCGAGCTCCGAGCGGATCGACGTGGACGTGAATGCGGTCATCGCCGACGTGTTCGCGCTGCTCGAGCATCAGTTCGAGGTGGGGCGGATCAAGATTCGGAGAGAGCTCGCCGAGAGCGGCGTGCGCGTGCTGGCCGTCGAGCATCAGCTGCAGCAGGTCTTCCTGAACCTCTTCCTGAACGCACGCGATTCAATGCCGCGCGGCGGCTGGCTGTCGGTCACGTCGCGCGTCGACGGCGGCAAGGCGATCGTCGAGGTCGCCGACACCGGATCGGGGATTCCGTCGGATCAGCTGGCGCGAATCTACGATCCCTTCTTCACGACGAAGGCGATCGGCCAGGGCACTGGACTCGGTCTGTCGATCACCTATGGCATTGTCCGCGAGCACGAAGGCAGCATCGAGTGCGACAGCGGAATTGGCCAGGGCACGCGGTTCATTCTTTCGTTTCCCGCCGTGGCGCTCGAGCGGTCGTCGCTCTCGGGCCAGGGCATGCCGGGCCGGGTTGCCGGACCGGGGCAAGGTCTTCTGTG
>Ga0114129_10011500_pt1 | contig 12603 bp, 8 predicted proteins | sample RhiMetdeltSRZDD1_FD_80071 | JGI IMG/M metagenome (GOLD analysis project Ga0114129, IMG submission 80071) | Populus rhizosphere microbial communities from Tennessee, USA - Rhizosphere MetaG P. deltoides SRZDD1 (version 2) (version 2) | ecosystem: Host-associated > Plants > Roots > Rhizosphere >...
CGCGCAACCTCAGCCGCGTTCTTGAGACCGCCAACGAACGGAATGAAGTCGAGGGCAGTGTCAAGGACGCCTCTGATGGCACCCTTGCGACGGATTGCCGTCCCCAGGGTAGCCAACGCTACAACCGCGCCAATCCAGGGCGCGGCGCGTAGCAACTTTCGAGCGGCCCGGCGCTGTCCGTACTGAACAAGCTGTCGCGACATGCTCATATTCAGCTGAGACAGCAAAACCCATTCCTCAGAAATACACTTTGACCCCCAGCTGAATCTGCCGGGGAGTGGTCGACAGCGACCGGATCGTGCCGAAATCGGTGGACGACCGGTTGCCGTTCGGCGCGCCAAAGTTGGTCTTGTTCAGCGCGTTGAACGCCTCGATGCGGAATTCGAGCCGCATGTCTTGCACACCGAGGCCGATGCTCTTGTGGAGACCGAGGTCCAGCGTGTAGATCGACGGCCCTCGCGCGATGTTTCGAGCCGCGTTGCCGAAAGGCTGCGTGCGATCCGTGGGAATCACGACGTTGTCGCGATTGAAGTAATTGTCAATCGAGCCATCGCCGTACACGTCACCGACGACGTTCGGCCGATAGGTCGGCGCTGCGCTGACCGAGAAGGTCGACGACGGTGAGTAGCTCAGGTTGACCGGCAGGCCGCTCGTCATCGTGTTGATCGCCGTGAGGCGCCATCCGCCAATGAACCCGTCGACAACCGGGCTCACCTGGTTGGCCCACCGCCGATCGCGGCCGAATGGCAGCTCCCACACGACGGTTGTCGTGTTGTTCCACGGCTGGTTGTAGCCCGACGTGCCCCACTCCCCTTCGATGTCGCGGTAGTTCACGCGACTGTTGTCGCCGTTCGCGGTCTCGAGGTGCCCTGACGCGTTGTCCTTGGCGCTCGAGTAGGTCAACGAGTTCAGCAGGTAGAGCCCGCGCGAATACCGGCGCTCGACCTTGATCTGCAGCGCGTGATAGCTGGCGCGTCCCCCGTCGAACGCCGACTGAATGAACTGGTAGCCCTGAATCGGACGGCGAGTCTGAAGCGGCGTGTCTTCGCCGGCGTTGTTCGGCCGGGCCTGGTTGAAGTCGCCGAGGATGACCAGGTTGCGGCTGCGATTGCCGATGTAAGCAACGTCGACGAGCAGGTTCGACAGAATCTCGCGCTGCACGGTGACGTGCCAGTTCTGCACGTTGCCAGTGTTGGTGTCCGACGGGATGTAATTCACGCGGCCGTTCAGCGGGTTGAAGTTGGCTGGCACGTTCAGCCCTTCCGGATAGCCCTGCTGCGTGAGACGGAAACAGGTCGTCGGCGCCTGGTTGCCCGAACACGCCCCTTGAGAGGGCTGCTGCGTGATTGCGATCGGCACGACGTGCGGCCCGTTGAACGACAGCAGGTTCTCACCACCCAGACGGTTGAAGTGGATGTAGCTCTTCCCGTAGGCGGAGCGGATCACCGTTTTCGGCGTGAGGCTATACGCGACGCCTACGCGCGGAGCGAAATTGTTCTTGTCGGGATGGACGAGCGTTTTGTCGTACAACGAGCCATCACTCGCCTGCAGCAGTGTGTTCGTGGACGGATCGAAGTTGGTGAGGAAGTTCTCGTCTTCCCACTGCGGCGTCCCGAACTCGTAGCGCAGCCCGAGGTTGAACGTCAAGTTTGGCGCGACGCGCCAGTCATCCTGCACGTAGCCGAAGTGCATCCGTTGCCGGAGGTGGAACACGAACGGATTCACCAGCTCGTACTGGCTGCGCGCCCCGACCAGGAAGTCGACCAGGTTGAATGTTGCGGCGTCCGCTGCCGCCCCTGACGGCCGGCTGAACTGACCGCCGTAGGTGTCCGCCCCATACTTCGGATGCACATCGTCAATATCGGTGTTGATGTGCTGATACTCGTAGCCGCTCTTGAGCGTGTGGCGGCCGCGGATCCACGAGTAGTTGATGCGCGCGTCCCAGACCAGCGGGTCTTGGAACTGCGGATTGCTGCTCTGCCGGCCCCACGCCGTCCACCCGCTGACCGACTGCTGCGTGAGCCCGCCCGCGAATTCCGTATCGGTCGGAAGGCCAGTGATGCCGTACCGATCGAACATGTTCGGCGTCCCCGTGCCAAGCGCGGTCTTGCCGGCCTTCGTGCGCGAGAGCCCCACGCGAACTTCGAGGAGCGACGTCAGCCCGAGCGTGCGCGTGACGCCGGTGGCGAGTTGTTGATTCAGGACTTCGACGTACGCGTTCGACGGGCTGCTCGTCTCGCCAGGAATGGGTGGCGGTTCGAAGTTGTCTGCTTTGCGATGGCTGAAGCGCACGAACGCGCTCGTCGCGGTATTGAACTGCTGATCGACTTTGATGTCGAACTTGTCGTTGTAGTCCTGCCGTCGCGGCAGCGAGTCGAAGTTGTTCGAAACGCCCGGGCGCGTCGGCTCGGGCAGGCCCGCCAAGACGTCGCGCGCGAAGGCCGAGATCACCGACTGCGGCACGACACCGTCGGCGTACACCTCGTTCGTCAGCGGGTTGCGGATCGGCTTCCCCATGATCCCCTGACGCTGCGCCATCGTCGGAATGCTCGCGAACGTGACGGTACGCTGGACCTGCCGGAAGCCTTCGTAGTTGGCGAAGAAGAATGCCTTGTCACGCACGAGCGGCCCGCCGAACACGCCGCCAAACTGGTTGCGGCTGAGCGTTGGCTTGACGCCAGAGGACGGCTTGAAGAAGCCGGTAGCGTTCAGCGCGGTATTGCGATTGAACTCCCAGGCGGTGCCGCGGAACTGGTTCGTTCCGCTTCTGAAGGTCGCGTTGATGACCGCGCCGCCGGCACGGCCGAACTCGGCGCTGAAGTTGTTCGTCTGGACCTTGAACTCCTCGACCGCATCAGGCGACACCTGCACGACCTGGTTCGAGAAGCCCTGGTTGCTCGTCCCGTACGAATTGTTGTCCACACCGTCGAGGATGAAGTTGTTCAGCGAGCTGCGCAGTCCGTTGACGTTGAACGAACCGTCTCGAGACTCGCTGATCGAGGACTTGCGAACGCCGGGGCTGAGGAGCGCGAGATCGGCATACGCACGTCCGTTGAGCGGCAGGTTGACGATCTGCTCCCGGCCGATGACCTGTCCGCGATCGCTCGATTCGCTCTCGAGCAACCGCGCCGCGCCCGTCACCTGTACCGTCTCGCCGATATCCCCGACCTTCATCGTCAGATCGACGCGCTGCCGCGCGTTGACGGTGACAACGATGTTGTCGGCAACGGCTGCGGAAAAGCCCTGGAGCTCGGCGCGCAGGCTGTAGGTACCAATCCGGACGTTCAGGAACTGGAAGTTCCCTTGGGTGTCGGTCACCGTTGTGGCCGTGATGCCGGTATCGGCGTTCCGGAGCGTGACGGTTGCGCCGGGAACGACAGCGCCGGACGCGTCGACGACGGCACCGAGCACGGTGGCGGAGTCGAACTGGGCAGAAGCGAGGCGGGGGTACAGCAGGCCGGCCAGAACCAGCGCGAACGCGCAGGCCCTCATCGAGCAACGAGACAGGAACATCGGTTTCTCCTCTTACCGTCGAGTATACGCCCAACCTATCGCGCGGAAACTACAGGAGTGTGACGAGTGCCCGGAATGCAAAGTACGTGGCGAGCACGAACAGCGTGCCCATCACGATGTTCTCCCACCAACGATTGCGATGTTCCGCTCCGATGAGGCGAGCGCTGGCGGTGATGCACCACAGTCCGCCGGCGAGGAGCGGCAGCAGGATCACTTGCGCGCTGTTGGCCGCGAGCGTCAGCGACACGAATCCTGGCATGCCTGGCAGCGTCCAGACGAGCGGCGTCACGAGGCAGGAAAACGCGATCCAGCGATAACACGGGTGATAACGATAGTCGGACGCGATCGGTCCAGAGCCGGCACGCCACCGCAGCCACGCGTGGGTGCCAAGGCGTCCGAGGCCAGCAGCATGCCCGATGATCGATGTGTAGATCGCCGAGAAGATGCCCGCGTAGAACAGAAGCCGCCCCGGCTCACTCAACACGGTGCTGAGCAGGTTAGGGAGATCCTCGAGGTGCTGGATGTGTCGATCGGGATACAGCAACTCCGCGCCGAGCACCCAGATCGACAAGTTGAGCACCAGCATCGCCAACACGCCCAACATGAAGTCGTATAGCTGCACGCGCCGGTATTGAGGTCCCCGCCAACCCTTCGCATCGAGAAAGTACGGATACACCAGGTTCATCAGCGATCCGCCGACGGCGCCGATCATCGCGAGCGCAACCTGCGACGGATCGTACGCCCCGTGCTTCCCGGGCATTTCCACTCGCACCAGGCCGCGCGCGACCTCGGCAGGATCGAAGCCCACCGAGATCGCCAAACCAAGGAACGACACCGATAGCACGGCCAGAAAGAAGAAGAAGATCTGCTCGAGCCGCCGGAAGCTCGGTCGAAAGACGAGATACCACGCCAGCCCGTTGCAGACGACCGCCCACATCCAGATCTCGCCGACACCGAAAACCGCGCGACAGACCTCCCCCACTCCGCGCGTCATGTACGAGCCGTAGACGTGGCCCATCACCAGCGCCGCAAAGAACAGGATCGGCGCGTACCACGGATGCAGGCGGGCCAGCCCATCCAACACGCCTTCACGATGCTGGTTACACAGTTGGTACCGAACGATCAGCGAGACGAACAAGAAGCGGAACAGGATCGCGACGACAAATACCCAGAGGAGCGAGTAGCCATAGTTCGCGCCAGCCGTCGCCATGTCGACAACGTCGCCCGCCCCGAGCCAGGTGAGCACGATGACGATGCCCGGGCCGAACGAGCGGACGTACTCGACGAACGATCGCGGAACAGGCGGCGCTGGTGTTTCGGTCGCAGGGTATGTCATGGAGCGCGCTATTGTGACACGGCGCGCGCGAGACGTCGGTTCGTTAACCCGGACGGAGTTTACCGAGGCAACGGGTTCACCCGGAGGAACGGAGCCAACGAAAGCCTCAATTCTCGCGTCGGAGCGCGACCGCGGGATTCACGGTCGCAACGCGGATCGCAGGCACGAGGCAGGCCACGAGCGCGATCGCGACCAGCAGCAACGCGATCATCGCGAGAGTCGTGAGGTCGAATCTCACACCCTCCGGTAGATTGCGAAGCCAGAGACGCAGGATCAGTGCGGTTGCAATGCCAACGCCAAGGCCAAGTCCGGCCAACCGCAGCCCTCGGCCGAGGACCATCCGCGCGAGCTCCGCCGGCTCCGATCCGAGCGCCATGCGCACGGCGAACTCGCGCGTTTGCGAGGCGACGCTGTACGCGATGACGCCATACAAACCGATGGCGGCGAGTGCCAGCGCGAGTACTGAGAACATCCCAATGAGCCATCGATAGAGATTCAGCTCCCATACCGAATCGGCAACGACCTGCTCCATTGATTTCACGTTGAAGATCGCGATAACGGGATTGACGCTTGAGACCGCGGCGCGAACTGCCGGTACTAGCGACTCGGGCGGTACTGCGGAGCGCACCATCAGCGTCAATCCGATATCGGTTGCGATCCCGGCCTCACGGCTGACGATCTGATAAATCTCGGGCTCGACCGCCCGATCGAGCCGTGTCTGTCGAACGTCGCCCACGACACCGACGATGACGCCGCGATCGAGGATCTGCCCGATGGGATCCTCACCAGGAAAGTGCTTGCGCGCCAGCGTCTCGTTGATGAGCAGCGTGCGCGGTGTTGCGTCGATGTCGGCTTCGGTGAGCATCCGTCCACGCACCGGGATGCCAAGCGTATCGAAGTATCCCGGCGTGATGGTCCGTAATTCGACGATCGGTCGCGGGTGATCGGCGGGCCGCGACAGGACTCGATAGTTGCCGAGCCACCCCCAGTTCTGCAGCGGCACCATCTGAATGAACCCGGCCCCCGTCACGCCTGGCAGCACGCGGACGCGCTCCTCGATTCTGAGGTAGTCGCGATCGGGCACGCGCGGCGTGAGATGCAGGGTCATCACGTTCTCGGTGATCATCCCGGGCTCGATCCGCCCGAGTCGATCCAGCTCGCGGATGACGCCGGCCGCTCCGCATGCCAGCACGAACGCGAGCGCGATTTCGGCGATGACCAGCGCGTTGCGCATACGGCTGTATCGGCCCGCCACCGTCGACCGGCCGCCCGCTTCCTTCGTGACGTTCTGCGCGTCCGCACGTGACGCGATGAGCGCCGGCGCGAGGCCAAAGAGCATCGAGGCGATGGCGCAGATCGCGAGCAGGAATCCAAAGGCGAGCCAATCGAGACGGATTTCATGCGCCCGGGGAATCTTGGCGGCGCCGACGGCCACGAGGAGGTCGACGCCCCACCACGCCACCGCGACGCCAAGAACGCCGCCGACGAGCGAGAGGAGCAGGCTCTCGACGAGGAACTGGCGCACCAGACGTCCGGGAGCCGCGCCGAGGGCGGCGCGAGTGACGACTTCCTGCGTCCGCGCCGTGGTGCGCGCGAGCAGCAGGTTCGCAATGTTCGCGCACGCCGCCACCAGCACGAGGCCGACGGCACCAAACAGCAGCCACAACGAGCGGCGCACCGCACCGAGCACTTCGTCGCTGAGCGGTGTCAGCCGCACGCCGATTGGCCGATAGGGGCTGGGCGCGCTGACATCCAGACGCCGTTCGATGATCTCGAGCTCGTCCTGCGCCGCTCGAACCGTGACACCCGGTTTCATGCGACCGATGACGAAAGGCACGCGGCCGCCGAGCCGCTCTTCTGCGATCCAGATGTCGGTCCGATCTTCGGGAAGCGCACCAGGAAACGTGGAAGAGGCGCCGTACGGAAACTGAAAACTTTCCGGCATGACGCCGAGGATGGTAAGTTCTCGTCGATGGATCACTGAGCGTCGCTGCGCGGGATCCCACCGGTTTCCGCTGACGGCAATCGTGCGGCCGATCGCTCCCCGGTCCCGGTTGAACAGGCGCTTCCAGGCTCCGTCGCTCAAGACCACCACCGATGCGGGATCGTCCTGCGTAAACGTCCGACCGAGCGCGGCGGACACACCCAACACCGTGAAGAACTCGCGGTCCGCGACCACCGTGGTCAGCCGCTCGATCCCTCGCTCGGTCTCCATGAAGCGCGTGCTGAACTCGCTGCCAGTGAAGCGCTCGAACGAAACGCTCTGGGTGCGGAACTCCTGCAGATCAGCCTGCCCCACCGGACCCGGACCGCCCACCTGCGCGATCTCCCGCACTTGCACGAGGCGATCGGGCGACGCAAACGGCAACGGCCGCAGCAACACGCTATGGACGATGCTGAAGATTGCTGTGGTCGCGCCCGTCGCCAGCGCCAGTGAAAGAACCGCAACGGCACTGAAGCCCGGCGCGCGCACGAACATGCGTCCGGCAAAACGCAGATCGCGCAGGGTCTCGTCGAGCCAGGCCCAGCCCCAGACGTCGCGCGCCTCCTCGCGGAGGCGTAATTCGTTTCCGAAGCGCCGGCTGTCGCCCATCTGGCTGCGATGAGCCGCCATCTCGTCGCGCAGCATGGCCTCATGCCGCGACCGATTGATCAGGTACTCAACGCGCCGGAACCATTCGCCGAGGATCCGCATTGTTATCCGCTGCTCGCTGCTCGCGGTTCGCGAGCCGCGATATACATAGAGAATCTATGCCTAGCGTCGATGGCTGTCAAGCCGCGCCAGGAGGAGCACCGGCAGGAGCCCGGTGATGACGATGAGGAGCGCCGCGAGGGCACCGTCTTCGTAGGTGCCGCGCACTGCTTCGCCGTACAAGTGGGTCGCCAGGGTTTCGAAGCCGATGGGTCTGAGCAAGAGCGTGGCGGGAAGTTCCTTCATGCAGTCCACGAACACGAGCAGCGCTGCGGCCGCGAGCGCGGGCCGCGTCATCGGCAAATGAATCCTGCGCAGCCGGCGTCCCGCTCCCTCCCCCAACGTCCTCGCCACATCGTCGAGCGAGAGCGAGACGCGGCTGAAGCCCGCCTCGACGCCGCCGGCGGCGACGGCAAGAAATCGTGTCACGTACGCGTAGACGAGCGCCGCGCCAGACGTGAGAAGCAACAGACCCGTGGACACGCCGACGCTGCTCGATGCGAGCCGGTCGAGGATGCCATCGAGGCCGGTGATCACCGGCAAGATGCCAATCGCGAGCACGGTGCCCGGCACGGCGTAGCCGGTTGCGACAACGCGTCCGCACAACGCCGCCCAGACGCCACGGCTGACGCGCGCGGCATAGACGATCACGATGCCGCCAGCAAGCGTCAAGACGGTGGCGATGGCAGAGATCGTCAACGTGTTGAACGTTTCAGAGAGGAGTAAATGCGAGACGCCCGCAAAGCGCATTCGCTTCACGGTCGCATCGGCAAGGTACGCCGCCGGAATGAAGAACCCGATGGCAACGGGAACGATTCCAACCGCAAACGCGAGCAAGGCGCGCAGGCCACGCAGTCTAAACGGCGACATCGGTCGTGGTTGTTGCGCATCGTTCGCGTAGCGACGCTGCCGCCTCGCCCATCGTTCGAATGCGACCAGAGCCACGACGGCTGCCAACATCGCCAGAGCGATTTGCGCCGCGCCAGGCAGGTCCGATCGCGTCACCCATGTCGTGTAGATCGACACGGTCAGCGTGCGAATGCCGAGGAACTCGGATGCGCCGATGTCATTCAGCGCTTCCATCAGCACGAGGCTCAGTCCTATCGCAACGGCGGGCCGCGCCAGCGGCAACGCCACGCGAAAGAACACGTGCGAGCGGCGCGTGCCGAGAGTGCGAGCGGCGTCGACGAGGTTGGCCGCCTGCATCAGGAACATCGCCCGCGTGGTGAGATACACGTACGGATACAGCACGAAACCGAGCAGCACGATGCAACCGGGCATCGACCGCAAATCCGGAAGGCGGAAGTCGCGAGGACTATCGACGCCGAGCAGCGCGCGAAGCGCCGTCTGCACCGGCCCGACCGGATGAAGGATGTCGAGGTACGCGTACGCGACGATGTAGGTGGGAACGGCGAGCGGGAGGAGCAGCGCCCAATCCAGGGCGCGGCGGCCTGGAAAATCGTACGCGGTGACGAGCCACGCCGCGCCCGTGCCAACCGCGGCCGTCAGAAGCCCGACGCCGGTGAGCAACACCACAGTGTCACGGACTGCCTGCGGCAGGACGTGAACGGCGAGGTGCTGCCAGTGATCCGCGGAGCCCTGCAGCGCGAAGATGCCGAGCGCCGCGATCGGCGCCAGCACAAGAGCGGCCAGTATGCCGGAGGCGAAGCCCCAGCGGCCGAATGAAGGCGCCAACCGCGAACCGGCCGGCGCCCGGTCCGTCACCGGTCGAATCCGACTTTGTCCACCAACTTGCTCGCCGCAACGCGGTGGCGCGCGATTTCGGTCAGCTGAATGTTGTCGACCTTGAGCGTGCCGAGCTTGGCGATGAGCGGGTGAATGGCGGCCGTCGATTTGACCGGATACTCGTAGTTCGCCTCGGCGTAGATCTTCTGCGCTTCGTCGGAGACGAGATACTCCACGAACTTCACGGCTGCGGCCTTGTTCGGCGAGTACTTGGCGATCGAAGCACCCGACACGTTGACCTGCGTGCCGCTGCCCTCGAATGTCGGCAGGATGACCTTGATCGCGTCACCCCACTTCTGCTGGTCGGGTCCACCCGCGCCGCTGCGCATCAGGCCAACGTAGTACGAGTTCGCGATGCCGATATCGCAGATGCCGCCCATGATGTCGCGAGCGACGTCGCGATCGCCACCGGTCGCCGGCCGTGCGAGGTTGGCTTTGACGCCGCGCAACCACTCCTCCGTCTTTGCTTCACCATGGTGGGCGATGAACGCAGCGATGAGCGCAGTGTTGTACGGATGCTGACCCGCGCGCGTGCACACCTTCCCCTTCCACTTCGGATCCGCCAGCTGCTCGTAGGTGAACGACGACAGGTTGAGATCCTTTGCCGCGTAGAGGACGCGGGCACGCATCGAAAGCGTGAACCACTCGCCGTTCTTGCCGCGGAGCTGCGCCGGGATCGCGCGTTCGAGCACCGGCGACTGCACGGGCTGCGTCAGGCCTTTGTCGACGAGATCGATAAGGTTCCCGAGGTCCACGGTCATCAGCACGTCCGCGGGCGACTTCGCGCCTTCCGCGCTCACGCGCTCGGCCAGGCCGTCTTTCACGAAGATGCTGTTCACCTTCACGCCGGTCGACTTCGTGAACGCATCGATTAACGGCTGGATCAACCCGGGTTCGCGGGTCGTGTACAGGTTCAGCTCCTGCGCCGACGCCGGCGCCGCTGCGATGACAGCCGCAGCTGCCGCGGCCATTGCAGCGCGCTGCACGCGCTGCCTCAACACTCTCGTCATCTCTCGTCGCTCCGTGTCTGTGTGCTAATCGATCCTGGGTGTGTGTCAGGCTTCGTCGTGCGAGACCACTAGCACGTCGTGGGGATGCACTTCGAGATAGGCGGCGTCGCCCGGCGCGAGCCGCGCGCGCCCTGACGTGCGAACCGTAATGGGGGTCTGGAGTCCAGGCACTGAAAGAACCACGTGATCCATCTCGCCCAGGAACTCCGAGCGAAGCACGCGCGCGCAGATATCGGTCTGGCATCCAGCGATTCGCAGGTGCTGCGGCCTGATGCAGACGCTACAGGGCGCGTTCTCACTCAAGTGCGGCGCCGCGAAGCTGCCAAGCGGCGTGTCGATGCGGCCGTTTCTGCAGATCCCGCTCAGCTCGTTGATCTCGCTGAACATGCTCGCGGCAAACCGTGTCGCTGGCCGCGTGTAGAGCTCCTCGGGCGTGCCGCACTGCACGAGGCGTCCTGTCCTCAGCAGCGCGATCCGATCCGCTACGCGAACGGCTTCCCGCGGATCGTGCGTCACAAGGATCGTCGTCGTCTGACTTTCGCGAAGCAGGTCGATCGTCTGCTGGCGCACCTGGTCACGCAGCCGCCCATCGAGGCTCGAGAACGGCTCGTCCATCAGCAGAATCTGCGGATTGGGCGCGAGCGCACGGGCGAGCGCGACACGCTGACGTTCGCCGCCGGACAGCATGTGCGGATAGCTGTCGGCGTATCGCGACAAGTCGACGCGATCGAGCATCGCTTCCACCGCCCGCGTGGCATCGGCGCGTTTCCACCCGGTCAGCCCGAAGGCCACGTTTGCCCGGACCGTCAGGTGGGGGAACAGCGCGTAGTCCTGGAAGACCATCCCGACGCGCCGCCGTTCCGGCTCGACGAACGTCCGGACGCCGGCGACTTCCGCACCGTTGAGGACAATACGTCCGCTCGAGGGATGCTCGACCCCGGCAATCAGCCTGAGCAGGGTCGATTTGCCCGAACCGGAAGGACCAAGCAGCGAGAGGATTTCGCCGGAATCTGCTGAAAGCGTTACACCGTCGAGGGCGAGGACCCGTCCGTAGCGCAGGCTAAGGGATTCGACCGACAGGATCGTTGAGGGCATCTGTTTTTGAGACCAGTCGCATTATCCCTCATTTCGGGGTCCTAAGGAGACCATTTTTGTCGGATTTGTGTACGTTTCACTCGTCTTCGTTCACGTCGTCGAAGGCCTCCTCACCCCACGGTGACGGCTGCGGACCAGGGACAATCCCGGCGATATCGGGATCCTCGCCGCCGGCGGCCGCCGGACGCGTGGCTTTTCGGTCGCGCGCCTCGAGCCGGCGCGCGGTTTTCTGCTGCTGTTTTTCCTGACGGGCGCGCTCGCGCGCTCGTTTGTTCTGGGTGGGTCGAGATTTCTGCACAATCCTCCAGACCGCGGCTCGAGACCGCGACACCATGAGAGGGGTCGTCAGAAAGTATACCGCGCCATCTCACCGCCAGGTGTAGCCAACGCCGAACTTGAACTCCGGACTGTCAATCGCACCGACCTTGAATTCGAAAAACAGGCCTTTCGAGTGCTCAACACCAACCAGTATGTTGAAGCCACCTTCGGCGTCAGTGTCATCGTTGCGCGAGATGAGATTCAGCGCCGGTCCACCCCCGGCGTACAGGTGCCATGGATTCTTTGTGGGAAAGAAATACGCGAACTCGACGTTGAAGGCGACGACCGTCTGATCGTCCCCAACGCCGATCTCGACGTTCGGCCGAAACCGCAGCCTATCGACCAGCGGCTCTGTTTGAAAATGCCCGCCGAAATAAAACTGGTCGGGATCGACCGACGCGCCAGCGCGTACGCCAAATTCCTGCGCCTGCGCGGGACGAGCGCTGACCTGGAGTGCCGCCATCACCAGAGCAAACCCGACGAATAGCCGACAAACGTCGTGAACCGATCTCGTCATCCCACCTCACTTTTGTTAGACCCGCGTCAGTTGAGACGCGCGGTACAGCTTGATAGCTGTCCCGAAGAGGCGAATGCAAGAAGTGTGGCAGAGGGCCGAAGGACTACCGTGGCAGGTGATACGAGTAACGCGCGACGCGCGGCAACCAGCTGATGAACCCCGTTGCGTCGCGCTCCCCCCACTCCTGACCGAACTCGGTCGCGAGCCACTTGGTCAGGCGCGACGATTCTTCAATCGCCGCTTCTCCTGCGTCTGCCGTGACCGACATGAGCACGCCAAGGGTGATAGGTGACGCCTTGGGACTCCCGGGCTGACCGTTCAGCCGACGGCCAAACATCTTTTCGCTGGCGGCCGGCAAGCCATTGACGATGGCCAG
>Ga0114129_10011501_pt1 | contig 12602 bp, 11 predicted proteins | sample RhiMetdeltSRZDD1_FD_80071 | JGI IMG/M metagenome (GOLD analysis project Ga0114129, IMG submission 80071) | Populus rhizosphere microbial communities from Tennessee, USA - Rhizosphere MetaG P. deltoides SRZDD1 (version 2) (version 2) | ecosystem: Host-associated > Plants > Roots > Rhizosphere >...
GCCCTCACCGGGGCCCCGAGGTGCGTATGGCGACCATCCGGTTCCTGCTGAAACGCTTCGCCGCCCAGCGACTCCTGGGACTCGCCGTGGTGGTCACGCTCGCCTTCTCCGTCGGCGTCCTGGTCGCCGGACCGATCTACGCCGACGCGGCGCGCGAGGCGATCCTGTCGTCCGCGGTCGCCGGCGCCCCGCCGACCGTCCGCAACGCACGGTTCCAGGTCTTCGGCGACGAGGAGTTCGACTGGCCGCAGGCCGACCGGCTGATCACGGAGCGGACCTCATCGCTCCCGACGGACGGGGGCCTGGTGCGGCAGGGCCTCTCCACGGTCCGGCTCGGAACCCCCGCGGGCCCGTCGGTGCCCCTGATCGGGAGGGAAGGCATCGAGGACCACCTCGAGATCCGCGGGCGGCCGCCCGGCGACGACGGGATCCTGCTGCACGCCGCGATGGCCCAGGTCCTCGGCGTGCGCCGGGGCGACCGGATCTCGATCATCGGCCCGACCGGCGAGGAGATGAAGCTCCGGATCACCGGCACGTACCTCACGCCGGATCGCGACGATCCGTTCTTCTTCGGGACCCAGAGCCCGTTCCCCAACCGGACCGACGACACCGACGCCACCCGTCCCCAACCGGCGATCGTCGACCTGGATACCGTCCTCCGCGCAACGAGCGAGCTTCCCCTCACCACCCAGTTCTCCTGGGACGCGTTCCTCGACCTCCGGGGGATCCCGTTCGAGCGGGCCTCGCAGGTCCCCGATCGGCTCCAGCAGACGCTCTCGGAGCTCCAGAGCGACCCGAGTCTTCCCCTCGACCAGATGAACCTGATCTCGGGACTGGACACGCTGGTCGACCTCGTGAACCAGCGCGTGGCCGACCTCGCGGTCCCGATCCTGCTCGTCGTCTTCCAGATCGGCGCGGTCACGCTCGCCGTCCTCGCCGGCGTGGGCGCGCTCGCGCTCACGAGGCAGGGCTTCGAGCTCGCCGTCCTCCACAGCCGCGGCTTCCGCCGGGGGACGCTGCTGGGGGCCCAGGCGGTGCAGGCCGTCTTCGCGGTGATCGTCGCGTTCCCGCTCGGACTCCTGGTGGGGATGGGGCTCGCCGCGCTCGCCAGCAGCGCCAACGGCCCCGATCTGCCCGGCGTGTCGTTCCCGATCCGGCTGAACACCGCCGGCCAAGCGCTCGGGCTGATCGCGGCCGTGATCGGCGGGATCATCCTGCTCGCGCTCTCGATCCCGTACGTCTCGCGGACGGTCCTGGAGGAGCGGCGCGCCGCCTCCCGTGAGGACCGACCGCTCCTCGCGCGCGTGCCGGTCGAGCTGTTCGTCCTGCCGCTCGGGATCTTCGCGTTCATCCAGCTGCGGTCGGGCGCGAGGCCCGAGGCGGGATCGGGCGACCTGGACCCGCTGATCCTCGTCGCGCCGACGCTCCTGCTGTTCGGCTTCTCGTTCCTGGCGCTCCGGCTCCTGCTCCTCGTGTTCCGCGGCCTCGACTCCCGGATCGGGCGGACGCGGAAGCTCTCCCGCTACCTCGCCGGCCGGCGGGTCGGTCGCTCGCCGGGGACCGGGTTCGCCGCCGCGCTGCTGCTGCTGCTCGCGATGGGCCTGCTCGTCGTGTCGACCTCGTACCGCGCGATCGTGCTGCGCAACCACGAGGACGCGGCGCACGCGCAGGTCGGCGCGGATTGGCGCGTCGACGTGACGCCCCCCAACGACGTCCTCGGACTGGTCCGGAGCATGCCGGCGGGAACGACGCCCGTCGTCCGCACGGAGCCGCGGCTCGAGGCGGGCGTGTTCAACCTCCCGCCGATCGCGCTGGGGATCGACCCCGCGACGTACGAGGACGCCGCATGGTGGCGGAAGGACTTCTCACCGACGCCGCTGCCGGAGATCCTCCGCCGGCTCGAGACGCCGCCGTTCGGCATGCAGCTTGATCCGCCGGTCTCGACGCTCTCCCTCGAGATGGACTCCGGGCCCGACGTCGCTCACCTCCAGGTCACCGCGACCGGCGTGGACGGCGACGGGGTGGTGCACACGGCCCCGCTCCAGACGATCCAGGAGGGACCGGCGACGTACGACCTCCCGCTGGACGGCGCCGTGCGGCTGCTCTCGATCACGATCCACCGGACGTCGCTCGACTCGCCCGACGAAGTGACGTTCCGCATCCCCTCGGTGACGGCGGACGGACAGCCGGTGTCGCTCTCGGGCTGGGAGCCGCTCACGTGGCGCGGGAGCGCCGGGACGGTCGAGGCCGACGGCTCCGGGATCCGGTACGAGATGGAGTCGGGCGCCTCCGACGTGATCGGCGGCATCGTCCCCGCGTCCGATCCGCTGCCGGTGCTCACGTCCTACGACATCGCCGCGGCGGGAGGTCCCTCGTTCCAGGCCACGCTCGGCGGTCAGGAGACCGAGCTGGCTCCGGTCGCGAACGCGCTCCAGTTCCCGTCGATGATCCCCAACTCGCCGTTCATCGTGCTGTCGACGACCGCACTGCTCGACCGCGCCGCCGCGGTGCCCGAGCAGGGACTCGTCCTGAACGAGGTCTGGGCGAACGGCGACACGACGCCGCTGCCGGCGCTCCGACAGCGGGGCCTGATCACCGGCGCCGTGGCGCGGACGGCCCCGATCGAGGGGTTCCTCGCGCAGCTGCCGCAGAGCCTCGCGCTCGGGATGAACTTCGTCGCCGCGGCCGGCGGCGCCGCGCTCGTCGTGGTCGGGGTCGCGGCGGCGCTGTACTTCGCGCAGCGCCGCCGCGACTACGAGTTCGCGGCGTTGCGGGCGATGGGCGCCGCGTCCAGCCAGATCGTCCGGACGCTCGCGCTCGAGCAGGTCCTGCTCCTCGGGTTCGCCGTGGCGGCCGGGTTGGGGCTCGGCTACCTGCTGCTCCGGCTGATGATGCCCTACGTCGGACCGAGCCTGTCCGTCTCGTACCCGCCGCCGGTCTTCCTGATGGACTGGACGTCGCTCGGGATCGCGCTGGTCGCGATCCTGGCCGCGACCACGCTCGCGTTGGCGCTGTCGGCGCGGTCGCTGCTCCGCGCGTCCGTGACCGGCGTGCTGCGAGGGGAGGCGGAGTGATCGAGAACGTCGTCAGCGTCGAGCGCTACCGGCCCGAGGGGGCCGACGCGATCGTTCGTCTCCGCCACGCCTACAAGGTGTACCGGGTGGGGGACGTCGGGGTCGTCGCCCTCGCGGGCGTCGACCTCGACGTCGCCCACGGCGAGTTCCTCGCCGTGGTCGGCCCGAGCGGCGCCGGCAAGTCCACGATCCTGAACCTCGTCGGCGGGCTCGACCGAGCCTCGGCCGGCGTCGTCGAGGTCGACGGCCAGGACCTCGGCCTGCTCGAGGACGATGCGCTCACCGAGTACCGGGCCGAGCGCGTCGGCTTCGTTTGGCAGGGCACGGCCCGCAACCTCGTGCCGTACCTGTCGGTCCGCGAGAACATCCGCCTCCCCAGCACGGTGCGGAGGACCCGGGTCGCCAAGAAGCACGACATGGACGGCCTGCTCGAGCTCGTGGGGCTCGCAGACCGAGCCAAGCACACGCCGGGGATGCTCTCGGGCGGCGAGCAGCAGCGCGTCGCGATCGCGGCCGCGCTCTCCAACACCCCCGCGCTGCTGCTCGCGGACGAGCCGACCGCGGAGCTGGACTCCGAGTCGGCCGGCCGGGTCCTGGACGCGTTCCGAGCGGTGAACAAGGAGTTCAACGTCACGATCATCATGGTCACGCACGACCTCGTGGCCGCGCGCCGTGCCGACCGGCGCATCCGCGTCCGCGACGGCAGGGTGGTCCACGAGGGCGTCCCCGTCGAACCGGTCGGCGACGACGGCCGCGTCCACCTCCCCGAGGAGGCGGTCGCGGCCCTCGGCGGCGTGGACCTGGAGGCCGAGGTCACGCACGACGAGGTTCGTCTGCGGCGCAGGAGCGAGACCGGCCATGCCTGAGCTCCCCGTCCTCGTCGAGGGCACCGACATCGTCCGTCGATATCCGGGCGCGAACGGCGTCGTCGCCGTCCGCGGCGCGTCCGTCACGGTTCGGTCCCGCGATTTCGTGGCGTTGATGGGACCGAGCGGCTCCGGGAAGACCACGTTCCTCGGGGTGCTCGCCGGCCTCGATCCCCCCGACCAGGGCGAGGTCCGCTGGAAAGGCGAGCCGATGTCGTCGCTCTCCGCGGACGAGCGGCGCGCGCTGCGCCAGCGCGGCATCGGCGTCGTGTTCCAGAGCTTCGGTCTCCTCCCCGCGCTGACGGCCTTGGAGAACGTCGAGCTTCCGCTGCGCGTGAACGGCGTGGACCTCCGCGAGGGGCGCGAGCGGGCCGAGGACTGGCTCCGGCGCCTCGGCCTGGAGACCCGGATGCACAACCGGACGTACGAGCTGTCGGCCGGCCAGCAGCAACGCGTCGCGGTGGCGCGCGCGCTGATCGCGGAGCCCGAGATCGTGATGGCCGACGAGCCGATCGCCGAGGTCGACACCGAGAACGCCGACGTGATCCTCGAGGCGCTTTGGGACGTGATCCGTCGCGACGGCGCGGTGCTGGCCGCGACGCACAACCCGGAGGCGCTCCGCTACGCGAACCGCGTGGTCCTGTTCCGCGACGGCGTCGTCGAGGAGGAGGGCACGCCCCAGGAGGTCGCGCCGCACCTCACCGTTGACTAGCGTTCGCCGCATGACGCGCTTCGTCGTCGACCGCGACACGCTGCTCCGGATCGCGGCCGGCGAGGTCGAGGTTACCCCCGAACATCAGCTCCTCGCGCCGACGCTCGTTCGCTCGCAGGCCCTGTCGGCGCTCTACGGAGCGGCACGGCGGGGTGAGATCTCCCCCGGCGAGGGACTCGAACGCGTGACGCGGATCAACTCGCTGAAGGTTCGCTTCCTCGGCGACAAGGTCCTTCAGCGCACAGCCTGGAGGATCGCGGACCGATTGGGGTGGGAGACGACCGAGAACGCGGAGTTCGTCGCGCTGACGCAGCTGCAAGCGGACGCCTTCGTCACGTCCGACCTCGACCTCGCGCGAGCGGTCTCTGAACTCGTGGACACAGCGACCATCGACGCCCTGCGTGCAGGGTGAGGGGCGACTCCTGTGCCGATCCGCGACGGCGCCGACCGACACCGGGCAGGAGGTCCTGCTCGCCTCGCTCGTCGCCGTGACGCGGCTCCGAGGAGGGCGTTCGATCCTGCTCATGCTCGGCGCGATGGCGGTCGTCGCGGGAGCTTTCCTCCTGGTGTCGAGGCTCGACCTGATCTGAGTGGTCTGATCTCGCGCCTCGTCGCGCGACCGATCGATCGGATCAGAAGCGGAACGAGTGCTCGACGTCCTCGCCGGCGGGGCGGAAGACCTCGCCGTCCACGTCGACCTCCCGGTGGCGCCGGAACAGATGGCGGCGACCGTTCTCGCGGACCGAGCGGGCGACCGAGTCCTTCCTCGCCTCGCGGATGCGCTGGTGCAGATCGAGGTCGCAGACCGGGTGCGTGACGACCGGCGAGCCGAACATCAGGCCTCGTCCTCCTCGGCGAGCTTCCGCAGATCGACCTCGGGATCGGCGAGCGCGGCCGGGTCCGGCGCAACCTGGGACTTGATCAGCCCGAACGAACGCCGGACGTCCCGCTTCCAGTCGAGCGACACCGTGGACCGCACCACGCCTCCATCATCCAACAGGAACGCGCAGAACGAGCGGTCCTCGAGCGAGCCGCGCACGACCAATCGGTCCCAGGTCGGGGCGAACCCGGCCATCTCGACCTTGGAGTCGTACTGGTCGGACCAGAACCAGTGGGGGTCGTCGAACACCCCGGTCGACCCGAGCATCGCGTCCGCCACGTGCTCCCCCATCTTGATCGCGTTGTCGTAGTGCTCGACGCGCATCGGACCGAAGACCGGGTGGTCGTGGCGGGCGACGTCCCCAGCGGCGAAGACGCCCGGGACGTCGGTCTCGAGGCTCGGTCCGACCGGGATCCCGCCGCCCTGGTCCAAGCCGGTCCCGGCCATGATCTCGACCACGGGCTCCGTCCCGACGCCGACGACCGCGACGTCGGCGTCGATCACCTTGCCGCCCTCGGTGACGACGCGCTCGAGGTGGCCGTCGCCCTCGAACCGCTCGACCGTGTCGCTGAAATGCATCGTGATGCCGTGATCCCGGTGGATCCCCTCGAGCACGCGACCGATCTGGGGTCCGAGGATCCGGAACAGCGTGGTCTCGAAGATCTCGACGACCGTGACCTCGCAGCCCATCGTCTTCAGGGACGCGGCGACCTCGGCGCCGATGAACCCCATCCCCACGCACACCACGCGGGCGCCGGCGGCGGCGGCCTCGCGGATCCGGACCGCGTCGCGGTGGTAGCGGAGATCGAACACGCCCGGGAGCTCGGCGCCGGGGGCGTCGATGCGGCGGTTCCGGCTCCCCGTCGCGATCAGGAGGCGGTCGAACGGCACGCGGTCGCCGCCGGCGCAGACGACCTCGCGATCACGGACGTCGATCTGCGCGGCGCGCGTTCCGAAGCGTGCGTCGACGTCATGCTCTTCGTACCAGCCCGGGGGTCGGACGAACGCGTCCTCGAGGGTCGCCTCGCCGCGGAGGAGCTCCTTCGAGAGCGGCGGCCGCTCGTAGGGCGGCTCGTCCTCGCCGCCGATCAGCGTGAGGGCGCCGTCGTAGCCCCGGTCACGGAGCACCGTGACGGCCGTGGCGCCGGCGAGGCTGGCTCCGACGACGACGATCGAACGAGGGGCGTCCCCCTCAGGCACCGACCTGGATCTGTCCGTCGACCTCACGAGCCTCGTAGGTCGCGAGCGGATCCTCGGCGGGCGGGTTCACGACCGCGCCGGTCCGGATGTCGAACACGCTGCCGTGACATTCGCACTCGATCGTGTGATCGTCGATCTCCCCGCCGCTCGACAGGTTGCAGTGGCGATGGGTGCAGATGTCGCTGAACGCGAACAGCTCGCCTTCGACGCGGACGACGGCGATCTCCGCGCCGTTCACGTCGAAGGCCTTCACCTCGCCCTCGGGCACCTCGCTCGAATCACCGACCGTCACGAACTCCGCCATGTCGTGTCCTCCTCTCCCGCGAGGACGCGGGAACGTCGCGACAGCCTACGGCACCTGGGCCGGGGCTCCGACCGTCGCACGGCGGCCCCGGAAGAACCGAAACGCCCAGGCGCCGGCGAGCGCCAGGTAGAACGCGGAGATGATCAGGATGCCCGCCTTGAAGTCGATCGGGAGGATCGCGGGGGCGAGCGCGCCCGCGACCCACGACAGCTGGAACACCACCTCGTAGCGGACGAACACGCGGCCGAGCGCGCCCTCGGGCGCGTTCGCCTGCATCAGGCTCTGGAACGCGAGGCGGCCGAGCTCCGTCGCCCCGCCCGCGGTGAGCGCGAAGATCGCGAGGACCGGGAGCGAGAACGCCTGGAAGGCGAGGAACCCGCCGAAGCCGGCGGCGATCGTGCAGCCGACGACGATGTACTCCTCGCGGAGCCGCTCCGGGAGATGCGGCGCGAACAGGTCCGCGAGCAGGCCCCCGGCAGCCGCCGAGATCGCCATCGTGGCGAACCAGCCGGAGGGGAACCCCTCGCGCCGGAGCGCGAACGCCGACAGGAACAGGATGAAGCCGGTCGCCGCCCGCATCCCGGCGGCGCCGATCGCCGGCCCGGTGAGGGCCGGGATCCGGCCCCGGCGCCCGACCTCCTTGGGCTCGGCACGTAGACGCGGATGCGGGAGACGGAGGGAGACGATCGCGCACAGCGTGTACACGATCCCGGCGAGGATCATCGCGGCCGTCGCGCCCCAGGCCCAGACGGCCGCGACGCCGAACGGGGCGACCGAGATCGCCCCGATCACGGCCACGCGCCCGAGTCGAGCGTTGGCGCGCATCAGGCCCTCCCCGGGCCCCGCGTAGGCCATCGTCAGACCGTTCTTCGTGATCCCGTGGACCCGGGCCGCGACCAGGATCGCGAGCGCGGCGGGGTAGAGCGCGACCGTGTCGAGCCGACCAGCCACGTAGAACGCGATCGCCGCCCGCGCCGCCGCCGCGAGGAACGCGATCGCCCGGCGCGGGCCGGCCCGGTCCAGCGGCACGACGAGCAGCGGGCCGGCGACCGCGAGCGGCACCATCGTGAGGGCGAGGTAGGCCACGACCCGCCACTGCGCCTGCCCGACCGGGAGCGAGAAGAAGACCGAGTCGGCGAGCGAGATCGCGAGCAGCGAGTCGCCGGCGGCGCTCGTGAGGTGACAGAGCGCGTAGCGCTCGATCGCGTTGTTCGACCGCCACATCCGTCGGATCGGGTGCGTGATCCCCGAGACGACGGCGCCGATCGCGTAGAGCGCGAGCTGCCAGAACGGCACCCGGTTGGGTGGTCGTGGGTCGACGTGCACCGCCGCCGCTACCCGGAGAGCCGCTCGCGTAGCAGTTCCTGCGCGAGGGTCGGGTTGGCGGAGCCGCCGGATGCCTTCATCACCTGCCCGACCAGGAACCCGAGCACGCTGTCGTTGCCGGCCCGGAACTTGGCGGCGGCGTCCTCGTTGTCGGCGATCACCCCGTCGACGATCGAGCCGAGCTCGCCGGCGTCCGAGACCTGCCGGAGCTCGCGCCGCTCGACGACGTCCGCGATCGGATCCCCGGTCCGGAACGCCTCCTCGAGGGCGCGCTTCGCTCCCGCGCCCGAGATCGTGCCGTCGGCGACGAGCGCGACGAGGTCGGCGATGTGCCGGGCCGTGATCGTCGGCCCGCCGGCGGCGTCGGCGACGGGGGTCGCCTCGTGCTTCAAGCCCGCCAGATCCTGCGTGATCCAGTTGGCCGACGCGGCCGGCTCGGCCCCGAGGGCCACGGCGTCCTCGAAGAGCGACGTCGCCTCGCGGTCGGCGACCAGGACCCGCGCCACCTCGGGCTTCAGCGCGAGCGCGTCCACGTACCGGGCGCGACGGGTCGCCGGAAGCTCGGAGATCGATGCCCGGATCTCCTCGATCCACGTCGCTCGGGGCTCGAGCGCCGGGATGTCGGGCTCCGGGAAGTAGCGGTAGTCGAACGCCTCCTCCTTGGACCGCATCGTCTTCGTCGTGCCGGAGCCCTCGTCCCAGTGGCGCGTCTCTTGGACGAGCGGCTCGCCGGCCTCGAGCGCCGCGACCTGGCGCTCCACCTCGAACGCGAGCGCGCGCTCCAGCGACCGCACGGAGTTCATGTTCTTGATCTCGACCTTCGTGCCCAGCTGATCGGCGCCCGCGGGACGGATCGAGACGTTGGCGTCGCAGCGGAGCGAGCCCTCCTCCATCCGGACGTCGGAGACGTCGAGCGACTCGAGGAGCGCGCGGAGCTCACGGAGATACGCGGACGCCTCCTCGGGCGAGCGCATGTCGGGCTCGGAGACGCACTCGACGAGCGGGACCCCGGCGCGGTTGTAGTCGACGAGCGCGAACTCGGCGTCGTGGATCCGCCCGGAGGCACTGCCGTGCGTCGTCTTGCCGGTGTCCTCCTCCATGTGGACCCGCGTGATGCCGACGCGCTTCGTCGTCCCGTCGGCCTGCTCGACGTCGAGGTGTCCACCGACGCAGACGGGCAAGTCGTACTGACTGATCTGGTAGTTCTTGGGCATGTCCGGATAGAAGTAGTTCTTCCGGTGGAACAGCGAGCGCGGCGCGATGTCGCTGTCGAGCGCGAGGCCGATCTTGACGATCCGGGCGATCGCCTCCTGGTTGGGAACCGGGAGCGACCCCGGGTGCCCGAGGCAGACGGGGCAGGTCAGCGTGTTGGGCTCGGCCCCGAACTCGTTGCGGCAGGAGCAGAACATCTTGGTCCGGGTGCTGAGCTCGACGTGGCACTCGAGCCCGATCACGGTCTCCCAATCCCCCATCGCGCGGCCAGCCTAGCGGACGCCCCCGACCGGACCGGCGATGTCGACGGCCCTCCGTATCCTGGGTCGATGTCGGCGCACGCTCCTCGCACGGCCGCGCCCACGTGGCTGATCTGGACGGCGCTCGGCACCGTCTACGTGATCTGGAGCACCACCTACCTGGGCATCCGGATCACGAACGAGACCCTGCCGCCGTTGATCGCGGCCGGCACCCGATTCGTGATCGCGGGGACGCTGCTCCTCGCCGTCACGATCCGCCGAGGCGACACGGTGGGCGACCCGGTGGGTCGGACGCAGTGGTGGGCGGCGCTCACGGTCGGGGCCCTGCTGATCGCCGGCGGGAACGGCTCGGTCGTGCTTGCGGAGCGGACGATCCCGAGCGGCACGGTCGCGCTGATCTTCGCGCTCGTGCCGCTCTGGATCGCGCTGTGGGACCGCTTCGTCGGGCACCATCGCCTGCCGGCCCGCGTGGCGGTGGGCCTCGTCCTCGGGTTCGCCGGCGCGGCGCTGCTCGTCGGCGACGCGAGCGTGGGCGGCCTCCCGCTCTCCGGCCTGATCCTCGCGGTGGTGGCGTCGATGAGCTGGGCCGGCGGCTCCCTCGTCGCGCGAACCGCCCGGCTCCCGCACCGGCCGTTCGTCGGCAACGCGATGGTGATGATGGCGGGCGGCGGGATCTCGCTGGTGTGGGGGATCTCGCGCGGCGAGCTCGCGCTCGTCGATCCCGCCCGGTTCTCTTCGGCATCGGTCCTGGCGCTCGCGTACCTGATCGTGTTCGGCTCGTGGATCGCGTTCTCCGCGTACCTCTGGCTGTTGCGGAATGCGCGCACCTCGCTGGTGGCCACGTACGCGTGGGTCACGCCGATGCTCGCCGTGTACCTCGGCTACCTGATCGCGGACGAGCCGGTGCGCGGCCGCTCGCTGCTGGCGGGCGCGGTGGTGCTCGCGGCGGTGGCGCTCACGGTCTCGGCGGGCGGCGTCGCCCGAGACGACGAACCCTCAGACGCCGGCGAGGAGTGGCGGGCGGAGGACGAGGCCGAGGTCCCCCTCTAGCGCGTTCGCCGCGCGGAGCAGCACCTGCTCCTGCAGCACGGGGGCGGTGAGCTGCAGCCCGACGGGCAGGCCATCCCCGTCCAGCCCACACGGGACGCTGATCGCGGGGACCCCAGCGAGGTTCGCCGGGATCGTGAAGATGTCGTTCAGGTACATCGCCAGCGGGTCGTCGACCTTCGCACCGATCGGGAACGCGGTCGTCGGCGACGTCGGCGAGACGAGCAGGTCGAACTCGTCGAACATCCGCTCGTAGTCGCGGATGATCAGCGTTCGGACCTTCTGTGCCTGGCCGTAGTACGCCTCGTAGTAACCCGCCGAGAGCGCGTACGTCCCGAGCATGATCCGCCGCTTCACCTCGGGGCCGAAGCCTTCGCCCCGCGTGCGCGACATCATGTCGACGGAGTCCTCGCCGCCCTCGGCGCGGTAGCCGTAGCGGACGCCGTCGTAGCGCGCGAGGTTCGAGGACGCCTCGGACGGGGCGATCAGGTAGTACGCGGACAACGTGTACTCCGCGTGCGGGAGCGAGGCGTCGCCGACCTCGGCTCCGAGGGCGTCGAGCCGGTCGACCGCGGCGCGGACCGCGTCGCGGACGCCCGGCTCGACGCCCTCGCCGAACGCCTCGGCCACCACGCCGATCCTCAGTCCCGCGACGCCCCCGTCGAGCCCCGCGACGTAGTCGGGGACCGCCTCGTCGAGACTGGTGGCGTCCCGATGGTCCTTGCCCGCCATCGCGGACAGCAGGACCGCGGCGTCGCGCACGCTCCGCGTCAGCGTCCCGACGGTGTCCAGCGACGACGCGAACGCGATCAGCCCGTACCGCGAGATCAGGCCGTAGGTCGGCTTCAGGCCCACGACGCCGCTGAGCGAGGCGGGCTGCCGGACCGAGCCGCCCGTGTCGGTCCCGAGCGCCCAGACGACTTCCCCGGCGGCGACCGCGGCGGCGGAGCCGCCGCTGGAGCCGCCGGGGACCCGCTCGAGGTCCCACGGGTTGCGGACCGCGCCGAACGCGGAGTTCTCGTTGGACGATCCCATCGCGAACTCGTCGCAGTTCGTCTTCCCCATCAGCACGCTGCCGTGGCCGGACAGACGCGCCCACGCGGTGCACTCGTAGGGCGGCACGTACTCCTCGAGGATCAGCGAGCCGCAGGTCGTGCGGATCCCCTGCGTCGCCAGCACGTCCTTCAGGGCGAGCGGGATCCCCGCGACGGCGTGCTGCGGCGCTCCCGTGCCCCGGTGGGCGTCGAGCTCCGCGGCGCGCTCGAGGGCGACCTCGGGCGTGCGCGTCAGGAACGCACGCACCTCATCGTCGACGGCCTCGATCCGGCGCAGGGACGACTCGACGACGTCGGTCGCCGTGACCTCGCTTCCGGCGATCCTCGCCGCGAGCTCGGACCCGGTGAGGTCGCAGAGCTCCTCGGTCATCGATCGGCCTCGACGATCCGGACCACGCGGAAGCGGCCGTCCTCCTGCTCCGGGGCGTTGGCCAGCGCCTCGGCCTGCGGCAGCGAGGGCTCGGGGACGTCCTCCCGGAGCACGTTGACGCGCGGGATCGCGTAGGCGGTCGGCGGCACGTCGTCCGCCGCCACCTCTCCGACCTTCGCGGCGTGCTCGAGGATCAGCCCGAGCTGGCCGCGGAGCGCCGCCTTCTCGTCGTCGGTGAGCGCCAGCCGGGCGAGGCGCGCGACGTGGTCGATGTCGATCTCGACGGCCATCGCGGC
>Ga0114129_10011503_pt1 | contig 12600 bp, 11 predicted proteins | sample RhiMetdeltSRZDD1_FD_80071 | JGI IMG/M metagenome (GOLD analysis project Ga0114129, IMG submission 80071) | Populus rhizosphere microbial communities from Tennessee, USA - Rhizosphere MetaG P. deltoides SRZDD1 (version 2) (version 2) | ecosystem: Host-associated > Plants > Roots > Rhizosphere >...
GGATGACGCGAATACGGCCGACTCTACGAGACGCGGATTCCCGCGGATGAACGCGGATATCGGCAACTCACCGAGGCGCGGATTCCCGCGGATGAACGCGGATATCGGCAACTCACCGAGGCGCGGATTCCCGCGGATGAGCGCGGATACGGGCAACTCACCGAGGCGCGGATTTCCGCGGATGAGCGCGGGTACGGGCAACTCACCGAGGCGCGGATTTCCGCGGATGAACGCGGATACGGGCAACTCACCGAGGCGCGGATTTCCGCGGAAGGACATCGATCGGGATGAGTCGATGAGGGACGGAATCTGCGCTGCTGAACGCCTGTCGAACAATTAGATTGTTCTAGTCTACCCGTCCCGATGAAGATCCGCCCGGTCCGCGAAAATCCACAGTTCGTGAGCCGTGATCTCGATCCGCGTTCACGCGCGCCAATCCGCGTCTCGGGGAAACGGTTGTGATCCGCGCTCCTCCGCGAAAATCCGCGTCTCGTCGCGTCCGTTCCGCGTATCAGAACACGCTGGACTTCGCCGTCGGCGCAAATCGCCGGAAGAAGCTGTCCGCGTTCCACGCCGGCCGCGTGGCGCGGTTGGCAATCGCTTCGACGAGACGCAAATACAACCGATTGAAAGTGGCGGCCGCCTGGAGATCGATGGGCTGATTCAGATCGTCGGACGGTGCGTGATACCGTTCGGTGCGCCACCGTTTGACGATCTCGTGCTCCGGTGATCCCTTCACGAACCCGACCTTCAACGACAACGCGGGAACACCCCGACGGATGAAGCTGTATTGATCGCTTCGGATGAACGCGTTCCGCTCCGGTTCGGGATCGGACAGCACCTCGATCCCTTGAGATGCAGCGACCGTCCGCAGATCGCCCGCGAGATCCGATTCCTCGAGTCCCTGCACGATTGCACGTTTCATCGGAAAGAGCGGCAGGAACATGTCGGTGTTGAGATTGGCGACGATCCCGGTCGACGGCACAGTCGGGTGTGCTGCGTAGTAACGCGATCCCAGCAGGCCTTTCTCCTCGGCGGTCACCGCAAGGAAGACGACCGACCGCTTGAACCTCAGATGCGCGTCCTTGATCGCAGCGGCCGTTTCGAGGAGCGTCGCCACCCCCGACGCGTTGTCCATCGCGCCGTTGAAGATGCTGTCGCCATTGATCGGCCTGCCAATCCCGACGTGATCGAGGTGAGCGGAGATGACAACGTACTCATTCTTGAGCTGCGAATCACTCCCCGGCAGAATGCCCATGACGTTCGGGGATTCGACGTCCTCTGTCGTGACGGTGACCGTTGCGCGGACCGACGCCGGAATCGAAAACCGTGGCAGCGGCTCGCCCTCGTTCGAGAGAGCAAGGATCTCCTTGAACGTGTGGCCGGAACCGGTGAAGAACTTCTCGGCCCGGGCGGGGTTCACGGTGACGGCAACCTGCTGCCCGGCCGTTTCATCGAGGGCGCGATCGGCCAGCGTGAGCGCCGGCATGAACCGTGCGAGCATCGAGCGCTCCCACGGCACGTCCATGCCCTTCGGATTGGAAATCGATATCACGCCGAGCGCGCCCGTCTTCCTGAGAATGCTCCATCGTACCGATTGATAGTGTGCCAGCAGGGGACCGGGGATGCTCGACGGACCGCCGCTGAGAAGCAGCGCGACTCTGCCCTTCAGGTCGAGTCCGGCGAGGTCGTCGTACTTCGATTCCGGAACTGTCAGGCCGTAGCCAACGAAGACGATCGGAGCCTCGATCGTCGGCGCGGCGCTCACGCGCATGTTGAACGTCGCTTCATCGCCCAGCACGACCGGCTCCACGGCGTTGCCGCGCACGAGCGCGAGGCTCGATTTCTCCTCCACGATCCGGCGCGACGTGAACTTGACTGGTTGCAGATAACCGTTCGTGCCGCCTGGCTGCAAACCGCTTCGCTCGAGCTCCGCGGAGACGTAGGCGGCCGCCTTCCGATATCCGTCGCTGCCCGTGTCTCGCCCTTCCAGCTTGTCGTCAGCGAGGAACTGCACGTGCGACCACCAGCGGTCGGCCGGGCCAGCCGCCGTGAGCGCGGACGCCCCGGCGAGGCACAGCAGAAGCAGCATCTGACGAACCCGCAACATGTTCGATCTGTCCCTTCTTCAGCTACTTCGAGAGATCGATCACCGTGATGTTGCGGTACCACGCCTCGCTCGGCGGACCGCCGTGAATCTGGACGCAGACGACGCCTGCGGGATCGACACTCGCATCTGTCTCGACGTACTCCACGGTCTTGACGCCGTTGAGCATCAGCTGAATGTGCTTCCCTTCGGCGCGGATTGTGTAATCGTTCCAGTCGTTCGTCTTGACCACGCTCTCGATCTTCTCGCGATCGCCGCCTTCGAGCGCCTTCTTTCGGCGCGACTCGTCGTACAGCGCGCCCCACCAGCCCTTTCCCACGTCCGCCTGATACCCGGAGACTTCGTGGTTGTTTGGAATGCGCCGCGTGCGGAACTGTACGCCGGCGTTCGCCGCGTCACCGCCAAGCAGCTTGACCTGTAGCCGTAGCTCGAGGTCGCTGTAAACGGCCGTCGTGCAGAGGAACTCGTTTCGCGCGATTTTTTCAGTGAGAGAGCCGCCGACGATCGCGCCGTCCTCGATGCGGAAGATCTTCAGGTCCCCTTCCCAGCCGTTGAACGTCTTGCCGTCGAAGATGGGTACAGGTTTGCGCGCTGCCTGGTTCTCCGCCAGAACGAACGCACCTGACCCAATCAACCCTGCGACGAGCCAAATCCGCATCTCGGGTGCTCAGAAAGCGAGTTGTTTGTATAGGCTCCATTCGGGGTCGGCAACGCTCATCGACTGGATCTCGTGGCCCGGAGTTGCGGCTCGAATGTTGTCGATCTTGGTCAGGGCTTTTTCCGCACTCTGCGTGTAGAAGACGAACTCGCGCATCCCCGGCGTCGTAATAGTGGCGACGTGGACGGCTTCGCCATCATCCTCGAGGGCCCGACATACGGCGTCCTCGATGGCGTCCAGCGCTTTGACTTCGCTCCGGTCAGGGAATCCTCGTTCATCGGGATCCTGGAACGGCACCGTCACGCCCACTCTGAACGAGTACTCGGGCCGCCCAATCAGGCGCTCCGCACCTTTGTTGAGCCGTACAATCACCGGCTGTCCCTCGTAGGTACCGCGTGCAACGGCCCAGCGATCGTCCTGAACTGCCGTCGTACCACTTCCAGCCGATCTCCGCTTGAATGGCCACATGAGCTCCTCGCAGCACTCCTACATTAATCCTTTTCGCCGGTTGGCAACTCAGCCGCGGAATGGTTGGGTGCCCTTGCCAGCCCCGAGCACATCGAACAAGTCCGCCAGAGAGCAACGATTCACTGTTGCCAAAGCATGGGCCACGAATCCGGTGATGTTCGCGACTGCAAAGCTGACTCCGTTGAGGTTCCGCTCGGGCTGCACACCCTCGATCTCTCGCGCGAATCCCGAAGCGCGAAACACGCGGACGCCATCCACGTTCGCGAGGCGATACTCGTCGCGCGGGCAACTCCAGTCCAGCTGCACAGGCACGACCCCGGGCAGGCTCCCTGGCAACCACCGAACGTCGCCATCGTCGCGCGGAGAGATTATCAAAAGTCCGCGCACCGCTGCACGATCCACAGCAAGCCGCAGCGCAGGTTCGTGTGCGGCCTTCGTAGTACCTAGACTCAGATTGGCGACGTGCATCCCCGCGTTCGAAGCCCAATCGATTGCCTTGATTAGATTGCCGATCCTCGTGCCGAGTGCGCGGTCGAAGACCTTGACGGCGTAGAGCTCGGCGGCAGGCGCTTTTTCTCTGATCGCAGCGGTCACGGCAGTCCCGTGTCCGAGCCGATCGACGATGTCGTCGTGCTCGCGGCCGTCCTCATCGAACGCCACGCCTCCGGCGATCGCGCGTCCTGCCGAACTCGAATGGTCCCGAAACAAAGCGAGATGCGGGTGTGCGACGTTCACGCCGCTGTCGATCACGGCAACACGCACGATCATCTGAGAACGTCCGTGGCGGGGATCTGGGGTCTGGGGCCGGAGACCGGTAACCGGGGGCCGGAGACCGGGGGGCCCGAGACCGGGGGGCCGGAACCCGGGGTCCGGGAGTCGGAGGCCGCATAAACGGAATTTGGCGAGGGCGTCGCGACTGCATCGTCGATGAGGACGAGCCGATCGGCGCGTCGGGCGAGCTCGGCACGATGCGTGATGACGACCACCGTGCGCCCCCGCATGACAGCCTCGTAACCGTGCGCGACGTGACGTTCCGCGACGGGATCCAGCGCGGCGGTTGGCTCGTCGAGGATCAGGATCGACGGGTTCGTCAGAAATGCGCGCGCGACCGCGAGCCGCTGGCGTTCTCCCGCCGACAGCGTCATCCCGCGCTCCCCGACGACCGTGTCGTATTTCTGCGGCAATCCTTCGATGAACCAGTCGAGCGCGGCGTTCCGGGCAGCGTCCGTGACCTCGTCGTCGGTCGCCTCCGGCCGCGCGTAGCGAATGTTCTCCGCGATCGTGGCGTGCAGGATCGTCGGCTCCTGATCGACCAGCGCCACGTGACGCCGGAGATCTTCGAGGCGTACGGTGCGCAGATCGTGGCCGTCGATCCGAATCACACCGCGGTTCGGGTCGAGCAGGCGGAGGAGCAAATCGGCGACCGTCGATTTCCCGCTGCCGCTCGGTCCGACGATCGCAACGATTTCCCCGGCGCGAACCGTAAACGAGCAATGTTCGAGGACTGCCGCGCCGCGGTCGAAGGACAAGGTCACATCGTCGAACGCTACGTCGCCGTGAACGACCGGCAGCGGCACAGCCGACTCCGCTTCCTGCACGTCGATCGGCTCGTCGAGGAGCTGCGCCACGCGACGGAGCGAGACGCGGACCGTCGCGAGGTTTGCGTACATCCCCATCAGCGCCTGCAGCGGCGGCAGGAACCGCATCTGGTACGCCATGAACGCCACGAATGTTCCAACGGTCATCGTGCCGTTGATGACACGGATGCCGCCGTAGAGGAACACGGCACCGATGCCGGTGGAGAGGATCAAGCCGGGCAGACCTCCCGACAGATACGTGACGAGCTGCATCGACATCAATGCGTCGATGAACGCCCGGTTGCGCTCGCGGAAGCGGCCGACCTCCCGCTCCTGTGCATTCGATGCGACGACCAGCTTCATCGCCTGCAGCGTCTCGATCAGGAAGCTGCCGATATCGGCACTGCGCTGACGCAACGTCGCGACCTGTCCTTCAAGCCGAGTCCGGTAGTGGACGAGCGCCCACACGCCGAACGGGGCCGTAATCGCGGTCACTGCGAACAGACGGACGTCGAGCCACACGAGCATCGCGATCGTCCCGGTCAGGAACAGGACGTTGCCGACCAGCGCCAAAGCTGTTTCGGCGGCGATCCGTTGGATTTCGCCAACGTCGTTGTTGATCCGCGACAGCACATCCCCGATCCGCGTCCGGGCGTAGAACCGCGGTGACAATTGCTGCAGATGTCGATACAGCTCGAGCCGCATGTCGAACAGAATCTCCGCCGACACGCGCGTGTAGCGCAGCCCGCTCACGAGATTCACGACAAAACTGGCAACGCTCACGGCCGCGAAGGCCGCGACGACGCGCAGGAGCATCGTCGGGCTCCTGCCGATCAGGGCGCCGTCGAAGAAGTCACGAGAGATGATCGGAAGGTAGAGCGACAACGCCGTGCTGACGACGCTCAGGACCAGCACGAGCACGAGCCGCCGCCAGTAAGGAATGATGAACCGAAGCGCGCGCCGGAGATCGCTGTTCACGACGCGCGGACTACGGACCAGCCGTGGTCGTGGTGAGCTGCGCGGGCGGGCTCGGGAACACGTACAGCTCGGTCGTCATGTCGCCGTCGAGCGTGATCGTCCGCAGGTACTGATACGTGTCGGCGTCGTACAGATCGATCGTATTGCCAGCCACGTAGATGTAGAGAATCCTTCCGTTCGAGCTCGTCTTCAGCCCCATTCGCGGACGGCCTTTGAATTCGGTCCGGCCTGCAAACTTGCGGTGCTCGAGATCGAACTTCCAGAACTCGTAGCGGCCAATCTCTTCGAACAATCCAAACGCGACCTTCCGGTTCGGTGCCATCGCGAAACTGACGCCGGTTGCAGGGCCGAGCGTGTAGAAGTCCACTTTCTTCTCGGCAAGGTTCACGCGCGCGATGCCCATCATCCGCCGGTGCTGCACCGGATCGGTGACGTTGAAGATGCCCGTATAGAAACCGGGCTCATCGTTGAACACATCCCGGGAGGCCATCTCGATCCGGCCGAAGCCTTCTTCGATCGGCCGCGATAGCTCCCATTTGTCGACCTGCGTGAAGCCGTTCGTCTCGTAGATCAACACGTCCTGTTCCGTGAAGAGGTACATCAGCTTTCCGTCGGGCGAGAACTGGATGTTCGCAAATTGCCGCTCTTCGCCGTTCGGCCATGGAATCGTGCGAACGATCTGGTGTTCCTTGAGGTCGTACTGGACGAGCGTCGGCGCGCCGATTTCGAACCGATCGATCAGCCTCGTGGCCGAGGCCGTGACCATCATCGCGAACCGCTGCAGCGGATCCGGCTCGAAGCTCCGAACGCGCACCTTCTTGTTTCCCTCGCTCAATGTGAAGGTGTCCACGGTGGTTCGCGTCGGGATGTCGACGATTTCGAGCTTCTCCATCGCCGCCTCGATGGTATAGAAGCGCTTGCGATCTTTCGAGAGCGTCGTTCGCCGCGGAATGCCCGATTTGAACGGGATCGTCCCGACGACCTTCTCGGCTGCCTCGTCGATAATCCAGAACTTGTCCGGGTACGTGCCGATGATGAGCGTTCCATTCCCCGCCGCGCCGTAATTCGCGCCCTTGCTCTTCTGCGCGTGGATGAGGGTGGCGCCGGCCAGCAGGACAGCGCCGAGAAGACAGGCCGAGTTGCGAATGAGAGTCACGGAAAGATCAGATCAATCTTGCGCCAGTCTTTTTGTGCCGCGGCGCACTTCGCGGTCCAGTCCGGCGCGTGGTTCAACTGATCCGGCACCTGCGCCGGCCAGTAACAGCCGATGTGACAGTCGAACAGATCCCGCTCGACCGGCTGACACAGTCCCGCCGTGCCGCCGGTGCGATCGGCTTCCCAGCCGGGAGAAAAGACGAGCGAGCACCCAATCGGGAAGTGCGGCGTCTGCGGCAGGCTGCCGCGCTGCAGCGCCACGACGTCGTGCGGTTCGGTCGCGCGCTCGATTCGCGCGGCCTTCTGATTCACAGATTTCAGGTGCTTCATGTGCTTCCCACATCGTAGGGCGGGGCTTTCAAGCCCCGCCGGCGCGGCGCGGTCTGAAGACCGCGCCCCACAAACCAACGGATGCTACGAATCCCGATCGAACTGCGCCAAAAACCCCGGATTGCGCTCCGACAGCGCGCCGTACACCTGCAGGCAGACATCGGTCCACCCGCGGATCCAGTTGCAGTAGTGCAGATTCGGTCGCGTCGTCTCGCCGTATCGCGTGTGCGCCTCATGATAGCAGCCGCCCGCGCAGAGCGGGCGCGCCCAGCACGTGTGGCAATCGGTCTTGTTCGCGATGTGATGTGCCTCGAGGAACGCCAGCTGGGCGCTGCGATCGACGCCGTCCCGAACGGTCCCGAACTTGTGGACGTCGGATCCGGCGAACCGATGGCACAACGCCACGTCGCCGTCGGTCGCGACGCCCATCAGGCCGAGCCCCGCACCGCACGGAAACGCCTTGCTGATGCCTTTGTGCAGTTCCTCGAGCGTCTCCTTCACGTTCGAGAACCCGTGATGTCTGTTCTCGACGGCCGCTTCGAGAAACTCGAACGCCAGATCACGGAATTGCGCGAGCATCTCGTCGTAGCCATTCTCGGAGATCGCGTGACGACGATTCGGCGAAGTCGTCACCGGCGCGAACCCCACTTCCCAGAAGCCGATGTCCTCCGTTAGGTGCCGATAGATTCGCCTGACGTCCATCTTGCCCGACGTCAAGGTGACGCGGGCACCAATCGGGCGGCTGCGATGCCGCTTCAACAGCTCCTTGATCTTTGGCGCGACGATGTCGTAGCTGCCGGCGCCGTTGTGAAAGACGCGAAACTTGTCCTGAACCTCTTTGGGTCCGTCAATGGAGATCGTCACGCCGACGCGGTTCTGGGCCAGGAACTCGATCACGTCGGGCTTGAGCAGCGTCGCGTTGGTCGTCAGGCTGAAATCGACCTCTTTCCCGAGCTCCGCAGCGCGCTGGCGGGCGTAGGCGATTGTTTTCACCAGGACCGGAAAGTTCAGCAGCGTCTCACCGCCGAAGAAGGTGACGTGCGCAACCTTGTTGCCGCCGGACTCGCGAAGCATGAAATCCACACTTTGCTGCGCGGTCTCCTCGGTCATGAACTTCGGCTGCTTCCCGTTCTCGGTATCGACGATCTTGTCCTCGCCGTACTCGTAGCAGTACTCGCAGCTCAAGTTGCACTGATTCGTCACGTTCAGGACCATCGTGGTCAGCGGGAACGGCGCCAACGGAATGATCTTCGGCTGCGGCTCCGGCGCCGCGTCGATCTCACGAATCGCGCGCACGCGCGACAACTCCGCAAGAGTGGAGTCGAGATTTGATCTCGAGTCGACGTCGTCAAGCGCCGCGGAGAGCTCGTCGCGCGTATGCGGGCGTTCACTCACCCTTCGGAGGATCACGTCAGCGGTTTCGTCGAGGCCGAAAACCGCGGCGCTCGGCACGAGGTACACGAACGGTTTCCCCGCGGCTTCGAACCGGTGATGCTCACGAGCGACCCACCGCGGAGTCCCCGACCTGCGTTGTTCTGCGTGTTGGGGTGCCGAACGCGGGGACCCCGACACGCGTTCTTCTGGGCCTTGGCGTGCGGACGTGGTCATCGTCCGTCTCCGTTCTCGCTGAACCATGCCATGTACAACGGGACCGTCACGAGCAGGTGTGCCCTGGCCCGAAGCGTTCTGGGCATTGGCTTCGCGCCGTTGTCGGTCGGTTCCGCCTGATCGGTCAGCTCCGCAACTACCCAGACGTCGCCCACGTTGTTCCGGTTGCCGCTCCGTTTCGGATTCGGGCCGTCGAGGGCCGGTGTGAACAGTCCCGTCTGATCCAGCGAGCCGACGAACTGAGCGTCATCGTCGCCGAACGTCGCCGTGTATTCTTCGACCGACCATTTCACGTTCACCAGCCCGAGATTCAGATCGTCCGGCGTGTCGGGTTTGCCGTCGGCTCCGTAGTTGATGCCGACCGCTTCAAACTGCTGCAGTTGCTTTGGGAAGTTGGCGCCTCCGACGCGCGCCATCCCCGCCTGTGGCACGACCTTGATGCCATCGATCTTGTCGTAGACGACGAGCGCTGATGCCTTGACGGTGCCTGCCAGCGAAATGTCGCGTGGTCCGATCGGCGCATTCGGAGCGACATCAACTTCGAGCGCAATCTCCTCGGGACGCGCACTCACGATTCGAGAGACCTTGATTCCCTGACCGAAGGTGACGTCCTCGGGTCGCACACTCGGGGGAAGGTTTGCTCCGAAGATCTTCACCGGCGAGGCCGATGCCGACGTCTTCAGCGCGCTCACGCTCGTGCCGAACACGATCGGCTCGGTGCCAAGGCGAACGAGCTTTACGTCGATTCCGGTTTCGTCGTACCCGCCGGTGAACCATCGGCCCCACATCGTCTTCCAGTCACGCTCGACGAAGAGGACTTCACGCCAGGGCTGATCCGCTCCGGCGGGCGTGCCACGTCCGCGCCACTGATAGCCGGTGTAGATGAGGGCCTTCCCGGTGCGCGTCACCGTCTCGTCCGTTCTCGCGATCGTGTAGCGTGTCTCCGTTGTAAAGCTGTCTGGTGCGCCCGGATCCGCCGTGATCACCTGCAGCCCGTAGATCATGCCCTTGCCCGCGGCGGTGCCAGTCACCACCCAGCGTCCCGCGAGCTTCGGCGGCTGCACCGCAGCGGACCACGCGGACCACGCGGGCGTTCTCAACGGCAGCTCCTTTGCGAGGTGATCGATGGCCTTGTCCATCGGCTGACGATTGTCGGGTGGACGGCCATCGGCGCCCGGGTCGGTCTGCGCCGGACGCGACCGGCGGAAGCCGGGGCCGTTGTTCATCGGCTGGTTGTCGACCAGCGGGTAGTATCCGCGATGCATCGCGACGAGCAGTTGCCATTCTTCCTTCGTGCGTCGATCGCTCAGCACGCGCGCCATCGTGTGACAGGACGAACACAGGTCCGCCGTCTCCTTGTCCGCTGCGTAGGTGTATTCGACCACTCTGCGCTCGGCCTCGAACGCGATGGGGCGTTCTTCCTCGGGCGCGAGCCCCTGCTGATCGGCCAGATACTTCAGGATGTTCCGCGCGTCGGCAGGCTCGAGGCTCACTTTATTGAGCGTCACCATGCGCTTGATCGTGCGCTCCCAGTTCTCGGGCGTCGCGCGGCGGTACGAGATCCGCGTCATCCGTCCCTGATCGTCGCTCTTGTGGCACGCTCCGCACTTCGCCTGGACCAGTTCGTTTCTGATCGGGATTCCCTCGTCCTGCTTTGGCGGAGTCGCGGGCGCCTGCGCGCTCTCTTGTGCGCGGGTGATAGCCGCCGCGTACAGCGCACCAGCGAGCGCCACGCGACGGATCAGTGTCGGCATGCGCAGAGTCTACACCTTCCTGTTGCGAATGCTTCGTGCGAATCGGCTGGCGGGCGTTCAGCGCCGATTTCGGCAGGAGCTCGAGGGAATTGTCAGATCGACAGCTTCGATGGAATTGATGGAAGCAGGGGAGCGGTAGACATCACTTCACGACGGACTGGCCCGATGCGCTGACCTTGCTTGCATCAGCATCGTGTTGTAGAAGATCGCGATACGACGGTAGGGAGACGATATGCGCGACAAATCGCATGCTGACTTGGTGGATCGTTACCGCGCGATGGATCTGGATCAGTTGAAGCAGCTGGTCAGGCAGCAGGAATCCGCGGCCGAGGACGATCCCACGTCACAGGCTCTGCGAGCCGCGTTGGCGAGCCGTCAGGAGCGCTTCCCCGATCCCGACCGACCGGCGCAGAGCCGCGAGAAGAGGACGGCAACCCGACTGGCCATCGACACCAACGCGACGGCAAGCACGTTCGAGTCGGGCAAGACCGAGCTGGTTTTTCCACGGGGCGGGTTCCTGCGTCCTGAGCGCTCGACCTTCGCGACCGTCGACGAGCTGAGGCGCTACATCTCGGATGTGCTCGGGCTCGCACAGAGCGGCGGACCCGGTCGGTTCCACGTCACACGCAAAGGCAAATATCAGCGAGTCGACCGTACCGGACGGCCGATCTTCACGTTCGGCGATCCGATCCTCGACGCCATCACGGACGAACATGGATGGGTGACGGTGGGACGAGAGAATTTCCACCTCATGCCCTTCGAGCTCGCGGCGGAGCGCCGCGGCGGCATCACGAGCGTCGATCTTGGATTGGATCCCGACGCGATTCGCAGCCAGCAGCTTCGAGAGGCCGCGGCGCTGAACGGCCCACGGACGCTCGTCGAACACAGCGAGGACGCGATCGTCATCGCGAGCAGAAATCCATCGCAACTGGATTTCTGGAAGGGCTCGGCGCACATGCGGTTTCGTTCGTGGAAGACGAACTACGTCTTTTATCGAAGCATCGGCAGCGAGATCGAAACGTGGGGCGGGGATTTCACGTCTGCGTCGATTGAAAGCATCTATGCCGACCCGGTGGTGTCCGGGAATCCGTTCATTTGCGGAATCACGAAGAGGGATTCGGACAGCGATACCAACGACGACTACGTCGACGAGTACGAGACCGGCGTCTTCGCCAACCCCGCATCGTCCGTCCGTTCCTTCTGCCAGGCGCGCTGGAAGGGCCAGTCGTTCGGCGGCACGATCGGGAAAGGCAGCTGCGAGGTGTTTCTGTGACAGCAGCAGACGTGACGAAGCGCTAGCCGTTCCTCCGCCTGGCCGCTTTCGCCTCCTCGTGCTCGACCACTTCCCTTGCGCGAAACTTCGCGATTCCCTGAATCAACTTCACGGGAACGCGCCCGGAAAACGGGAAGCGAATCGTGCCCTTTTCGACCTCGTACGGTGCGAGTTCATCCTTGAACGTCGCCGCGAGGCGATCGTCGGAGGGGTACAGCGAGTAATGCTCGCTCCAGGCCCCGAAGTACAGAACCGGACGGCCGTGCAGCTTGTACGTGGGAATGCCGTAGGAGATCATCTCCTCGGCTGCCGGTACGGCTTTACGGATCGTGCTCCTGACCTGCTCGAGCACCGGCTGGACCGGCTTCGGCTGGGAGGTGATGTACGCATCCACGGACTTGAACTGGGTCTTTGCCATGGTCACTCCGTCTTCTGCGTCAACGGCACTCGATCATTCCTTTGGCGATCAGAAATGACAACCCGGCAAGGACGCTTGGAAGCGCCGCCGGCGCATGACTTCGGCAGTACGCGTCGAACAGATCGGGCACACGCCCGTGATCCCGCGACAGCTGCACTAGCGCAATCAGATCGACGTTGTCCAGAAACCTGATGCTGGAGGCCTTCTGGGCCCGCAGCGGGATCGCGGGCTCCAGAACGACCTCGCGACCTTTGATGACCGGCCGCTGGACGAA
>Ga0114129_10011504_pt1 | contig 12600 bp, 6 predicted proteins | sample RhiMetdeltSRZDD1_FD_80071 | JGI IMG/M metagenome (GOLD analysis project Ga0114129, IMG submission 80071) | Populus rhizosphere microbial communities from Tennessee, USA - Rhizosphere MetaG P. deltoides SRZDD1 (version 2) (version 2) | ecosystem: Host-associated > Plants > Roots > Rhizosphere >...
CCGGTTCTCGAGCGGGCCGCCGTACTCGTCGTCCCGATCGTTGATGGCGGAGCTCAGGAACTGGGTGAAGAGGTAGCCGTTGCACGCATGCAGCTCGATCCCGTCAGCCCCTGCCTCCCTGGCGCGCCGCGCCCCCTCGGCGAACGCGTTGACCGTTTCCTTGATCTCGGCCTTCGTCATCGCCTTGCACTCGAACCCATGCAGCGGATCGGGTTTGTCGGTCGAGCTCTGGCCAAGGGGGTACTCCACTCCGGGGACGTCCCGCTGCCGTCCTCCGTGGCTGAGCTGCATGATGTACTTGCAGTCGTACTGGTGTACCGCCTCGCCAACCCTGCGCCAGAACGGGACCCGTTCATCGCGGTCGACGGTCGCGTAATTCGGCATGATCCGGCCGTGGATTTGTACCGGCACGAACGACGAGATGATCGCGCCGACGCCGCCGCGCGCGAATTTCACTTCCCAGTTGATACGCGCCTGGTTGCCGGAGCCGTCGTAATTGTCGAGGCGGCCGGAAATGTTCGATCGAAAAATCCGATTCTTGACCGTGAGGTTCTTGAACCGAAGCGGTTCGAACAGGATGTCAGGCATGCGCGGCATCGTAATCAGACGCGCGCGTTCGCACAATGACTATTCTTGAAAGTCGGATACAAACTGTGTAGGTGCGGTCAATCGACCGCGCTCCTGATCGTTCAAGTCATGTGCAACCGTCTTGACATCTTGGATGCATCATGTAGCGTTGTCTCCTCTCCCACGAAGGAGTCGGTCAATGCTGCGGCCTCTCTCGTTCGTGTCGGCGGCTGTCGCCTTCACGTTCGCATCGATCGCTTGTTCATCATCTGATCCGCGACCGGGCACCGTCCTCGACGAAGCCATGCGAGCCCATGTCGCGCCGAAGGATTTGGTAAGGCCGACCGACGACTACTTCCACGGCATGGACGACAACGTCGTGGGCGGTCAGCGGCCGACGTTCACACAGGCCCAGATCGAGGGCCGCAACATGTGGATGGTCTGGACCGGAGGCGACGATCGCCTCTGGGACGTCCTGACGGTCGACAGCCTCGGAACCTTCGACCTGCTGAAGACGATCTCCTCGCATCGCGATTCGCAGTACGCAAGCAGCAGCACGTACGGCGCCGGTTACGGCCGCCACAACCGATGGGAGTACCTCGGCCTCGTCAACGAGCCGTGCTTCAAGGAGCCGACAGGGCCGGATCCCAATCGGTTTGGCCTGTGGCTCGACATAAGGGATCCGTCTTGCCCACCCGATCCGTTCGCCGACGAGAAGCGCTATCCGGGCGTCGCGATTGGCGCCCGCGGCAAGACCGTGCCGGTCGGCTCCTACTATGGCGAACCGACCGGCATCGTCGGCCTGCGCCTCTTTCCGAATCCAGCGTTCGATGAGAACGCGCGGAAGCGGTGGAATTCGGAGCGGTTCTACAACGATCCGACCTATTACTTCGACCGGAATCTCGTGCGCCCGTATCGCGTCGGCATGTCGTGCGCGTTCTGCCACGTCGGGCCGAATCCCATCAGGCCGCCGGCCGATCCCGAGAACCCGAAGTGGGAGAACCTCAGCTCGAACGTCGGGGCGCAATACTTCTGGTGGGATCGCGTGTTCAACTGGCGCGGCCTGAAGAACGAGCGCAGCTTCTTCTATCAGGCGCTCCATACGTCACGACCCGGAACGCTCGACACGTCGCTCGTCTCGACAGACAACATCAACAATCCGAGGACGATGAACGCGGTCTATCAGCTGAAGCCGCGGCTCGAGCTGGCGAAGCGATGGCACAAGGAAGCACTCGAAGGCGGAGAACGCAGGAACAAACAGTTCAACGATTTCGTGCCGGCTGGTGATCCGCTTTCGCAATTCTTCGTCTGGCCTTCGACCGTGTGGACGCCGCGCGTCCTCAAGGACGGCGCCGATTCGGTGGGGGCGCTCGGCGCGCTCAATCGCGTGTATCTCAACATCGGGCTCTTCAGCGAGGAATGGCTCCTTCACTTCCGCGCCGTCATCGGCGGCCGGGCGATCTCTCCGATCCCCATCGAGACGGCACAGAAGAATTCGGTCTATTGGCAGGCGACGGAACTCCAAACGCCGAACATGGCCCTGTTCTTCCTCGGGAGCACCGATCCTCACCTCTTGAAGGACGCGCCCGGCGGCGCACAGTACCTCCGCGAGGATGCCGCGACGCTTCAACGAGGCAAGGTTGCCTTCGCCGACCGATGCGCACGATGCCACTCGAGCAAGTTCCCGCCGCTGCCGGCGGGCCTCGACCTCGAGAGCTCCCACGGCCCCAATTACCTCACGGCGTGGAATCAGTTCTGGGCCTGGACCAAGACAGACCAGTTCAAGAGTCAGATGCGGCCGATCGTCCTGGCGAACGACTTCCTCAAAGACAACTATCTGTCGACCGAGCTGCGCGTTCCCATCACGCTGCTCGACATCAACGCCTGCAGCCCGCTGGCGACGAACGCGATTCGCGGCAACATCTGGGACAACTTCTCATCAGAGTCGTACAAGACGCTGCCGTCCGCCGGGACGATCAAGGTTCGGCATCCGGTGACCGGCAAGGAGATGGACTACGCGCTTCCCGCCGGCGGACGCGGGTACATCCGGCCGCCATCGCTCGTCAGCATCTGGTCGACGGCGCCGTTCCTCCAGAACAACACGCTCGGTCCTTTCAAGTCGAGCCCGTCGGTCGAATCGCGAATGGCGTCGTTTCAGGAATCGATCGACCAGTTGCTCTGGCCCGAACGGCGCGAGAAAGATCCGCTGTTCGCGAATGAGAACGGCCCGGGCGTCGGCATCATCGATCGCGTCACCGAAGACAGTTATCTCGAGGTCGCCGAAGGCTATATTCCAGATTATCTGCGCGGGCTCGTGGGAATCGGCCGTCGTCTGTTTCCGTTCCTCGTCGGCGGCAACGACTACTCCGTGAGGATCGGTCCATTCCCGAAAGGCATGCCCGTCAGCCTCCTCACGAACACCGATCTGCTCGGAGCGGACTTGTCCGAAGACGAACGCCGAGAGCATCGCAGGAAGCTGCTGAGACTGTTGACGCGCGCCAAGCGCGAGCTGAAACCGGGCAACGACATCGGCGCCGTCATCGGCACCTTGGTGGACGACATGCTCGCGATCAGCAAATGCAAGGACTTCGTGGTCAACAAAGGCCATTACTTCGGCACCACCTACTTCAGGGAAGAGCCGGGGTTGAGCGACAACGAGAAGCGCGACCTCATCGCGTTCCTGAAGACGTTCTGACGTGAATCGCCGCGACCTTCTCAAAGCGGCCGTTGCAATCGGTACGGTCGGACCGGGAATCCTGTCCGCTCAATCGAACGACACGGACTACGTCGTGGTCGGTTCGGGCGCAGGCGGCGCCACGGTTGCCGCGCGGCTCGCCGAAGCCGGCTACTCGGTGCTCGTCCTCGAGGCGGGCGGCGATCCGCGTTCATCGGATCCGTCGCCGTACGACGTGCCGGCATTTCATCCCTTCGCGACGGAGCATGCGTCGCTCCGGTGGGATTTCTTCGTCCGCCATTACACCGACACGGCGCAGCAGCAACGCGACCCGAAGTTCGTCGCAGACCAGAACGGCGTCTGGTATCCGCGCGCGGGCACGCTCGGCGGCTGTACCGCCCACAACGCCATGATCCTGGTGTACCCGAGCAACTCGGACTGGGATCAGATCGCCGACCTCACCGGCGATCCGTCTTGGCGATCCCCTGCGATGTGGAAGTATTTCCAGCGGATCGAGAACTGCCGGCACCGGCCGTTCGAGCGCTTCTGGCACGCGTTGGGAATCGATCCGAGCCGCCACGGGTGGTCGGGCTGGCTGCCGACCGAGAAAGCGGCGCCCGATGAAGCCATCGCCGACGAGCAGATCCGCAAGGTCATCGCTCAATCGGTCGGCAATACGCTGAAAGAGTTCGGGGCGCCGTCGCCGTCGCGGCTCGAAGCGCTGTTCGATCCGAACGACTGGCGAGTGGTCGAGGGTGACGAGATTGGGGCGCGCTATACGCCGCTGACGACGGAGAACCACCAGCGCGTCGGTGCGCGCGAAAGGCTGCTCTCCGTCGCGAAGCGTTTTCCGGATCGGTTGCGGATCGAGCTGAACGCGCTCGCTACGCGCGTGGTGCTGGACGATCGCAATCGCGCGGTCGGTGTGGAGTACCAGAAGGGCGAGCGCCTGTATGCCGCAGATCCCAACCCGAGCGGCGGCGGCGCGGAGACGCGAATCGCGCCGGCGCGCCGTGAAGTGATTCTGGCCGGCGGTGCGTTCAACACGCCCCAGCTGCTGATGCTGTCTGGCATCGGCGATCCGGACGTCCTCGGCAGGTACGGCTTGCGCACGCGCGCCGCGCTGCGCGGCGTCGGCCGCAATCTCCAGGATCGGTACGAGGTCGCCGTTGTCAACCGGATGAAGAAATCGTGGGAGATGCTGAACGGCGCAACGTTCACGACCGCCGACGCGCAGTATCACGACTGGGCGACGCGCCGCAAAGGCGTGTACACCACCAACGGCTCGCTCCTGTCCGTCGTTCAACGCTCGAGCATCGGCAAACCGGTGCCAGACCTCTTCTGCTACGCACTCCTCGCAGATTTCCGCGGCTACCAGCCCGGCTACTCCGATCGCGTGCGCCAGCGTCACGACTATCTGAGTTGGATCGTCCTCAAAGGCCATACGAACAACCGCGGCGGTTCCGTCACCATCACGTCGCCCGATCCCCGCGCCCGCCCGTCAATCAATTTCCGCTATTTCGAAGAAGGCACCGACGCCGGCGGCGACGACCTGCAGGCGGTGATCGACGGCATCAAGCTCGTCAGGCGAATGAGCGCCGGCATGAAGCCGGATCTCATCGCTGCCGAGGAGCTGCCGGGTGACGAAGTGACGAGCGACGCGGACCTGAAACGGTACGTCAGAGATCACGCTTGGGGCCATCACGCCTCGTGCACCTGTCCGATTGGCGTTGAAGCATCCGGCGGCGTGCTCACCAGCGACTTCAAGGTCCATCAGACAGAGCGGCTGCGCGTCGTCGATGCCTCGGTGTTTCCGCGCGTTCCAGGGCTGTTCATCGTGAGCGCGATTTACATGATCGGCGAGAAGGCGGCCGACGCGATCATCGCCGACGCCAAAGGAGGAAAGTAGGTCCCTTATGACGAACAGGTCTGGCACGTTGCTCGCGGTGGCGCTGGTCGGCGTCTTCGGCGGCGCATCCTGTTCGCTCGCCACGTCGGTCAGGCAGAACACCGACGCCATCTCGACGAGCTCGGAGACGATTCGTCGCAATACCGAAGCGATCAGCGAATCGACAAAGGGGACCGGCGCGCTCATCCCGGCGCTTCAGGGAGTCGAACGGCTTCGAGGTCCGATGGAGTCGGTCGCCGCGCTCGATCCGACCATGCGAAGCGTGGCGGCGCTCAGCGATCCAATGATGCGCGTGGCGGCGCTGGACCCGACGATGAAGTCGGTCGCCGCGCTGCATGAGCCGATGACGCGCGTGGCCGCGCTCGATCCGACGATGAAGGCGGTTGCAGCGCTGCAGCAGCCGATGATGCGGGTGGGCGAGATGCGGCCGAGCCTCGAGGCGGTCGGCGCTCTTCGTGCGCCGCTCGATCGCGTGTCGTCGCTCGATGTCCGCCTTGCCGCCGTTGCCGATCTGGGTCCGCAGCTGCAGCAGGTGGGCGCGCTGCGCCAGCCGCTCGATCGCGTGGCGGCGCTTGGCGACCCGATGTCACGTCTCGCGGCGCTCGGCTCGATCCTCGACCGTCCGCTGTTGCTCGCCGTCATCGGCGGGCTCGCGCTCGCCGCATGGGGTCTCGTCACGTTCGTCGCCGTGCGATTGGCGATCATCAGCGCGTCGCGAGCCGTGAAGAGATCATCGGTCATGACTGCCAGCTGACACGCTGCGTGAAAAGGAGACTCCCATGGCCTTGTACGCCTTCGATGGAACCGGCGACGACGATCGGGATACGGGGACCGACATCCAGGCGATCGCCGAACAGACGAATGTCTGGAAGTTTTATCAAGCCTACGTAGGTAACAAGCCCGGGGTCGGCAACGTCTACAAGGAAGGGCTGGGAACGCGCTACGGGCCTATCGGCGCCGCCCTGGGCGCGCCGTTCGGTGCGGGGTGGATCAGCCGCATCAATGAAGCGTACGACAGCCTCTGCGAGAACTACGCCGCCGGCGATCACGACATCGACGTCGTCGGATTCAGTCGCGGCTCAGCGTTGGCTCTGGGCTTCGTGAACAAAGTGAACTCGGATGGGATCAAGAAGAATGGCGCGGTCATCGCGCCCCACCCACCCATTCGGTTCGTTGCGCTCTTCGACGTCGTGGCCGCCTTCGGCGTCGCCAGCCTCGGCGGCCCCTTCGCTCATCTGCAGCCGCTCCACAAGCTGACGCTGCCGGCGAACGTCGAACATTGCTACCACGCGATGGCGCTCGACGAACGCCGGATACCGTTCGAGGTCACGCGAGTCCCCGGAGCGTACGAAGTGTGGTTTCGCGGCGTGCACTGCGATATCGGCGGCAGCAACGACAACATCGGACTGAGCAACATCTCGCTTCGTTGGATGTGGCGCAAGGCGATGCTGTGCGGCCTGCCAATCACCGACGCCAACCTGAACGCAGGCCACGACGGCTGTTGTTCGACCGATTCGATCAAGCCCGGCTTCGCGTGCAGAGCCGAAAAGATCTTCTGGCGGCCTGCGAATCCGACCGACTTGGTGCATTACACCGTGGCGGAGCACGGCGTGCGACCGAACGAAGCGTGCAATTCACGAGTCGGACCGAACAATCCCGTCGAGACCGCGGAGTTCGAGGTGAAGCGACGCGATGTGCCAGGGACTTAGTTAGAGCACGTCTCGTCAAGTGGTCGGCGCCAGCTTCGGCGCGAGGTATCCAACCTGGCTGAATCCCATCAAGGCGACGAGCGGCCAAGGCACCTCCCAGATGCGGCCGTCCAGGATGCTCTTCGAGATGAAGAGGACAAGTAGGAGCAAGGTCCAGAAGAGCATTTGAGCCTTCGCGAGCGAAAGCTCCGGCGGCTGACCGACCCTGAAGATTCGCATCAGGTCGCCCAACGCCCAAGTCCGCTGAACCGGCTGCATGCCGGCGGCTTCCGCGGCGCCCAGTTTCTGTGCGTCCTGGAAATACGCGACACCACCCGTCGCCAACGATGCGCCCATCAACACGAGGAGCGATGACGGAACGTCTGGAATCTGAAGACGGATCAGCCCATATCCAAGCACCACGCTGCCGACCGCGATCGTCCACATGGCGACCTGCGTTTGGGCGAGCGAGAGGTGACCGTCGACGCCGGTCAGAAAGAGGATCGGATTGTCCCCCGCTCGCCTCGACAAGCCGATCACGATGACCAGTGCCATGATGACGATCGCCGCTGTCCAGGCGATCGCCACCACCAGGCTGCCGACGTTGATTTCGGACCTGCCGAGGACGCGGCGCAGCGAACCGTTTTCTGTCCATTGCACGGCCGGCAGCACGCGAATGGTTGCTCTCGCTCCGAACGGAAGGTTGCGCGCGTTGAACAGAAGCACCGTTCCTGACCGCTGGAACTCCTGGCCGTCGATGACCTCGACCCACTCCTGACCCGGCGCGACAACACTTGGCTCGAGGAGTGCCCCCTCGGTCTCGGCCGCGGCAGTAACCGCGTGACTCCGAAACAGCTGGAGCCGGGGGTTCTGCTCGGAGGTGACGTTCGTTGTCAGATAGACCCGAAGCATGTGCGACTTCAGCTGGCCGTCGGGCATGTAGAGCCGAACGGTCGAGGACTGTTGGCCCATCAGAGAAACGGGACGGACGAGCGCAATCGCGATCGCACATGCGCAAACGGTCGCGGCGCGATGCCTATAGGCCCAACGGCTTCGGTTCATCATGCGTATCCTCGTCTACCGTGCGCCGACGAGATGCTGGGCGACCGCGATTTCCCGCGGGGGCGGAATCGCGCCCTCGAGAAAGCTGCCCAGGTTGAAGGTGCGGGGCTGCGGCTGAAGGACGGTGAATGCCGCCATCGCACGCGGCCGCACAGTCGCCGCCGGATCGAGGGCCCGAGAGGCTTCAGCGAAAACCGACTGGCTGACGGCGCGAAACGAGAGGCCGGCGAACACGCTGTTGCCGATCAGCTTATTGAAGGCGGTGGTGATATCAGCCGCGAAGTCTGCCAGCCGCACGATCGCGTTGGACGGAGAAGAGCCGGCCGCCGTGCGGAATCGCTGAATGTCGGCGAGCGCCTCCGCAGCTTTGTTCACGATCAACGACTCGAACGTCAGTAACCCGAGCAACAGCACATCTCCTGTCGAGATCGCGGTTTCGATGATCTTGCGCGCCTCGGCGTCCTCGTAGAACTGCACGTCGTGATGCATGCCGGCTTCTTCCAAACGTCGCCGCAGCGGCGGCAGCAGCGGCAGAAGCGCTTCCATCGTGCGCTGGTTGTCGGCCATCAACTTCCGCGCGTTCGAGTCGCGCTGGTCCCAAAAGACGCGAGAGCCTTTGTCGAATACGAGGGTATTGCCGTCGACGCGGACGTCGTTGGTCGGCCGCAGCGCAGACCACACCAGCACGACCGATGTGGGGACGTGCGTGTGCAGCTTGTTGACGTCCGAAAAATAGTGAAACGGCAGAACCTCCTTCAACGAGCTCTGAATCGCCTTCGACATCGCCTTCGCGGCCGACGTGACGTCGCGGCTCGGGCGGAGCCACGCGCCGAGCGTTTCGCCAGGTACGGTCACCTCCAGCGAGGTGCACACGTCACCGAATTTGTCGGGACCATTGTGCAGAACGCTTTCCACGGTGTCGTCGAAGTGCCGGTACCAGAGGTCGAGGGTGGTCTGACCCGTGAACTGGTCCCCCATGTACTTCTTGATGAACGGCCGCGTGAGCGCTTCGAGCTCGGCCCGCCGCATGTCGACCTTCGCGTGCTGGAGCCGGTAAGACCACGCGCTCGACGCATCGGAATGAATTCGAAGCTCTCGATGCGTGAATGCCTCGGCAGTCGAGACGGCCGTCGCTATCGAGATGGAAAGAGCGCTCTTGAACTTGTTCCGAACGGCCACCACATCTTCGCCGGTCGCGTCGTACAGCAGCAGTCGATCACCTTCGTCTTCGACCGTCACTCGCGCCATGGCGCGATTGAACGACTCGGTGTGGAGACTGAAATGTGGCAGCGAGACGTCGAGCGTGGTCTTCCGCGTCATCTCGTGCGTGAGCACGGCGCTCTTGAGTCGCACAGCAGGGGTTCGCCGCGTCATCACGCGATCCAGATCCCCGTCATTCAGCAGCGCCTTCAAAAGCGCCTGACCCTCGGGCTTCGACGTATCGAACGTCGCGTCCACAACCGCCGTCGAAGCCGTCGTGCTCTGCCACGCTGCAGCAAGGTCGAATGCGTAACGTGAGTTGAGCGCCTTTTGCGCTCTTGCGAAGACCTCCTGCCGCTTGTTCAAGACAAGATGAATGGACGTCTTGATCTCGTCGAGATCCTCGAAGTGCAGCTCCTTGTCGAAGAACGTGGAGAGGCGTCCGACCAGGAAGGAATCGAGTGCGTCGAAATCGTTCTTCGCGGCGGCGTCCAGAACCTTCGTGAGATTGAGCTTCTGTTCGATGAATGCTTCCAGCTTCGTGATGACGTCGCCGTTGAGCGCCTCGAGGACGTTCGTTGCGAAGCCGCGGACCTCGGGAAGCCGATCGAGCAGGCTCAGCAGCCCTCTATCAGCAAACGCGCTCAGCATGCGACCGATCGGTGTTGTCGCGAAGCCGCCCTCGTTCAGCAGGCTGACGAACGCCTCCTTCTGGGCGGTCCCTTCGCCACCGAGCACCGTCAGGGCACTTTTGAAGATCGACGCGCCGGTCTCATCCAGTGATCCCAGGACGCTCCACAACTCGCTCGACACGCGCGCGCCAAGCCCCCGATACGCCCGAATGGCTTTAACCACCTTCTGGCGCGCCGCATCGAACGACGTCGCTGGATTGATACCGGTGACCACGTGGAGCATCTCGAGCGCTTTCTCGTTCGTCAGCCCGGCGACGACCGCCCCGACGCTCTTTTTCGGATCGGTCCACTCGTCGAGGCGTTCCAGCACACTCACCACCTGAGCGCCGTGAACGCCGAACACGGCTTTCACAAAATCGTCGATCCGGCCGGGCGCAATCGTTTCGATGCCCGTCACCCCGACCTTGATGTTGAGACCGGCACTCAGGCCGTGGCTCGAAAGCTTGAACAGGCGGACGCGAACGGTCTGGTCCTCTGCCACGTCCAGCTCGCGGCCGACGACGACGAGATAGCGTCCACTTACGTCGAACCCGAAGGTCGCTTTTGCCGATGCATCGATCTTCAGGCCGATATCGCCGGAGAGTCCGGCATGCTTCGCTTCGCGGATGAAATTGAAGTTGTACCCGACGGTGGCGGCCAGCTTCACCGCGAGCGACCCATCCGCCTCGGCGACGACCCACGTTCCCCGCTGCAACGAGGCCGCGGAAGCCACGTGTCGCGGAAGCTTCCAGCTCTTGACCGTCTCGTCGAGGACGTCTATCGCTGTGGTCTTCGCCGAAAAGCGATGCAGCACGGCGCTCACGCCCGATGCGGCGCCTGAGATACCGAACGTCAGCGAGCCGATGGCCCCGATGGGATGCGTGCCCGTTGCGGCCCCGCTTGCTCGGTATCCGGTGCGAAGCAACGCATATCGCGTGTCTGGCCTGCTGTCGATGGTCAGGTCGAGCCCGGGCGCTTCTCCGAGGCCGAGCGCTTCAATCGCCCGTTTGGCATCGTCGAAGATGCCAACGCCGGCCGTGACGCCGCCGGAGAACTCGAATCCCACGGTGAGGCCGCCACTCGTGAACGCGACCGGTTTGCCTCCGGATGCAGTGAGCGCGATATGGGCGAGGTCCAACACACCGCCGGCGCGTGAGGGAAATGGCTTCCCCGTCGTGAGCGCAAGCGCGACATCGGCGTCGGAAGTACCGCCGAGATCCAGGGAGATCGCGCTGTCGGGACCGAGAATGTCGGGATCGAGCGCGAACCGCCGCTGAAGGCTGGGCAACGGCGCCGACTCTACAAGCCGTTCAAGTTGGTGTCAATCGAGCGAGCGGTTAGTGTGCAATTGTCGATTGACATCAGCGGGCCAGTTGCTTCATGAACAAGGGGCATGCCGACCATTCCAGTCGACCCGACGCCGGCGAACCTTCAGATGTTTCTCGGCACGATCGTCGCGCTCATGCGCGAAGAGCTCGGCCGCCCGCATCCCGATTTCGAGAACCCTGCCGATACCGTTGCGGCGATCCTGCTGAACATGGCGCTCAACGGGAAGACGGCCGAGGAGCTGCGCGCCTGGCTGCGCGAGCAGCCGGAATGGCGCGAGCACCACGCTCCGAAGCCGCCGCCAGTTGTCGCTCCGCCCCAGACGCACGAGCAGCCACGTGAACCGACACCCGCGCCTGTCGCCACACCCCGTGAGCGTCAGCGGCAGCCGCGCCAACCGAAGGCGGTGTCGGGCCCCGTTCCCCAGCCGGAGATTCGCGGACGACTGCGCGTAAGCGGCCCTCGCCTTGTGGATGACGTCGGACCATGGCGATGGAAGATCGTGACGGCCTTCGATGCTCAACGATTGATGATTCGCAAAGAAACGTCGCAGCTGACGACCTACGCGGCATGGACCAAAGGAGTCGGCGGGAACGGATGGCGCGTGTTCCTCAACTGGGTTGTCAGTGGCCTCGATTTTCGGCAAGTGCCGACGTACTTCGACGATCTTCGCCGACTGTGCGACTTCACCCGCGCGCAAGGACTTCGCCTCCTTGGCACGGCGATCTGCGATCAAATCCCGAATGGCCTCGCGGCGCAGCAGGAGTTCCTCGGCCGGGCCTTCACCCTGCTCGCGGAGTACGACCACACGCTCGGCGAGTGCGCGAACGAACCTTACAACGGGAACAGCGAGCTGCCGACGAAATTCACGCGCACGTGGCCGGCTTCGCTGCTCGTCGCGCGCGGCATGTGTCGGCCCGACGCCAATCCCGCCGACATGAACGACCCACACGCCCGGCCCTACCTGCCGTCGCTCGGGTTCACGACGTATCAGAACGGGCGGAGCTTCGACTGGTTCCGCAAAGTGGGCAAGGACGGGATGGAGATCCGCAATGGCGTGATCCTGTCAGAGCAGGGGACGCACGACGCCACCATCAACAACGAAGCAATGGGCGCGGCAGAGACCATGCAGCCGGGTCGCCGCTCGAACCGGGTTGTGGAATTCAAAGCGGCAGGCGGCGGCGCCGGCCTCTACACGTCGGGCGTGACAGGCCATGGCGACAGCAACACGATGCAGCGGTGTGTGGTACCCGGCCCGGTGGAATCGTCGTGCATCACGGCGATGTTCGACGCGCTGGAGTTCGTCCCGATCGATGCGCCGACCTGGGCGTACACGCGTTACGGCCCGAGCCATCCGCCGGAACCGACGCCCGTCGCGATGGACCCGCGCGACGATGAAGAACACTCGCGCATGCACGCGATGGTCGGGCCGACACAGGCGGCTGCGGTCAACTACAACGCCGCGTTGGAAGGGCGCGAGGGCTGGACGGCGCAGGGGACCAA
>Ga0114129_10011505_pt1 | contig 12600 bp, 9 predicted proteins | sample RhiMetdeltSRZDD1_FD_80071 | JGI IMG/M metagenome (GOLD analysis project Ga0114129, IMG submission 80071) | Populus rhizosphere microbial communities from Tennessee, USA - Rhizosphere MetaG P. deltoides SRZDD1 (version 2) (version 2) | ecosystem: Host-associated > Plants > Roots > Rhizosphere >...
CGCCGGCGGGCCCGGCGAGGACACGCGATGACCTCAGCGAATATGAACCCCTACCCGTGGGTAGCTTCGGGAAGTACGGTAGGGGCATAATCCCGACGTCCCCGGGGGTGTACGCGATGACCGCGACGCAAGCCAGGGCCGAGGCGACCGCCGACCAGGCCCGCGAGATCCTCGAATCGGCCCGAGACACCGAATGGCGCAAACCCAGCTTCGGCAAGCAACTGTTCCTCGGCCGGTTCCGGCTCGATCTGATCAGCCCGTGGCCGCAGCCCGACACCGAGAAGGCGGCCCGCGCCGAGACGTTCCTGCCCAAGTTGCGGGAGTATCTCGCGGCCCATGTGGACGGCGCGCAGATCGAACGCGAGGCGTTCATCCCCGACGACGTCTTCGCCGGGCTGGCCGGGCTGGGCGCGTTCGGCATGAAGATCGACCCGGAGTACGGCGGGCTCGGACTGTCCAATCTCCACTATTGCAAGGCGCTGACGCTGGCCGGATCGGCTAATCCGTCGCTCGGCGCGCTGCTGTCGGCGCACCAGTCGATCGGCGTACCGCAGCCGCTGAAGATGTACGGCACGGCCGAGCAGAAGAAGCGCTTCCTGCCCCGGCTGGCGGCCGGCGAGGTGTCGGCGTTCCTGCTGACCGAGCCCGACGTCGGCTCCGATCCGGCGCGGCTGCGCACCACCGCCACCCCGGTCGAGGGCGGCTACCGCCTCGACGGCGTGAAGCTGTGGGCCACCAACGGCATCGTCGCCACCCAGCTGGTCGTGCTGGCGCGCGTACCCAAGGGCGACGGGCACCGCGGCGGCATCACCGCGTTCGTCGTCGAGAGCGAGTCCGACGGCATCACGGTCGAGCGCCGCAACTCGTTCCTGGGCCTGCGCGGCCTGGAGAACAGCGTCACCCGCTTCACCGACGTCTTCGTGCCGGCGGATAACCGCATCGGCGAGGAGGGCAAGGGCATGCGCATCGCCCTGGGCACCCTCAACACCGGCCGGCTGTCGCTGCCGGCGTCCTGCGTCGGCGCCCTCAAGTGGTGTACCAACGTCGCCCGCGCATGGTCGTCGCAGCGGGTCCAGATGGGCCGGCCGATCGCCGAGCACGAGGCCATCGCCACCAAGATCTCCTTCATCGCGGCCACCACGTACGGCGTCGAAAGCATGCTCGACCTGTGCTGCATGCTCGCCGACGACGATCGCAACGACATCCGCATCGAGGCCGCCTTCATCAAGCTCTACGCGTCCGAGATGGCGTGGCAGGCCGCCGACGAACTGGTCCAGCTGCGCGGCGGGCGGGGCTTCGAGACCGCGGCGTCCCAGGAGGCCCGGGGCGAGCGCGCGATCGAGGCCGAGCAGATCCTGCGCGACCTGCGGATCAACCGCATCTTCGAGGGCTCGACCGAGATCATGCACCTGCTGATCGCCCGCGAAGCCGTCGACGACCACCTGCGGGTGGCCGGCGACATCATCGACCCCAAGGCCACCTTCGGCCGCAAGGCCCGCGCGGGCCTGCGCGCCGCCGGGTTCTATGCCCGCTGGCTGCCCACCCTCCTCGCCGGTCGCGGCACATTCGGCGGGTACGCCGGCTACGGCGCCCTCGCCAAGCATCTGCGGTACGCCGAGCGCTCGTCACGCAAGCTGGCCCGCCAGGCGTTCCGGGGCATGGCGAAGTGGCAGGGCAAGATGGAGTTCCGCCAGAGCTACCTCGCTCGCCTGGTCGACATCGGCGCCGAGCTGTTCGCCATCGCGGCGACGTGCGTACGCGCGTCGGCCTCCGGCCGGGCCGAGGAGATCGAGCTGGCCGACCTGTTCTGCCACCAGGCTCGCAACCGTGCCGCGGTCCTCTTCCGGGCCCTGCACGACAACACCGACGCCGGGGACTACAAGCGTTCCAAGGACGTCGTCGCCGGCCGGTACGCCTTCATCGAAGAGGGCATCATCCCGCCCGCGCAGGACGGGGACTGGGTCTCGACTTGGGAGCCGGGGCCGTCGACGGAGAACGACGTACGCCGGCGCCTGCCCCACATCAAGCCGACCAAGCCGCCGGCCCCACCAGCATGACCCCACCCGCGCCCCGTTCCGCGTTGATCATGAACTTACGGTGGTGGTCGACGGCGTGTCGACCCCCCGAACCTCATGGTCAACGCGGAAGAACGCGGGGACGGGAAGAACGCGGTACGTCAGCCGTGCGGCACCCGCTGTCCACCGGCGGGCCGAACGCTTACCGGCGCATCGCACCGCCGGTCGTACGCAGCCCGAGCCGGCGCAGTTCCAGCGCGGCGAGGCTGTCGACGGTCCCGGGGTCGCCGGCGCGCCACTTGGACGCGGTGTCTTCCGGCAGCGTTGCGATTCGCCGGAGCGGCGCGAAGGTGAGCGCCCGCAACGCGAGCAGCTCGACACCGCCGCGGCGGCGGCGCAGCCGGTTGGCGGCGGACGCGGCCCGGATCCAGCGGAAGCGCAGCAGGAGCCACAGAACGATGGCGATGAAGATGGGCAGGCCGCCGATCGCGATCGACAGCGTCAGGGCGAGGTCGTAGACGACGTCTTGCTGCGTCTGCCCGGCGTCGGCGAGCGAACGGGCGGCCTCGGCCGCCTTGCCCAGCGGCGATCCCAGCTTCTCGCCGACGAGCGGGATGTCGTTGGCCTTGTTCTGCGCGTCGGCCAGGTTGTCGGCGATGCCGCTGCCGGCGGTCTCCAGCTTCTGGCCGGGTACGGCGAGCTTCATGATCAGGTCGTAGAGGTGTGTGCCAACCCAGATCCACAAGCCGATCCAGGCGATGGTGGCGGCGTCGGCGATCACTTGCCGGCCGAACCGGAACGGCTTCTCCGCGTAGATCTTCATGTCATCATCATCGACGACGATCCCGTCTGGATACTCGGCGCGCGTCCCGTACGCCCCGGAATGTCGGCAACCGCCGTGCCCCGGAATGTCAGTTGCGGCAATTCGCACAGGTGCCGAAGAGCTCCAGTGTGTGGCTCACGTCGGAGTACCCGTGCTGCGCGGCGACCTTCGAGGTCCAGCTCTCCACGGCCGGACCCTCGACCTCCACCGTCGCGCCACAGGTCCGGCAGACCAGGTGATGGTGGTGGGTGTCGCTGCACCGGCGGTAGAGGTGCTCGCCGCCGGGCGGCCGCATGACGTCGATCTCGTCGGCGTCGGCCAGGGCTTGCAGGGTCCGGTAGACCGTCGTCAGGCCGATGGTGTCGCCGCGGTCGCGCAGCATCGCGTGCAGTTCCTGGGCGCTGTGAAATCCGTCCACTTCAGACAGCAACGCCGCGACCGCCGTACGCTGCCGAGTGGTGCGGGGCTGTGTCGTCACGGTTCCACCCCCAGGAGCACGTCGGGCGGGTCGCTGGCGGCCGGCGCGGCCGGCAGCGACCGGCGCCGCCAGCTGCGTAACGCCGCCGATCCCAGCGCCACCACGAGGAACAGGCCGATCGCGAAGAGCACGACGGTCGCGCCGGGCGCGGTGTCCGACGGCCCGGAGATCACGATCCCGGTGACGCCGCTGGCCAGGCCGAGCCCCATCGCCAGGGCCATCGTGGTGCCGAACCCGCGCGTGACCAGCTGAGCCGTCGCCACCGGCACCACCATCAGCGCGCTCACCAGCAGCAGGCCGATCGACCGCATCGCCGTCGTCACCGTCACCGCCGTCGTCACCGCCATCACGACATTGAGCGTACGCACCGGCAGCCCGGCGACCTTGGCGTACTCCTCGTCCTGGCAGACGGCGAACAGCCACGGCCGCAAGCCGAGCGTGACGGCCAGGATGGCGATCCCGAGCACGACGATGGTGACCATGTCGGCGTTCGAGATGGTCAGCGGCGAACCGAACAGATAGGAGCTGAGATTGCCCCCGGTACGCGACAGGGCGACGAGGAACACGCCGCCGGAGATGCCGCCGTAGAAGAGGATCGCCAGGGCGATGTCGCCGGAGGTGCGGCTGCGTTCGCGGATGATTTCGACGGCGATCGCGCCCAGTGCCGCCACGATCGTCGCCAGGAGCACCGGCGACCGGTGCATCAGTACGCCGATCCCGACGCCGGTCAGCGCGACGTGGCCGATGCCGTCGCCGATCAGCGACAGCCGCCGCTGCACGAGATAGATGCCCAGCGCCGGTGCGGTCAGGCCGGTGATCGCGGTGCCCAGCAGGGCGTACTGCATGAACTGGAAGGCGAAGATGTTCACGGCCGCTCCCAGAGGCTCGGCGGGAGGTGCGGCGCGTGCGGGTGCACGTGGTCGTGGTCGGGGTCGGCGTGGTGGCCGGCCGGCTCCGGGATCGGGCCGTCGTGGGCGATGACACCGTCGTGTACGACGACCGCGCGCGAGATGAGCGGCGCAAGCGGGCCCAGCTCGTGCGCGACCAGGGCCACCGAGCCGCCGCCGTGCACGAAGTCGCCGAGTGCGGCCGCGAACGCCTCCGTGCTGGCCGCGTCGACCCCCGCCGTCGGCTCGTCGAGTACCAGCAGCTCCGGCTGGCCGGCCAGAGCGCGGGCGATGAGCGTACGCTGCTGCTGGCCGCCGGAGAGCGTACCGACCGGGTCCTTCGCCCGATCCCCGAGCCCGACCGCCTCGATGGCGGCCCGGATCGCTTCTCTGTCCGCTGTGGACGATGGCCGCCAGCCGCGCCGGCCCAGCCGCCCCGATGCGACGACCTCGCCGACCGTCGCCGGTACGCCCCCTCCGGCGCCGAGCCGCTGCGGTACATAGCCCAGCCGCGACCAGTTCTTGAAGCGCTTGATGGGCGTACCGAACAGCGACACCGATCCCGAGGCCAGCGGCACCAGGCCGAGTGCGGCCCGGACCAGGGTCGACTTGCCCGAGCCGTTGGCGCCCAGGATCGCCACGACCTCTCCGGTGTGGACAGTGAGGTCGACACCCCGCAGAACGGGCCGCTCCCCATAGGCGACCACGCCCCGCCGGACTTCCAGAACGGCGCTCACGAGCAGCCCAGCGCCTTCTGCAACGCGGCGAGGTTGGTACGCATCACGGAAAGGTAGTCGCCGGAGGAGCCGGGTTGCAGCCCCTCGATCGGGTCGAGGACGGCCGCCTGCGCACCGACCTCACGGGCGATGGTCTCGGAGACCTTCGGGCTCACCAGGGTCTCGTAGAAGATCGTCGTCGCACCTTTGGCCTCGGCCTCCTGCGCGACGCTCGCCAGCTGCTGCGGTGTCGGCTCGACCTCGGGATCCAGGCCCGACAGTGCGATCTGGGTCAGGTGGTAGCGGTCGGCCAGGTAGCCGAAGGCGGCGTGGCTGGTGAAGATCTCGCGCCGCTGGCACGTCTTCAGGCCGGTGGCATATTCCATGTCCAGTTCGGCGAGGTCGGCCTGGAGCTTGGCCAGCCGGTCGGCGTACGCGCCGGCGTTGGCGGGATCGACGGCGGTGAACTTGGCCGCGGCGGCCGTGGCGATGGCCGACAGCCGCGTCGGGTCCAGCCAGACGTGCGGATCCTTGCCGCTGCCTTCCTCGCCGGTGGCGTTGATCAGCGGCACCAGCGTCGCGACGTCGACGACCTCGCCCCGGGCCTGACCCTCGACGGCCTTGTCCACGTCGGGCTGGAAACCCTTGAGGTACAACACGACCTTGGCCCCGGCGACCTGGGCGACCTGCTGCGGGCGCAGCTCCAGGTCGTGCGGCTCGGCGCCGGGCGCGGTCAGGTTGGCGACCGCGGCCGCGTCGCCGCCGATCCGCTCGGCCACGAACTGCAGGGGGTAGAAAGAGGCGACCACGCCCAGCTTGCCGCCAGCACCCGGCCCGGTGTCGGCGCCGCACGCGGCCGTCACCGCCGTGGCCAGCACCGCGGCCAGGGTCGCTGCCCCGCGGAAGACCATGCGCACTCGACCTCTCGGCATGGTCCTACTCTCCCCTAAATGAGAATGATTGTCAAAAGCATTTTCATGTACGCCCGGTACAGCCGCGCGTACTGCCGTTGAGACTGTGACGAGCGCGACGCTGGGCCGAGGGCTACCCTCTACCCGGATTCAACCGCAGGAGGGCGCGCAGGATGCTGGTCTTCAACAGGTTCGTGATCGGTGACAACGCGGCCGCGTTCGTCGAGCGTGCCCATGCCGCCCTGGCCGCCCTCGCCGCCCGCCCCGGATATGTACGCGGCGAACTGACCCGGTCGCTGGACGAGCCGGCGGCCTGGTGCCTGGTCACCGAGTGGGTGAACGTCGGTGCGTACCGGCGGGCATTGGGCGCCTTCGAAGTGAAGGTCACCGCTACGCCGCTGCTCGCCGAGGCGTTGTTCGAGCCCACGGCCTATGAGGTGCTGGCGTCGGCACCGCCCGGAGGCGACGTCCAGGTACACGCCAGCGACCGCGCCGTATGATCGCGAGGTGACCCCGGCCGCACCGACCGAACCCCCTCGGGGGCCCGGCGCACGCCCACCCTTCGTCGCCGCACCGGCCGAGGGGTCGAACGCGCGCCTCTGGTGGGGAATCGGCACGGGTGCTCTCGCCTTGCTGCTGTGCGGCGGCGGCGGGCTGGCCGTGTTCATCGGGATGATCGTCACCGGCGTACGCGCGGCGCAGGACCAGACGGACGTAACGATGACCCGCTATATCGAGGCGCTCGAACGCGGCAAATTCAACGACGCGTACGAGCTGGTCTGCGACGACTTGCGCGGACGCTATTCGCTCGACGAGTTCCAAGATCTGGAGCGCGAGACCATCACCAGTACCGGATTCAGCGTAGGCGACCTGGACGCCGTCACGCTGACCGTTCCGGTACGCCTCGACTACGCCGACGGCGACAGCCGCGATGTCGTCTACCAGCTGGACCAGGACGCCACGACGGGACACTTCGAGGTCTGCGGAACGGTGTAGCCCGCGAAGCGGGCGTCCTGCGCGCTTCTGTAGCGTTAGCCAGATGCGGCCTCGGCCGCGGATACGCCCTGTCCGGCCGAAGTCGCGCCGGAACCCGCCGACAGCCAGCCGGCGTACCCGGGAAGGCTGCCTGAGCTGCCAGGAGTTCAGTCAGCCTCCATGGAAGGAGCCCACCACATGCCCGCGGACCGCATCGACTCCGTCGTCAACCTCGCCAAGAAGCGAGGCTTTGTCTACCCGTCCAGCGAAATCTACGGCGGCACCCGGTCCGCCTGGGATTACGGACCGCTCGGAGTCGAGCTGAAGGACAACGTACGCCGGCAGTGGTGGAGGGCGATGGTGCAGCAGCGCGACGACATCGTCGGCCTGGACTCCGCGATCATCCTCGCCCGCCAGGTGTGGGAGGCCTCCGGCCACGTCAAGGAGTTCACCGACCCGCTGACCGAGTGCACCAAGTGCCACAAGCGGTTCCGGGCCGACCACCTGGAAGAGGCGTTCCTGGCGCGCAAGCCCGGCGCGATCTTCGATCTCGCCCAGCTGAACTGCCCGAACTGCGGCAACAAGGGCACCTTCACCGAGCCGCGGATGTTCAACGGCATGATGAAGACCTACCTGGGCGCGGTCGAGAGCGAGGAGGGCCTGCACTACCTGCGGCCCGAGACCGCCCAGGGCATCTTCGTGAACTACAACAACGTCGCGACCTCGGCCCGCAAGAAGCCGCCGTTCGGCATCGCCCAGGTCGGCAAGAGCTTCCGCAACGAGATCACCCCGGGCAACTTCATCTTCCGTACGCGCGAATTCGAGCAGATGGAGATGGAGTTCTTCGTCGAGCCCGGCACCGATGAGAAGTGGCACGAGTACTGGCTCGACGAGCGCTGGAACTGGTACGTCGACCTCGGCATCAAGCCCGACAACATGCGCCTGTACGAGCACCCGAAGGAGAAGCTGTCGCACTACTCGAAGCGGACCGTCGACATCGAGTACCGCTTCCAGTTCGGCGGCACCGAGTTCTCGGAGCTGGAGGGCGTGGCCAACCGGACCGATTTCGACCTGTCGACGCACTCGCGCGAGTCCGGTGTGGACCTGTCCTACTTCGACCAGGACCGCAACGAGCGCTGGTACCCGTACGTCATCGAGCCGGCGGCCGGACTGACCCGGGCGGTGCTGGCGTTCATGCTCGACGCGTACGACGAGGACGAGGCGCCCAACACCAAGGGCGGCGTGGACAAGCGTACGGTCATGCGGTTCGACAAGCGGCTGGCCCCGGTCAAGGTGGCGGTGCTGCCGCTGTCGCGTAACGAGCAGCTCTCGCCGAAGGCCCGCGAACTCGCCGCTACTTTGAGGAAGCGGTGGAGCGTCGAGTTCGACGACGCCCAAGCGATCGGCCGCCGCTACCGCCGGCAGGACGAGATCGGCACGCCCTACTGCGTCACGGTGGACTTCGACACGCTCGAAGACGACGCGGTAACAGTCCGCGACCGAGACACGATGACCCAAGACCGAGTGTCTCTTTCCCAGATCGAAAGCTACTTGTTGGAGCGCCTTCCTTCGTCTTAAGGGCATTTGTCCAAGGTCTGTGGGACTCACCGTCGGTTGCTCACGTCGGCCTGCACCATGTCCGCGAGCAGCTGAGTCACGGTCCGCGCCGGTAATCCAGGTGAGCGCGGGTAACGGTCCCGGCTAATCTTGCGGTGAGATGAGCGAGCACAGTCGACCAGAGGGTGGTCAGAGGCGGCGCGACCCCCGCGGTCGCAAGCGCCGCGCACCCGAACGAGGACCGAGGCGGCGCAGTTCGGCGGAGGTTGAGCGGCGGCGGGCTTCGGTGCCGGTCGTCCGGTATCCGCAGGAGCTTCCGGTCAGCCAGCGCAAGGACGAGATCCTCGCGGCGATCCGGGACAACCAGGTCGTGATCGTGGCCGGCGAGACCGGATCCGGCAAGACCACGCAGCTGCCGAAGATCTGCCTCGAACTCGGCCGGGGCGTCGCCGGCATGATCGGCCACACCCAGCCCCGCCGGCTCGCCGCGCGTACGGTGGCCGACCGGATCGCCGAGGAGCTGGGGACCAAGCTGGGCGAGACGGTCGGCTACCAGATCCGGTTCGGCGGCAGCGTCGGCGACCAGACCCTCGTCAAGCTCATGACCGACGGCATCCTGCTCGCCGAGCTGGTCCACGACCGCATGCTGAGCGCGTACGACACGCTCATCATCGATGAGGCGCACGAGCGCAGTCTCAACATCGACTTCATTCTCGGCTACGTCAAGCGGCTGCTGCCCCAGCGCCCCGACCTCAAGGTCATCATCACCTCGGCGACGATCGAGACCGAGCGGTTCGCCCAGCACTTCGCCGACGCCGACGGCAAGCCGGCGCCCATCATCGAGGTGTCCGGGCGTACGTATCCGGTCGAGGTTCGCTATCGGCCCCTGGTGGAAGTGGCTGAGGAAGAGGAGGAGCAGGACGAGGTCCGCGACCAGATCACCGCGATCTGCGACGCCGTCGGCGAGCTGAGCGCCGAGGGGCCCGGCGACATCCTGGTCTTCCTGTCCGGCGAGCGCGAGATCCGCGACACCGCCGACGCCCTGACGCGGCGCCAGCTGCGCCACACCGAGATCCTTCCGTTGTACGCCCGCCTGTCGACCGCCGAGCAGCACCGGGTCTTCGCACCGCATACCGGCCGGCGGATCGTACTGGCGACCAACGTGGCCGAGACCTCGCTGACCGTCCCGGGCATCAAGTACGTCATCGACCCGGGTACCGCCCGGATTTCCCGCTACAGCCAGCGGCTGAAGGTCCAGCGGCTGCCGATCGAGGAGATCTCCCAGGCCAGCGCCGATCAGCGAGCCGGGCGGTGTGGGCGTACCAGCGACGGCATCTGTATCCGCCTGTACTCGCCGGAGGAGTACGACAGCCGCCCCGAGTTCACCGATCCGGAGATCCTGCGGACCAACCTCGCCTCGGTCATCCTGCAGATGATCGCGTTGCGGCTCGGCGACATGGCGGAGTTCCCGTTCATCGATCCGCCCGACCAGCGCACGATCCGCGACGGCTACGACCTTCTCCACGAGCTGAGTGCATTGGGTGAGGACGCCCGGCTGACCTCGATGGGGCGGCGCCTGGCGCGGCTGCCGGTCGACCCGCGCCTCGGCCGCATGATCCTGGAGGGCGAGCGCAACGGCTGCCTGCGCGAGGTCCTCGTGATCACGGCGGCGCTGTCCATTCAGGACCCTCGGGAACGCCCGCAGGACAAGCAGATGCAGGCGTCGCAGTCGCACGCTCGGTTCGCCGACAAGGAGTCGGACTTCCTGTCCTACCTCAACCTCTGGGACTACCTGCACGAGCAGCAGAAGGCGTTGTCGGGCAACCAGTTCCGCCGGATGTGTAAGGCGGAGTACCTGCACTACCTGCGCGTACGCGAATGGCAGGACCTGTACTCCCAGCTGCGCCGGGCGGCCAGCGAGGACCGCGGCGGCCCGAGCGCGGCGCCGGCGATCCGCGACCCCGATGCGCCACCGCTGGACGCTGCGGCCCTGCACACGTCGCTGCTGGCCGGTCTGCTCAGCCACATCGGCCTCTACGAGCAGGAGAAGCGGGAGTACATCGGCGCTCGCAACGCCCACTTCGCCATCTTCCCGGGCTCGGTGCTGTTCCGGCGCTCGCCTCGGTTCGTCATGGCCGCCGAACTCGTGGAGACGTCCCGGCTGTGGGCGCGTACGGTCGCCAAGGTCGAGCCCGAGTGGGTCGAGAAGCTCGCCGCCCACCTGGTACGCCGTTCCTATAGCGAACCGCATTGGTCCCGCAAGGCGGCGGCCGTACTCGCTTATGAGCGGGTCACGCTTTACGGCGTACCACTGGTTGTGCAGCGGCGAGTGAACTTCGGCGCGATCGACGGGCCGCTGTCGCGCGAGCTGTTCCTGCGCCACGCCCTCGTGGAGGGCGACTGGGACACGCGCCATGAGTTCTTCGCGCGCAACCGTGCCCTGCTGGGCGAGGTGGAGGAGCTGGAGAGCCGGGCGCGCCGGCGCGACATCCTGGTGGACGACCAGACGTTGTTCGAGTTCTACGACGCGCGGATCCCGGCCGACGTGGTGTCCGGGCGGCACTTCGACGCGTGGTGGAAGAAGGAGCGCCACCAGCAGCCAGAGCTGCTGACGTTCGACATCGCGATGCTCATGAACGCGGGCGCGGGCCGGGTCAGCGAGGACGACTTCCCGGACTTCTGGCGCTCCGGCGACCACCGCTTCCCGCTGACGTACCAGTTCGAGCCGGGTACGGCCGCCGACGGCGTAACCGTGCACATTCCGGTGGCGGCGCTGGCCTCCCTCTCGACGGAGGGGTTCGACTGGCAGATTCCGGGGCTGCGGGAAGAACTCGTGACGTCGCTGCTGCGCAGCCTGCCGAAGGTGCTGCGGCGGCATTTCGTACCGGCGCCCGACCACGCCAAGTACGCCCTGACGCAGCTGACGCCGTACGAGGGAACGCTGCTGGAGGCGCTGGGCCGCCACCTGCACCGGCTCGCGGCGGTCGAGATTCCTTACGACGCTTGGGATCTGGCCCGAGTGCCGGACTACCTGCGCATGACATTCCGCGTCGAGGGCGAGGACGGCCAGGTTCTCGCCGAGGGCAAGGATCTCGCCGCGATCCAGGAGCAGCTGCGGCCCAAGACCCGCGAGGTCTTCCACACCACGGTATCCGATGTGGAGCAAAGTGGGCTGCGGGACTTCCCGTCCGAGGAGATACCGCGGTGCGTCGAGCGCAAGCGCATGGGCTACACCGTCAAGGGCTACCCCGCGCTGCATGACGAGGGCGACTCGGCCGGCGTACGCATCTTCGAAAGCGAAGCCGAGCAGCAGCGGGCGATGTGGCGCGGAACCCGGCGCCTGCTGATGCTGAACCTGCCGTTCTCACCGGTCCGCTACCTGTCCAGCCGCCTCGGCAACGCCGCGAAGCTGGCGCTCAGCCGGGCACCGCACGGATCGGTGGCGGCGCTGCTGGACGACTGCGTCGCGGCCGCGGTCGACCGCCTGATCGCCGAGGCCGGCGGCCCGGCCTGGAACCCGGCCGACTTCGCCAAGCTGCACGACCGGGTGCGGTCGGAGCTGTTCGACGCGTTCGAGCAGGTCGTGTCCAAAGTGGAACTCATCCTCACACACTCGTTCGAGATCGAGCGGCGGCTGCGCGGCATCAGCAACATCGCGTACGTGGTGGCGGTCAACGACATCCGCAAGCAGCTGTCGGGCCTCATCCGCACCGGCTTCGTGGCCGGGACCGGCTGGTGGCTGCTGCCCCATCTGCAGCGCTATCTCAAGGCGATCGACCACCGCCTCGACAAGCTGCCCGCCAACGTCCAGCGCGACCGCGACTACACCCACCGGATCGAGGAGATCCAGCAGGAGTACGCCGACGCCGTCGCCCAGCTGCCCCCGGCCCGCCGAGCCGCCGACGCGGTGCAGCAGATTCCGTGGATGATCGAGGAGCTGCGGGTCAGCTACTTCGCCCAGGCGATGGGGACCGCGTACGCCGTCTCGGATGTGCGGATCTACCGAGCAATCGACGCCCTCTGAGCCGCGCTCTGAGCCGTGCTCCGAGTCGTGCTCAGAATCGCGACGGTGAGAAGAGCGCGAGGTCGTAGGCGGGCGCTACGCCGGTACTGAGATCGGCGAGGACCACCCCGACGACGGGGACGAATTTGAACCCGTGTCCGGAGAACCCGGCCGCTACCGCGACCCGATCCCATGCCGGATGCCGTCCGATGATGAAGTTCTCGTCCGGCGTCAG